>Ga0213835_100062_pt1 | contig 159898 bp, 144 predicted proteins | sample SWPATP01_FD_160576 | JGI IMG/M metagenome (GOLD analysis project Ga0213835, IMG submission 160576) | Coastal seawater microbial communities from Marineland, Florida, United States - SWPA TP0 #1 | ecosystem: Environmental > Aquatic > Marine > Coastal | place: USA: Florida | collected 2016-08-05
TCGGCGCACTCGATCACCAGCGAGGTGGCGCCGAACACTTCTTCCTGCAGCTCGGGCTCGGCGAGGAAGTCCTGGGCGGTGGTGACGAACAGTCCGGCCTGACAGGCATGGGCGCTCTCGCCGACCTGGCCGCGGGCCGCTTCGCGTACCTTGCCGTTGGATGCGAGCCGCTTCACACCCTGCTCGTAGGCGTCGTGGATGCCCGGGGTGAGCATGGTCTGGCCGGCGCTCTGCTTGACGGCACCCCCCGCCGCCTCGACGAAGGCGCCGAGCTCGGCCCCCTTCACGCCGATCACCAGCCCGGGGTTGGTGCAGAACTGCCCGGCGCCCATGTTGAGCGAGGCGACGAAGCCTTCGGCGAGCTGGGCGCCGCGTGCCTTGAGCGCCTCGGGCAGCAGGAACACCGGGTTGATCGAGCTCATCTCGGCGTAGACCGGGATCGGCTGGGGGCGGGCCTGGGCGGTTCTCATCAGCGCGGTGCCGCCGGCGCGGGAGCCGGTGAAGCCCACCGCCTGGATGCGCGGGTCGGCCACCAGCGCCTGGCCCACCTCACGCCCCGAGCCGAACAGCAGCGAGAACACCCCTTCGGGCAGGCCGCTCTTCTCCACCGCGCGCTGTACGGCGCGACCCACCAGCTCCGAGGTGCCGGGGTGGGCGGAGTGGGCCTTGACGATCACCGGGCAGCCGGCCGCCAGTGCCGAGGCGGTGTCGCCGCCGGCCACGGAAAAGGCCAGCGGGAAGTTCGAGGCGCCGAACACGGCGACCGGGCCCAGCGGAATGTGGCGCTGGCGCAGGTCGGCGCGGGGCAGCGGCTCACGTTCCGGCAGGGCCGGATCGAGGCGCAGGTCGAGCCACTCGCCGGCGCGTACCACATTGGCGAACAGGCGCAGCTGACCGCAGGTGCGGCCGCGCTCGCCCTCGAGGCGGGGGCGGGGCAGGCCGGTCTCGGCCATGGCGCGTTCGATCAGTTCGTCGCCGATGGCCTCGATCTCGCCGGCGACGGTATCGAGGAACGCCGCGCGCTGCTCCAGCGTCGTCTCGCGGTAGACGCCGAACGCCGCTTCGGCGAGCTGGCAGGCGCGCTCCACCTCGGCCTGGGTGCCACCGGCGTAGGCGGGTGCCAGCCGCTCACCGGTGGCGGGGTCGACGGCGTGGATGGGCGTGGAACTGCCGCTGACGGCCTCGCGGCCGATCAGCATCTTGCCTAGCAAGGTCATGATGGCTCCTGTCTTCCGGTATGGCATGGCCAGGAGAGCCGCCGTTCAGGCTCCCTGGTACTTGAGTTTCCTGGTGCTCAAGCTTCTTGGTGCTCAGGCTTCCTGGTACTCAGGCTTCTTGGTATTTGGCGTACATGATCCGCGCGCGGTTGAGATGCTGGTACATCATCTCGCGCGCGGCCTCGGGGTCGCGGGTCAGGATGGCCTCGAGGATGTAGGTATGCTCCTCCTCCACCCGGGCGAGGTACTTGTCGGTGGCCGCGGTATCGATCTCGATGCTCATCAGCTTGGCGCGGGGAATCACGCCCTGGCTGAGCTGCTCGTAGAACACCTTGAAGAAGGGATTCTTGGTGGCGACGGCAATCGCATAGTGGAATTCGTAGTCCTCGACCCGCGCCTGGGACTTGGCCGCGCGCGCCTCGAGGAAGGCCGCATGCTTATCCTCGAGGATGCGCCGATCCTGCTCGTCGTGCCGCTCGGCCGCCAGGGCCGCCGCCGCCGGCTCCAGGTTGAGCCGCAATTCGAGCACATGGAGGATGTCCTCCACGGTGGTCGGGCTGATGCGCTTCGCCGGCATCGCCTCGACGGTGGTCGAGCGCAGCACGGTGGTGCCGACGCCGCGACGCGTCTCCACCAGCCCCAGCGACTTGAGGTGGGTGATGGCCTCGCGAATCACCGTACGGCTGACGCCGAAGGCGTCGCACAGACCGTTCTCGGTGGGCAGCTTCTCGCCCACGCCGATGCCGCCATTGACGATCAACGCCTCGAGCTGGTCGGCGACATGCAGGGAGAGGCTGCCTTCGCGTGAAAGCTTCTGAACTTTCAGTTGCTTGAAGTCGGCCGTGAGATCGGTTTTACCTGCCATATCGCCATCCATCGGTCATGGTTCGTGGTAAGGGTGGGGCTCGGCAGCGGAGCGCTGCCCCTCAATCGTCGGGGTGCCCGGAGCTGGCAAAGGATCCACCTTGATAGATAACGGCCGGATCCGTGGGATCGAGATTCGCGTCGAGCGCTTCCATCTCCTCGCGCCAAGGGGCCGAGCTATCCTTCGGCACCCAGCCGAGAAAGGCGGCCTGGCTGTTGTCCCACCAGCGTTCGGCATTGTTCGAGAAACCGTAGACCACCGTGCAGCCCAGGCGCGGGGTGACGATGGCCCGCTGCACCAGGCTGATGAAATCCTCGGCGCTGAGCCAGATCGCCAGCTTGCGCGTATCGGTGGGCTGGGAGTGGCACCAGCCGATGCGCACGCTGAGCGTCTCGACACCGAACTTGTCATGATACAGGCTGGCCAGGTCTTCACCGAAACACTTGGTCACGCCGTAGAGCGAGTCGGGCCGATGCGGCACCGTGGTGTCGATGCGCTGCGTGCGCTCGTAGTAGCCGGTGGTGTGGTTGGAGCTGGCGAAGATCACTCGCGGCTTGCCGTGCCGGCGCGCCGCCTCGTAGAGGTTGTAGGTGCCGACGATGTTGGCCTGCAGCAGACTCGCCCAGGGTTTCTCCACCGACACGCCACCCAGGTGAATGATGGCGTCGCAGCCCTGGACGAGTTCCTCAACCGCCTCGGCGTCGGCGAGATTGCACGCCACGAGTTCTTCGTGGCTGGCCGCCTCGCCAAGATCGGCAATGTCCGACAGCCGTACCGTGCGCGCCAGCTGCGCCAGGTGGGGCCGGATGAGGCGGCCCATGCCGCCGGCGGCCCCCGTTACCAACAGACGATCGATCATGGGTTGTCTCCTTCAACGGGAAGAGGTGGAAAGCCGTAGAGGGCGGCCGGGTTGTCGACGAGAATGCGGCGGCGGGCCTCGGGCCCGGCCCAGCCGAGCAGCACGTCGAGCTGCTCGGCATCATCGGGATAGCGCTCGCGCGGCACGCCGACGTGGGGCCAGTTCGAGCCCCAGATCACCCGCTCGGGGGCATGGGCGACGACACGCCAGGCGATGGCGCCCACGTCCTCGTAGCGCGGCCCTCCGACTGTGCTGGTCTCGTAGCCGCCGCACAGCTTGAACCAGGCGTTGCCGCGATCGAGCAGTCGCAGGATGGCGTCGACCCGGCGGTCGTCCGCCGACACCGGCGGCATGAACTTGCCGATGTGGTCGATGATGTAGTCGCCCTCGAGGCGCTGCAGGCCGTCGAGGTAATCGTTCAGATGCTGGCCGTTGAACTGCACCATCAGGTGCCAGCCCAGCGGGCGAACCAGGCGTTCGACCGCCGGCATGTCGGCGTGGGTCACGGCGCCGCCGGGCAGGTTCATGATGCGCGCGCCACGCACGCCTTGGGCATGCCAGTCGCGCAGCGTCGTCTCGGCGGTGCCGGGGGCCACCGCCGCCACCCCGCGGGCCGCTTCGCTGCCCAGTTGGCCGAGCGCTTCGAGCAGCGCGCCGTTGTCGAGCTGGTAGGCGTTGGATTGGGTGACCACCACCCGCTCCAGCCCCAGGCGCGCCTGCACCCGGCGGTAATCCTCGACCGTCGCCAGCTCGGCGATGCCGGGTCCGCCGGGCTGGGCCGCGAAGCCCGGCAGGTAGAGGTGCATGTGGCAGTCGGTGGCGCCCGGCGGCGCAACCAGCCGCGGCGGCGGGCCGTCCAGCGGCCGGGTATTGGCGGGTATCGCGCTCACGTCGTCATGCCTCTACCAGGGCGAAGCGGGCGAGCGCCTCGCGGTCGATCTCGATGCCGAGCCCGGGCCCGTCCGGTATCGCCACCACGCCGCGGTCGTGTTCGATGGGGGTGGTCACCACCGCCTGGCGGAAGGGGTTCTCGGTACGGTCGAACTCGAGAATCGGCTCGATCGGGTCGCGCCGCGGCGGGTTGGGCAGCAGCGCGGCCATGAACTGCAGGCTCGCGGCCAGGCACACCGCGGTACCCCACACGTGCGGCACCAGGCGCACGCCGTGCAGCGCCGCCATGTCCGCCACCCGGCGAATCTCGGTGAAGCCGCCGACGCCGCAGATGTCGGGCTGGATGATGTCCACGGCGCGAGTCGCCAGCGGTTCGTGCATGGCATAGCGGCCGTGCCAGGTCTCGCCGCCGGCTACCGGGATCGGCTGGTCGGCACGCACCGCCCGGTAGGCCGAGACATGCTCGGGCAGCACCGGCTCCTCGAACCAGTCGATGCCGAACTTCGCCGCCCGCCGGCCCACTTCGACGGCTTCCAGATAGTCGTAGCCGTGATTGGCGTCGATCATCAGGCGCATGTCGGGGCCGATCGATTCGCGCACCGCCTCGATCACGCGCAGATCCTCCTCGACGCCGAAACCGATCTTGATCTTCACCGCATGGAAGCCCTCGCGGCGGTAGCCCGCCACCTCGCGGGCGTTGTCCTCGACCCGGTCCACCCCCGCACGTCGGAACGAGCCGGTGGCGTAGGCCCGCACGCTGTCGCGGAAGCGGCCGCCGAGCAGGGTCGAGATCGGCACGCCGAAGCGCTTGCCCTTGATGTCCCACAGGGCGATGTCGATACCGCTCAGGGCGGTCACGGTCAGGCCGCGCTGGCCCTGGTCGCGCAGCCGGTTGTAGAGCGTGAGCCAGAGCTTCTCGGTCTGCAGCGGGTCCTGGCCGATCAGCGCGGCACTGTAGGCCTTGACCACCGCCGCGTTGGGCTGGGCCGGCCCCAGGCACTCGCCCCAGCCAATGGTGCCGTCGTCGCAGACGATCTCGACCAGGCAGTGCTGGCGCCGGGCGAAGTGCATCGAAGCGCTCTCGAAGGTGGTGTCGAGCACGTGGTCGAGGATATGAGTGTGTACGGCTGCAATTTTCATCATCGAGTCCGTTACGGTTCGGTCGAAAGGGGGCTCAGCGGAACAGCGCCGGCAGCGACAGCGAGACGGCCGGCACGTAGGTCACCAGCATCAGAGCGACGAACAGCGCCAGGTAGAAGGGCCAGATGGTGCGCACGGCCTCTTCGATCTTGATCTTGCCGATCACGCAGCCGACGAACAGGCAGGCTCCCACCGGCGGCGTGCACAGCCCCAGCCCCAGGTTCATCATCATGATGATGCCGAACTGGATCGGATCCATGCCGAACTGCATCGCCACCGGCAGGAAGATCGGCGTACAGATCAGGATCAGCGCCGCCATGTCCATGATCATGCCGAGCACCAGCAGCAGCAGGTTGAGCAGCAGGAAGATGATGATGGGCTTGTCGGAGAGCGCCATCAGCATGTCGGTCAGCAGCAACGGTACGTTGTAGAGCGCCAGCAGATAGGAGAACGCCGAGGCGCAGCCGACCAGGATCATCACCAGCGCGGTGGTCTTCACCGACTGCAGCACCGCGGCCTTGAACGAGGCCCAGCGCAGCTCTCGGTAGACCAGCGCGGTGACGACGACGGCATAGATGGCACCGAAGGCCCCGGATTCGGTCACGGTGAGGATGCCCGACAGCACCCCGCCGACGATGATCACCGCCGTGAGCAGCCCCGGCAGGGCCGCGGCCAGGCTGATGATCAGCACGTCCCAGCCGGGGAAGGTTTCGCCCCGGTAGCCGCGCTTCACCGCCACCAGATAGGCCGCCACGGCCAGCGTCAGACACATCAGGATGCCCGGCACGATGCCGGCGATGAACAGTTGGGTGACCGAGATACCGCCGCCGGCCGCCACGGCATAGAGAATCATGTTGTGACTCGGCGGGATCACCACCCCGGCGACCGAGGAGGTGACCGTGACGTTGACGGCATAATCGGCGTCGTAGCCCTTCTCCTTCATCACCGGCACCAGGATCGAACCGAGCGCCGAGGTATCGGCCACCGCCGAGCCCGAGATACCGCCGAACAGCATCGAGGAGCTGACGTTGACGATGCCCAGACCGCCGCGCATCCTGCCCACCGCGGCGGAGGCCAGGCGCACCAGGCGGGCGGAGATGCCGCCATGCAGCATCAGCTCGCCGGCGAAGATGAAGAACGGAATGGCCAGCAGCGAGAAGACCGAGATTCCCGAGAGGATGCGCTGGAACGCGACGAACAGCGGCAGCCCCTCGTAGAGGAAGGTGGCCACCGCGGCCAGCCCCACGGCGAAGGCCACGGGCGCACCTGCCACCAGGCCGAGAAAGAAGACGCCGAACAGAATGGCCAGGCCCATGTCAGTTACCCTCGTTGGATGCGTTGTCGATGATGCGCGACACGATGTTGGCCACGGAGAACAGCACGAGCAGCACCCCACAGATCACCAGCGGTGCGGCCCGCCAGCTCTCGGCGAGACGGATCATCGGGATCGCCCGCTCCAGGTTGGTCATCACCAGGCCCCAGCCCTGGTACGCCATGAAGGCGCCGAAGGCGACCACGAACAGGTCGGCAACGTAGCGCAAGATCGTGCGCAAGGGTTCGGGCATGCCTTCACGCACGAAATCGATGCTCAGGTGCGAGTTGCCCCTGACGCCGGCGGCAGCCCCCAGGCAGGTGATGTAGACCACCAGCAGCAGCGCGGCCTGTTCGACCCAGGTCGGGGTGTTATTCAGCACGTAGCGACCGAACACCAGCCAGCCGAAGATGGCGATCAGAAAGACGAGCATGACGCCTGCCACCGCCAGGCAGAGGTTGGCCAGGCCATCCAGTATCTTGCCGGTGATTCTCTTCAGACGGGGAAGCGTCACGGCAGCCTCGACATCGACATAGATTCTCATGGCGTAAGCCTCCTTCCCCCTCGGCGCATGGCGCCGAGGGGGCATCGCAGCGGAGCTCAGTTCGAGTTCCGGATGGCGTCGATCAGGCTCTCGAGGTCGGGATTCGCCTCGATGAACGCCGCATAGATCGGCTCCATGCGCTGCTGGAAGGCCGCCTTGTCCTCCACCTCGTTGATCTGGATGCCGGCGTCGAGCACCACCTGGCGGCTCGCCTGGGAGCCCTCGACCCAGAGTTCACGCTGCATGGCCGAGGCCTTGATCGCCTCCTCGCGCACGATCTCCTGATCCTCGGCAGAGAGCGCCTCCCAGCTCGACCGGGCGATGCACAGGCACTCGGGAATGATCAGGTGTTCCGTGAGGGAGTAGAACTCGGCGGCCTCGTAGTGGTTGCTGGAGTGGAAGGAGGGGTAGTTGTTCTCCGCGCCGTCGAGCACACCGGTCTTCAGCGACTGATATACCTCACCATAGGCCATCGGCGTCGCATTGCCGCCCAGCGCCTCGATCATGTCGACGTAGAGGTCGTTGTTCATGACCCGGATCTTGAGTCCCTGCACGTCTTCGGGCGTGCGGATGGGGCGCTTGGTGTTGTAGAGGCTGCGCTCGCCGGAGTCGAACCAGGAAAGCGCGACCAGGTTGCGCTCGGCCAGGGCGTCGGCAAAGCGCGCGCCGATCTCGCCGTCCATCACCTCGTGCATGTGCTCGACGCTGCTGAAGATGAAGGGCAAGGAGAGCACGTTGGTCTCCTTCACGATCGGCCCCATCGGCCCCATGTTGAAGTTGGCGAAGTTGAGTACCCCGTTGCGGGTCTGCTCGATGGCATCCGGCTGATCGCCGAGCACGCCGTTGTTGTAGACCTGCGCCTTGATGCGCCCTTCGGTGCGTGCGGTGACGTTCTCGGCAAAGGCTTCCAGCGCCACGGTATTGGGATAGCCCGGAGGATGGATGTTCCAGCCGCGCCAGGTATCGGCCTGTACCGGCAGTGCCATGGCCAGCATGGCGGCGGACACGGCAATGGCACAGAACGTCTTGTTTGTTGAGGTTGTTTTCATGACGTACTCCTCGCTAGTTTTCTAATTGTGTGGCTTCACTTGGGTTGGCTTGGCACTACAACTGCTGAGCGATGCCGACGAGCTTCTCCAGCCGGCTCCGCTCCTCCGGTGTGGGCATGACCAAAGGTGCCCTGACGCTGCCGGCCGGCCGGCCGATGATCTCGGCCCCGGCCTTGATCAGGCTGACGGCATAGCCCGGTTTGCGATCCCGGAGATCCACGAAGGGAATGAAGAAGTCGCTGGTGATGCGCTTCACGAGCTCGGCATTGCCCGCGCGGAGCTCCCGGTAGAACTTCACCGCCATATCGGGCACGAAGTTGAACACGGCGGATGAGTAGGTGTTCACGCCAATGGCGAGGTAGGCCTCGGCGAAGATCTCGGCGGTGGGTACGCCGCCCACGTAGACCAGGCGATCGCCGATGGTCTTGATGATCTTGTTCAGCGCCTGGATGTCGCCCTTGCCGTCCTTCAAGCCGATCAGGTTGGGACAGCTGTCGGCCAACGCCCGTACCGAGCCGGCATCGAGCACGCCGTTGCCGCGGTTGTAGTAGATGACGTTGAGGTCGGTCCAATCGCAGATCGCGCGGGCGTACTCGACCAGGCCCTCCTGGGGGCACTCGGTCAGGTAGGGCGGCATCAGCAGGATGCCGTCGGCGCCCGCCTCCTCGGCCGCCTTGGCAAAGGCCCTGCCGCTGGCAACGCTCAGCCCCGAGCTGGCGATGACGGGCAGCCTGCCAGCGACGGTCTCCACGGCCACACGAACCACATCGCGGAACTCGTCGAGCGAGAGATTGAAGAACTCTCCCGTGCCGCCGGCGACGAAAACGGCCGAGATATCATGGCTGATGAACCACTCCAGACGACGACGGTAACTGTCCGCATCGAACCGCCCCTCCTTATCGAAGTCGGTAATGGGGAAAGACAGCAATCCATCGCCCAATGCTTCCATCACGGCTGCTCTGGAAAACTTCACGAAGACATCCTCTTGTTCATGCGTCGACCCGTTGGAAGGCAACTTCAGTCCGGTAGAGGAGCCCCTATCGCCTTCGTTTGTCATACATCATACAACTTAAACGGGAACGTAAGAGCGCACAAGCCGGCTCGCGGCCAACGAAGACTAAAGTTCAATGCGTGTCGAGAGGTGGGGGGATCAGCCCAGGTCGCCGAAGCGATACTGCAGCAGAGACAGCGCCACTACCGGCGCGGTTTCGGTGCGCAGAATGCGCGGGCCGAGGGTGAGCGGGGCGAAGCCAGCGGCCTTGGCGCTTTCGACCTCGGCCTCGGCGAGCCCGCCCTCGGGACCGATCAGCAGCGCGGCGTCGGCGGGCGTGTCGGCCTGCTCGAGCGCCCTCGCCGTGCCCGGGTGCAGCACCAGCCGCAGCGCCTCGCGGCGCTCGTCGAGCCATTCGGCCAGCGGCCTGGGCGGATGCACGGTGGGTACCACGGCACGACCGCACTGCTCGCAGGCGCTGACGGCCACCGCCTGCCAGTGGGCCAGCTTCTTCGCTTCGCGCTCGCCCTTGAGGCGCACGTCGCCGTGCTCGGTATACAGCGGCGTGATGGCGGCCACGCCCAGCTCGACGGCCTTCTGCACGGCGTAGTCCATGCGGTCGCCCTTGGAGATCGCCTGGCCCAGATGCACCGCCAGCGGCGACTCGCCGCGGCCCGCCTCCACCGCGTCGATACGCGCCACCACGCGCTTGCGCCCGGCCTCGACCAGCACCGCCCGGGCCTCCAGGCCGGCGCCGTCGAACAGGCGCACCGGCGCGCCCTCGCTCAGGCGCAACACCCGAGCCAGGTGGTGCGCCGGCCCTTCGGGCAGAACGACGTCGCCGCCGACGGTAAAGTCGGCGGCGACGTGAATGCGCGGCGCGGAGGACACGGCGAGCCTGCCCTTACTGGGTGGACTGCTCGCCCTGCTGCTGGGCCTGCTCGGCCTCGCGCTTCTTCTTCTGGGCGAAGATCGCCTCGAAGTTGACCGGCGCCAGCATCAGGGGCGGGAAACCGCCGCGGTTGACCAGGTTGTCGATGCACTCGCGGGCGTAGGGGAACAGCACGTTGGGGCAGAAGGCGCCCAGGGTGTGCTCGAGCTGGGCACCCTCGATGCCGCTGATGCGGAACAGGCCGGCCTGTTCGATCTCGGCCAGGAAGGAGGTGGTACCTTCCTCGCTGTGACGCACCTGGGCGGTCACCTTGATCGACACCTCGTAGAGTTCCTCGCCGACCTTGCGGCTGCTGGTGTTCAGATCCAGGCCGACCTTGGGCTTGAACGGCTGCTGAAAGACCGCCGGCGAGTTGGGCGCCTCGAAGGAGATGTCCTTGACATAGATGCGCTGCACGGCGAACTGGAGCTGCTGCTTCTGCTGTCCTGCGGCGGCCTGGTTGCCGCCAGCGGCGTTCTGGCTGTTCTCTTCGGCCATGGGAAGATTCCTTTTGCGTTCTCTTGCGTCTTGTGTGTTGGCTATTTCTTGACCATCGGCAGGCCGTCGGCCTGCCACTGCATCATGCCGCCCTTGAGCTTGAAGACCCGCGTGAAGCCGGCCTTGGCCAGCTTGGCCACGGTGATGCCGGAAGACTGACCGCTCTTGCACACCACGATGATCGGCTTGTCCTTGAGCTTCTCGAGCTCCTTCATGCGCTCGTCGACCTTGCTCTGGGGAATGTTGCGCGCCCCGGCAATGTGGCCGGCCTTGAAGTCGCCCGCCTCGCGGGTGTCGACCACGACGGCGTCCTCACGGTTGATCAGTTGGGTCGCCTGGGTGGACGTCACGCCGCTGGCGGCACTGTTGCGGACCTCGTAGATGATCCAGGCGGTCAGCACCATGAGGAAGGCGCCCACCAGAAGCGGGTGATTCTGCACGAATTCGAACAGCTGATCGATCATGGGTCCGGCACACTCTTTGTCGGAAATAGCGAGAATATCGGTAGGGTAGGGCACCCGGAAGGCGAGAGTATACACCATGCGGCAATGCCCCGCGGCAACGCCGCCGCCAACGTGTCGGGGTCATGACGCTCGCCTGACCGTGCGTTATGATGCCGCAAGCCGAATCAAGTCGCGACCCCCGTCGTCCAGGAGCCTGTCTCGCCGCGCTCTTCTCCACCAAGCCCGAGCGGCGCGGACAGCCTCCCGGACGGCCCGCTGTCGCGTCCACCACGCTCAAGAGGCTCAATACCCCGATGACGACCCAGACCGCCCCACGCCCCGTTGCGCTGATCATTCTCGATGGCTACGGCCACAACCCCGACCCCACCGACAATGCCGTGGCCGCCGCGCACACGCCCAACATGGACCGCCTGTGGCAGCAGCGGCCCCACGCCCTGCTGCATACCGACGGCAAGTACGTGGGCCTGCCCGAGGGCCAGATGGGCAACTCCGAGGTGGGGCACATGAACCTGGGCGCCGGTCGGGTCGTGTATCAGGAACTCACGCGTATCTCCAAGGCCATCGAGGATGGCGATCTCGACATCATTCCCGCTCTGACCGACGCCATCGATGCCGCAGTGAGCGCCGGTCGCGCCGTGCACCTGCTGGGCCTGCTCTCGCCTGGCGGCGTGCACAGCCATGAGGATCACATCCTGGCCATGGCCGAGCTGGCCGCCCGCCGCGGCGCCCAGCGCATCTACGTGCACGGCTTCCTCGACGGCCGCGACACTGCGCCGCGCAGCGCCCTGGCCTCCATCGAGCGCACCAATGCGCGCCTCGCCGAGCTGGTGGGCGCCGACAACGGCTTCGTCGCCTCCATCGTCGGCCGCTACTTCGCCATGGACCGCGACAACCGCTGGGACCGCGTCGAGAAGGCCTACCGGCTGCTCACTGAGGGCGTTGGCGAATTCGAGGCTTCCAGCGCCGAACAGGGGCTGCGCGACGCCTACGAGCGCGGCGAGAACGACGAGTTCGTCTCGGCCACCGTCGTCCACACCGAGCAGGGGCCGGCCATCGTCGCCGACGGCGATGCCGCCATCTTCATGAACTTCCGCGCCGACCGCGCCCGCGAGCTGACCCGCGCCTTCGTCGAGGACGGCTTCAGCGGCTTCCAGCGCCGCATGCGCCCGCGGCTTGCCGGCGGCAGCCTGGTCACCCTGACCCAGTACGCCGCCGACATTCCCGCTCCGGCCGCCTTCCCGCCGGCGGACCTGCACAACACCCTGGGCGAAGTGATGGAACAGCGCGGCCTGACCCAACTGCGCATCGCCGAGACCGAGAAGTACGCGCACGTCACCTTCTTCTTCTCCGGCGGCCGCGAGGCCGAGTTCGAGGGCGAGACCCGGGTGCTGGTGCCCTCGCCCCAGGACGTCAAGACCTACGACGAGAAGCCCGAGATGAGCGCCGTCGAGGTGACCGACCGTCTGGTGGAAGCGATCGACTCGGGCCGCTACGACCTGATCGTGTGCAACTACGCCAACGGCGACATGGTCGGCCATACCGGCGACTTCGACGCCGCGGTGAAGGCCATCGAGACGGTGGACGCCTGCGTCGGCCGGGTGGTGGAGGCCATCGAGCGTGCCGGCGGCGCCTGCCTGATCACCGCCGACCACGGCAACGCCGAGCAGATGATCAACCCCGACACCGGCGTGGCCCAGACCGCCCACACCACCTTCGAGGTGCCGCTGATCTACGTCGGCCCCGACGCGGTGACGCTGCTCGACGACGGCCGCCTGTGCGATATCGCACCGACGCTGCTGACCATGATGCGTCAGCCGATTCCCGAGGAGATGAGCGGCCGGGTGCTGATCGAGCCGGCATGATCATCGTCTGCGAGCACCACCGGCCATGAGGCGAGCCCGACGGCAACCGTTCACGACCTTGATCGCCGCCCTGCTCCTGCTGTCGGGCCTGGCCTGGCTCGGGCTGGCCGGCGCACAGGCGCAACCCAGCGAACGTGAAGCTCGCGAGCGGCTCGACGCCATCGGCAGCGAGATCCAGGCGCTCAGCCGGCGCCTGGGCCAGACCCGCGAAGCCCAGGACGAGGCCAGCCGCGAGCTGCGTCAGGTGGAGACGGCACTCGGCGAGACCCACCGCCGGCTCGACGCTATCCAGGCCGACCGCCGCAGCCTCGCCGACGAGCTTGCCGCGCTGGAGTCCGCCCGCGACGAGCTGCAGGTCGAGCGGGCCGACCAGGTCGAGATGCTCAATGCCCAGCTCGATGCCCTCTATCGCCTGGGGCTCACGCCGCAGTTGAAGCTGCTGCTCAACCAGGACGACCCGGCCCGCCTCGACCGTCTGCAAACCTACCTCAACCACCTGGCCCGGGCGCGCAACGAGCGCCTCGACGAGATCGCCCGCCTGGATGCCGAACTGGCCGAGAACCGGCGCGAGCGGGAGGCCCGCGGCCGGCAGCTCGACGCCCTGGCCGACGAGCTGGAAACCCGCAGCAGCGAGCTGGCCGAGCGCATGGCGGATCGTGAGCGTCTGGTGGCGGAGCTGGGCGAGCGCTACAGCGACGAGCAGTCGCGCATGGCGCGCCTCGACCGCGACCGCAGCGAGGCGGAGCGGGTACTCGAACGGGTGCGCGAGGAGCTCGCCCGCATGCAGCGCCCGCCGCCCTCCACCGCCATCGAGCGCACCCGCGGCGACCTGCCCTGGCCGGTGCAGGGCAACGTCACCTCGAACTATCGGCGCGGCGACGGCGTGCACTACAACGGCATCCTGATCGAGGCCCGCGAGGGCACGCCGGTCGCCGCCGTGCATGCCGGCCGCGTCGTGTTCGCCGACTGGATGCGCGGCTTCGGCAACCTGCTGATCATCGACCACGGCGACAACGTAATGACACTGTATGCCCATCTGCAGCATTTCGAAGCCGAAGTCGGCCGCGCCGTCTCGCGTGGCGACTCCCTCGGCGCGGTAGGCAACAGCGGCGGGCTCGACAGGCCGGCCCTCTACTTCGAAGTCCGCCGTAACGGCGACCCCATCGACCCACAGGCCTGGATGGCACGAAGATGACGCCAGGTGTTTCACAAGCTCCGAGCCACGGGCTATGCTGGACAGCCTCGCCTCGTAACAGCGGAGTTAGCATGTCTTCACGTACCGCCCGCCGACCGTCCGCCGCCAGCCGAACGATGAGCGCGCTAGCGTCGGCAACGCTGTTGATGCTGGCCCTGGCCGCCCCGCCGGCCCTTGCCCAGTCCTCTCCCGTGGACGAGCTGCCACTGGAGGACATCCAGACCTTTGCCGAGGTGTTCGAGCGCATCAAGCGTGCCTACGTGGAAGAGGTGGACGACAGCACCCTGCTGCGCAACGCCATGCGCGGCATGCTCAGCGAGCTCGATCCGCACTCCGCCTACCTCGACCGGAGCGAATTCCAGAGCCTGCGCGAATCCACCGAGGGCGAGTTCGGCGGCATCGGCATCGAGGTCGGCCTGGAAGAGGGGCGTCTGACGATCATCACGCCGATCGACGACACGCCCGCCTCGCGTGCCGGCCTGCAGGCACGCGACGTGATCCTGGAGATCGACGGCAACCCCACCGAGCGCCTGTCGCTGCAGGAGTCGGTGACCCTGATGCGCGGCGAGCCCGGCAGCCAGATTCGCCTGCAAATCCTGCGCAGCGGGCAGGAGGCGCCGCTCGACATCACCCTGACCCGCGAGATCATTCGTACCGAAAGCGTACGCAGCGAAATGCTGGAACCGGGCTACGGCTACCTGCGGGTCAGCCAGTTCCAGAGCCGCAGCGGCGAGCAGGTCAACAACGCCATTCGCCGCATGGAGCGCGACGGCCCGCTGCAAGGCCTGGTGCTCGATCTGCGCAACAACCCGGGCGGCGTGCTGCAGGCCGCCGTCGCCGTGGCCGACGCCTTCCTGCAGAGCGGCCTGGTGGTCTACACCGAAGGGCGCCTGCCCGACACCCAGATGCGCTTCTCCGCCAGCCGCGAGACGGTCGCTCCCGACGTGCCGCTCGTGGTGCTGATCAACGGCGGCAGCGCCTCCGCGGCGGAAATCGTCGCCGGCGCGCTGCAGGACCAGCGCCGCGGCGTGATCATGGGTACCGAGAGCTTCGGCAAGGGCTCGGTGCAGCAGGTGATGCCGCTGGGCAACGGTGAAGGGCTGAAGCTGACCACGGCGCTCTACTACACGCCCAACGGCCGCTCGATCCAGGCCATGGGCATCGAGCCCGACGTCAGGGTGGTGCGTGGCCGCCTGGAAGTGACCGAGAGCAGCCGCCAACTGCGCGAAGCGGACCTGGAGGGCCATCTGCGCTCGCGCAGCGAGCCGCGCGCCATGACCCAGGAGATGAGCGAGCGGCTGCGCGAGGACTATCAGCTCGGCGAAGCGCTCAACCTGCTGAAGGCGCTCAACGTACTCGAGCGCCGCTAGCCTCTTGGCTGAACTGGACGCAGGGAGCCGGCAGCGCTTGCCGGCTCCCTGCGTCCGGCGTCAACGGCAGGAGGCCGGCAAGCGGCCCCGCTCGCCGATGGCCTGACGCATCAGCAGGCGCTTGATCGGCACCAGCCGGTCGACCCCGGAAAGCCCCAGGTTGCGGGACAGCGTCACCAGCGGGTGGCGCGTGCCGAACAGCAGCCGGAAGCCGTCCATCAGCGCCAGCATGGCGCTGTTGTCACCGCGCCGGCGCCGCGCATAGCGCGCCAGCATGCGCGGCTCGCCCAGGTCGATGCCGCGCCGCCGCGCCGTGACGAGCTCTTCGGCCAGCACCGCCACATCCATCAGTCCCAGATTGACGCCCTGGCCCGCCAGCGGATGAATGCTGTGCGCCGCATCGCCCACCAGGGCGAAGCCGGGCTGCACGTAATCTCTTGCGTGACGCTGGGTGAGCGGCACCGACACTGCTCTGTCGACCACTTCCACCGTTCCCAGGCGCGCCTCGAAGGCCACCTCGAGCGCCTGCCCCAGCGCCTCGGCGTCCAGCGCCGTGAGCCGCTCGGCCTCCTCGGGCGAGGTCGACCAGACGATCGAGCAGTAGTGCGCGTCGCCGTCGATGGTCAGCGGCAGGAACGCCAGCGGGCCGCTGTCGCGGAACACCTGACGCGCCACGCCGCCATGCCCCAGTTGGGTACGCACCGTCGTGACCACGGCCACATGACCGGTGTCGCGGGCATCCACGGCGATGCCCGCCATCTCGCGCAGCGGCGACTGCGCGCCGTCGGCGGCCACCACCAGCGGTGCCGTAAGACGGCGGCCATCCTCGAGCAGCACGCTACGCTCGGCGCCCGTCTCTTCGAGCCCGGTCACGCGCCTGCCCAGCTCGACGCTGACCGAGGGCAGCTCGGCCAGGCGCCGCTCCAGCGCGGCCAGCACCACGTCGTTCTCGACGATATGCCCCAGCACCGGCACGCCGGCCTGCTCCGCCGAGAAGTTGACCTCGCCGCTGCCCTCGCTGTCCCACACCTGCATGAAGCGATAGGGCGTTACCCGGCGCGCCGCCATCCACGGCCATGCCCCGAGCCCCTCCAGCAGCCGCTGGGAGATCGGCGTCAGGGCGCTGACGCGCAGCGCCGGCCGGCCCGTGCCGACCGCCTCGGCGGCCAGCGGCTCGGGGCGCGCGTCGAGCAGCGCCACGCTGACGCCCGCCTGACCCAGCAGCGCCGCCAGGGCAGCGCCTACCATGCCGCCACCGACCACGATCACCTCGAATCGGGTCGCTGGCTGCCGTGCCGTTTCCGTCATTGCTTGCTCTCTCATGAGTGCCTACCCAGCGTCATCGCCGGCAGACCGGATAGTCGTGCTTGCCTGGCGCCTCGGCTTCATCGCTCCAGCCCCATGGCCCGGCGCGCCAAGCCACGGCGCAGCGGGCCGAACAGGTTGAGCCCCACCAGCCCGGCCGCCCGGGCGTGGGCCAGCAGGCCGCTGTCGATGCCGAACAGACGCACCAGCCCATCGCTGAAGCGAATCACCTGATGGCGGTCGACGATGCGCCTGGCCTCGAAGTCGCGCAGCGTCAGCATGCCGCCCAGCGCTTCGCCGCCGGCCAGGGCCTGCTCGAGAGCCGCCGCCAGGTCGGTCACCCCGCGCAGTGCCAGGTTGAATCCCTGGCCCGCCACCGGGTGCAGCGAATGAGCGGCGTTGCCCAACACCGCCAGCCCCGGCCGTATGGTCTCCTTGGCGGTGACCAGGCTCAGCGGATAGGCGTGGCGACTGCCGACGCGCCGGAAGCGCCCGACGCGGTCGCCGAAGGCCTGCTGCAGCTCGGCCAGGAAATCGCCGTCGCCAAGCGCCAGGTGGGCCTCTTCACGCCCGACGGGAAGGGTCCAGATCAGCGCCATCTGCTGGCCCGGCAGCGGCAGCAGGGCAATGGGCCCCTCGCGGGTGAAGCGCTCGTAGGCGATACCGTCGTGGGGCCGGCTGATCTCGACGTTGGCGATCAGCGCCACCTGATCGTAGGACGCCGAGTCGCTGGCGATGCCCAACTGCTCCTTGAGCCCCGAGCGGCCGCCGTCGGCCAGCACCGTCAAGGCCGCCTGCAGCGTACAGCCATCGGAGAGGGTCAGTCGATGCCCCTCTCCCTCGGGCACGATCGCCTCGACGCTGGCCGGGCAGTGCCACTCGATGGGCAGCTCGGCCAGACGCCGGTGCAGCACCTGCCCCATCCAGGCGTTGGGCAGTACGTAGCCCAGCGCCGGCTGATCGAGCTCGGCGGCGGTGAGCCGGGTCACCCCCAGGCGCCCCTTTTCGCTGACATGAATGCGCTGAATGGCGGCGGCCTGTTCGGCCATCGCCTGCCACAGGCCCATGACGCGAAAGCGCTCCGCCGAGCCCTGGGCGATGGCACTGGAGCGCGCATCGAAGCTGGGCTGCCACGTCGTGTCCGTCACCTCGGGCATGGCGGCGGCCTCGATCACCGCCACCGACAGCCCGTGGCGCTCGATCAGCGGCGCCAGGGCACAGGCCAGGCTGGCCCCCACCAGGCCGCCGCCGACGATGGCGACATCCACCCGACGCATCGCGGCCGCCGTCATGAGGCCAGACCCGTACTACAGCGCGCCGTTTCGTAACGTAAATTACGTAAAATCATGAAGGAAACGTCCTTTACTGGTTACTCGCTAGCCATCAGTGCCTCGATCTCGGCCACCCGCTTCGGCACATCGGCAGTCAGCACCTCGTGCCCCTCCGCCGTCACCGCCACATCGTCTTCGATGCGTATGCCGATGCCGCGATAGGCCAGGGGAATGTCCTCGTCGGCCGGCACGTACAGCCCAGGCTCCACCGTCAGCACCATGCCCGCTTCCAGCGGCCGCGGCTTGCCGGCGAGGCGATAGCTCCCCACGTCGTGCACGTCGAGCCCCAGCCAGTGCGAAGTCGAGTGCAGATAGAAGCGCTTGTAGCTTTCGTCCTCGATGCGCGCTTCCACTTCGCCCTGGAGCAGGCCCAGCCGGATCAGCCCGGCCGTGAGATCACGCACCACGCCATCATGAATCTCGACCAGGGTCGCGCCAGGGCGAACGGCGGCCACGGCACGCTCCTGAGCGGCCAGCACAAGCTCGTAGAGCTCGCGCTGGGCCTTGCTGAAGCGGCCGCCGACGGGAAAGGTGCGGGTGATGTCGCCGGCATAGAGATCGAACTCGACCCCGGCGTCAATCAGCACCAGCTCGCCGTCACGCAGCGGTGCGTCATTCTCGATGTAGTGCAGCACACAGGCGTTGGCGCCGCCACCCACGATGCTGGCGTAGGCCGGGCCGCTGCCGCCATGCCAGCGGAACTCGTGCTCCAGCTCGGCCTGCAGGTGGTATTCGGCCAGGCCGGGGCGGGCAGCCAGCATCGCGCGCCGGTGAGCGCGGGCAGAGATTCCGGCCGCGTGGCGCATCAGGGCGAGTTCAGCCTCGCTCTTGATCAGACGCATTTCATGCAGCAGCGGGGCGAGATCGACATAGCGCTGCGGCGGGCAGGCGCCACGCCGCACCCGTCCGGCCAGGCGCTCGCGTATTTCATCGGCCAGCGCCATGCTCTCGGTGTCGCCGAGCATCAGGTAGAGACTGGTACGCCCATCGAGCAGGGCATCCAGCCGTTCGTCGCGCTCGGCATTCTCGAAGGCTTGATCGAGGCCATGCTCGCGCACCGCACCCTCGGCGCCCAGGCGGATGCCGTTCCAGGCCTCGAGGCTCGGGTCGCGGTCCTGGCAGAACAGCACGCTTTCGCCTTCGCTGCGCCCCGGCAGCAGCAGCAGCAGGGCATCGGGCTCGGCGAAGCCGGTGAGGTAATGAAGGTCGCTGTTCTGGCGGAAAGGGTAGTCGCTGTCCCGCGAACGGGTGACCAGACCGGCGCCGGGCAGCAGCACGGCGCCATCGGTCGGCAGCTGTGCCATCAGCGCCTGACGGCGGGCACGATACTCGTCGTTGCCGATCGGCTCGGGGCGGGGAAGGGGGGCGGACAGCATCATGGCTCCTTGCGTGCTCCGGATGAATGGGGCGATTCGGGTTCAGTGCCGAGTGGGGTCACCGCTCTCCACCTGCGGCTGGCCGGGATGCTGTTCGGTATAGAGCAGCATGGCGGCCATGCGTGCATGCTCGGTCAAGGCGAACAGGTCGTTCTCGTTCTCGGCGCTGTCGTCGATGTCGGTCTCTATGGCCGCAAGTCCGGTCAGGTCCTCGATGGCTTCGCGCAGCGCCTGCGACCAGCCTTCACGCTGAGCCTCGCCGGCGTCATCGATCACCTCGAGAAAACCGAGCGTCCACTCCTGCAGCCCTCTGGCCCGTTCGGCCAGCGAAAAGAGCTCGTCGGGCAGTAGCGGTTCGTAGTTGAGGCCGCTGTCGGCAAGCGCTTCGAGGGTCTGGCGGCGCCAGGCCAGCAGCGCCTCACCGCTCTCGCGGTCGCGGGGCTGCTCGACGCCGAGCCCCAGGCACACCTCCTCGAGCCAGGCGTCGGCGGTGACGTCATGCAGCGCCAGCTCGGCACACAGCCTGCCGTCGAGGAAGGCCGGCGACTGCATGCTGCCGTGGAGCAGGAAGAGGTCGGCCAGAGTGGAAAAATCCAGGCGTTCATCGGGCGAAGACATGCAACGGCACCTCATGCGAATGGCGGTGAGTGACCTGATGCCGGCGGCGCTGCGTTGACCGCCTGCAAAGGGCTCTCTTATAGTGGATGATCGAATCGATGTGTCTTGATTCATCGATGTTAACGCATCGGGCCGACAAGCCGACACCGGAGCCCTCCATGAGCGATGACGCCACTCGCCCCACCGCCCAGGTGACCCTGCTTGGCAGGCACTACGTGTTCGCCTGCAACCCCGGCGAAGAACGCAAGCTGGAGCGGGCCGCACGCTATCTCGATCGCGCCATGCAGGGTATCCATTCGCAGAACAATCTGCTCGGCAGTGAGCGCGTGGCGCTGATGGCCGCGCTGAACATCGCCCACGAGCTGCTCGAGATGCAGGATACGCGGCGCGACGAGGAGCAGCAGCTGGGCCAGCTCAGCGAACGTTTGGAGCGAGCCATGGCAAGCGCTGCTTTGGGTAACAGAACTCCCGCCGAATGACGTTGGACGCACCCGGCAGCTCTGTTAGGATGAAGGTGTTCCCTGGGGTGTTGGCCAGTCGTTGAAGTCCCTCGAGCCTATGAGCAATACCCAGGGCGGCCATTAGCTAGCCGGACCCGTGTGCATGTCCGTGCGTCGGAAAGCCTGACGGTTCGGCTGCGGCCACCCACCTTGAACCAAGGGTTCAAGGGCCAGAACGACAGCGGCACTCTGGGGAACCTCACCTAGTCATGAATCTTCTTGTTGACGCTCTCAGCGCCGATGCCTTCTCTACTCGTCGCGAGCTACGCCAAGCGCTCAGACGCCGCCGCCGGGCCTTGAGCCCAGGCCAGCGCAAGCAAGCCGAACGCGCGCTGTGCCGCCGTCTCAAGCAACTGCCCGAAGTGCATCGGGCCAGGCGCGTGGCACTCTATCTACCCAACGACGGCGAGATCGATCCACGGCCGCTCATGGCCTGGCTAGAGCGCCGCGGGGTTCGTCTTTACCTGCCCGTATTGAAGCCGCTCTCGGACAACAGCCTGTGGTTCGTCCACTACCACCCGGGCACGCCCATGCGGCGCAATCGCTTCGGCATACCCGAACCGCATACCCGCCATGGCGCACATCGCGCTCGGCGCATGCCGGCCTGGGCGCTGGATCTGATCCTGCTGCCGCTGGTGGGCTTCGACGACCGGGGCCAGCGCATGGGCATGGGCGGTGGCTTCTATGACCGCAGCCTGGCCTTCACCCTGAGGCCCGGCCCGCGGCCGACCCTGATCGGCCTGGCCCACGACTGCCAGCGAGTGGACCGCCTGCCGGCAGCCCCCTGGGACGTACCGCTGGACGCCATCGTCAGCGATACCCGGGTCGTGCGTCCCTGAGCCTCGCGATGCCCAGATAAAAGCCGGGCGAAAAAAAACCGGCCGAAGCCTGGCTTCGACCGGTTCCATTCGTTGTGATTGGCGCTATTCGATCTGACGCTATCTGACCATGGCACTGTCTGCCGACTCAGCCACCCGCGAGGGCCTGGGCATAGCCGGTGACGACGACACCAATGCCAAAGGCCAGCACCAGTGCCATGACCAGATCGGGCTTACGCTTCATTGTTACCAGCTCCTGACGTTCCCGTTATTGAACCGTGACGCGGTAGCCGCGACAGGGCCGACTATAGGGCTTGGCAGGCGTTGATGACAACCGCTCGAAGCGACGATTACAAAAAGAAACCCGTGCCAGTTCTCGCCTTTGCCGTAAGTCAGCGCTAACCCATGGTTTTCGAACGTCAGGCCATGAACAGGCGATAGGCGTCGTTGTCCGACTCCTTCCAGTAGCGATAACCGATCTCGTCGAAATACTCCTCGACGTGAGAGCGATCGCCGTTGGGCACCTGCATGCCGACCAGCACGCGACCGAAGGCGGCACCGTGGTTGCGATAATGGAACAGCGAGATGTTCCAGTCCTGGGGCAGGTGGGTGAGGAAGTTCATCAGCGCCCCGGGACGCTCGGGGAACTCGAAACGATAGACCTCCTCGTCGAAGTGCTCCTTGGGCCGACCGCCGCCAAGGTGGCGGATGTGCAGCTTGGCCAGCTCGTTGTCGGTGAGATCGACCACCGGGTAGCCGGCTTCACGCAGCTTTTCGATCACCGCCTGTCGATCCTCGCCGCCCGGCTTGACCTGCACGCCGACGAAGATGTGGGCTTCCTCGGGGTCGGCGTAGCGGTAGTTGAACTCGGTCACCATGCGTTTGCCGATGGTGCGGCAGAACTTCTTGAAGCTGCCGGGGCGCTCGGGAATGGTCACCGCCAGGATCGCCTCGCGCTGCTCGCCGAGCTCGGTGCGCTCGGCAATGTGCTGCAGGCGGTCGAAGTTGGTGTTGGCACCCGAGTTGATGCACAGCAGGGTCTGGCCCTCGACGCCGGTCTGCTGAATGTATTTCTTGAGCCCGGCCAGCGACAGCGCCCCCGAGGTCTCGGACACCGCCCGGGTGTCGTCGAAGATGTCCTTCACCGCCGCGCACATCTCGTCGGCGTTGACGGTGATGACGTCATCGATCAGGTCACGCACGATCTTGAACGGCACCTTGCCGATCTGTGCCACCGCCACGCCCTCGGCGAAGACCCCAACCTGATCGAGGGTCACGCGCTTGCCGGCGGTGAGCGCCGCCTTGAGGCAGGCGCTGTCTTCAGCCTCGACGCCGATCACCTTGATGTCCGGGCGCAGGTACTTGACGTAGGCCGCCACCCCGGCGATCAGTCCGCCGCCGCCCACCGGCACGAAGATGGCATCCAGTGGCCCGGTGTGCTGACGCAGGATCTCCACCGCCACGGTGCCCTGGCCGGCGATGACGTCGATGTCGTCGAAGGGCGGGATGTAGGTGTAGCCGTGCTCGGCCATCAGCTCCTGGGCATGCTCGGCAGCGGCAGCGAAGGCGTCGCCCTTGAGCACCACCTTGGCGCCGCGGGCGCGCACTGCCTGGACCTTGATCTCCGGGGTGATGCGCGGCATGACGATCACCGCCTTGACGCCCATCAGCTTGGCCGCCATGGCCAGCCCCTGGGCGTGGTTGCCGGCCGAGGCGGCGATCACGCCCTTGGCCTTCTGCTCCTCGGAGAGCTGCGCCATCTTGTTGTAGGCGCCGCGAATCTTGAACGAGTAGACCGGCTGCAGGTCCTCGCGCTTGATCAGGATCTGGTTGTTGAAGCGCCGTGACAGGAAGGGAGCCGGGGAAATGGGCGTTTCGCGGGCCGCTTCGTAGACGTGGGCCTGGAGGATCTTCTTGACGGTAGCTTCGAGCATCCTGACGTTTCCAAGGGTGGCGCAGAGGGGCGGCAGCCTGTGCTGCACTGCAGAGAACCCCTATAGGTAGCATTCTCGGCGCCTCGCCGTCCAGCGAACGCGTCGGCAGGAAGCGCAACGTGGCCTATAATGGCGCGGCACCCGCCATCCACAGATACGAGCAAGACATGACCCAGGACGAACTGAAGGACGCCGTGGCCGCCGCCGCCATCGCCGAAATCGAACCGTGGCTCGAGCGCGACACCATTCTCGGCATCGGCACCGGCTCCACCGCCAACCTGTTCATCGACCGCCTGGCGCGGCTGCGCGACGACTTCAAGGGCGCCGTGGCCAGCTCGGAGGCCAGCGCCAAGCGCCTGCGCGACCACGGAATCGAGGTGTTCGAGCTCAACAGCGTGGGCACGGTGCCTTTCTACATCGACGGCGCAGACGAAGTGAACGCTCACTTGCACATGATCAAGGGCGGCGGCGCGGCGCTCACCCGCGAGAAGATCGTGGCCGCCTGCGCCGAGCGCTTCATCTGCATCGCCGACGCCTCGAAGCGGGTCGAGCGCCTGGGCGCCTTCCCGCTGCCGGTGGAGGTGATTCCGATGGCCCGCTCCTACGTCGCGCGCGAACTGGTCAAGCTGGGGGCCGACCCGGTCTACCGCGAGGGGGTGGTCACCGACAACGGCAATCAGATCCTCGATTGCTTCGAGTTCATGATCGACGACCCGGTGGCCATGGAGGCGCGCATCAATGCCATCGTCGGCGTGGTCACCAACGGCCTGTTCGCCGCCCGTGGCGCCGACGTGCTGCTGCTGGGCACCGAGCAGGGGGTGGAGCGGCTGACCCCAGCCTGAGCGGTCGGTAGGGGTTCACTCACCTGGCAGCAGGTGCTCGAGTCCGGCCACGGTGCGCGCCAGGGCGCCGCGATTGGCGGCCACCACCGCCAGGCCGGCCTCGGCCAGACGATGACGCTCGGCCTCGTCGAGGAACAGGGTGACCAGCGTATCGGCCAGCATGGCGCTGTCTCTCACTTCCACCAGCGCACCGCCCTGGCGCAGCGTCTCGGCCACGTCGGCGAAGTTGGCCAGCTCCGGGCCGGTCAGCACCGGCACGCCCATGGCGGCGGGCTCGAGCAGATTGTGCCCGCCCACCGGCACCAGGCTGCCGCCGACGAAGGCCAGGTCGGCGGCACCGTACAGCATCAGCAGCTCGCCCATGGTGTCGCCCAGATAGACGGCGGTACGCACGTCGGGCCACTCTCCGCGGGAACGTCGTGCCAGCCCCATGCCGCGCTCGCGACAGAGCTCGGCCACCGTGTCGAAGCGCTGCGGATGACGCGGCACCAGGATCAGCAGCGCTTCGGGGTAGGACTGGCGCAGGCGAGCGTGCGCCTCGAGCAGCCGCTCGTCCTCGCCGGGATGGGTGGAACCGGCCACCCACACGGGGCGCGAGCCCAGCCGCGTGCACAGCCGCTTGCTCTGCTCGCTCGCCGCATCGTCCACGGCAATGTCGTACTTGAGCGAACCCACCACGTCGGTGCGAGTGGCGGGCATGCCCAGGGCGCGGAAGCGCTCGGCATCGCCGCGGGACTTGGCGGCCAGCCAGTCGAGCTGGGCCAGCGCCGCCGCCATCAAGGGCCGCAGGCGGCGATAGCCGCGAAAGGCGCGCGGCGAGAGACGTCCGTTGACCACCGCCGTGGGCACGCCGCAACGACGGCACGCCGCCAGCAGGTTGGGCCACAGCTCGGTCTCGAAGAAGATGGCGAGCTCCGGGCGCAGACGCGCGACGAAACGCCTGGCGGCACCGGGATAGTCCAGCGGCACGAAGCGATGGGCGAGACGCTCGGGCTCGCCGGCCCGGCGTTGCGCCTCGATCAGGGCATGCACCCGCTCGGCGCCGGTGGCGGTCATGGTGGTCACCAGCAGCCGATGGCGGGGGTAATGTGCCAGCAGCGCCTCGATCAGCGGGCGGGCCGCCTGCACCTCGCCCACCGAGGCGCAGTGCAGCCATAGCCAGGGCCGGCCGGCGGGAGAGGGGGGCCGCAGCCCGAGCCGCTCCGCACGGGAGTTGGTGAACGCATGCTCACGCCAGACCCTGCGCCAGACGAGAGGAGCGAGCAGATAGAGCGCCGCCGAGTAGAGCCAGCGCGGCCAGCGTCGCGGCGCCGACATCAGCTCTCGCGGTCGAGAATGGTGGCGATCATGGCGGTGGTGGAGACCCCGTCCTCGAAGCCCAGCACCTTCACCTCACCGCCGGCGGCACGCACCGCATCGCCGCCGGCGATCTCGTCGACGCGATAGTCGCCGCCCTTGACCAGCACGTCGGGCAGCACCGCCTCGATCAGGCGCTGCGGTGTGTCCTCGCTGAACGGCACCACCCAGTCCACCGCGCCGAGGCCGGCCAGCACCTGCATGCGCCGGGCCAGCGGATTGATCGGCCGCTTGGGCCCCTTGAGCCGGCCGATGGAAGCGTCGTCGTTGACCGCCACCACCAGCCGGTCGCCGAGCTGCCGGGCATGCTCCAGGTAGGCCACGTGGCCGGCATGCAGGATGTCGAAGCAGCCGTTGGTCATCACCACGCGCTCACCGCGCATCTGGGCGGCACGCACCGCCTCGACCAGCGCCGCTTCCTCAATGACACCGAACTCGGCCAGCTTGTCGCCGTGCACGGCGGTGTAGAGCTCGGCGATGGAGAGCGTGGCGGTACCGGGTTTGGCCACCACCAGCCCGGCGGCCAGGTTGGCCAGGGTCATCGCCTCGGGGAAGCCGTGGCCGGCCGCCAACGCCAGGCCCAGCACGCCGATCACGGTATCGCCGGCGCCGGTGACGTCGAACACCTCGCGTGCGCGGGTGGGCAGGTGCAGCGGCTCGTGGTCGCCGCGAATCAGGGTCATGCCCTTCTCGCTGCGGGTGATCAGCAGCGCCTCGAGCTCGAGGCGGGCGCACAGCGCCGCGCCCTTGGCGGCCAGCTCCTCGTCGTCGCGACAGTGGCCCACCACTGCCTCGAACTCGGCCAGGTTGGGGGTGATCACGCTGGCACCGCGATACTTGGTGAAGTCGCTGCCCTTGGGATCGATCAATACGCGCTTGCCCGCGCCGCGCACCAGCGCGATCAGTTCCTCGACCCGGCTCAGCGTGCCCTTGCCGTAATCCGAGAGGATCACCAAGTCGCAGTCGGGAAGCCCCTGCTCGACCCGCGCCAGCAGGCCGCGGGTGTCGAGTTCGTCCAGGCCGTCCTCGAAGTCGAGCCGGATCAGCTGCTGATTGCGGCTCATCACGCGCAGCTTGGTGATGGTGGGGATGCCGGGGCTGCTCTGGAAGTAGGTGTCGACCCCAGCGGCGTCCAGCCGCTCGACCAGACGGCGGGCGTTGTCGTCGTCGCCGACCATGCCGCTGAGCGCGGCATGCGCCCCCAGCGAGGCGATGTTGAGCGCCACGTTGGCAGCCCCGCCGGGTCGGTCTTCGCACTCTTCCACCCGAACCACCGGCACCGGCGCCTCCGGCGAGATGCGTGAGGTGCCGCCATGCCAGTAGCGATCGAGCATCACGTCACCCACCACCAGCACGTGCGCCTGTTCCAGCGCGGTCAGGTCAAGCTTCATCGGGTCGTTCCTCTTCCTTGCGGTCGTTGGGGCGTGCCAGCAGCGCGTCGAGCCGCTCGACCACGTCGTCGACGCGGATCAGTGCCATGGCGTCGGGATGGCGTACGCGCTGGCCCCAGGTGATCTCGTCGGGTTCGCGGTGCATGTAGGCGCGCACCGCGTCCGGGTAGCGGTTGACCACGTACTCGCGCCACAGGTAGGGCGCGGCGCGGTCCGGGTTGGTGGTGGCGAACAGCCCTACGACCGGCGTGCACATGGCGTTGGCCATGTGCACGGGTCCGGAGTCGGGAGCGATCACCGCCCGGGCGCCGGCGATCAGCGCCAGCAGGCCCTTGAGCGAAGTGGCGCCGATGGCGTCGATCACCGCTTCCGGCCGGCTGAGGGCGGCGATACGCTCGCCCATCTCGCGCTCCTGAGTGCTGCCGCCGCCGGTGAGTACCGTCTTCAGGCCGTACTGGGCCCAGGCGTGTTCGATGACGGCGGCATAGCCTTCCGCCGACCAGTTGCGGAAATTGCGCAGCCGCGGGTTGGCGCAGGGGCTCGTCAGCAGGTAGGCGGCATTGCCGGTCAGCGCCGCGGCCTCCTCGAGAGCCGACTCGGGCACCGGCACGTTCCATGCCAGCGACAGATCCTCCACCCCCAGCAGGCGGGCAAAGTCGAGGAACGACTCCAGCACGTGGGCGCGGGGGTGGGGGGCCAGCTGACGATGCGTGAACCAGTGCTGGGCGTCCTTGGCCCGCGCCTTGTCGTAGCCCACCCTCACGTCGGCCTTCAGCCCCAGCGAGAGCACGCTGGCCCGCAGTGCCTGCTGCATGTGCAGCAGCACGTCGAAGCGTACATCGGCCAGCTCACGCCACAGCCGGCGCATGCCGGCCAGCCCCGAGGCCTTGTCGTAGACCGCGAATTCGACCCCCGACAGACCAGCCAGTAAACTGTGTTCCGCCTTGCCGATGATCCAGGTGATGCGCACGCCGGGCCACTGGCGCTGCAAGGCGCGAACGGTGGGCACCAAGTTGCAGACGTCGCCGAGGGCGGAGAGTCGCAGCACGGCGATGTGGCGCGGTTGGGCGGGCAGAGGATGCTTCATGCAGTTGGCAACGTGTCGGACGGGAAAGACCTTCATTCTATATGATGCGGACAGTGTATGTGACGCCGAACCGGCGCCACAAATCGGCCCGCGGCTGTTCGACCCCGAGCATTGGCGTCGCGCCGGTAACGTGCTCGGCGAAGCCCCCGGGCGCGGCAGCAGCCTGTTTCTCGATGCCGGGCGCGAGCAGTGGGTGCTGCGCCCCTATCGTCGCGGCGGCCTGATCGCCAGGCTGAGCGAGAGCCGCTATCTTTGGACGGGACTCGAGCGCACTCGCGCCTTTCGCGAGCTGCGCCTCACTGCCCACCTTCACGCACTGGGGCTGCCGGTACCGCGACCGGTGGCCGCCGCCGTCACCCGCGCCGGGCCGACCTACACGGCCGCCCTGATCACCGTGCGCATCCCCGGCGCCGGGGCCCTGGCCGAATGCCTGGCCGAGGCCGAGCCGGCGCTGCTCGAACGGGTCGGCGCCACCATCCGCCGCTTTCACGCGGCAGGCCTCGACCATGTCGACCTCAACGCCCGCAATCTGCTGATAGATCGTACCGGCAAGGTGTGGCTGATCGACCTCGACCGCTGCCGGCTGCGCGCACCGGGCGGCTGGCAGGAAGACAATCTGGCGCGTCTCGGCCGCTCGCTGGCCAAGTTCGTCGCCCCCGCCGAGGCCATGTCGGCCATTCGCCGCGGCTACGCCTCCGACGATGCCGGCTGACGCGCCTTGCCACGCTCGGGGTAGAGACGCTCGAGCAGTTCTTCCAACCCCTGCAGAATATCCATCTTGCCCGGCACCTGGCCGTCGCGATGGAACACCGCCTCGTGGCAATCCTCGTAGCGCGGCCAGTAGCGAAACGGCACGGTCATGAAGAAGATGCCCAGCGTCGGGGTATGGGTCGCCAGCGCCAGGTTGCGCACACCGGTATCCCCCGACACCAGCACGCTCGACGCCGCCATCCATGGCGCCAGCCGCTCCAGGTCCATGCGCCCCTTGATCTCCACGTTGTCGTGACGGGCCGCCACTTCGGCGAGGAAGTTGCCGGACTCTTCGGCCTTGTGACCTTCGAGCAGCACATGACGGTAGCCGGGAAATTCGGTTGCCGCCTGCTCGATCAGCTGGCGCCATGACTCCTGGGACAACGACTTCTCCGCCACGGCGGCATAGGGGAAGTAGACGATGCGCGGTTTCGCCAGGGCGCGCTGATGGCGCGGCATGGCGAATTCCAGCGGGTACTGCGGCTTGTGCCCCATGATCTTGAGAAAGTCGAGCAGTACCTCTGCCTCGTAGTGAAAGTCCGAGCGCAGGATACCGACGTCGAACAGCAGCTTGTTGAGCCCGCTACGGTAGGGGAAGCCGAGCTTGACCCGCGCCGACGTCAGCAGGGTCTGCAGCCGCGAGCGGGCCGTGTCGGCCAGATCGAAGAGCACGTCGACCTCGCGGTACTGGCGCAAGGAGTGCAACTGCTCACGCAGCGAACCGCGGGAGTCCAGCACGTGCACCTCGTCGACCAGATCGTCGGGCACGGCGTACTGGTACTTGCTCACCGTGCTCAGGGTGATGTGCGCCTGGGGAAACAGGCGCCGGAGCTCCACCAGGAACGGCCGTGTCGCCATCATGTCGCCGAAGGCGCACTGACGGATCACCAGAATCCGGCGCACCCGCTCCACGTGCAGCCGCGACAACCATTTGCGCCCGCGATTGTTGAGATAGCCGCCCTTTTCGATCCAGGCTTTCATGATGTTGGCTCCTTCCCGGCGTATTCTCGAATCAGGGCTCCGACATGCGCCGCCACGCCGAAATGGCGCTCGGCTCTTGCCCTCGCCGCCCGGCCGAGGCGCTCGCGCAGGGCCGCGTCCTGACCGAGCTCCGCCATGGCGTCGGCCCAGGCCAGCGGCTCCTCGGCTGCGGCAAGGCGCCCGCAGTCGGCCTCGAGCAGCTCGGGAATCGCCCCGCTGTCGGCACCGACGATGGCCTTGCCGGCGGCCATGGCCTCGACCACGGTAAGGCCGAAGGCCTCATTACGCGATGGCACGCAGACGATGTCCAGTGCCTCGAACAGGCGCGGCAGGTCAGGACGAAACCCGGCAAAGGTCACGCGTTGCTCCAGCTTCAGGTCCCGGACCCGCGCGCGCAAGTGCGAGACGTAACGTTCGTCACTGCCCTCACGGGCCGAGAGGCCGCCAATCAGCACGCCGTGCCAGTCCAGCTCGGGAGCGCGCTCGGCCAGACAGGCCAGTCCTTCCAGCCACACCTCATGGCCCTTGCCGTCGGTCAGCCGCCCGGGCAGGCCGATCGCCACCTGACCCGGCATGCCCCCCAGCTCGCGGCGCAGCGCCTCACGTGCCGGCTCATCCAGCTGCGGGGCATAGGGCGACAGATCGATGCCCAGATAGAGCCGGCGGATGCGTTCCGGCGGCAGCGGAAAGGCCGCCAGGTTGCGCCGTCGGGTGGCCTCGCTGATGGCGAAGAGCCGGCTGACGCGCCCGTAGGCCCAGCGATGGTACAGGTCCTTCTTCGGCCGGGTCACGCCCATGTGATCGGTGAAGAACAGCTTTAGCGTCGGCCGCAGGGTCGCCAGCAGCGCCCCCAGGCGCAGGTCGCTGGACTTGTGGCAGTGCAGCACCTCGATGCCGTGACGCTTCAGATAGCCCAGTATGTGCCCCACCTGCAGCAGCGCCCGCCCGCGCGAGGGCACCGTCAGCGGTGTGATTCCGGTCGACGCCAGACTCTCGGCGACCCGCGAGCCGGCCAGCGCCAGACCATGGGCCTGCCACCCCTGACGTTGCAGCTCGGGTATAATCCGCGCAGGATACATTTCGAGTCCGCCCCAGCCATCCGAGAGGCAGATATGCATGACCTTGTGCGACAAGGCTGTCTCCTTCGTCGGTCAACCGGGGCTCGGGAGCCCAGATGACGTCTTCTTCCCGCGTGACCGCTCGTCACGCAGCGAATCGGCCGCCGCACATCCTGGTGGTGCGCAACGACAAGCTCGGCGATTTCATGCTCGCCTGGCCGGCGCTGGCCTGTCTCAAGGCCGCCGCCCCGCAAGCGCGGATCAGCGTGCTGGTGCCGGCCTATACGGCGCCGCTGGCCGAGCTGTGCCCATGGATCGACGCGATCATCGTCGATCCCGGTGACGGCGCCGGAAAACAGGCGCAGCGCGAGCTTCTGGCAAGGCTGCGCAGCGAACGCTTCTGCGCCATGCTCACGCTCTACTCCACGCCGCGTATCGGCTGGCTCGGCTGGCGAGCCGGCATCCCCTGCCGCGTGGCGCCCGCCACCAAGTGGGCGCAGCTATTCTACAATCATCGCGTCGTTCAGCGCAGGTCGCGCTCCGACAAACCGGAGTATCTCTACAACGTCGAGCTGGCCGAAGCGCTGCTGGCAGCCCAGGGCCGGCAGCCCGAGACACGCCCCACGCCGCCGTACTGGCCGCTGTCGCCCGACACCGTGGCAGCCCAGCGTGGCTCGATGGCCGAGACGCTGGAGCTGGATCCGTCGCGGCCGTGGCTGTTCCTGCACGCCGGCAGCGGCGGCTCGGCGGTCAATCTCTCCTCGCCTCAGTACGCCCAGCTGGCCGCCGCCATCGACACCCGGCTCGCCGCAGACGGCGTTCGCGCTCACTGGGTGCTGACCGCCGGCCCCGGCGAAGCGCCGGCGGCACAGGCCCTGTGCGAGACGCTGCGCGGCACGGGGGTGCAGGCCCAGGTGCTGCCGCCGCGCACGAGCCTCGCCGACTTCGCCTTGGCGCTCAGCGCCGCCGACCTGTTCGTCGCCGGCTCCACCGGACCGCTGCATATCGCCGGTTGCCTGAACCGCCCCACGGCCGGCTTCTACCCCTCGCGTCGTTCGGCCACTGCGCTGCGTTGGCAAACCTGCAACGACGAGAGCCGCCGCCTCGCCTTCAGCCCGCCCGAGGGCGCCGGCGAAAGCGAGATGTCGGCCATCGACCTCGAGGCCGCGGCCACCGCGATCAGCGCTCTGGTGTCTCGTCGGGCGGCGGAGACGTCCGCGTCCTGACCCACAGGTCGGCGTACTTGGCAAAGGTGGAGTGCGCCGACAGCAGCGCCAGCAGCAGCCCCTGGCGGCCATCGAGAAAGCCCGCGCGCAGCAGGTACATGCGCAGGAAACAGCCCAACCCGTGGATGAGCCCGGCCGCAAGGCTGCCCTTCTTTCCGCGCGCGACACGCTGCTCGGCCCAGGCCTGAGCGTAGTGGGCCGACTTCTCGAGGTAGTGGCGCAGGTCGCGGTAGGTGTAGTGCAGCAGGTCGCCCTCGAGCGCCTTGACCGGCAGCCCAGCAGGATTGTGCAGCTTTTCGTGCACCAGGGCCGCGTCGTAGCCGGCCTTTCCACGCGGATAGAGACGTGCCACCCGGTCGGGGTACCAGCCCGAATGGCGAATGAAGTCGCCGAAGCACCAGGAGAGGCGCGGCAGGGTATGGATCGCCGGCTCGTCGGTGGCGACGGCGGCCTGGATGCTCCGACGCAGCTCCGGCGTCACCCGCTCGTCGGCATCTACCATCAGGATCCAGTCGCTCTCGACCATGTCTTCGGCCCGCTGGCGCTGCACGCCGAAGCCCTGCCAGTCGTCGTTCACCGCCACCTTGTCGGTGAACTCCCGGGCGATGGCGCAGGTGGCATCGTCACTGCCGGCATCGAGGACCACGATCTCATCCACCCAGCGCAGCGTCTCCAGGCAGGCACGCAGATGCGCAGCCTCGTTCTTGACGATCAGTACCGCAGCCAGGCTCATCGCCCTCTCCTCGTCGCTTCGGCGGCTGGCCAGTTTACTGCCGCAGGCCGGCGGCCAGCAAATCGCTGGCCGCCGCAGGCCGCTGTGCGATTCGTGGTGCATGGGGCGCGAGACTTGATAAGCTGGGAAGCGAATTCAATGGATGAATCCTCACATGCCGATTCCCTCCAAGCTACTCGAGTTGCTTCGCCTGCGTTGGTTGTCGCTGTCGGTCATCGGGCTTTGCGTGGGCTATGCCATCACCGTGCTGACGCGAGCTCCCACCTGGAGCCTGCCTTTGCTGGCGCTTGTCTGGCTGGGGCTGGGTGCGCTTTTTCGCTGGGGAGCGCCGACATCACCGGCGTACCGTTACGTGCCGCGCAAATGGTGCTGGTCGCTGCTGCCAATCGCTCTGTGGGGGCTCTACATCTACCTGACCGAGAGCTTCGGCATCGTCGACCTGGCTGCGGTCTTCTTCCACCTGCAGGCCGGTATGGCCGAGCATGGCGGCGTCAGCCGCATCGGCGCCGCCTTCACGTATACCTTGGCGATGGCGGCTCTGCTGGGCTCGTTCATCTGGCTCGTACGGCATGACCGCCGCTGGCGCCGGGCCGAGCCCTTCCTCGCCCTGGTGCTGCTGGCCAGCAACCCGTTGCTCTACGGTGTGGGCCAGCGCGGCGCTGCCATCGTCACCAAGCCCGGCGCCTGGCTCGAGCGCCAATACGTCGAGCCGATCCTGCTCGAGACGCCCGAGGAGCCACCCAATCTGCTGTTCATGTACCTGGAGAGCATCGAGCGCACCTATGCCGACCGGGAGCGCTTCGGCGATGCATACGCCGACCTGGATGCCATCGGCGAACACGGCCTGGTCTACGAAGGCGTCCGACAGATCGACAATACCGGCTGGACCATGGCCGGCATGATCGCCAGCCAGTGCGGCACCCCCTTGATGCCGGCCGGACTGCTGCACGACCGCCAGTTCTCGCCACTGGAAAAGGTGGTACCCGGCGTCGACTGCCTGGGCGATCTGCTCTCCGAACAGGGCTATGAGCTCAGCTACCTGGGCGGAGCCAGCACGGCCTTTGCCGGCAAGGGCCTTTTCTACAAGGGGCACGGCTTCGATACCGTGCTCGGGCGTGAAGACCTGCAGCCTCTGCTGGACGACCCGGAGTACGTCAACAACTGGGGGCTCTACGACGACTCGCTCTATGACTTCACGCTAGAGGAGCTGCGCCGCCTCAACGAGACTGGGCGCCCCTGGGGGTTGATCAACCTCACCATTGCCGGCCATGCGCCGCGCGGTTACCCGGCCCAGTCCTGCATCGACCGGCAGGGCGAATTCGACGGCGTGGACATCCTCTACTCGGTCGAGTGCTCGGCCTGGCTGGCGCGCGATTTCCTCGAGCGCGCCGACGCCGAAGGGCTGCTAGACAACACCATCGTGGTGATTGCCAGCGATCACCTGACCATGCGCGTCTCGGCCTGGGAACAGCTGATCCAGGGTGAGCGCGACAACACCTTCATGCTGCTGGGGCCGGGCATTCCCGTGGGGCGCGAAAGCCGCGAGGCCTCCATGGTGGACGTCTTCCCGACGGTGCTCGAGGCCATGGGCTTCACCATCGACTGGCACCGGGCCGGGCTCGGTGTCTCGCTGCTGTCGGATGAGCCGACGCTGCTCGAGGAGCACGGCAAGCAGTACGTCAACGACCGTATGCGCGAGGAGATCGCGCTGCAGGAACGTCTCTGGGAGGGACTGGCGCCACCGCGCCAGGAGAACGAGGAGGAGACGCCCCAGGAGCAGGTCGTGGAGGCGCCGGACGATACCACCGGCGAGCGCCCGGCCGACGTGCAGTGATGCGCTCAGCCGCGCACGATGACGGCGGCGTCGGCGGCCTTCAGGACAGCGGCCAGCACCCGCTGAGGCGACAGCTGCACCAGGCAGTTGGTGTGCCCGAGCGGACAGGTCCGCTCGAAGCAGGGTGAACAGCCGAGCCCCAGGGTGTGAATCTCGGCCCTGTCGGTGAGCGGCGGCGTATAGGCCGGCGACGACGAACCATAAAGCGCATGCACACGAGTGCCCACCGCCGCGGCCACGTGCATCAGCCCGGAGTCGTTGGTCACGACCTGCTGGCAGTCGGCGAGCAGATCGACCGCATCGGCCAGCCGGGTCTGTCCGCACAGGTTGTGAACGTATGGCAGGCCTTCGGCAATCGCCGCCCCGGCGGCGACATCCTTGGGGCCACCCATCACGCGAACCTCGAAGCCCTCGTCCACCAGCCGCTCGGCAAGCTCGCGAAAATGGCCAAGCGGCCACTGCTTGGCCGGCCCGTACTCGGCCCCGGGCATCATGCCGACGGCCGGCCGTGTGGTCAGTCCCAGACGCGTGCGCAGCTCATCGAGATTGTCCGAGTCGACCCGCAAACGCGGCCGGGGAATGGCGAAATCGCCGCGCCGGGCTTCCTCGGCCGTCAGCCCCAGCGCCACGAAGCGCTTGACGGTCTGGTCCAGCAGGGTCTTGTCGAGTTCGCGGCGATCGTTGAGCAGGCCATAGCGCTGCTCACCGGTGAAGCCGGTGCGACGCGGAATCCGGGCCAGGAACGGCACCAGGGCCGATTTCCAGGAGCGCGGCAGCACGATGGCCCGGTCGAAGCGTCCGCGCAGCTGCCCGGCCAGCGCACGCCGGATCGACCAGCCGAATTCGCCATGGCCGACATCCAGGCTCGCCACCTCATCGACCTCCGCCATGCGCTCCAGAATCGGCTGCGACCAGCCCGGTGCCACCACACCGATGCGGCACCCCGGCTGATCCTGTTTGAGGGTCATGAACAGACTCTGGGCCATGACCATGTCGCCGACCCAGGAGGGGCCGACCACCAGGATACGCGGGGCGGTGGCGGCAGCCGCCTGGCTCATCCCCTGGCCCCGGCCAGCCACTCGAGATAGGCCTTCACACCCTCGGCCACGGTGCGGAACTCATCCTCGTAGCCGGCCTCGCGCAGGCGCGTGATGTCGGCACGGGTATAGCTCTGATAGCGCCCCTTGAGCTCATCGGGAAAGTCGATGTACTCGATGCGCCCGCGGCCATGGAAGTCGATGACCGCCTCGGCGATGGCCTTGAACGGCTCGGCCCGACCGGAGCCGAGATTGAAGATGCCCGACTTGTCGGGGTTGTCGAGGAACCACAGGTTGACGTTCACCACGTCGCCGACATAGACGAAGTCGCGGCTCTGCATGCCCGCCTCATAGCCGTCCCAGCCGCCGAACAGCCTGAGGCCCTGACCCGCCGAAATCTGGGTGTGGTTGTGGTAGGCCACGCTCGCCATCTTGCCCTTGTGCTGCTCCCGCGGGCCGTAGACGTTGAAGTAGCGAAACCCCACCACCTGGCTGGTGAACTCATCCCAGTGCTGACGCACATACTGGTCGAACAGCAGCTTGGAGTAGCCGTAGACGTTGAGCGGCTTCTCGTATTCCGGCTCCTCGCGAAACACCTGGCTGCCGCCGTAGGTGGCCGCCGACGAGGCATAGAGGAAGGGAATGCCCTGCTGCTGGCAGTAGTGCAGCAGCACCTTGGAGTACTCGAAGTTGTTGTCGAGCATGAAGCGGCCGTCCCATTCGGTGGTGTCCGAGCAGGCCCCCTCGTGGAAGATCGCTTCGATCGGCGGCAGGCGCGAGGGCTCGCCGCGTAGCGCCGCCTCGACGCGGGCACGGAAGTCGTCCTTGTCGAGATAGTCGCCCAGGGTGCAGTCCGCCAGGTTGACGAACTTGGTACCGTCGGAGAGATCATCGACGACCAGCACGTCGTTGCGCCCACGCTCGTTGAGGGCCTTGACCAGATTCGAGCCGACGAAGCCGGCGCCACCTGTCACTACGATCATGTATACCTCGCTGGGGCGCAAGCGCTGCGCCTATAACCCATGTGCCTGTGATTGTATACTTGACGCCCTGTGAATTCATGGCCAACGGTGCTTCCGCAATGACTCCCTCGTCAAACCCGTCGCAGACGCTCTCGACACCTTCGTCGACCTCGGCTCAAGGGTCGACGCCAGACGCGACCACATTTCAGGGTCTGATACTCGCCCTGCAACAGTATTGGGCCGAACACGGCTGCGTGGTGCTCCAGCCGCTGGACATGGAGGTTGGGGCCGGCACCTTCCACCCCGCTACCTTCCTCCGCTCCATCGGCCCGGAAACCTGGAATGCCGCCTACGTGCAGCCTTCCCGTCGCCCCACCGACGGTCGCTATGGCGAAAACCCCAACCGCCTGCAGCACTACTACCAGTTCCAGGTGGTGATGAAGCCCTCCCCCGCCGATCTGCAGGAGCGCTTCCTGGGCTCGCTCGAGCGCCTCGGCATCGACCCGCTGGTGCATGACATTCGCTTCGTCGAGGACAACTGGGAGTCACCGACCCTGGGCGCCTGGGGTCTGGGCTGGGAGGTCTGGCTCAACGGCATGGAGGTGACCCAGTTCACCTACTTCCAGCAGGCCGGCGGGCTCGAGTGCTACCCCGTCACCGGCGAGCTCACCTACGGTCTCGAGCGCATCGCCATGTACCTGCAGAACGTCGACAGCGTCTACGATCTGGTGTGGACCATCGCCCCGGACGGCACCAAGGTCACCTACGGCGACGTCTATCTGCAGAACGAGCGGGAGCAGTCGGCCTACAACTTCGAGCATGCCGACGTGCCGGTCCTGTTCAATGCCTTCGACCACCACGAGCGCGAGTGCACCAAGCTGCTCGAGGCGGGACTGCCGCTGCCGGCCTATGAGCAGGTGCTCAAGGCTTCCCATACCTTCAACCTGCTGGATGCCCGCCACGCCATCTCGGTGACCGAGCGGCAGCGTTTCATCCTGCGTGTGCGCACCATGGCCCGCGATGTGGCCCACGCCTATTACGCCTCGCGCAAGGCCGCCGGCTTCCCGCTGGCCCCCGAAGCCCTGCGCCAGGAGCTGCTGGCCCAGGACATGAACGCCGAACAGGGAGACGCGTGATGGTTGCCAATACCTTTCTGATCGAGCTGGGCGTCGAGGAGTTGCCGCCGAGTGCCATCGACACGCTCTCCGATGCCCTGGCCGAAGGCATTCGTCGCGGCCTCAGCGAGGCCGAGATCGCCTTCGGCGACATTCGCGCCTACGCCACGCCACGCCGCCTGGCAGTGCAGGTGATGGAGCTGGCCGACAAGCAGCCCGACCGCGAGGTCGAGCGCCGCGGCCCGGCCCTGGCCGCCGCCTACAAGGACGGCCAGCCGACCAAGGCCGCCGAAGGCTTCGCCCGCTCCTGCGGCGTCGCCGTTGCCGACCTGATCCACCTCGAGACCGACAAGGGCACCTGGCTCGGCTATCGCGAGCAACAGCAGGGCGAAGCCACCACACGGCTGCTGCCGGCAATCGTCGACAAGGCCATTGCCGCCCTGCCGGTGCCCAAGAACATGCGCTGGGGCGCCTCGCGGGTCGAGTTCTCGCGCCCCGTGCACTGGCTGGTGATGCTCTACGGCAGCGAGGTGGTGGAAGCCCAGGCGCTGGGCCTGACCTCGGGCCGCACTACCCGCGGCCACCGCTTCCATGCCCCCGAGGCCATCGCGCTGGCCCATGCGGACGACTACCTGGCCACCCTCGAGCAGGCCTGGGTACTGGCCGATCGCGACCGTCGTCGCGAGCGTATCCGCGAGCAGGTGCTGGCCGAGGCCGAGGTGCAGGATGCCCAGGCGGTGATCGACGAGGCCCTGCTCATCGAAGTGAGCGGCCTGGTGGAATGGCCGGTGGCCCTGGCGGGCAGCTTCGACGAGCGCTTCCTCGAGGTGCCGGCGGAGTGCCTGATCTCGTCGATGAAGGCCAACCAGAAATATTTCCACCTGCTCGACGACCAGGGCCGGCTCAAGCCGCAGTTCATCACCATCGCGAACATCGACAGCCAAGATCCGCAGCAGGTGATCGAAGGCAACGAGAAGGTCATTCGGCCGCGGCTGGCCGATGCCGCCTTCTTCTACGACACCGACCGCAAGCAGCCGCTGGCGGCACGCATCCCCGGCCTGGCCAACGTGGTGTTCCAGCAGCAGCTCGGCACCCTGGCCGACAAGGCGCACCGCAGCGCCGCCGTGGCCGCCTTCATTGCCGGCCGCATCAACGGCGACGTGGCCCAGGCACGCCGTGCCGCCGAGCTGGCCAAGTGCGACCTGGTCACCGAGATGGTGCTCGAGTTCCCCGAGCTGCAAGGCATCATGGGGCGCTATTACGCCACCCACGACGGCGAACCGGCCGAAGTGGCCCAGGCTCTCGAGGAGCAGTACCTGCCGCGCTTCGCCGGCGACGGGATCCCCGCCTGCCGCACCGGCCAGGCCCTGGCCCTGGCCGACCGCCTCGACACCCTGACCGGTATCTTCGGTATCGGCCAGCGCCCCAGCGGCACCAAGGACCCCTTCGCCCTGCGTCGCGCCGCCATCGGCGTGCTCAACATCATGATCAAGGGCGAGCTGGATCTCGACCTGCGCGAGCTGCTGGAGCTGGCCGCCGCACAGCACCAGGAGCTGCCTTACGCGGAGAAGCTGGTCGACGAGGTGCTGGGCTACATGCTCGACCGTTTCCGTGCCTGGGGTCAGGACGAAGGCATTCCCGCCGAGGTCTACCTGGCCGTGCGTGCACGTCCGGTGACCAAGCCGCTGGATTTTGCCCGCCGCATGCGTGCGGTTCACGTCTTCACCCAGCGCGAGGAGGCCGCGGCCCTGGCCGCCGCCAACAAGCGGGTGTCCAACATCCTGGCCAAGCAGGCCGGTGAACTCGGCATTCAGGTGAACGAAGCACTGCTGCAAGAGTCGGCCGAGCGCACGCTGTACGAGGCCGTCGCCACCAGTCGCGAGCGTGTGCTGCCACTGTTCAGCGAAGGGCGCTACCGCGAGGCGCTGGATATTCTCGCCGGCCTGCGCGCCCCGGTGGACGCCTTCTTCGATGACGTCATGGTCATGGCCGACGACGACGACGTGCGCCGCAACCGCCTGACGCTGCTGGCCGGCCTGCAGGCGCTGTTCCTCGAAGTGGCAGATATCGCACTGCTGCAGCAGTAAGCGGGCTGCCGAAGCCGGTCGGGCATAGCCCGGCCGGCTTTTTCATGCCCTGCGCCTTGGCTTGCTACGAACCGACGCCACCTTCGTGTTTCACGTGAAACATCCCGGCCGCACGAGCATGCTTGGCATGAGGTGTTTCACGTGAAACACTTGCCCTTCACTCGACTGCCTATGGTGCAAGATGCCCAACGCACCCCGACTCGTGATTCTCGACCGCGACGGTGTCATCAATCGCGACTCCGACGCCTACATCAAATCTCTCGACGAGTGGATTCCCTACCCCTCTTCCATCGAGGCGATAGCGCGGCTGAGCCGAGCTGGCTGGCAGGTGGCCATCGCCACCAACCAGTCCGGCATCGCTCGCGGCTACTATGACGAGACCACCCTGGCCACGATGCACGCCGAGCTCGAACGGCTGGTGGCGGCTGCCGGTGGCGAGATTGCCCATATCGCCTACTGCCCCCACGGCCCGGACGACGGCTGCAACTGTCGCAAGCCCCGGCCCGGCCTGCTCGAAGAGATACGCACCAGGCTGGGGCTGGATAGCCTGAAAGGCAGCTGGATAGTGGGCGACAGCCTGCGCGATCTACAGGCGGGAGAGTCGATGGGCTGTCGTTCCGTGCTCGTGCGCACCGGCAAGGGCAGCCGCACCGAGGCAAACGGGTCGGGTTTGGAAAACGCACAGATTTTCAACGACCTGGCCGCATTTGCCGATTGGCTGCTAAGCCAGGCCTAGGCGCTTTTCGTAAAAGGCCTGGAACAGCCGTACTGACCTGAGTACCCCGCATGAAAAAGCCGACCTCGAAGGGTCGGCTTTTTGCTTACGCTGGGCAGCGCGCTGTTTCACGTGAAACATCGCCGCCATCCATCACACGTCCAGATTGGCCACCAGCGCGTTGCTTTCGATGAAGGCGCGGCGAGGTTCCACTTCGTCGCCCATCAACGTGTTGAACATCATGTCGGCGGCCACTGCATCCTCGATGGAGACGCGCAGCAGGCGCCGCGTCTCGGGATCCATGGTGGTTTCCCACAGCTGGTCCGGGTTCATCTCGCCCAGCCCCTTGTAGCGCTGTACTGCCAGGCCGCGCTGCGCCTCGGCCATCAGCCACTCGAGAGCCTGATAGAAGGTGCTTACCGTCTTCTTGCGCTCGCCCCGGGCAATGTAGGCGCCCTCTTCGAGGAGACCGTCCAGCGTTTCGCCAAGCGCTGCCATGGCGCGATAGTCGGCGCTGGTGAAGAAGTCGATGCCCCAGACGTAGTCGGAGCTTACGCCGTGGGCCGTCAGCGTGACCGCGGGCAGGAACAGCTCGCGCTCGGTGTCCTCTTCGAGGCGGAAGGTATAGCGCGGGCCGCCTTCGTAAGCGACCAGCGCATCCATCTCCTGCTGCAGGTAGGCGATCCAGTTCTGCATGGTGACGCGATCCTTGAGGCTCGCTTCACCCTCCAGGCGCGCGGCGTGAACCACCTTGCGCAGCACCTCGTTGGGATAGACGCGCGACAGGCGGTCGATCCGCTTCATCACGTCACGGTACTGGCCGACCAGCGATTCCAGCTGCGCACCGGTGACGGGCGGCGCTTCCGGGTTGACGTAGAGCCGGGCGCCGTCCATCGCCGTGGTGGTGAGGTAGTCGATCAGCGCCTGTTCGTCCTTGAGGTAGGTCTCTTGCTTGCCCCGCTTGATCTTGTACAGCGGCGGCTGGGCGATGAAGACATGCCCACGCTCGATCAGCTGCGACATCTGACGGAAGAAGAAGGTCAGCAGCAGCGTACGAATGTGCGAGCCGTCGACGTCCGCGTCGGTCATGATGATGATCGAGTGGTAGCGCAGCTTGTCCGGATTGAACTCCTCGCGCCCGATGCCGCAACCCAGCGCGGTGATCAAGGTGCCTACCTCGGCGGAAGAGAGCATCTTGTCGAAGCGCGCCTTCTCGACGTTCAGGATCTTGCCCTTGAGCGGCAGAATCGCCTGGGTGCGGCGGTCACGGCCCTGTTTGGCACTGCCGCCGGCCGAGTCGCCCTCGACCAGGAACAGTTCGGAGAGGCTCGGGTCCTTCTCCTGGCAGTCGGCCAGCTTGCCCGGCAGACCGGCGATGTCCAGCGCGCCCTTGCGGCGGGTCATGTCGCGCGCCTTGCGCGCCGCTTCGCGGGCACGGGCGGCGTCGAGCATCTTGTTGACGATCGACTTCGCGTCGTTGGGGTTCTCGATCAGATAGTCCGAGAACAGGCGGCCCATCTCCTGTTCCACCGCGGTCTTGACCTCGGAAGAGACCAGCTTGTCCTTGGTCTGGGAGGAGAACTTGGGATCCGGCACCTTGACCGAAATGATCGCCGTCAGGCCTTCACGGGCATCGTCACCCGAGGTGGCCACCTTGGACTTCTTGAGCAGCCCTTCGGACTCGATGTAGCCATTCAAGGTACGGGTCAGTGCCGCACGGAAACCGGCCAGGTGAGTTCCACCGTCGCGCTGCGGTATGTTATTGGTATAACAGAAGATATTCTCGGCGAACGAGTCGTTCCACTGCATCGCCACCTCGACCACCACGCCGTCCTCTCGCTCGGCTTCGAAGTGAAACACGGGGTTGAGCACGGTCTTGTTGCTGTTGAGGTGGTTGACGAACGCCTTCAGGCCGCCCTCGTAGTGGAACAGCTCCTCCTTGCCGCTGCGCTCATCGGTCAGGCGAATCGCCACCCCGGAGTTGAGGAAGGAGAGCTCGCGCAGGCGTTTGGCCAGGATATCGTAGTGAAACTCGATATTGGCGAAGGTATCGGGGGAGGGTTTGAAGTGCACCCGGGTACCGGTCTTTTCCGTCTTGCCGACCACGCTGAGCGGCGCCTGGGGCACGCCGTGGCGGTAGATCTGCTCATGCACCTGTCCGGCCCGCCAGATTGTCAGCTTGAGCTCCTCGGACAGCGCATTCACTACCGAGACGCCGACACCGTGAAGCCCGCCCGACACCTTGTAGGAGTTGTCGTCGAACTTGCCGCCGGCGTGCAGCACCGTCATGATCACTTCCGCCGCCGACACGCCCTCTTCCTCGTGGATGTCGGTAGGCACGCCGCGACCATTGTCACTGACGGTGATGGATTCGTCAGGGTGGATGATCACGCGCACTTCGCTGCAGTATCCGGCCAGGGCTTCATCGATGGAGTTGTCCACCAGCTCGAACACCATATGGTGCAGACCTGTCCCGTCATCGGTATCGCCGATGTACATGCCGGGACGCTTTCGCACGGCATCCAGGCCCTTGAGAACCTTGATGCTCGATGAGTCGTAAGCTTGTTCGCTCATTGACTACTCCATGATGAAGTCTATCTGTGCCTCAGGCACTAGCTGCCCTGCACCGGAAGCCGCTTGTTTCACGTGAAACATCGCGATGGGCGTATGGGGCTCCCATGGCCCCACCAGGGCATCGTGTTCGACACTCGTGATGAATGCCTGGCAGCGCATGGTCTCGAGCAGGCGGCAAAAGACACGCCGATGCTCGGCATCGAGCTCTGCAGGCAAGTCGTCGATCAGGTAAAGGCAGTTACGCCCTGTCGACAGCTCAAGCAGCCTTCCTTGCGCCAGCTTGAGCGCACTCACTACCAGTTTCTGCTGCCCGCGCGACAGCACCTCCACCGCGGGCCGTCGCCCCAGCCGTATTCTGAGGTCGGCACGCTGGGGCCCCTGCTGAGTGAAGCCCATGTGGAAATCCTGCTCGCGGCCCTGTTCCAGCACTTCTTGCAGGGTGCGCTGCTTGTCCCAGCCGCGGGAATAGCGCAAGCGCAAGTCGGGCAGTTCGATCAGCCGCCCGAGCGTTTCCTCGAATACCGGAACGAAGCTTGCCATCCACTCGCGGCGCAGCGCATCGACGCGCTCACCCCAGTGGGCCAGCTCCTGCTCCCAGGCAGCCAGGCTATTGACGTCCATTCTATCATGCCTGAGGAGTGCATTCCGATGCTTCAACGCACGCTTGGCGCGGCGCCAGGCGTCGTAGAAGTCGTGTTTCACGTGAAACACTCCCCAGTCGAGAAACTCTCTACGCCCGGCCGGTGCCCCCTCGAGCAGGCGGAAGGCGTCGGGGTTGACCAGCTGCAGGGGAAGGGCCTCGATGAGCTGCGCCAGGCGAGGCACCCGCTCGCCCGCCATGCGCATCTCGAGCTCGCCGCCCTCACGCTCCCGACGTATGCCGATGGGCACGGGCGGTGTACCTTCGAGCCGGGCAAACAGCGTCATTTCCGGCGCGTCATGGCCGATGGCGTGCTTCAGCTGCCGCGTGCGGAAAGAGCGCCCCATGCCAAGAATGTGCAGCCCCTCGAGCAGGCTGGTCTTGCCGCTGCCATTGCGTCCCACGATCAGGTTGATGCCGGGGCTCGGCGTGACATCGAGCGGGGCCAGATTCCGCAAGCCGGTGAAGGCCAGGCGTTCGATCAGCATGCAGCGAAACGCAGGGCGTGGCGGTAGCACCCGGCCGGCATTCGCTGCGACAGGGTGCCCAGAGAGGTGGGAGCGGCATTCGCTGACCCGATCATGCGCTGCTGCGGTGCGAGAGTCGGCGCAAGCACGCGATCATCGCTCCTAGAGGCGCATGGGCATGACGACATACATGGCATCGCCGCCACCAGGCTCTTCCATCAAGGCACTGCTATTGGAATCGGCGAGCGTCATCTGCACCCGATCTTCGCCAATAACATTAAGCACATCAATGAGATACCCAACATTAAAGCCGATTTCGAGCGAATCGCCGCCATACTCGACCGCGACGTTTTCCTCGGCTTCCTCCTGCTCGGGGTTGTTGGCCATGACCTGCAGATTGCCCTCCTGCAGATGCAGCCGCACGCCGCGATACTTCTCGTTGGAGAGAATGGAGGTACGCGAGAGCACCTGACGCAGCTCGGCACGCTCGGCGATGAAGACCTTGTCGCCGCCGCGCGGCACCACCCGTTCGTAGTCGGGGAACTTGCCGTCGACCAGCTTCGAGGTGAAGGTGAAGTCGCCGGTATGGGCGCGCACGTGGCTCGCACTGAGCGTCAGTGTCACCGGCTCGTCGCTGTCGTCGAGCAGCCGCACCAGCTCCAGCACGCCCTTGCGTGGCACGATCAGCTTGCGTGCCGGCTCGACCTGGATCTCGGCCGGGCGCGAGCAGACCGCCAGCCGGTGGCCGTCGGTGGCCACGGTACGCACCAGGCCCGCACGCAGCTCCAGCAGCATGCCGTTGAGGTAGTAGCGCACGTCCTGCTGGGCCATGGCAAAGGAGGTGGCATCGATCAGGTGCTTGAGCGTGCCACGCGGCAGGCTCAGCTCGACGTCCCCGGCGCTGTCCTCGATGTTGGGAAACTCCGCCACCGGTAGCGTCGACAAGGTGAAGCGGGAGCGACCGCTGCGCAGCACGGCGCGCCCGTCTTCCAGGCTGAACTGCAGTTCGGCCTGATCGGGCAGCGACTTGCAGATGTCCATCAGCTTGCGGGCAGGCACGGTGATGGCTCCCGGCACCTCGACCTGAGAGGCGGCCGTGCGACCGATGAGTTCGACCTCGAGGTCGGTACCGGTGAGAGCCACCTGCTCCTGGTCGACCTGGATCAGCACGTTGGACAGCACCGGCAGGGTCTGGCGGCGCTCTACCACGCCAGCCACCAGCGCCAGCGGCCGCAGCAGCGCTTCACGGGTAATGGAAAATCTCATGTCGGCTCCACGTCTAGTCCTGTAGATGGGTGTCGGGCATTGATGTCAGACGTCCTGGCGAACCTGCGCTCAGCTGGTCAAGAGCCGCAGCAGGTTCTTGTAGTCCTCGCGGATGTCCGCGCTCTCCTCCTGCAGTGCCTGCACCTTGCGACAGGCATGCAATACGGTAGTGTGATCACGTCCGCCGAAGGCGTCGCCGATTTCCGGCAGGCTGTGATTGGTCAGCTCCTTGGCCAGGGCCATGGCGACCTGACGCGGCCTGGCCACCGATCTCGAACGGCGCTTGGAGAGCAGGTCGGCGAGCTTGATCTTGTAGTACTCGGCCACGGTGCGCTGAATGTTGTCGACGCCCACCTGCTTGTCCTGCAGCGCCAGCAGATCCTTCAACGACTCGCGAATGAAATCCTGAGTGATAGGCTTGCCCATGAAATGGGAGTCGGCAATGACTTTTTTCAGCGCCCCCTCCAGCTCTCGCACGTTGGAGCGAATCTTCTGGGCAATGAAGAACGCGGCATCGTGGGGCAGATCCACCTTGGCCTGATCGGCCTTCTTCATCAGGATGGCGACCCGGGTTTCCAGCTCCGGCGGCTCGATGGCCACGGTCAGCCCCCAGCCGAAGCGCGACTTGAGGCGCTCCTCGACCCCGCTGATCTCCTTGGGGTAGCGGTCCGAGGTGAGGATCATCTGCTGACCGCCCTCGAGCAAGGCATTGAAAGTGTGGAAGAACTCCTCCTGGGAGCGCTCCTTGCCGGCGAAGAACTGGATGTCGTCGATCAGCAGCGCATCGACGCTGCGATAGAAACGCTTGAAATCGTTGATGGCGTTGAGCTGCAGCGCCTTGACCATGTCCGCCACGAAACGCTCGGAGTGCAGATAGACCACCCGGGCGTTCTCGCGCCTCGAGGCCAGGGCATTGCCTACGGCGTGCATCAGGTGGGTCTTGCCCAGGCCGACGCCGCCATAGAGGAACAGGGGGTTGTAGGCGCCACCGGGGTTCTCCGAGACCTGCCGCGAGGCGGCTCGAGCCAGCTGGTTGGACTTGCCCTCGACGAAGGTTTCGAAGGTGAAGCTGGGGTTGAGGCCGCTGCTGTGCTTGAGGCTGCCCTCGACCTGCACTTCGCGCTCGCTGCCGCCGCGACGTGCCGTGGCGCCCTCCTCGCGCAGCTGGTCGATCTCGCGCTCATCGCCGATGTCGCCACGAGGCGGCACCTGAACGGCAGGCGCCAGGGGAGAGTGTGGATTGGCCGAGACCGGAGCGCCGAGCTCGCGCGTCTGCGGCTTGACCGCCGCCACCGTGCGACTGCCCACGGCCAGCACCACCCGCGGCGGCTTGGCAGGCGCCAGCTCCCTGAGCAGCTCATTGATACGCTTGGCATACTTGTCGCCGACCCAGTCGCGCACGAAGCGGTTGGGCGCCAGCAGTCGCAGCTCGTTGGCTTCGCCCTCCTCGGCTTGAAGCGGGCGAATCCAGGTATTGAACTGCTGGGCATTCAGCTCGTCCTGCAGGTAATCCAGACACTGTTGCCAGAGAGCAAGAGACACTCGACCTCACCATTACCCGTTGATGCGTGACCGGACATTGTATCCTTCGCCCGCCGGGTTATCCACAGCGGAAACTGCCGGAACATGGCTGTGGAAAAGCCCTCGCGGCACCCGTGATCATTCTGTCCATCAACCGCGGACCACCTCGACCTGTGGATGAGTCAGGTAGCCATCAACAGTCGAATCACAGCATGAGCACGCCTTCCCCAACGCTTTTCCACAGACTCAGCCAACGGTCAGGCCTCTGATAGGAAAGGTTAATATCACTTTATCAACAGAAGCGATCCCCATTATTAGTCACAGCAGGTTCAAGAAAACATCCTATGATGTTTGCTACAGCGGCGATCGCTGCGGACGCCCTGTGGTGATGCGGGAGCGTGAGGAACAATTGCGTCGGGCAGCCGAAGTCTCTACAATTTCCGGTCTTGAACCGAATCTGCCCCTGGTTCCTGTCGGGAGCCAGGGCATTCCTGTAAGACGATCCGTCAACAAACCACGTGGGAATCAAGAGTTATGAAACGCACCTTTCAACCCAGCGTTCTGAAGCGCAAGCGTGTCCACGGCTTCCGTGCTCGCATGGCTACCAAGAATGGTCGTGCCGTTCTGGCTCGCCGCCGCGCCAAGGGCCGCAAGCGTCTGAGCGCCTGATCGCGGATTGCGCGTGTCCGGTCATGGTTTCCCCAAACAGCTGCGACTGCTGACTGCCGGGGATTATCGATACGTTTTCGATCACGCTGCACTCAAGGTACATGGCAAGGGGCTAATGGCCCTGGCGTGCCCCAATGGACTGGACCACCCCCGCCTTGGCCTGGTCATCAGCAAGAAGAACGTCCGCAGAGCCGTGGATCGCAACTGCCTGAAACGTGTGGTGCGCGAATCCGTACGTCTGCGCCAGCGCTCATTACCCGCCGTGGATATCGTCCTGCTGGCACGTCGCGGCGCGAGCGAACTGGACAAGGCCACGCTGCATCGCCAGCTTTTCGGCATGTGGCGGCGCCTGGAGCGTGACGCGCAGAAGTCGATGACCTCCTGACCGGATGCGGTATTAGTCTCCGCTTCGATGGCCTGCCCCGGCAGGCTGTCGCCCTCTTTCACATGGCAGCGGATCTCGTTCCAGCGGCATGTTCACTACCCACCGGGCAGACCCCTCATGGACGTAAAACGACTCCTATTGCTGATTCCACTGGCCGTGCTCACCTACCTGCTGGTGGTACAGTGGAACCAGGATTATGGCCAGGTTGCTCCTGAGCCAGATGCTCCCACCATCACCGCCCCGGCACCCGGCGAGGCGCAGGCGCCCGATGACGACGCGCTGGCCGTGCCGGCCGCCCCCAGGGCGGAGCAGGAGATGACCGGCGACATGCCGGCGGAGCCTGCCGAGCCCACCAGCACCCGCGACCTGGTCGCCGTGGTGACCGACGTGCTCGACGTGCGCATCGACCCCCAGGGGGGAGACATCGTCTATGCGGCACTGCCCCGCCATCGCATGACGCTGGGCTCGGACCGCCCCTACGTGCTGCTCTCGGACAGTGAGACGCGCAGCTACGTGGCGCGCTCGGGCCTGCAACTGGACGGTCACGGTGGACGCATCGGCTTCACCCCGGAAAACACCAGCTATCGTCTGGCCGACGGCGAGGGTCGTCTGGACGTGGACCTGCACGGAGAAGTGAACGGCGTCGATGTGATCAAGCGCTTCTCCTTCGAGCGCGGCAGCTATGCGGTCGAGGTCAGCTACTACCTGGCCAACAACACCGAAGCGCCGGTCACTGCCCGTTTCATCGGTCAACTGGCCAGGGACAACAGCCCCGACCCCTCGGCGGGCGTGGCACTGGGCATGAGCTCCTATCTGGGTGCGGCCTACTCATCGCCGGACGAGCGCTACCAGAAGGTCGATTTCGACGACATCCAGCGCGGACGCTTCAACAACCGAGACGTTCAGGGCGGCTGGGTCGCGATCATCCAACACTACTTCGTCTCGGCCTGGGCACCGCCCCAGAGCCAGCAGAACCTGCAGTACGCCACCACCGACTCACGCAACCGTAACGTCGCGGCTTTCGCCGGCCCGGTGACCACGGTGGCGGCAGATGGCGAGGCGCGCCTGGGTGCCACCCTCTACGTGGGCCCCAAGGTTCAGGACTATCTCGAGCAGGTCGCCCCGCATCTGCGCCTGACCGTCGATTACGGCTGGCTGTGGTTCATCGCCAACCCGCTGTTCTGGCTGCTCGACCAGATCCATAACCTGGTGGGCAACTGGGGCTGGTCCATCGTCTTCCTGACCATCCTGGTCAAGCTGGCCATGTGGCCGCTCTCCGCCAAGGCCTACAAGTCGATGGCCCGCATGCGCAAGCTGGGCCCGGAGATGCAGCGCCTGAAGGAGCAGTACGGCGACGACCGCCAGAAGATGTCCCAGGAGATGATGAAGTTCTACCAGAAGGAGAAGATCAATCCTCTGGGCGGCTGTCTGCCGATCCTGGTGCAGATGCCGGTGTTCATCGCCCTCTACTGGATGCTGCTGGAGTCGGTGGAACTGCGCCACGCGCCCTTCATGTTCTGGATCCAGGATCTGTCGATGAAGGACCCCTACTTCATCCTGCCGATCCTGATGGGCGTGTCGATGTACGTGCAGCAGCTGCTCAACCCGACGCCGCCGGACCCCATGCAGGCAAAGATCATGAAGATGCTGCCCATCGTCTTCACCTTCTTCTTCCTGTGGTTCCCGGCCGGCCTGGTGATCTACTGGGTGGTCAACAACATCATCTCGATCGCGCAGCAGTACGCCATTACCCGCAAGATCGAGAACGACCCCAGCGTCGGCAAGGGCTTGAAGACCAAGTAACCCTGTCGCGGCACTACCTGGACCCCTGCCTCGGCAGGGGTCCGGCGTTTGGGCCTCACCAGCGAGGAAAAAGCGCATGGCCGAGCGGCTCTACCATCAGGACACCATCGCCGCACTGGCCACGCCGCCAGGGCGCGGCGGGGTCGGTATCATTCGCGTCTCGGGCCCTCTGTGCGCCACGATCGCCGAGGCCGTGGTGGGTCACCTTCCGGAGCCACGGCGCGCCCACTACGGCGCCTTCCACGGCGCTTCTGGCATCATCGACGAAGGCATTGCGCTCTATTTCGCCGGACCGCACTCCTTCACCGGCGAGCACGTGCTGGAGCTGCAGGGGCACGGCGGACCGGTGATCATGGACCTGCTGCTGGAGCGCTGCGTGCAGCTCGGTGCCCGCCTGGCCCGCCCGGGGGAGTTCTCCGAACGCGCCTTTCTCAACGACAAGCTCGACCTGGCTCAGGCCGAGGCCATCGCCGACCTGATCGAGGCCAGTTCGAGAAGCGCCGCCGAGAACGCCCTGCGCTCGCTACAGGGGGAGTTCTCGCGCCGGGTGGCGAGCCTGGTGGACAAGCTCATCGAGCTGCGCATGTACGTCGAGGCGGCCATCGACTTCCCCGAGGAGGAGATCGACTTCCTGGCCGACGGCCGAGTGGCCGAGATGCTCGCCGCGGTGCAGGCGGAGCTCGCCGAGGTGCGCACCGCCGCCGGCCAGGGGGCACTGATGCGTGAAGGCATGAACGTGGTGATCGCCGGTCGGCCCAATGCCGGCAAGTCGAGCCTGCTCAACGCCCTCACCGAGCAGGAGACCGCCATCGTCACCGATATCGCCGGCACCACGCGCGACGTGCTGCGCGAACACATTCATCTGGACGGCATGCCGTTGCACGTGATCGACACCGCGGGGCTGCGCGACACGCCGGACGCCGTGGAACAGATCGGCGTGGCCCGGGCCTGGGCCGAGATCGAGAAGGCCGACCGCGTGCTGCTGCTGGTGGATGCCGCCACCACCGCGGCGACCGACCCCATGGCGATCTGGCCGGAGTTCGTCGCGCGCCTGCCCGACCCGACCCGCCTGACCCTGGTGCGCAACAAGATCGATACCAGCCACGAACAGGCCGGCTTCGACGGCGCCGACGCCACGCCGGTGATCCGCCTGTCGGCGCGCACTGGCGAAGGCCTCGAGAGCCTCAAGGCTCACCTCAAGGCGGTGATGGGGTTCACCGCCACTACCGAAGGACGCTTCTCGGCCCGGCGTCGCCATCTGGATGCCCTGGACCGGGCGCAGCGAGCGCTCAGCAACGGCGAGGAGCAGCTGTCGGGCTACGGCGCCGGCGAGCTGCTGGCGGAGGATCTGCGCGACGCCCAGCAGGCGCTGGGCGAGATCACCGGCGAGTTCAGCGCCGACGACCTGCTGGGCGAGATCTTCGGCAGCTTCTGCATCGGCAAGTAACCTCTTTTCGCCAAGTAGCCCTTTGTCGGCAAGCCAATACCATCAAGCCAGGAGAGGCTACTCCTCCACCCACCAGTCGGCCCGGTAGCGGCTGGTATCGCCCAGCAGCGGCGTGACCCGTGCCATGGCGGCAGCAAGGCGCTCGTCCAGTCCCCAGGGTGGATTCACTACCAGCATGCCGCTGCCGTACATGCCGCGCTCCTCGCCGGGCTCGCGCAGCGTCAGTTCGCTGCGCCAGATCTTGCGCAGCCCGCCGTCGCGCAGCCGCTCCAGCAGCTCGAGATGGCGCGCCGCGGGCAGCAGCGGGTACCACACCAGTACCACCGCATGGCGCGCCTTGCGCATGGCGCCCAGCACGCTCACGGCCACCTCGGCGTACTCGGCCTTCAGCTCGTAGCTGGGGTCGAGCAGGGCACACACTCTGGGCGTGGCCACCGGCAGCGCGGCGCTCAAGCCCGCCAGGCCGTCGGCGTGGATGCGCCGCACGTTGGTCGGTAGCGCCTGCTGGGCCAGATGCTCATGCTCCCCGGGGTGCAGCTCGAACAGCTGCAGACGGTCGTCCCGCCGCAGCCTCTGACTCAGCCACCAGGGCGAGCCCGGGTAGCGTTCGAGCCGGCCGGGATTGGGCTGCAAACCGGCGATCGCCTCGAGCCAGCTTGCCAGCAGCGGCTCGTCGCTCAGCGCCTCACGCGCCTGCCACAGCGGCAGCATGCCGTGGCGATACTCGCCCAGGCGCTGGGTCTCGCTCGCCTCCAGCGGATAGAGGCCGCGACCGGCATGGGTATCGAAGAAGGTGATCGGCGAGCTCTTGCGCAGCAGATGATCGATGACCGCGTAGAGGGTGAGGTGCTTGTGGACGTCGGCGAAATTGCCGGCATGGTAGGCATGCTGATAGGAGAGCATGGCGAATCGCCTTCGGCAGGTACGGAACGGAAATGCGCAGGCCCGTCACCTGAGCGATGACGGGCCTGCCGATGCCACGCTGGCGTCGTGCTTACTGGAACTGCGACTCGATGGGAGTCAGGGTGATCTCGACGCGACGGTTCTGGGCGCGGCCCTCTTCGGTGGCGTTGGTGGCAATCGGCTGGCTGGGGCCGTAGCCGGTCATGTAGAGGCGGTTGCGTGCCACCCCGGACTGGGCCAGGTAGTTGCCCACCGACTCGGCGCGACGCTCGGAGAGACGCTGGTTGTAGCTGACACTACCGGTGCTGTCGGTATGACCGGCGATGTTGACCCGGGTATCGGTGTACTGGGTCAGTACGTTGGCCACGTCGTTGAGGGCGTTGCGCGCCTGCACGGTCAGCTCGCTGGAGTCGAAGCCGAAGGTCACGCTGCTGGGCATGTTGAGCACGATGTCGTCGCCGCGCCGCTCGACCTCGACGCCGGTGCCGCGCATGCTCTCGCGCAGTTGCTGCTCCTGGCGATCCATGTAGGCACCGATACCGGCACCTGCCGCGGCACCCACGGCCGCGCCGATCAGCGCCCGATCGCGACGGCTGGTGCTGCCGCTGCCCGAGAGCGCCCCGGCGGCGGCACCCACGGCCGCACCAACCCCGGCACCGGTCATGGTGCTGGAGCGCTGGGTCTGGCCCGAGTAGGGATCGGTCGTTGCACAGCCCACGAGCAGGATGGCAGCGGCAAGAGGGGCAACGAGTCGAGACGCTTTGAACATGGACAATCTCCGGATCAGGGGAACTAGCTCATTCTGTGCCAGCTTCACTCACGAGCGCCAGCAGCTCGTTCAAGAATAATAGACCTTGGGGCGAAGCCTGAAGCCTTTGCGCATCTTCCACGAGAAGTCCTTTTTTGCGCGCCGCCGCGAGCCGTTCACCGAGCAGCCTGGGCGGGCGTCCGGTATGCGCCGCCCAGTCCGCCATGGCGACGCCTTCGACGAGGCGCAGGGCATTCATGGCGAACTCCAGCGGCAGCTCGGCATCGCTGACCTCGTTGCTACCGGCAACGAAGCCACGCGGATCCTCGCGGCGCCGCAGATAGGCTTCGGGCTGGCGCGTCTTCCAGCGGCGTTCGATGTGCAGCCGCCCCGACTCGCCCCCGGCGACACTGAGCTTGCCGTGGCTGCCGGCGCCGATGCCCAGGTAGTCACCGAAGCGCCAGTAGTTGAGGTTGTGTCGCGAGCGGCGCCCTGGCCGCGCGTAGGCGGAGATCTCGTAGCGCACCATGCCGGCCGCCTCGAGCCGTTCGTGGCCCAGGTCCTGGATGTCCCACAGCACCTCCTCGTGGGGCAGAACCGGCGGATGCGAGTGAAATTCGGTATTGGGCTCGAGGGTGAGCTGGTACCAGGAGAGGTGCTCCGGCTCCAGTGCCAGAGCGCGTTCCAGATCGGCCAGGGCCAGCGCCGGGGTCTGGTCGGGGAGGCCGTGCATCAGGTCGAGGTTGAGGTTGTCGAAGCCGGCGCTACGCGCCTCTTGTACGGCGGCCACCGCATCGTCGCCGCTGTGGATGCGCCCCAGGGCACTCAGTTGGGCCGACTGGAAGCTCTGTACGCCGAGCGAGAGCCGGTTGATGCCGGCCTGGCGATAGCCCTGGAAGCGACCGCGCTCCAGGGTGCCGGGGTTGGCCTCCAGAGTGATCTCGATGTCTTCGGCCAGCGGCAGCCGCTGCGCCAGGGCATCGAAGAAGCGCGCATAGAATTCCGCCGACATCAGGCTCGGCGTTCCTCCGCCGATGAAGATGCTGATCAGAGGGCGGCCCGCGACCAGCGGTAGGTCGGCGTCGAGATCGGCCAGCAGGGCGGCCAGATACTCCGCTTCGGGCAGCGCCGCACCACGCCCCACGCCATGGGAATTGAAGTCGCAGTAGGGGCACTTGCGCACGCACCAGGGCACGTGGACGTAGAGCGCCAAGGGCGGCAGCCCGGGTGTATCTCGAGGCGAAGTGGGCATCAGCGGCGGGACGTTTCGCGCAGGGCCGCCAACATGGCCTCGAGGGCTCGGCCACGATGGCTCAGGCGATTCTTCTCCTCGGCATCGAGTTCCGCCACGCTCTTGCCCAGCGAAGGCAGCCAGAACAGCGGGTCATAGCCGAAGCCGCCCTCGCCACGCGGTTGCTCGAGGATCTCGCCTTCCCAACTGCGCTGCACGATTAGCGGCACCGGGTCGTCGGCATGACGCAGGTAGACCAGCGCGCACCAGTAGCGGGCGCTGCGGCCGCTGCCCGTTATGCCCTTCAGCGACTCGAGCAGCTTGGCATTGTTGCGCCGATCGCTCTTGGGTTCGCCGGCAAAACGAGCCGAGTAGATGCCCGGCTGCCCCGCAAGGGCATCCACCTCGAGCCCGGAGTCGTCCGCCAGTGCCGGCAAACCGCTGGCCCGGCTGGCTTCACGCGCCTTGAGCAGCGCATTTTCGACGAAGGTGAGGCCGGTCTCCTCGACCTCGGCCACGCCGAAATCGGATTGGGGTCTGATGCGTAACCCGAGGGACGCGAAAAGCTGGCCGAACTCCCGAATCTTGCCGGGGTTACCGCTGGCCAGCACCAGTTCATCCGTAGATGTCACGATGCCTCCTTGGGCAGGGCGTTGTCACCGGTACACATTTTACACGAGGTGGGAGTCAGGCCGAAGCAGAACCGCTGAATTCGCGGCAGGGAGAGCCCGCCGGCCACCAGCAAATCGATTCGGCACAGTGCCGTGTCTGGGCTTGTTGAAAACGTCCTCGTAACCTATCTTTACAAGCTGTCTCGGCGCTGACGCTAAAGGAGGTGACGACACCATCAACATCGTAGCTCTGCCATCGCATTTTTTACTGCATCTAACTGATTTTAAAAAGCAAATCATTCATTACGAATATAACCAAACAATCTTCCTGTTGGCTAATGGAGTAAGACAAGCAAAAGGAAAAACGCTTTCATAATTGCATGCTGATTGTAATTAAAAGAAACCGACGCTTGCTTCAATGTCGAAGGATTCGAAAGGGACGAGCGACAATGGATAACATGGATAACAAGGCAAGACTCTTGATGGTGGGCGCCCTGGGCAGCGGCCAGCAGCGGCTGATAGAAAGCATGACCGACAAAGGTTGGGAGGTCAGCACGGCAGACACACTGGCCCAAGCGGAGTCTCGGCTGGTCGAAGGTGAGCACGAAGCAGGGATCTTCTGCTTGCCCGACAGCGGCATTCGCGATCTGAAGCGGGTGGAGCGACTGGTCGTTCGCTCGGACATGGAGTGGATGGCACTGCTGCATGAGCCGGAGCTGGACGACCCGCTGCTATGCAGGACGCTTGGCGATCTTTTCATGGCTTACCAGCCGGAACCGGTCGACATCGATCAGATCGATTGCCTGATGCAGCATGCCGTGGCCATGAAGCGGCTGCGCTCGGAAGAGGCATCGACGGTGGCGCCCCAAGGTAGCGAATTCGAAATGGTCGGCACCGTACCGGCCATGCACAAGGTGTTCGACACCATACGCCGCGTCGCCTCGGTCGACGCGCCGGTGTTCATTAGCGGCGAGTCAGGGACGGGCAAGGAGCTTGCCGCCCGGGCCATCCACGAACGCTCGCAGCGCGCCTCGGCACCCTTCATTGCCGTGAATTGCGGCGCACTGCCCAGCAGCTTGATCCAGTCCGAGCTTTTCGGTCACGAAAAGGGCGCCTTCACCGGGGCCAGCCAGCAGAAGGTCGGCCAGATCGAGGCGGCCGCAGGCGGCACGCTGTTTCTGGACGAGATCGGTGACCTCCCCCTCGAGCTGCAGGTCAACCTGCTGCGCTTCCTCGAGGAGAAGACCATCCAGCGCATCGGTGCCCTGGATGAGATTGCTGTCGACGTCCGGGTGCTCTCGGCAACCCATGTCGACCTCGAGAAAGCCGTGGCGGAGGGCCGCTTCCGCGAAGACCTCTACCATCGCCTCAACGTGCTGCAGGTCAACATCCCTCCGTTGCGGGAACGCCAGGAAGACATCGAGATCCTGGCTCGCTTCTTCTTTAACAAGTTCATCGAGGAGAAGTCGATGAAGGTTCGCGGCTTCAGCCTGGAGGCGCTGGCTCTGATGCGCCAGTACCACTGGCCGGGCAACATCCGCGAGCTGATCAATCGGGTACGCCGCGCCATGGTCATGTGCGAACAGCGGCTGATCAAGCCGGCCGATCTGGGGCTGGAGCGGCGCACCTCGAACCGCCTTGCCATTACCCTGGAGGAGGCACGCAACAGCGCTGAAAAAGAAGCGTTGATCGGGGCCTTGAATCGCAACAAGCACAAGGTCAAGAAAGCGGCCGACGAGCTGGGCGTATCCCGGGTGACGCTCTATCGCCTGATGGAGAAACATCAGTTGGGTCGCAAGGGCGAGGAAGCCGTCTCTCTTTCCTCCAACTGACCAAGCCAGTCTCGGCGCGAAAAGATCAGACCCCGAACCATTGCCGTCAATGGTTCGGGGTTATTCTCTTTCACATCTCGAAAGGCATGTTCACATCTGGAAAGGCATGCGGAAGGTCAGGGTGATGTCCGGGGCATCGTCGGTCATGCCGATGCCCACGTTGGTCACGATCGACGTGGTATCGCTCATGGCATAGGTGGCACCCAGATTGACCGCGCCGGACGTGGCACCGCTTCCGGTCAGGGTCTCCCGCGACTCGCCTTCGAAGGTCCGCTTCGACTCGAAGGCGTGCTGATGGCTATAGGAAATCGACAGGCTGAAGCGTGGGTTGAGCGCGAAGGCCGTGCCAAAGCCGAAACGCAAGGCATCGCCCAGATCGATCCTACCCGGATGATCGCCCGGATCGCTGGAAATATCGGAAAAGCTTCTCTCGAAATTGTACGTGTAACCCAGGTTGGCGAAGACGATGGCCGGATCCAGCGTCTTGAGTACCGACAGGCCCGTCGAGACTCCCCATACGCCGTTGCCCGTCGGCAACTCCTCGGGCACGGTCAGGTTTCCTTCACTGCCTTCGACCTCACGGGTGCCTATACCGTAGGGATGCTTGCCGGTCGGGGCGCGCACACCCAGGTTCCAGACCACGTCCGGGCGCGTGGCCGTCTCGGGCAGCAGGCGGTAATAGAGCGAACCGCGAACGTCGCCGAGCCCACCTTGGGTGACGTCCTCCTCGATGTAGCGATCGGTTGCCCCGCCCGCACCGATGCTCTGATAAGTGGTGGAGCGATAGACGTAGGGCAGATTCAGCTCCAGCTCCAGCCGATTGGTCAGGCCGTAGCGGAAGTTGAGATCGAAGGTGGTGGTGTGGCTCTCGACGGTATCGACGCTGATATTGCCGAGAAAGATCGCATCGAGCACCAGAAAACCGCTCAGAGCCAGCTGGCTGCGATCCGAGTAGGTGTAGGTGATACCCGGCTCGATGGTGAGACGATCGGAAAAGAGCGTGTGCTCTTCCCGTAGTACGTCACGCACGCTCTGGCTCGGCTGCGCTTCGCGCACCGGCTCGCCGTCGACCTGCCCGGGGGCGCTCTGTGCCAGGGCAGCGGTACTCAGCAGAGTGGCGACCAGCAGACCCGGCAGTGCCATGGCACTCCTCATGCGATCAGATATTGTCATTGGTTACCCCTTGTCGAATCCGTCCAACCGATGCTAGCCACACGGCAAACACACAATGGGCGGCCTGAGGCCGCCGAAGTATTCTGAAGCTAGCGCTTGGCCCACCTTACAAGGATTCAAAATGAAATAAAACGTTACATAATAAGTGGTTTCAGAAACCTCTTCCGAGGTTGCGCGTCGATTCCAAGGCTCTACGCAGATCTCCCGTTGGTGCATTGGCCCCCATATTGCGGTCCATCTGGATCTGCATTCGCGCCAGGTTGTGCACTTCCTGATGGCTTCCCGTCAGCGACACCGACTGATGCACCCCCCGCCCAGCGTGTATGCCCTGCGTTACCTCGCCCTGCCCCGGCATGACGATGCTCATGCCCAGGCCGCTTGCCCCTCCCTGAACAGACATCTGCACGCCGGAATCGCTGGTCAGTTGGCTCTCGCCGTTGCCGATGCCTGCCTGGCCGACGTCGCCATGATTGATATCGAGCTGAAAGTCATTGCCTGCCACATTGAAATCGCCGCCCGACTGCACCACCTGCACGACCCCGGTGGCATTGCCGCTACCGCTATCGATCACCACCGCCTGGTGGCCAGAGGCATCGATATATTCCTGATAGGCGTCACCGGTAGTAGCCGTAACATGGGGGGTGAAAGTCACCGCCGGGGCGGCGCCGGAAAGGTCGACCTGGAGGTCGGCGCGCGTCTCGAAGACCTCTCCCGTCGGCGACTGCCACACCGTCGACATCTCCATACCGAACAGCACCACACTGTTGCCCTGCACGTAGCGGCCGCGTATGTGGGCCAGCTCGCTGGCATCGAGCTGACGAAACTGCCGCTGCTCCGCCTGCGATTCGAACTCGACCGACAGGCCGGCTGCGCTTACCGCCTCGCCGGCCACGATGCCGACAACGATCAGGCTCATGTTGCCGAAGAGTGAGATCCCTTGCTTGCGGGTCATGCTGATGTTCATGATGCCAACCTCTCAGTTGGGCTCGGCTCAGAACACTTCCGAGTGCTTGAAACCGAAATCCAGCAGCTGCTGTTCGGGAACCGGGGAGAACACATCGGTCATGCGCCGGGCGGTCAACGGCTGGGCCGGATCGAGCAGCACCGTCGAGGTATCGAAACCGTCGCCCACCACCGCGAAGATGATGTTGTTCCAGGAGGCGAGGAAGTCGTCGCGATCCATGACCTTGTTGCCAAGCGCTGGATCGCCGATATAGACCCGATCGCCGCGCGCCTTCTTCATCACCACGAAGTGTTCGTAACCATCCAGGTCGAGCAGGACGATGACGGGTATCGAAACCTCGTCGAGGGATTCGGGGCCGATCTCGTAGCCCCTGCCCCGCAGTCCGATGCTCTGCACGTAGTTGTTCAGGTCGAGCAGCGAGAACCCCAGCTGTCTCACCCGCTCCGGATCGGCCACTTCCATCAACCCGGCCAGCACCGTCTCTTCGGTGACGTCGGTCCAGCCATAGGCATACTTGAGAATGGTGGCGAGGGATGCTGCCCCACACGAGAAATCCGTCTCCTGCTCGACAAGATTTTCGAAACGTCTTTCCCGTATCGACTGCACTTCCTTGGTCACGACCGTACCGGGCACCACACCGGCAAACTGGACCGGTGCCGCCTGGGCCTGGGGGTATACGACCGATGCCATGCCGAACATGGCTAACAGAAGGAATGGATTACGCATCTTCCGTCTCTCGGATGGCTTGGTGTTGGGGCCCCAGCCGGCCCGCCTGGCAGGCCGGCTGGGCGGATCTTCGATCCGCTGTGAAGGCGTTTACTGAGTGCCGGCCACGGCCAGGCTGTTGCGCTGCTGGTTGCCCGAACCGCTAGCCACGCTGACGCCGATGTTGCCGCTGGCATTCTGGAAGGAGCCGCCGCTGACATAGGCACTGTTGGTCGTGGTCGGACCACCGTAGGTCTTCTCGCCGATGGGCCAGCCGTGGTCGACGGTCACTTCGGCCAGGCCGTTGTCGGTCACGTTGGCGTAGGTCTGCTGCACCCCGACGGACGTTGCCTCGGCAGAGTCGCCCTCGGTCACGGCGGCAGAGAAGGCGTTCTGCTGACCGTTTCCGGTACCCGCCGCAGCGTTGACGGCAATGTTGCCGCTGGCTCCCTGGAAGGCACCGCCACTCACGCCGGCCGAATTGGAGGCACCGGCATTGTTGGCCACGTTGTCGGAAGAGGATTGGAAGGAGAAGTTGGAAGCGCGGGCGAACACCTGGTTGGCATCGGAAGCCGCCAGTGCCGCATCGTTGGCCTGCTGGTTGTTGTCGCCGCCGGCCACGTTGGCACCGATGTTGCCGCTGGCTCCCTGGAAGGCACCGCCGCTGAGGTTGGCCCGGTTCTCGGTGCTGGCGTTGTCGACCGTATTGCCTTCGTTGAGCTGCTTGCTGTCGACGGTTGCGCCGGCATAGCTCTCGAAGTCGTAGAGGTAGAGACCGCCCTCGACTTCGATATCGCTGGAGAAGCTGGCATCGTGCTCGATGCTGACGTCCTTGCTGTTGTTGACGGTGGACGTGATGCTGCTACTGGCAGAGTAGCCTTCCTGGGCTTCATTGCCGCCACCTGGGCCGGGATTCCAGAAGTTCGGCTCCGCCTCTTGAGCGAATGCTGCGCCAGATGCAAGCAGAGCAGTGACCGCGATGGCAATGGGTGCTTTCTTGAAAGTCGTCATTGAGAGTACTCCTGAATGAACCAATGGTTTGCTAGGTTGTGATGGCAATTCGTCGCTCAGTTCCGCCCCATCCTGAAACGGAAACTGTTGCTGGTCGCATTGCCCCTTCCTGCGGACTGGTTGACCTGAACGACACCCGTCGTGCCGCGAAAAGCCGAGGCTTCCACCTCGACGTCACGCCGCGACGAGCGAGATTCGTCCGAGCCTTGCTCCTGCCCGCTGCCACCGGAAAGCACCTGACTGAGATTCTCACTGGTCAGTGAGCTTCCCCGCACGCCCAGGGCCACACTCATGGTGTTGCTCTGGACATTCCGTGCCCCCGCCGCCTGATTCACTGATATCCAGCCGGCGGACTGGCTCAGGGCGTTGTCCCCGATCCGTACGCTGGCCCGATCGGGCTCGAGGGCGCTGTCTCCTGTTATCTGCTGAACCACGATATTGTTGGCGAGCGCATTGGAGCCGATGGCAATCGCTCCGGAATTGCTTTGCAGGTTGCGATCGCCCGAGGCGATGTTGACGTTGACCGCACCGGTAACGCTGCTCAGCGCATTGCCACTGATCGAGCTGGCCGCGCTGTAGGTGGTGGTGAAGACCTGATGACGTACTTCACCCTCCTGGGCGTATGCTTGTGCAGGCGGCAGAAGCGTCATGGCGCCCAGCGCCAGCAAAGCGGCCTTCGCGCCGAGAACGCGACGCGTCGTATGGCGTGTTGCTACCGTCTCGAAGTAAGGCATGAGGCTCACCTGATCGTCTCGGTACGCATGGATTGGCGCTGCTGATTGTCCCCAGCCTGTGATTGCCGTTCGCCAGAGCCGCTCGCGAGGCCGCCACGACTCTCGTCCCAGAGGATCACCCCCCACGGCTGGTCCAGTTCGAGTTTCGAGGACGGAACATAACGCCCGCGAACGTCATCGAGATGAGCCGCATCCAGCTCCTGCCATGCAGCGATATTCGCTTCGGTAATCGCTTCCTCGGCGAGGGCGATCTCACCTTCACCCAAGGCGACGACAGGAGCACACCAGACCACACCGAAGAAAAGAGCGGTCAGCATGGCGTGCTTGCCCATCGGGCGCTGACGCTGTGCTTCTCCGGTGCTGGCTCTGGCGGCGTTGCGAGTGTTCATCGATTCGTCCTCAGCGTGACTCGTCTAGTACCGAGCAAAGACCATGCCAACCACATAAGCAATTGTTTTTAAACGATTTATAAAATAAGGCGGAGAGCGAAGGTGTAACCAAAAAGAAACCCAGAGTGAAAAAATCCTGTGAAAAGGGTGAATAAGATGAGCCGGTACCCAGGCATGGCCCTAATACTGTTGACAAAAAACGACGACTGGAAACCTGGTGTGACAAAGTGCCGGCCCGTCATGTCCGAATTCACCTCAACCCACTGATGAGAAAGAAATTTCCTTAACGCTCGATAAGTGAAAAGGACGGCTCGCACGAGGCAATCCTGCTCATCGGCAGGCTGCGCCAAGTATGAGACGTTAAATCTAAATGGAATAAGTCTTTCTAAAGCAATGCAAAAAACGTATTAACGCATTCTCATTTTTTGTCCGAGACTCCAGAGACGTCCCGTCGCTTACATTTTTTTACATTTAGAGATACGAATGGAAGGGAGGGTGGGAACAATGGCCAGCCAAGAGTCTCGAATCCTGCTCGTAACCGATATCAATCCCCAGTCCAAGCTGTTCATCGAGCATCTTCAGCAACAGTTGGGGCATGAAGTAACGGCCACCGAAACGGAGACCATGCCAGCCTTATCGGAGGACAACATCCTGGTCATTCTCGACCTGGATCACCTGAGCGAATCCGGCATGCAAAAATGGCAGGCGGCAGTGGATGGCAAGGACAACATCAGCCTTGCCGCCTTCAATGTACGCGGCGAAGACCATGCCGTAGAGCTGCTCTCCTCGCTCAATCTTCAGGGGATCTTTTACCGCAATGACAGCGTCGAACTGATCTGCAAGGGCATCGAGGCCCTGCAGAGCGGTAGCCTGTGGATGTCCCGCGCGCTGATGTCACGCATGATTCAGTTGCTTCGGCGCCAGCAGATGAATTCATATCGGCCGGCCTGCGGTCTGACGCAGCGTGAGCTGGAGATCATCGGCCTGCTCGGCACCGGCGCCACCAATGCGGAAATCGCCGAAAAGCTGTTCGTCAGCGAGCATACGGTGAAATCCCATCTCTACAACATTTTCAGGAAAATCAAGGTGCACAACCGGCTGCAGGCCATGAACTGGGCTCGGCGCAACCTGTTCAGCGTTCCCCCCAGCTACAAGCGCGAGACAAGGCATTGATATGACCCGGCTCGGTACCCCACAGGAGTGCACCGATAGGGATACAGGTCATGGAGACGCACCCCCACGTCATATTGGTGGACCGAATACCTGCCCGGTCCCGGAAAATTATGGACGCACTGAGCGCCCACGGCTATCACGTGACGCGATGTCAGGATCCCGTGACGGCAGACCAGCTCAAGCCGACAACGATTATCCGTGCCGGGCTCCTGTACGTCGAGAACGAAGACCCCGACGCCCTGTCAGCGGTAGAAAGACTCATTGCCGCCAGCGACTTCGAGTGGGTGGCATTGATCGACCCCCAGCGCTCCACGCATCCGAGCGTTCGATACGCGCTGGGGCAGCTGTTCCACAGCGTGCATTCGCCCGATGACATACCCGGCCTGCACTGTCTGCTGTTGCATATCGTCAGGCGGCACGCCACGGCCGCCATCGCAATGAATCGTTCATCATTTCAAGTGGCCGGCAAGAAAATAGTCAGTCGTGCGCCATGCATGCGTCGCGTCATCGAGCAGATCCAGGTCGTCGCCGGCGTCGATGCACCGGTATTCATCACCGGCGAATCGGGCACAGGAAAAGAACTGGCGGCCCGAGCGATTCACGAACTCTCGCCCCGAGCCGACGCTCCCTTCATTACCGTCAATTGCGGCGCCATTCCCCCCAACCTGATCCAGTCCGAGCTGTTCGGTTACGAGAAGGGAGCCTTCACCGACGCCAACAATCGCCGCATGGGCAAGATCGAGGCCGCGTCGGGTGGCACCCTGTTCCTCGACGAGGTCAGCGAGCTGCCCTATGACCTGCAGGCCAACTTTCTGCGCTTCATCGAGAGCGGCAGCATCTCGCGCCTGGGCAGCCACCGCGAAACCCATACCGATGTACGCATCATTGCCGCATCCAACCGAGACGTACCCTTGCTGGTAGAGGAGGGCCGTTTCCGGCAGGACCTCTTCTATCGCCTGAACGTACTTGAGATCAGGATGCCGCCGCTGCGGGAGCGCAAGCAGGATATCGAGCCGCTGGTCGAGCTCTTCTTCGAACGCTTCAAGCATTACCGACCGCCCGGCCTGGTGGGCATCAGTCCTCAGGCCATGCGCCTGCTTCATGAGCATGACTGGCCGGGCAACATCCGTGAGCTGATGAACACCGTGTGTCGCGCCATGCTCATGTCGGACACGCCATTCATCGAAGTCGCAGATCTCCCCATCGACAACCCGAACCGTCCACGCCGACCGGCGACCTTGGAGGAGATACGCCAACAGGCGGAACGCACCACCATCGTCAACGCCCTCAAGCGAAGCCGACACAACGTCGCGCGTGCATCGCGGGAGCTAGGGGTCTCTCGCGTCACGCTGTATCGCCTGATGGACAAGTACGACATCCAGCGCCTTGACGATCGACCCTAATCACAACGGTTCCTCGGAACCTGGCATCAAGGGAAACGGAATCATGAGCAGAAGAAAAACCACACTGTTGACCGCCGCAGCTGGCTTTGGGCTGGCCTTGTCGCAAGTCGTGGCTGCCCAGGAGACGGCAGCGCCCGGGGGTATCACCTCACCCGTGGGTCAGGCGCCGGTGGTGGAGCAGCCGCAACAGCCCGAAGTGCAGGCCATCGCCGATATCGGCGGCGTGCTGACACCACGCGGTCGTCTGGTGATCGAGCCCTCCCTGCAGTACTCCCATTCGGGGGTCAATCGACTGACGTTTCGCGGTATCGAGATCCTCAGCACCCTGTTGATCGGGGTGTTCAGCGCCGAGGAGGCCGAGCGCGACATCTGGACGGCTGCGCTGACCGGCCGCCTGGGCGTCACCGACCGGCTGGAGCTGGAACTCAGGGTGCCCTACGTCTATCGCGACGATACGCTTACAGCCACTGTGCCTACGATCGAAAATCAGAGCCCTGAGATCGAGCGAGATCTGTCAGGTAGCGGACTGGGAGATATCGAAATCACCGCCCGCTATCAGCTCAACCGCGGTCACAACGGCTGGCCCTTCTTCGTCGGCAACCTGCGTTACAAGAGCGTCACGGGCGACGGCCCCTTCGATATCGCCCGGGACTCCGACGGCATCGAACAGGAGCTGGCCACCGGCTCCGGTTTCCACGCCATCGAACCCAGCGTCACGGCGCTGTTTCCCTCCGACCCGGCGGTGTTCTTCGCCAATCTCGGCTATCTCTACAACATGAGCGATAGCGTCAATAAACAAGTGTCTGATGATCTATGGGTCGGCAAGGTGGATCCGGGCGATGCGGTACGGCTCAGCTTCGGCATGGCCTACGCCATCAACCCGCGTGCCTCCTTCACCCTGGGTTTCAAGAACGACTTCATTGACAGAACCAAGACGGAGTACTTCGACGATAATGGCAGAGGGACCTTAAGCTCGCGTACGCTGAACGTCGGCTCGCTGCTGCTGGGCTGGTCCTACCAGCTCAATCCGGACGTCTCGGTCAATCTGGGGCTGGAGCTGGGCGTCACCGACGACGCGCCCGATACCGTGCTGACGCTACGGGTGCCTTTCGGCACCAACGCCTTGGCAAGATGGTAGACGAGAGCTTGGGTCGGAAACGTGGATCGGTGCCCGGCACCGACCCACGTTATCGCCCAGATGCGTTCAGCGTGCCAAGGATTCGGTGATGGCGTGACGCTGCTGCGCCGCCCGCAGCGCGGGTAGGTTATTGATCTGCACGCCGATGTCGAGGCGCTGCTGAATGTCCCGCTCCGAGGCGTCGCTGACCACGCTGCCGAGAATGGCATTCTTGGTGACCGAGTGGAATACCGAGGTGAAGCCCTTGGTATCGTTCACTACCAGCCCGGAAAGATCTTGCATGCCGACCAGGCTGATGCCGTTCGGTGTCAGCTCCATGATGGTATTGCCGCTGCCCTGGCCTACCCGACTGACCACCTGGCCTTCTATCGCTCCCTGCTGACTGACGCTCTGCGACACCATTTCCACCCCCGTGGGGTGGATGACGAACACGGTATCCATGCGCACGTTGTCGACCAGGGTCTGCAGCGTGGCGCCGAAACTCATGTCGAGCCCTGCCAGCTGAAAGCCACCTCTCAGCTCCTCGAGCTCCGCCTCGTCGAGAGGCGGCAGGTGGGAGAAGTCGGCCGCCTGAAGCGCGGGACCGGCGGCCCACAGCGAGGCGATGCATATCCAGCCGAGGACACGCGTCCCGGCAGATGATGTCAGGTGGCCGGATTTCGTCACTCTTGGGAATCGGCGTGCTTTCATCTCTATCGCCCCAGTTCGTTGATCGCCGGCAACTGCAGCAGCATCGAGGCCACGTCGGCACGGTCGATCCCCTTGCCAACGGGCGCCGATGGCTGAATCCGCCAGTCACGCTCATGGTTGAAGTTGGCCCTGGCAATTTCCGTTTCGGCCCTCGCCCCCAGCACCAAGCCGCTCCAGATCGATTCGAAGTGATCCTTCGGTACCACCACCGTACCCACGGCAGGATCGCCCACCAGCACGGTACCGTCATCGATCCCCTTGATGACGACGAAGTGACGGTACCCCCCGGTGTTGATCAGAGTGATGGCGGGAATCCCGATGCGAGCCAGATCGTCGAGCCCCACGCGAAAGCCGTCCGATTGCAGCCCTTGGGCATCCAGGTAGCGCTTCATGTCGAGCATGGAGAAGCCGTGCTCCTTGATGTGCTCCACCTCGCCGGCATGGAACATCGCCTCGAACACCTCGGCTTCCGTGGTCGGCCTGTCGTAGTGGTAGGTGAGCAGCGTGGCGACCGATGCCGCACCGCAGCTGTAGTCATACTGCTGGGCGACGACACCGTCCCAGCGCATCTCCTGATGGCTCCTGGCAGGAACCGTCAGCGAACCGAAGCCGCCATTCAGCGCTATCGTCACCCCCGCCTGTGACGGCAAGGCCTGCAGCAGTGTGACGAGACACAATGACGGCACGCTCAGCCAGCGCATGGTCCTTCCTCCCCCTTGTCGTCTCGCGCCCCTACTGGGGGGCGTAGATGCTGATGCTGACCCCCGTCGAAACGGCATTGGCATGCCCCGTCATGAGGTTCATCAAGGTGATGCCCGAGATCCTGTCCATGGCATTGGCCTCGATGGTGATATTGCCCGAGACGATGGTATCGGCCGTAAAGGACGCTCCCTTTGCCGCCGACTCCAGATTCTGAATGCTCTGTACGTTCACCAGATCGCGGAATCCCTCTCTGCCCGAGATGGTCTCGAGTTCACTAGCGTCGATGTGCTGCAGCTCGTCGAACCCTGTCGCATGCACGTCCGCCAGTGTCAGGGAGCTGGCTCCCCCCAGACCCATCAGCAACGCAATCCCGATTCCCTGCCCGATTCGTTTCATGGCCCCGTTTCCTCTTCGGCTGTCTATCCAGGCTACCCACAGGGTCGAACAGGGCCGGCGGTTGCCCGCCGGCCCTCGGCTGTGGTCTCACAGGACCCCGTTAGTTGCCGATATGGACGTTGCTGTGTGCCGCCACGTTGGTACCTGCCAGCTGCGAGTTGTAGATACCGGTGGAGAGGTTCATGTTGGCGATACCGCCGAAGGTCCCGGCGCCAGCCGCCATGGAGGCGCCGCCGGTGACCAGCGAGGCACTGCCGCCGTTGCCACCGGCACCGCCATTGCCACCGTTGCCGGCATAGGCATAGGCATCGCCGCCAGTCCCGGTACCGCCGCCACCGCCGCCGCCGTTACCGGTGGAGCTGCCGCCGTTGCCAGCCAGGGCATCGCCACCGTTACCGCCTGCACCACCAGTGCCAGTCCCGTTGCCGGTACCGGTTCCACTACCAGTACCGGCACCTCCTGTGCCACCTGCTACTGACGGCGAAGCCGTTGCATCACCGTTGCTGCTGCCGCCTGCCGACGAGCTGTTGCCGCCGCCTGCATCGTCTTCAGCCCAGGTACCAGTGCCGGCGATACCGCCATAGGAACTGCTGCCGGCACCGCCACTGCTGTTGCTGCCGTCGGCATCGCCGCCCTGTCCGGCGCCCAGACCCAAGCCCAGGCCCAGGCCGGTGCCATCACCGCCGTCACTGCCATCCCCACCAACCGCCACGGAGTGACCGCCGTCGCCGCCATAGCCGCTTCCACCGGCGCCACCGACTCCCACACCGGCGCTGATGGCCAAGGCGTCGCCGCCATCGCCACCGGCCCTGCCGCGAGCGCCATCACCGGCATTGATGCTGATGCGTGCACCGGTCACGGTGGACTTGAGATCCTGGATCGCCACCACGCTGGTGCTGGTGTTGTAGGACTCGCTCATGGCCCAGGCATCGCCGCCGTTCCCAGCAGCACCGCCGGCACCGCCGAAGCCGCCGGCCCCACCGGTACCCGCGCCACCCCAGGCATTGCTGTTGGCCTGGACGTTGTTGTCGTCGTCGTCGATTTCACCGAACAGGTTGCCTGCCTGGGAATTGGTGTTGCTGGTGCCGGAACCGCCTCGGCCACCATTACCGCCGTAGCTGTTGCCTCCGCTTCCCCCAACCGCCGTGGCGGTCGAATTCACCTGCTGATCGACGGAATCGGCGGCTCCCGAGCTGGGGTTGGCATGCGCATTGGAAATGGCCAGCACCAGTGCCAACAGCGATGACCCCGCGATTACATAATGCTTTTTCATGGTACATCTCCCTATCATGCATGATGATCTCTTCCAGAAATGACCATGATGACTCCATGCTTTTCGTCCGGATTGGCCAATAAAAATCACCCCTTCATTGCCACCCTTTACTACCGAAAGACAGAGCAACTGGTCGGGTTTTCCATGGCATGGTTCATGCCATGGAAAAGATTTTCCTTGACCAACAAATAGCTAGAATTAACTTGCAAAGACGGAGCTGATAGATGTAGCGATTTATTACGGAAGGGAAGGTAAAACAGAGCAAGGAAGGTTACGTGGCTTTAACAGTAGCGTCACGCCGGCTGCTGAGATATGAGAAAGTGTTTTTCAAATCATACTTTTACGCGAAATCAAAAAAGTATCGTTCTTTTAACAGTGCACGCAAAACAGGATTACATTTTGGATACACAGAAGCAGGGAAGGCCGGCAGGTCAGCCAACGAAAATGCGCTGCTGGATCAACATTGCCAGAGTGTCCGTCGCATTTTCGGCAGTCGTATCGAGACGTAACAAATGCTGGCGCTCCTCGTCATGGAAATCCTCGAATAGACGGCGCTGATGTTGCAGCACCTCGAGGCTCGTCACCGGATCGACGCCTTGCCGATGAGCGCGCTTGATGATACGCGTTTCGAGGGTTTCGTCGTCTGCCTCGAAGCTGACGATGAGCACCGGCAGACCGCGCGCCTCGCCCTGCTGGCGCAACAGCTGTCGCTGCGCTCGTGTCAGGCAGGTCGCATCGATACAGGTGGGTATGCCGGCATTGAGCAGCAGGCCGGCAAGGCTGGCCAGACGCTGATAGGTACGCTCGGTGGACTCGGCGCTGAAGATATCCACACCCTCGTCGAACTCGACCGCCTGTGGATCGATTCCGAACAGCCGTCTGCGCTCGGCATCCGAGCACAGCCTGACGGCCCCCAGCCGCTCGACGATCTCGGCCATGAAACGGCTCTTGCCGCTGCCCGAGACCCCAACACCGATGATCAACGGCGGAAAGCGGAAGTTGGATACCTGCTCGGCCAGATCGAGATAGCGACGACACTCGGTCATGATCTCCGCCAGGCGGAATGCCGGCTCACGCCCCGACTCCGAACGCTGCAGCGCTCGCCGTGCCCCCGCCAGGCAACGGCATACCGCAAAGACCGAGATCAGCCGCATCAGGGAATAATCGCCGGAGAGACGCAGATAGCGATCCAGGGCATAGTGCGCCAGTCGCGTCTCGTCGCGGACATACAGGCCCACCAGCAGCGAGACCAGGTCGAAACCCGGATCGAGGCAACGACTGACCATGGGATCCGATGGCTCGAGATCGAGTGCGCTGGTCATGATGAGACGCTGCCGATCGCACAGCGGCAGTACCTGCCGCCCCACGATCCAGCTCGGACGCGGTTCGCCGCGCTCGTCAAACCATGGCTCGAGTCTCACCATCTCCTGCTCCAGCCAGGCCTCGAGCCGTTGCAGGTGGGAGCGATCCTCCTCACCGCTCAGGCGTGCATCGAGCACGCCGACTTCCTCCTTGACCAGCGCCCGGGTTGCCGCCAGGCAGCCCGACGACCCCACATAAGGCAGGTCGTCGACGAAGGAGCGGTGCGACGCCACCAGCGAATCGATCAGCTCATCCAGCTCGAGGGCGGTGGCTGAGGTCGAGCAGGTCACTGAAGTGGCGTCCATGTTCACTCCTGTTTTCTATTGGCCTAGCGTACCTTGGCAAATGCTTTCTCGGCAGCGTCCAGCGTGAATTGAATGTCTTCCGGCGTATGCGCGCTCGACATGAATCCCGCCTCGTAGGCCGAGGGAGCCAGGTAAACGCCCTCTTCCAGCATCGCCGCAAAGAAACGGCGGAAGGCCTCGGCATCGCAGGCCGTGGCCTGGGCGAAATTGTCGACCCGGGTCTGTCCGGTGAAGAACAGCCCGAACATGCCACCCACGCGCTGGGTGATCATGTCGACCCCGGCGGCATCGGCGCGCTCCTGCAGCCCGTGACACAGCGTTTCCACGCGCTGCGCCAGGGCATCGTGGAAGCCGGGCTCGCGCAGCTTGGTCAACAGGGTGATGCCGGCGGCCATGGCCAGCGGGTTGCCCGACAGCGTACCCGCTTGATAGACCGGCCCCAGCGGTGAGATCTGCTCCATGATCGCACGCTTGCCGCCGAAGGCGCCCACCGGCATGCCACCGCCGACGATCTTGCCCAGACAGGTCAGATCGGGCTCGATGCCGAAGTGTGCCTGAGCCCCACCCAGGGCAACACGAAAGCCGGTCATCACTTCATCAAAGATCAGCACACTGCCGTACTCGGTGCAAACCCGGCGCAAGGTTTCGAGGAAACCCGGCTGCGGCGGGATGCAGTTCATGTTCCCCGCCACCGGCTCGACGATGATGCAGGCGATCTCGTTGCCGATCTCCTCGAAGCAGGCTTCCACCTCATCGAGGTCGTTGTAGGACAGCGTGATGGTGTGCTCGGCCAGTGACGCCGGCACCCCCGGGGAGCTGGGCTCGCCATGGGTCAGGGCGCCGGAGCCGGCCTTGACCAGCAGCGAGTCGGAGTGGCCGTGGTAGTTGCCCTCGAACTTGACGATCTTGTCGCGCCCGGTATAGCCACGCGCCAGTCGAATCGCCGACATGGTGGCCTCGGTGCCCGAGTTGACCATGCGCACCAGTTCGATGGAGGGGATCATTTCGCAGATCAACTCGGCCATGGTGGTCTCGATGGCCGTCGGCGTGCCGAACGAAAGACCATGGTCGAGTCGGCTGCGCACGGCACCCAGCACATCCGGATCGGCGTGGCCGGTAATCATCGGCCCCCAGGAACCGACATAATCGACATAACGCTTGCCCTCGACGTCGAACAGGTAGGCACCCTGCGCCCGCTCCATGAACACCGGCGGCCGGTGCAGGCCCTTGAAGGCGCGCACGGGAGAGTTGACGCCACCGGGAATATGGCGGCGTGCCTGTTCGAAGAGCGTTTCGGAAGTGGTCATGTAAGCCTCTTTGCTGTCACGAGAATGGTGTAACCCCGTCACGGGTAGTGCCAGGCTCACGCTGCCCGGTCTGTGGATAACTTCTTGGATAACCTTGGAATGGGTGGTGAAGTTACGGTGATCTTCGCTCATTGAAGGGGCTTTGGCCACGTCCTGTGCAGGATCGTGCCAGCAGCCCTGAGGAGCCGTTCGCCGCGGCAGGGCCTGAGCATTGCCCGGCTGCCAGGCTTTGGCCAGCGCCTGCCAGGTGAAGCGCTGAGCCTGTTCGCAGGCAGCCTCCAAGGGCTCACCGGCCGCGAGCCGTGCCGCCAGCGCTGCCGCCAGGGTACAGCCCGAGCCGTGAAAACTGCCTGCCAGTCGCGGCCAGCGCCAGGCACGGCTCTGTTCCGACGTGTACAGCATCTGCTCGACGACATCCTGCGGCACGTCGCTGGAGGGATCGTCGCTGCCGGTCACCAGCACGGCACGGCAGCCCAGCGCCATCAGTCGACGCGCACGCGCTTCGTCATCCTGTGGCTCCGTTCCGGCCAGACGTTCGAGCTCGAGACGATTCGGCGTCAGGATATCCACAAGCGGTAGCAGACGAGAGCGGAAGACCTCGACCAAAGCGGATGTGGATAACTCTTTTCCGCCACCCGCCTTGAGCACGGGATCGACCACCACGGGGATGCCCGGCCGTGCCTTGATGATGTCGACCACGGCATCGAGCGTCTCGCGGCTCGCCAGCAGGCCGACCTTGATCGCCGCCAGACGAAAACCGGAGAGCCGTGCCGTCATCTCGCGAATCAGCTCGGCCGGCACCGGTACCACACGATGCACGTCGCGGCAGTCCTGCATGGTCAGCGCCGTCGGCACCGTCAGCGCCCAGCCGCCGCAGGCGGCAATCGCCTCGCCGTCGGCCATGATCCCCGCGCCGCCGGTAGGGTCGTGGCCGGCCAGTACCAGTACCACAGGCGGCTGTACGTTCGTTGCGCCGGCCATGGTCAGAACGGTTTCAGCACGGCCAGGATCACGATGGCCAGCAGCACGACCACCGGCAGCTCATTGAACCAGCGGAAGAACACGTGGCTGCGTCGGCAGCGCCCCGCGGCGAACTGCTTGAGATAGATCAGGCAGACATGGTGGTAGGCCACCAGCAGCAGTACCAGCGTCAGCTTGACGTGCATCCAGCCCATGCCGAGCCAGTGCGGCATCAGGTAGAGCAGCCACAGACCGAACACGATCACCGCGATCATCGATGGCGTCATGATGCCGCGATAGAGCTTGCGCTCCATCACAAGGAAATAGTCCATAGCCTGCTGCTCGCCCTTGTCGCGGGCCATGGCGTGGTAAACATAAAGGCGCGGCAGGTAGAACAGCGCCGCGAACCAGGTCACCACGGCCACGATGTGCAGCGCCTTGATCCAGAGATACATGCAGTCTCCTCAGAGATGACGACGACGATCGCCGCCGCCTCGTTTCATGGAACGTACTTCAAGAACTTGGCCGGCTCACTTCAATGAGTAGTAACGCTCGATGGAGCCGCGGGTGATGATACCGGAAATTCGCTGCTGCTTCGGGCGCCGGCCCTGTTCCACGAACAGTGCATCGACCGCCTGATCGTTGAGTCGCTCGAACGCCTCCGACAGGGTTGCCTGGTGATGGATCGGCGCCATTTCCAGGCGCAGCCCCGGCACCTCGAGCAGATCGATCAGCGCGTCTTCGTCTTCGCCAACCGCTTCGGCTTCCTGCGTTTCGTCCATCAAGGCGCGGGCCAGGTCGGCGGCCTTGAGCGCCAGCGTCGGCTTGTCGTCGCTCGAACGCACGATCAATATCCAGGCCGGTCTGGCGTCGAGCAGCACCCGAGCCTGATCGCGGGTGACCATGCGCGGCGTGGCAACGAAGCTGCGCTCCATCACCGCCGGCACCGAGACCCGCGACAGCGCCTGCATCAGCGGCTGTTGCAGCGGGTGCAGGCCGTGGCGGGTCACGCTGATGAAGAAGCCGTCGCAGCGACACAGCTGGCGTGCCGTCAGCCCCGACACCACCACCGCCAGCATGCCCGGCAGGATGATGTTGGGGTTGTGGGTCAGTTCCAGCAGCGCCATGAGCGCCGCCAGGGGCGCCTGCAGTACCGCCCCCATCATCGCTGCCATGCCCAGCATGGCGTAGAACCCCGGTTCCATGTCCAACTGCGGGAACAGCCAGGCACCCAGCAGCTCTGCCAGTGCGCCGGCGGCGGCCCCGACCACCAGCACCGGGCCGATGATGCCGATGGGGATACCGCTGGCCACGGTGAGGGCGGTGAGCAACAGCTTGGCCACCACCAGGGCCAGCAGCACCTCGACCGCCAGATTGCCGGCCAATGCGGCTTCCATGCTGTCGTAACCGATGCCCTGGACTTCGGGATACCACCACGCCACCGTTGCCGTGGCCAATGCCACCAGCGCCAGACGCAGCGGCACCGGCAGCCCGGCGATGCGTTCGCTGCGCGCCACATGGATGAAGAGTCCGGCCAGCAGCCCGATGAACAGCGCCGTGACCACGATCCACGGCAGATTCATCAACGAGCCCAGACTGACGCTGGGTACCTGGAAGGCCGGCTCGGAGCCGTATACCAGCATGGCCACCAGCGCCCCCATGGTAGAGGCCAGAATCACGGGCATGAAGCCGGCAATGGTGTACTCCATCATCACCACTTCCATGGCGAAGATGACACCGGCAATCGGCGTATTGAACGAGGCCGAGATGCCCGCCGCCGTGCCACAGGCCACCAGCACGCGCAGACTGTTGTGCGGCAGGCGCAGCTGCTGGCCCAGACCGCTGGCCGCGGCCGCGCCGAGATGTATCGCCGGCCCCTCGCGCCCGGCGGAGAGGCCGCCCAGCACCGTAGTCACCCCCACCCACCACTGGTTGATCCAGTTGCGCAGCGGAAAGCGCCCCTGGTGATAGGTGAGCCGCTCGATCACGTGACCGACGCCCAACTTGCGTGCCGCCGCCGGCTGACGCCACAGGAAAATGCCGATCACGGCCACGGCGATCAAAGGCAGGCTCGAGCGCACCATCGGCGGCAAACCCTCGAAAGCCTCGTGATCGCCACCGGGCATGAACAGCACGCCCCCCAGCTCGAGCAGCAAGCGGAAGGCGACCATCACCGCACCGGTAACGAGCCCCGAGACGACGCCCAGCACACACAGCTGCGGCAAGGCATCGACGCTGGCCAACTGGCGGCGAAACCTCTCGAGACTGAAGCTAGGTAGCGAAAGACGCGGCACGGCAGTTTCCTGTCCAGGCATTTCTTGTGTGGGGCGCGCCGGCTGGGTGGTCGCCCCCTCTCTTGTGTATCATATCCGGACGGGGCGGTCCCGTTGGCAGCCGCTCCCTGCCAGGCAACCATCGAAGGAGTCGCATCGTGATCAAGGTCGGAATCGTCGGCGGCACCGGTTACACCGGAGTCGAACTGCTCAGGCTGCTGGCGCAGCACCCGCAAGTCGAGGTCGAGGCGATCACCTCGCGTTCCGAAGCCGGTGTGCGCGTCTGCGACATGTACCCCAACCTGCGCGGCCACTACGACGAGCTGGCCTTCAGCGAGCCAGACCCGCAGCGCCTGGGCGCCTGCGACGCAGTCTTCTTTGCCACCCCTCACGGCGTCGCCCATGCCCTGGCCGGCGAGCTGCTCGAGCGGGGTACCCGGGTGATAGACCTCTCGGCCGATTTCCGCCTGCGTGACGCCGAGGTGTGGGCCGAGTGGTACGGCCAGCCCCATGGTGCCCCGGAACTGCTCGGAGAAGCCGTGTACGGTCTGCCCGAGATGCACCGCGAGCGCATTCGTCAGGCACGCCTGATTGCCGTGCCCGGCTGCTACCCCACCGCGGTGCAACTGGGCCTGCTGCCGCTGCTGGAAGCCGGCCTGATCGATGCCGACCACCTGATCGCCGACTGCAAGTCCGGAGTCACCGGCGCCGGGCGCGGCGCCAAGGTACCTTCGCTACTGGCCGAGGCCAGCGAATCGATGAAGGCCTACGGCGCTTCCGGCCACCGCCACCTGCCGGAAATCAGCCAGGGCCTCCGCGATGCTGCCAACGGCCCGGTGGGCCTGACCTTCGTGCCCCACCTGACGCCGATGATCCGCGGCATTCATGCCACCCTGTACGGGCGCCTGACCGGCGAGCCCGGCGATCTGCAGGCACTGTTCGAGCGGCGCTTCGCCGACGAGCCCTTCGTCGACGTGATGCCTGCCGGCAGCCACCCCGAGACGCGCAGCGTCAAGGGCGCCAACGTCTGCCGTCTGGCCGTGCATCGGCCGGGTAACGGCGACACCGTAGTAGTGCTCTCGGTGATCGACAATCTGGTCAAGGGCGCTTCCGGGCAGGCCGTGCAGAACCTCAACCTGATGTTCGGCTTCGACGAGCATGCCGGACTCGCCGCCCCCGCCCTGATGCCCTGATGATTTCACCCGGAGATATTGGGGCTCCGGGGTCAGACCGCAGGGGAAGTTCGACGCCAGGGATGGCGTCATCGGCGAGTCCTTTTCCGGAATAGTTGACCCTTTTGCTAGGAATTGAAGATAATCGACTGTTATCCATTCATTCGGCTCACGGGAGGATGCCCATGAGCGGCGCAGAATCTTTCGTCCCCACTCCCATGATGCTCAGCGCAGCCGCCAGGAAGCGGCTCCAGGCGCTGATTGCGGAGGAGGGCAAGCCCGAACTCAAGCTGCGCGTCTACGTGACGGGCGGCGGCTGCTCGGGTTTCCAGTACGGCTTCGACTTTGCCGACACCGTAGGCGAGGACGATACCGTCATCGAATTCGGTGAGGTGGCCCTGGTGGTCGACGAACTCTCCTATCAATACCTCGTCGGGTCCACCGTGGACTACGAAGAGGGACTCGCGGGCGCTCGCTTCCTGGTGCAGAACCCCAACGCGACAACCACCTGCGGCTGCGGTGCCTCCTTCATGGTCTGATCCCGGCTGCCCCCACTTTTGAGCTCGATCGCAAGCCCTGTCGTTTTCGACAGGGCTTTTTTTCGCCTGTGGATAAATTTCCTCGCAACACGCTCCCCATTGGCCGACAAGCCGCATGAGGCGTGGCTATTGCACTCGCCAGCACGATTGTTCACAGCCACGGTGACAAGCCCGGTAGGCAGCGGTGGAAAAGCGGTGTAGCGTTGGCATTGTGGAAAAGCCGCTCTCTTATGCACAGCCTCGACACCGCTCGCCCTCAGCTCGTCACCCTCTTCTCAGCATGAAAGTCAACAATGCAAGATTTTGAAATTTATACACTATTCACGGTTACCCACAGAATTTGTCCACACCAATAGTCACTACCACAGCAGAACTTCTCTCTTTTAATCATTCTGTTTTGTTTAGTGGATGGTAGATCGGCCCGACTGACAAAACGCGGTGTGGAAAACCCTGACGGTTACCCACAGTCGGTTTATACTGGCAGGCTGTTTTTCATCCCTAGGCAATATCCGCGCGCAAGCGCAACGAGGTGAACCTTGGAGTATCCCGACCGCTTTGACGTCATCGTCATCGGCGGCGGCCATGCGGGAACCGAAGCCGCCCTGGCCTCCGCCCGCATGGGCTGTCAGACCCTGCTGCTGACCCACAACATCGAGACCCTCGGTCAGATGTCCTGCAATCCCGCCATCGGCGGGATCGGCAAGAGCCATCTGGTCAAGGAGATCGATGCGCTGGGCGGCGCCATGGGCCTGGCCACCGATCTCGGCGGTATTCAGTTCCGTGTGCTCAACGCACGCAAGGGACCGGCGGTGCGTGCCACCCGCGCCCAGGCCGACCGTGTACGCTACAAGGCGGCCATTCGCGGCATGCTGGAGAACGCCCCCAACCTGACGATCTTCCAGCAGGCGGCCGGGGATCTGATCGTCGATGGCGACACCGTGCGTGGCGTGGTCACCGAGACCGGCATCCGCTTCCGTGCCGAAACCGTGGTGCTGTGTACCGGCACCTTCCTCGGTGGGGTGATCCACATCGGGCTCGACCAGAGCCGCGGCGGCCGCGCCGGCGACCCGCCCTCCAACGCCCTGGCCAGCCGCCTGCGCGAGCTGCCGTTTCGGGTCGATCGCCTCAAGACCGGCACCCCGCCGCGGCTGGATGCCAAGAGCGTCGATTTCTCGATGCTCGAGGAGCAGCCCGGCGACACGCCGACACCGGTGATGTCCTTCCTCGGTAGCCGCGAGATGCACCCGCGCCAGGTGAGCTGCCACATTGCGCACACCAACGAACGCACCCACGAGATCATCTTCGCCAACCTCGACCGCTCGCCGATGTATTCCGGCGTGATCGAGGGGGTCGGGCCGCGCTACTGCCCGTCGATCGAGGACAAGGTGCACCGCTTCGCCGACAAGGCGAGCCACCAGGTATTCATCGAGCCCGAAGGCCTCGATACCCACGAGCTCTACCCCAACGGGATTTCGACTTCGCTGCCGTTCGACGTGCAGCTGCAGGTGGTGCGCTCTATCAAGGGACTGGAGAACGCCCATATCACTCGGCCCGGCTACGCCATCGAGTACGATTTCTTCGATCCGCGCGATCTCAGGCACTCGCTGGAAACCAAATTCATCCACAACCTGTTTTTCGCCGGACAGATCAACGGCACCACCGGCTACGAGGAGGCTGGCGCCCAGGGGCTGCTGGCCGGACTCAACGCCGCGCGCCGCGCCAAGGGGCTCGAGGCCTGGTGGCCGCGCCGCGATGAGGCCTATCTCGGCGTGCTGGTCGACGACCTGATCACCCTGGGCACCAAGGAGCCCTACCGCATGTTCACCTCGCGCGCCGAGTACCGCCTGCTGCTGCGCGAGGACAACGCCGACCTGCGCCTGACCGAGGCCGGCCGCGAGCTGGGGCTGGTCGACGACGCGCGCTGGGCTGCGTTCAGCGTCAAGCGCGAAGCGATCGAGCGCGAGAGTGCTCGCCTCAAGGCCAGCTGGGTACAGCCCGGCACGGCCGCCGCCGAAGCCATCGAGGCCAGAACCGGCAAGCCGTTGGCCCGCGAGTACAGTCTGCTCGATCTGCTCAAGCGGCCCGAGCTCGGCTATGCCGACGTGGCCCACCTCGCCGGCGAGCCGGTGAACGACGAGGCGGTGGCCGAGCAGGTGCAGATCCAGGCCAAGTACCAGGGCTACATCGACCGTCAGCAGGACGAGATCGACAAGCTCAAGCGTCACGAGGCCACTCCGCTGCCGTCCGATCTCGACTATGCCCAGGTCGAGGGGCTCTCCCACGAGATTCGTCAGAAGCTGGCCGAGGCGCGTCCGGCGACCCTGGCCCAGGCCTCACGGATCTCCGGCGTGACCCCGGCGGCGGTCTCCATCCTGTTGATTCATCTCAAGAAACGTCGCCTACTCGACGATTCGCGGGTGGCCAACGGATGAGCGAAGCCATCACCGCCGAGGTGGCAGCGCGCCTCGACCAGGGGCTGGCAGCACTGGGCATCGTCGTCGATGACCTGCAGCGCGAACGGCTGCTGCGTCTGGTCGGGCTGTTGCACAAGTGGAATCGCGCCTATAACCTCACCGCGATACGCTCACCGGAAGAGATGGTGTCAAGGCACCTGCTCGACAGCGCTGCCGTGCTGCCTCATGTCGGCGCAGCGCCGCTGCTCGACGTCGGCGCCGGACCCGGGCTGCCGGGGCTGGTGCTGGCGATCCTCGAGCCGAATCTGGCGGTCACGCTGCTCGACAGCAACGGCAAGAAGGTGCGCTTCCAGCGCCAGGCCGTGATGGAGCTGGGGCTCGCTAACGTGACGCCGGTGCAGGCCCGGGTCGAGGCCTTCGAGCCGCCAGCGGGCGGTTTCGAGCAGATCATCTCGCGCGCCTTCGCCAGCCTGGCGGATTTCGTCGGGTTGACCGAGCCGCTGCTGGCCCGCGACGGTCGCTGGCTGGCCATGAAGGGGCCGGCCGTCGACGACGAGCTGGCGGCACTGGATGCCGGCGTGGTGATACGCGAGCGCCACGTGCTCGAGGTACCGTTCAGCGTGGGGGAGCGTCAGCTGTTGATCGTCGAGCGAACCGATTCCAACCCAGGCCGCCGTTGAAGCGAGCCGTCGACGCAAGGAAGTCGCCCGTGAGTCAAATCATCGCCTTGACCAACCAGAAGGGCGGCGTGGGCAAGACCACCACCGCCGTCAACCTGGCTGCCAGCCTGGCCGCGCTGGATCGCCGCGTGCTGCTGGTGGATCTCGACCCCCAGGGCCATGCCACCATGGGCAGCGGCATCGACAAGCACACGCTCGAGGGCAGCGTGCTCGATCTGCTGCTGGGCGAGAAGAGCGCCCCCGAGGTGATGCTCGACTGCCCCACCGCCGGCTACTCGCTGCTGCCGGGTAACGGCGATCTCACCGCCGCCGAGGTCGAGCTGCTCGACCGCGCCGAGGGCCGCGAGCGCAGCCTGACCGAGGCGCTGGCCAGTGTCGCCGACGAATACGACGTGGTGCTGATCGACTGCCCGCCCTCGCTCAACATGCTCACCGTCAACGCGTTGACCGCGGCCAACGGCGTACTGATTCCGCTGCAGTGCGAGTTCTACGCTCTCGAAGGGCTCTCGGCACTGCTCGACACGGTGGAGCAGATCAAGGACAGCGTGAACCCCGACCTGGCGATCTATGGCATCCTGCGTACCATGTTCGACGGTCGCAACAGCCTGACCCGGGATGTCTCCAAGCAGCTGCGCGACTATTTCGGCGAGGCGCTGCTCAAGACCACGATCCCGCGCAACGTGCGGGTGGCCGAGGCACCGAGCCACGGCCTGCCGGTGACCAAGTACGCGCGCTTCTCGCGCGGCAGTCAGGCCCACCGGGTGCTGGCCAAGGAACTGATTCGTCGCCTGGCGCTGTAGTGCGCCGGGTAAACCCGACTGTCGTGACCCGCTCGTGATGAGGGAATGCTGATGACGCGAAAACGCGCCCTGGGCCGCGGCCTGGATGCCCTGATCGGTGCCGGCGCCCGCCGCCGCGAGACTCTCGAGCTGCCCGAAGGGGAAGCCCTGTCCGAGGGGGCGAGCGAGCCAGTGGCGGCGGCAGCCGAGATCGAGGAGCGACTCGAACGCCTGCCGCTGAGCCAGCTCACCCGCGGCAAGTATCAGCCGCGCCGCGACATTCAGCCCGAGGCGCTGGAGGAACTGGCCGACTCGATTCGCGCCCAGGGCGTGATGCAGCCCATCGTGGTGCGGCCGATCGGCGAGTCCCGCTACGAGATCATCGCCGGCGAGCGGCGCTGGCGTGCCTCGCAGTTGGCCGAGCTCGACACCATCCCGGCGGTGATTCGGGACGTCAGCGACGAAGTCGCGCTGGCCCTGGCGCTGATCGAGAACATCCAGCGCGAGAACCTCAACCCGGTGGAAGAGGCGCTGGCGCTCAAGCGACTGATCGACGAGTTCGAGCTGACCCAGCAGCAGGTGGCCGATGCGGTGGGCAAGTCCCGCGCCCAGGTGGCCAACCTGCTGCGCCTGCTGGCGCTCGATCCCGAGGTGCAGACCCTGCTCGAGCGCGGTGACCTGGACATGGGCCACGCCCGTGCCCTGCTCGTTCTGCCTGCCGCCAAGCAGCGTCGTGCCGCCCATGAGGTGGTCAACAAGGATCTCACCGTGCGCGACACCGAGGCACTGGTGAAGCGTTTGGCCCAGGGCGAACCGAAGAAGACCGCGGCCGCGCCGGTCAGTCCCGACGTGGCGCGCCTGGAGACCCGGCTCGGCGAAGTATTGGGCGCCCCGGTCAGGATTCAGCACGGTCGCGGCGGCAAGGGGCGGGTCACCATCCGCTATTCCAGCCTCGAGGAACTCGACGGCATCCTCGAGCACATTCGTTGAGCGATGCGACCCGTGGGATGTCGACAATTACTTCCACCTTTGGTCGCATAGCCACGTCATTAGACCCTAAAAGCGTCCTCGCCGGTTGAAGGGCCAGGGGCGCTTCCCTATAATCCGCCGTTGTTTGCCTGAGTGTCACGCTCGGCCAAGCCGGCACCCAAACCCTGCCTAGGCAGGGCAGGAAATGTCGACAGGATGCATGGACACGCTGCCATGAGGCGCCGGCGCCCGGATTTCACCCGCCTCTTTCTGGCTCAGGGCTTCGCCACCTTGCTGGTAGCCCTGCTGGCTGGCCTGCGACATGGTCATGAAGGGGTGCTGTCGGCCCTGCTGGGCGGCCTGGTCAGCCTGCTGCCTTCGCTCTACTTCGTCTGGCGTGGGCTACGCGTTCGGGACGGCCGGCGGCCGCGGGTCAGCGTGATGAATCTCTATCAGGCAGCGATGGGAAAGTTCGGTTTGACGGTGGCACTGTTCGTGATCGTGTTCGTCACAGTGCCCCCCTCAAACCCGGCTTTTTTCTTTGTCGCATATGTGGCGGCGCAGCTCATGCACTGGCTGACACCCTGGCTACTGCGTGACCGACCGACCCAACGAACCTGAGGTAGCAGCGTATGGCAGCAGGTAATGAAATAACCGCCATCTATTACATACAGCACCACCTTCAGAATCTGACCTTCGGCAGGCATCCCGAGCTCGGCTGGAAATTCGCCAGCAGCTCGACCGAAGCCCAGGAGATGGGGTTCATGGCCATTCACGTGGACACCATGGGCTGGTCCATCGCCATGGGTGTGCTGTTCCTGTGGCTGTTCCGCAAGGCCGGCCAGATGGCGACCACCGGCGTGCCCGGCGGGCTGCAGAACGCCGTCGAGATGGTCATCGAGTTCATCGAGAACCTGACCCGCTCCACCTTCCACGGCAAGAATCCGCACATCGCGCCCATCGCGCTGACGCTGTTCATGTGGATCCTGCTGATGAACACGCTGAAGATCCTGCCGGTCGACTACTTCCCGGAGCTGTTCGGTCGCCTCGGCGTCGAGTACATGAAGATCGTGCCCACCACCGACGTCAACGCCACCCTGGGCATGGCGCTGGGCGTGTTCTGTCTGATCGTCTACTACAGCTGCAAGGTCAAGGGTGTCGGCGGCTTCGCCAAGGAGCTCTCGCTCACGCCGTTCAATCACTGGCTGCTGATCCCGTTCAACCTGATCCTCGAAATCGTCGGCCTGATCGTCAAGCCCATCAGTCTCGCGCTGCGTCTGTTCGGCAACATGTTCGCCGGCGAGGTGATCTTCATCCTGATCGCGCTGCTGCCGTTCTGGGCCATCTGGGTGCTCGACGTGCCGTGGGCCATTTTCCACATTCTGGTGGTATCGCTGCAGGCCTTCATCTTCACGACCCTGTCGATCGTGTACCTGAGTGCCGCTCACGAGCACCACTGAACCAAGCAACCCTTGCAACGAAGTACTGAAACTAACCTCAACCTGACCTACTAGGAGCAACATCATGGAAATCGTCTACCTTGCCGCCGCCATCATCATCAGCGTCAGCGCCCTGGCTACCGGCATCGGCTTCGCCATGCTGGGCGGTAAGCTGCTCGAGTCCACCGCTCGCCAGCCGGAGCTGGGCGACCAGCTGCAGACTCGTACCTTCATCATGGCCGGTCTGCTCGACGCCGTGCCGATGATCGGCGTCGGTATCGCGATGTACCTGATCTTCGTCGTTGCCGGTTAAAGATAGCACCGAGCGCTGAGGCGCTCGGTTCGCTTCTCTCCGGTTGCCACGAACCCGTCAGAGGTACATACCCGTGAATATCAACATGACGCTCATCGGGCAGACGATCGCCTTCGCGATCTTTGTCTGGTTCTGCATCAAGTACGTGTGGCCGCCGATCAGCTCCGCGCTTCACGAGCGCCAGAAGAAGATCGCCGATGGCCTCGACGCGGCCAGCCGGGCTTCCCGCGACCTCGAGCTTGCTCAGGAGCAGGCTGCTCAGACGCTGCGCGAGAGCAAGGAGCAGGCCTCCCAGATCCTCGAACAGGCCCACAAGCGCTCCACTCAGATGATCGAGGAAGCGCGTGAGCAGGCTCGTGCCGAAGGCGAACGCCTGGTGGCCGGCGCCCGTGCCGAGATCGATCAGGAAATCAATCGCGCCAAGGAAGAGCTTCGCGCCCAGGTGGCGACACTTGCCATCGTCGGGGCCGAGCGTGTTCTGGAAGCCTCCGTCGACGAGAAGGCACACCGCAAGCTGCTCGACAAGCTTGCCGCCGAACTGTGAAGGAGGTGACCCATGGCGGAAACGTCAACCGTCGCACGACCCTACGCCAAGGCGGCTTTCGAGTATGCGCGTGACCACAAGGCGCTGGAAGCCTGGTCCGACATGCTGGTCAAGCTGGGCCAGGTCGTAGCGGAACGTGATGCGCAGAAACTGTTCGCGAGCCCCAAGCTGACCGACGAGCGCAAGGTCGCGCTGGTCATCGAACTGGCTGAGGCCAAGGTCGACGACGCCGGCCGTCGTTTCCTGGAGACGCTTGCCGAGAAAGGGCGTCTTACCGCCCTTGGTGCCATCGCCGAGCAGTTCGAACGTCTGCGCGCCGAGCATGACAAGCGTGTCGACGTCACCGTGGTCACGGCCTTCGCGCTCGACGACAAGCAGCAGAACAAGCTCGCAGGCGCGCTCAAGAAGCGGCTGAATCGCGAAATCTCCATTACCACTCAGGTGGATCCGAAGCTTATCGGGGGCGTCATCCTGCGCGCCGGCGACACCGTCATCGACGGGTCGGTGCGCGGTCGACTGAACCGCCTCTCCGAAGCCCTTACCGCCTGAGTCTGAGGGACATGGCATGCAGCAACTGAATCCTTCCGAGATCAGCGACATCATCAAGCAGCGTATCGAAAAGCTGGATGTCGCATCCGAGGCCCGCAATCAGGGCACCATCGTCAGCGTCTCCGACGGCATCGTGAAGATTCACGGTCTCGAGGACGCGATGTTCGGTGAGATGATCGAATTCCCCGGCGGTATCTACGGCATGGTGCTCAACCTCGAGCGCGACTCCGTGGGCGCCGTGGTGCTGGGCGACTATCTGAAGCTGGAAGAGGGCATGACCGGCAGCTGTACCGGTCGTATCCTCGAGGTGCCGGTGGGCCCCGAGCTGGTCGGTCGCGTGGTCGACCCGCTGGGCAACCCCATCGATGGCAAGGGCGACGTGGGCGCCAAGCTGACCGATGCGGTGGAAAAGGTCGCCCCGGGCGTCATCACCCGTCAGTCGGTCGACCAGCCGATCCAGACCGGTCTCAAGGCGATCGACGCCATGGTACCGATCGGCCGCGGCCAGCGTGAGCTGATCATCGGCGACCGTCAGATCGGTAAGTCGGCCATCGCCGTCGACGCCATCATCAACCAGAAGGGCAAGGGCGTCACCTGTATCTACGTGGCCATCGGTCAGAAGCAGTCGACCATCGCCAACGTGGTGCGCAAGCTCGAGGAGCACGGTGCGATGGATCACACCATCGTCGTCGCTTCCGGCGCCGCCGACCCGGCCCCGATGCAGTTCCTGGCGCCCTACGCCGGCTGCACCATGGGCGAGTACTTCCGCGACCGCGGTCAGGACGCACTGATCGTCTATGACGATCTGACCAAGCAGGCCTGGGCCTACCGTCAGGTGTCCCTGCTGCTGCGTCGTCCGCCGGGCCGTGAAGCCTATCCGGGTGACGTCTTCTATCTACACTCGCGTCTGCTCGAGCGTGCCGCTCGCGTCAACGCCGACTACGTGGAGAAGTTCACCAACGGTGAGGTCAAGGGCAAGACCGGCTCGCTGACCGCGCTGCCGATCATCGAGACCCAGGGCGGCGACGTTTCCGCGTTCGTTCCGACCAACGTGATCTCGATCACCGACGGCCAGATCTTCCTGGAAACCGACCAGTTCAACGCAGGTATCCGCCCGGCCATCAACGCCGGTCTGTCGGTATCCCGCGTGGGCGGTGCGGCCCAGACCAAGATCATCAAGAAGCTCGGCGGCGGCGTGCGTCTGGCACTCGCCCAGTACCGCGAGCTGGCAGCCTTCTCCCAGTTCGCTTCCGACCTGGACGAAGCCACTCGCAAGCAGCTGGAGCACGGTCAGCGCGTCACCGAGCTGATGAAGCAGAAGCAGTATTCGCCGCTGTCCGTGGCCGAGATGGGCGTGTCGCTGTATGCCGCCAACGAAGGCTTCCTGGATGACGTCGACGTGAGCAAGGTGCTGGACTTCGAGCGTGCTCTGCACGAGTACATGAGGTCCGAGCATGCCGAGCTGCTCGACAAGATCAACCAGACCGGCGACTACAACGACGAGATCCAGCAAGGGCTGAAGCAGGGTCTCGAGCAGTTCAAGGCCACTCAGAGCTGGTAATTCCGCCGGCCCGCCCGGCAAGGGCGGGCCCTGGAGCTTTCTGAGGGCCACGAACGGAGTAGATCGCTATGGCAGCTGCAAAAGAGATACGCACCCAGATCGGGAGCATCAAGAATACGCAGAAGATCACCAGCGCCATGGAAATGGTCGCTGCGTCGAAGATGCGTAAAGCGCAAGATCTGATGAAGGCCAGCCAGCCTTATGCCCGGCAGATCCGCAACGTGGTGGGCCATATCGCCGACGCCAACCCCGAGTATCGCCACGATTACATGATCGAGCGCGACGAGGTGAAGCGGGTCGGCTACATCGTGGTCTCCACCGACCGCGGCCTGTGTGGCGGCTTGAACGTCAACCTGTTCAAGGCCGTCATCAAGGACGCCATGGCGTGGCGCAACGAGGGTGCAGAGCTCGACTTCTGCGCCCTGGGCAGCAAGGCCGGCGGCTTCTTCCGCAACTACGGCGGCAACCTGGTGGCAGCCAAGAGCGGCCTGGGCGAAGCGCCCGAGGTCGAGGACCTGATCGGCAGCGTCAAGGTGATGTTGGACGCCTACGACGAGGGGCGGGTCGACCGCCTGTTCGTGGTGTACAACGAGTTCGTCAACACCATGACGCAAAGGCCGGTGGTTCGTCAGCTGTTGCCGCTCTCCCCCGACATGGGGGCCGATGCGGATGACGAGGACAACAAGCGTCCCGGTAGCTGGGACTACCTGTATGAGCCGGATGCCAAGGCGCTGTTGGATAGCCTGCTGGTTCGCTTCATCGAATCGCAGGTCTATCAGGCGGTGGTCGAGAACGGGGCCTGCGAACAGGCGGCCCGGATGATCGCCATGAAGAACGCCACCGACAACGCCGGCGGACTGATCGACGATCTGGAGATGGTGTACAACAAGGCCCGCCAGGCCGCCATCACCCAGGAGATTTCCGAGATCGTCGGCGGTGCCGCCGCCGTATAGCGCCGGGGGAGAGCCCATGGCTCTCCCGCTACAGGTTTCATTTGCAGGTATTTGAGAGGATCGCAAGATGAGCGGACGTATCGTACAAATCATCGGCGCGGTGATTGACGTCGAGTTCCCGCGGGACTCGGTTCCCAAGGTCTACGACGCGCTCAACGTCGCCAACTCCGAGACCGTGCTCGAGGTCCAGCAGCAGCTGGGCGACGGCGTGGTGCGTACCATCGCCATGGGCTCCACCGAGGGCCTGAAGCGCGGCATGGAGACCACCAACACCGGAGCGCCGATCTCCGTGCCGGTAGGCAAGGAGACCCTGGGTCGCATCATGGACGTGCTGGGTCGGCCGATCGACGAGGCCGGCGACATCGGTGAGCAGGAGCGCATGCCCATTCACCGTCCGGCACCCACCTATGCCGAGCAGGCGGCTTCCAACGAGCTGCTCGAGACCGGCATCAAGGTCATCGACCTGGTCTGCCCGTTCGCCAAGGGCGGCAAGGTCGGTCTGTTCGGCGGCGCCGGCGTGGGCAAGACCGTCAACATGATGGAGCTGATCCGCAACATCGCCATCGAGCACAGCGGTTACTCCGTGTTCGCCGGCGTGGGTGAGCGGACCCGTGAAGGTAACGACTTCTACCACGAGATGACCGAGTCGAACGTTATCGACAAGGTATCGCTGGTATACGGTCAGATGAACGAGCCGCCGGGCAACCGTCTGCGCGTGGCCCTGACCGGCCTGACCATCGCCGAGAAGTTCCGCGATGAAGGCCGCGACGTGCTGCTGTTCGTCGACAACATCTATCGTTACACTCTGGCCGGTACCGAGGTATCCGCACTGCTGGGTCGTATGCCCTCGGCGGTAGGTTACCAGCCGACCCTGGCCGAGGAGATGGGCGTTCTGCAGGAGCGCATCACCTCCACCAAGGTGGGCTCGATCACTTCCGTGCAGGCCGTCTACGTGCCCGCGGACGACCTGACCGACCCGTCGCCGGCCACCACCTTCGCCCACCTGGACGCCACCGTGGTACTGGCGCGTTCGATCGCCGAACTGGGTATCTACCCGGCCATCGATCCGCTGGACTCCACTTCGCGCCAGCTCGACCCGCTGGTCGTCGGCGAGGAGCACTACAACACCGCCCGCGGCGTGCAGAACGTGCTGCAGCGCTACAAGGAGCTCAAGGACATCATCGCGATCCTGGGCATGGACGAACTGTCCGACGAGGACAAGCAGACCGTGGCCCGTGCGCGTAAGATCCAGCGCTTCCTGTCGCAGCCGTTCTTCGTCGCCGAGGTCTTCACCGGTGCACCCGGCAAGTACGTATCGCTGAAGGATACCATTCGCGGTTTCCAGGGCATCCTCGACGGTGAATACGACAACCTGCCGGAGCAGGCCTTCTACATGGTGGGCAGCATCGACGAGGCCGTCGAGAAAGCCAACCAGATGAAGTAAGGCCGTCCACCAGGGGGACTTCGCTATGGCGAATAGCTTCAAGTGCAACATCGTCAGCGCCGAAGAGGCGATCTTCTCGGGTGAGATCGAGCAGCTCGTCGCTTCCGGCATCATGGGCGACCTGGGCATCCTGCCCGGGCACGCCCCGCTGCTGACCGAGCTTCAGCCTGGTCCGGTCCGCGTCATCCGGGAAGGCGGTACGGAAGAGAACTTCTACGTCTCCGGCGGCTTCCTCGAAGTGCAGCCCGACGTGGTGACCGTGCTGGCCGACGCGGCCTCCCGTGCCGGCGACCTCGACGAGGCCGCCGCCGAGGAAGCCCGACAGCATACGCTCAAGGCATTCAACGACAAGTCGTCGGAGCTGGATTACTCCCGCGCCGCCGCCGAACTCGCGGAAGCCGTGGCCCAGCTGCGTACCATTCAGCAGCTGCGCAAGAAGGCCGGCAAGGGCTGATTCCAGGCCTGTCTGTCACGAAACGCCCCTCGAACAGTGTTCGAGGGGCGTTTTCGTCTCTGTTATGATGAAGTCTCTGGTACCGGAGGCCCGGTCCACACTCATGCCATCACGCAACAACTGCCTGGCAGCTGCGTGAAGGACTCAGGAGAATGCCATGGAGTTGAGCGAACAGCTGCAGGAACACAAGCAAACCCTCGTTGTCGCCATCGAGCAGGAGGATCGCGAGCTGCTCGACCAGTGGCTACCGGAGCTGCGGGCGGCAGATCTTTCCGAAATACTCGAAGAGATGGCCGAGGACGATGGCGACCTGCCGACGGTATTGAAGGTGCTCGATTGCCTGCCGCTGGAACGTCGCGCCAACGTCCTGGGCTATCTCACTGGCGAGGTCCAGGTCGAGGTTGCCGAAGCCATGTCCGATGAAGTCCTCCTTTCGGTGCTGGAGGAGATGGGCTCGGACGAGCGTGCCGACCTGTTCAACCTGCTCGGCGAGGATCGCCAGGAAGTGCTGCTGCGGCGCATGGCCCGCCAGGAGCGCGAGGATCTAAAGCGGCTGGCGAGCTATGAAGAGGGCACCGCGGGTTCGATCATGACCTCGGACTACGTGGCGATTCCCAGCGGCATGACCGTATCCAAAGCGATGATGCGGGTGCGCCAGACCGCGCCGGACGCCGAAACCGTCTATCAGCTCTATATCATCGACCAGGATGGCAAGCTGGCGGGCACGCTGTCGCTGCGCCAGCTGATGGTGGCGAGACCGGGCGCCCAGGTCGACGACTTGATGATCAAAGATGTGATCAGCGTGTCGGTGGACGAGGCACAGGAGGAGGTCGCGCGCCTGGTGGCCCGCTACGACATGCTGGCGGTGCCGGTGATCGACCACGATGAGCGCCTGGTGGGCATCGTTACTCACGATGACGCCATGGACGTGGCCGAAGAGGAGGCCACCGAAGACTTCCACAAGGGGATGTCCATCGGCCAATTGGAAGACGGCGTCAGCCGTGTGCCGATCTGGAGTCTCTATCGCAAGCGCGTGACCTGGCTGGTACTGCTGGTATTCGCCAATCTCTTCTCCGGTGCCGGTATCGCCTACTTCGAGGACACCATTGCCGCCCAGGTGGCGCTGGTGTTCTTCCTGCCGCTGCTTATCGGTAGCGGCGGCAACGCCGGCGCCCAGGCTGCCACGCTGATGGTGCGCGGCATGGCGACGGGGGACGTCGGGGTCAAGGATTGGAGCAAGCTGTTGGGGCGAGAGCTGCTGGTGGCGGGCTCGCTGGGTCTGACCATGGCACTGGCAGTGGCTCCCATCGGCGTGTTGCGCGGTGGCGAGGCGGTAGCCATCGTGGTGGCCATGAGCATGGTCACCATCGTGCTGTTCGGCAGCCTGCTGGGCATGTGCCTGCCGTTCGTGCTCAATCGCGTGGGCTGGGACCCGGCTACCGCCTCGGCTCCGCTGGTAACGACCTTGATCGATGCCTGCGGTGTAGTGATCTATTTCACCATCGCCACGGCGATTTTGACGGGACTGTAGAAAGCGGTACCGGACTCTATCCCGGCCCGACAAGGGGAGACGACCGAGCTGCGCCTACTGTTATCGAGGCTGCGCCAGGAGTTACTGCTCCTGGTGCTGCTGGCCGCCTTGCCGCTGCTGTTGCTGGCGTTGCCCGAGCAAGCGGGTAATCTGCACCATCTGGTGCACTGGGACACGCTGGCTGCCCTGGCGGGGCTGATGGTGCTCTCCCGGGGGCTCGAGGAGAGCGGAGCGCTGACGCGAGTCGGTCGCCGCTTGCTGGCACGGGTCGACACCGAGCGTTATCTGGCGCTGGTTCTGATAGTGCTCTCAGCGGCGCTTGCTGCCGTGGTGACCAACGACGTGGCACTGTTCATCGTGGTGCCGCTGACCCTGGGCCTGCGCCTGGTGGCGTCGTTGCCGATAGGCCGGCTGATCGTCTTCGAAGCCTTGGCGGTCAATGCCGGCTCGACGATCAGCCCCATCGGCAACCCGCAGAACCTGTTCATCTGGCAGCAGGCAGGGGTCGATTTCACGACGTTTTTCCTTGCCATGACCCCCTTGGCCCTGGCGATGATGGCGCTGTTGATCGCTGCGATTCCGCTGGCCTTTCCCGCCAAGGCCATCCATATCGAGCCGGCGGGATCCCCACCGGCGCTCAAACCCAGGCTGGCCGGAGTGTCGCTGGCGCTGTACCTGCCGCTGCTGCTGGCGATCGATGCTGGGCTGGCGCTACCCGCCGCCGTGGTGATCATCACGCTCTACCTGCTGTTCCAGCCCCGTGTGGTGCGCTATGTCGACTGGCTGTTGCTGCTGGTCTTCGTGCTGATGTTCATGGTGCTCGGCCTTGCCGCCATGCTCGACCCGGTGGTGAGCCTGGTCGGGTTCCTGGCAACCTGGCCCGGTGGCATGATGACGGCGGGTGCGTTGTTGTCCCAGGGCATCTCCAACGTGCCGGCTGCCATTCTGCTGGAGGGTTTCACCGATGACTGGCGAACCCTGGCCTGGGGCGTCAGCGTGGGCGGTTTCGGCCTCGCCATCGGTTCCATGGCCAATATCATTGCCTTGCGGCTGGCTCGGGAGAAGGGACTGTGGCGGGACTTCCATTGCTGGTCGTTGCCGATGCTATTGGCGAGTTGGCTGCTGGCGCTGTTGTTGCTGTCCATATAATAGCCGTACGCTGGAGCATCTCACTTCCTCCAGGACTTTCAAGCGCCTGCCGTGTAGATTCTGATTTACCGGCTGGCTGTGGCATATCAGGTGGGTCAGAGAACCGGAGTTTGGACATTCAACTGGGCTAGCGAGCTTGCCGGCGATGCCGGGAGCCGACCGAAGCGAATGGCTTCGGCAAAGGGAGATTCACCTCATGTTGCAACTTCGACCTCTTGTCGGCGGTCTGCTGTGTGGCCTGGGCTTGCTGCCCACCCTTGCGCTGGCCGGGGTGGACGATGCCGCCCTGATCGATGCCAACAGCTGTTCCATCGATCTGTGGCATACCCGTATCGATGGTGGCGGCTATCAGAACTATGTTTCACCCACCTGTCGTCCCGGCGGGAACTACCAGTTCACCGCGGTGTTCGGCAACGAGCATGAGGAGGGCGAGAGCGAGCAGGTATACGGCCTCGAAGCCAAGATGCTGTTCACCAGCCTCGAGGCGCATGGCTATGGCCTGGGTCTGGTCGTCGGCAGCGAGTACCTGACCGAAACGAGCCGCTGGGAAACCCAGTATGCGCTGGTGCCGCTCACGCTGGGATTTGCCGATGAGCGCGCTCTGGTGCACTTCAATCTGGGCTGGGAGAGGGAGCGCAGTGCGGAGACACGCAACGCCCTGACCTGGGGGCTCGGCAGCGAAGTCGGAATCGTCGGGCCGCTGGTGGCGATTGCCAACGTGTTCGGCAATGACCGCAGCAGTAGCGAGAGCAGCATCGAGGTGGGCCCCAGGCTAGCGCTGCTGGACGAAAAAGTGCTGATCGACGCCCTGTTCGAAAGGGAGCTGGGTGGGGAGAATACCCGTGCCTACACCCTGGCCCTGACCTACGCCTTCTGAGGTCGGTAAGGCGGTAGTGCACATGTAAGACGGCTGATGCAGCCGTCTTCTTCCTTTATTGCCTAGGCTCGCCTGGTCCACTCGACGGCCTCATTCCCGGTGCTCGAAGAACGAGCGGATGGCGACGAACAGAATGACCGTCAGCAGTAGCGAGAAGGGGATGGCGATGAGCGAAACGGCGGGCACGATCATGTCGGCGGCCATGGCGAACTCCTTGAGAGCGATGAGGGGGAGCGCCGGCGCTAGGCGTCGACTGGACAGGCGATGTTAGCACGGCAGACGCTGGGTTTCAGCGCACGTTCTGCTTGATCTCGACGTCTGCCAGCCACGGCACGTCGCGAATGAGGTCTCTCAGCTGATGGGGCAGCGCCGTGAGTTCCGAGTAGGACAGCTGGCCATCCATGAACACGTCCACGCTGATCCGACCCTGCAGATAATGCAGGCGATAGTGCTCGATATGAGGCCAGCAGGGGTGCGACGACCAGCGCTGCCGCAGTACCCGGTCCACCTCGGGCCGCAGTGGCAGGCCGGGGAAGCGACTGGGATCGCCCTCGCCGGCGTCATCCTCGGGGTCGATGTGGAAGGTCACGTCGCTGAGCGCGGGATAGGCGCGGCGCAGCCGGCGGCTCACTTCGTTACCGATCTCGTGGGCCTCCGACACGCTGATGCGCGGGCCCACCACCACATGCAGGTCGACGATGGCATGCCCGGCCGACTGGCGGGTACGCAGGTCGTGCACGCCTTCCACGCCGGGAACGCCAAGGGCGACCTGATGCATCTGCTGCTGTGCATCGGCCGGCAGAGCGGTGTCGACCAGCTCGCGTGCCGACTCCCACAGCAGATCCCAGCCTACCTTGCCTACCAGCAGGCCGACGATCACCGCCGCCACGGCGTCGAGCCAGCCGAAGCCGAACTGAGCGCCGATGAGCGCTACCAGCACCACCGCGGTGGAGAGCACGTCGGAGCGAGAGTGCCAGGCGTTGGCCTCGAGCAGCTTCGACCTCACCCGCCTGGCAATGCGCATGGTGTAATGGAACAGCCACTCCTTGGCCAGCAGGGCCGCCAGCGCCAACAGCATGGCCCCGATCCCCGGCGCGGCGATCTCGGTACCGGCGAGCAGGCGCTGCAGGCTCGACCAGGCGATGGCGCCGGCCACGAAGATCAGCACGCTGCCCAGCAGCAGGGTGGCCAGGGTCTCGATGCGGCCGTGGCCGTAGTGGTGGTCCTGATCGGGGCCCTGGCGGCCATAGTGGGTGGCCGCCAGCACGAAGCCGTCGGTGACCAGGTCGGAGAACGAGTGGATGCCGTCGGCCACCAGGGCCGCCGAACCGACCAGGACACCCACCACCACCTTGGCACAGCCGAGCAGGCCGTCCAGCCAGGCGGCGATGTAGGTGGCGCGCTTGGCATCGCGGCTGTGCATGGCCTGATCGTCAGTCGAGATCATGGTCGTCCGAGCTCCCTGCTTCCAACTGCTATATGTTCTCATTTACACCGAGCCAGTTGAAGCGCCTAGACCGGTAGGCCCAGCACGGCGGTGGCAATGGCGAAATAGATCAACACCCCCGAAGCATCGGCGATGGAGGTCACCAGCGGCGCCGAGGCGGTGGCCGGATCCCAGCCCAGCCGATTGAGAACGAACGGCAGGATCATGCCGATCAGGCTGCCCACGATCACGATCAGCACCATGCTCATGGCCACCACCATGGCGATCTCGGTGCCGGCGCGGAAGATGCCCACTACCGACACTGCCAGCGCCATGGTCAGGCCCAGGCCCACGGCCACCAGCACCTCGCGACCCAGCAGCCGGGTCCAGTCGCGGGTGCGCACGTCGCCGGTGGCCATGCCGCGCACCATCAGGGTGGCGGCCTGGGAGCCGGCATTGCCGCCGCTGTCCACCAGCAGGGGCAGGAAGAACACCAGCGCGATGTAGGCCTCGATGGTCTCCTCGAAATAGGCGATACCGGCGCCGGAGAAGATGTTGGCGAATACCAGCAGCACCAGCCACACCACCCGCTTGCGGTAGAGATCGAACAGGCTGGCGCTGCGCAGCCCGCCCTCGAGCTTGCCGATGGACATGCCCTTGTGCATGTCCTCAGTGGCCTCCTCCTCGGCCACGTCCATGGCGTCGTCGTAGGTGACGATGCCGACCAGGCGCTCGCCGCCGTTGATGACCGGCAGCGCCAGAAGATCATAGCGAGCCACCAGGCGGGCCACCTCCTCCTGAGCGGTATCGGCGGTGACGAAGACCACCTCCTCGGTCATCAGCTCGGCGACCTGACTGTCGGGCTCGGCCAGGATCAGCTCGCGCAGCGACACGGTGCCGAGCAGGCGTCCGTCGGTATCGATGCAGTAGAGCTGATAGACGGTTTCGGCATGCGTGCCGGTGGCACGCAGCGTGGCCAGAGCGCGGGTGACGTCGTAGTAGGCCGGGATCGCCACGTAGTCCGAGGTCATGATCGCCCCGGCGGTACCTTCTTCGTAGCTGGAAAGCTTGCGCAGATCTTCCTGCTCGGCACGCGGCATGGCGTGCAGCAGCGCCTGCTGACGATCCTCGTCGAGCTGCTTGAACAGGTCGGTGCGCTCGTCGGCGCTCATGTGCAGCAGCAGCTCGGCCAGCTTGGTGTCGCTCAGGCGAAGGGCGATCTCCTCCTGAAGCGCTTCGCTGAGGTAGCCGAACGCCACCGCGCGCTGATCGAGCGGCAGGTGCTGCAAGAGCGAAAGCACGGTATCGGTGTGCTCATGCTGAACGAATTCGGCCAGGTCGGCCGGCTGCATGTCGGCGATCAGGCGCTCGATGGCTTCTTGATCGCGACGCTGCATGGCGCTGCGCAGTGAGGCAGCGAGAATGGCATAGCTCATGGTCGGGCTCCTGGCGCGCATCGGCACGTGCGCGCAGAAGCCTTGGCGGGACCTTAGAGAATCAGGTCAGGCAAGGGCCGGGGCGCGCGCGGCGGTGCAGCGCTGATAGCTGGAATGTCCGTCGTTGTCTGTCGACTCGGAGGTTCCATAACGTCCTCGGGAAAATTGGGTGTCGCCGCCATTCGGTGGCGCGGGCATTCTAGGCCGGTCATCGCCGATCCGCAATATTGCCGCGAGCCGCGGAATTGTAACGAGCGACGGCGGACAATCGGCAAGGGGGCGTGTATCCTCTTCGCGTCCGGTCGTGCGTTTGCTGCACTGCATATGCTTTGCCATCGGGAGAATACCAGGAATGGATTGGCTCCAGGTCGTCGTACTGTCAGTGGTTCAGGGCTTGACCGAGTTCCTGCCGATCTCGAGTTCCGCCCATCTGATCCTGGTGCCGGTACTCACCGACTGGGACGACCAGGGGCTGACCTTCGACGTGGCGGTGCATCTGGGCAGCCTGCTGGCGGTGGTGCTCTATTTCCGTCACGACCTGCGCCGCATGGGCGCCAGCTGGGCCATGTCGCTGCAACGGCGCAGCCTGCGCCAGGGCGTCGAAGATCCGGACGCCCGGCTGGCGTGGTGGGTGCTGCTGGCCACTATACCCGTATGCGTTGCCGGCTTCGTCCTGCATGACGCCATCAGCGTCAGCATGCGCTCGCCGCTTCTGATCGCTTTCACCCTGATCGGCTTCGGCCTGCTGCTGGGATATGCTGACTGGAACAAGCGAGCGGGGAGAAGTGAGTACCAGCTTACCCTGCGCGACGCGCTGTTGATCGGTGCCGCCCAGGCGCTGGCGCTGATCCCCGGTACCTCGCGCTCCGGTATCACCATGACGGCGGCGCTGCTGCTGGGCATGAGCCGCGAGGGCGCGGCGCGCTTTTCGTTCCTGCTGTCGATCCCGGTCACGGCTCTGGCCTCGGGCCTGGAGATTCACGGAGCGCTGCAGGTGCCGCGCGAGATCGACTGGCAGGCGATGGCGGTGGGTGTGGTGCTGTCGGGGCTGAGCGCCTATATCTGCATTCACTACTTCATCGCTTTCATCAAGCGGATCGGAATGCAGCCTTTCGTTGTCTACCGCATCGTGCTTGGGCTGTGGCTGCTGTGGATCTTCTGGTAGCCCACCCACTCTATCGAGGAGTCTTGATATCATGACCTCTTTCCTGCGCCCCATGGTGGCTTTGGCCCTGAGCCTGGCGCTGCTGCTCAGCGGATGCTCGGAAAACGATCGTCCGCTGGATTCGCCGGTGCGCCTCGAAGGCGCCATCTTCGGCTCCTTCTATCAGGTGACCATCGCCGACAGCCTGACCCAGGGGCAGGCGCGCGAACTGGAAGAGGGGCTGCGCGAGGTGCTCGAGCAGGTGGATGCATCGATGTCGATCTATCGTGAAGATGCGGAGCTGATAGCCTTCAATCAGTCACCGGTGGGCGAATGGCAGCCGCTCTCCAACGAGCTGATCGAGGTGCTGGCGATCAGCCAGTCGGTGGCCGAAAGCAGCAACGGCGCCTTCGACGTGACCATCGGCGGGCTGGTCAACCTGTGGAGCTTCGGTTCCGAGGCGCGACCGCGCGAAGTACCGGATGACGAGACCCTGCAGGCCCGCCTTGCCGAGGTGGGGCCCGACAGCATCGAGGTCGACGAGAACGCCATGCAGGCACGCCGGCTGCGCGACGTGTTCGTCGATCTCGGCGGCGTGGCCAAGGGTCACGGTACCGACCGGGTGGCCGCTTACCTCGATGGCGAAGGCATCGAGCACTATCTGGTCAACCTGGGCGGCGATCTGATCGCGCGTGGCTATCGAGATGCCGACGGTGAGCCTTGGCGCATCGGCATCGAGGCACCGCTGGACGACCGTCAGGAAGCGACGCAGATCGTGCCGGTGCACGACATCTCGATCGCCACGTCCGGCGATTACCGCAACTATTTCGAAGAGGAGGGGCGGCGCTTCTCGCACACCATCGACCCGCGAACCGGTCGGCCCATCGAGCATCGGGTGGCCTCGGTGACGGTGGCGCATCCCTCGAATGCCTGGGCCGACGCCTGGGCCACGGCAATGCTGGTGCTGGGTGAAGAGGAGAGCATGGCCCTGGCCCGTGAGCAGGACCTCAAGGTGCTGCTGCTGGTACGTGAAGGCGAAGGCTGGCGCAGCGTGGCGAGCCCGGCCTTCGCGGAACGCTTCGGTGGGGAACTGAGCGAAGAAATGAACCTCGAGGTGCGCTGAACCGCCGAAAAAGAGCGGTGCACGGCCCATGTTGAGCCATGGGTGCCGTTTGGTCCCTGATGAACTGAAGAGCCAATCGAATGGACAAGGAGTCTTCGATGACCCTGGATGTGGTGATCCTTGCCGCCGGGCAGGGTACCCGGATGCGTTCTACCCTGCCCAAGGTGCTGCATCGCCTGGCCGGCAAGCCGATGGTGCGTCACGTACTCGATACCGCCCTCGAACTCGAGGCGGAGCGCCTGCACGTCGTGGTCGGCCACGGTGCCGAGCGGGTGCGCGAAGCACTCGGCGACTACCCGGTACGCTTTGCCCTGCAGGCCGAACAGAAGGGCACCGGCCATGCCGTGGCCCAGGCGCTGGATGGCCTGGGCGAAGGCAAGGTGCTGGTACTGTACGGCGACGTGCCGCTGATCCGTCGCGAGACGCTGGCGGCACTGCTGGCCGAAGTGAGCGAATCGCGCATGGCGCTGCTCACCGTGACCCTGGACGACCCCACCGGTTACGGCCGGATCCTGCGCAACGCCGACGGCGAGGCGGTGGCCATCGTCGAGCAGAAGGATGCCAGCGAGCGTGAGCTGGCGATCCGCGAATGCAACACCGGCATCATGGCCATGACCGCGTCTCAACTGAAGCGCTGGCTGCCGCAGCTCTCCGCCGACAATGCCCAGGGCGAGTACTACCTCACCGACGTCATTGCCATGGCAGCCGCCGAGGGAGTGGCCATCGCCACGGCCCAGCCGGCCGATGCCATGGAGGTGGAGGGGGTCAACAACCGCCAGCAGATGGCCCGCCTGGAGCGTTCCCACCAGATGCGGATCGCTGATGAGCTCATGGCCCAGGGCGTGGCGTTGATCGACCCGGCGCGCCTCGACGTGCGCGGTCGCCTCAACTGCGGTCATGACGTGGAGATCGACGTCGGCTGCGTGTTCGAGGGCGAGGTGGAGCTGGGCGAAGGCGTTCGCATCGGACCCCACTGCGTGATCCGCGACAGCCATATCGGCGCCGAAACCGTCATCGAGCCGCACAGCGTGATCGAAGGGGCCGTGGCAGCCGGCCACAACCGTATCGGTCCCTTTGCCCGGCTGCGTCCGGGAACGCGCCTGGCGGTGGGCGCCAAGGTGGGCAATTTCGTCGAGACGAAAAATGCCGAAGTGGGCGAGGGCAGCAAGATCAATCATCTTAGCTATGTGGGCGATGCGCGACTGGGTCGCGGCGTCAACGTCGGCGCCGGTACCATCACCTGCAACTACGATGGGGCCAACAAGCACCACACCGACATCGGCGACGATGCTTTCATCGGCTCCAACACCGCCTTGGTGGCGCCGGTCAGCGTTGGGCGAGGTGCCACGGTGGGGGCCGGTTCGACCATCAGCAAGGACGTGCCCGACAACGCCCTGGCCGTTTCCCGTGGACGCCAGATCGGCAAGGCCGACTGGGTGCGACCGGCCAAGAAGACCCGAGACTGACAACCAGCGCGAGGAATCGTCATGTGTGGAATCGTCGGTGCCGTTGCCCAGCGCAACGTGGAAGGCATCCTGCTCGAAGGCTTGAGGCGCTTGGAGTACCGTGGCTACGACTCGGCCGGGATGGCGGTGATCTCCCCTGATCACGAGCTGCAGCGCCGCCGCGCGCTGGGCAAGGTCGCAGCCCTCGAGACCATGCTTAATGAGGCAGCCCTGCCGGGGCGCTGCGGTATCGCTCACACCCGCTGGGCCACCCACGGCAAGCCCAGCGAGGAGAACGCTCATCCGCACCAGTCGGGAAGCCGGCTGGCGCTGGTGCACAACGGCATCATCGAGAATCACGAGCCGCTACGCCGCGCGCTGGAAGCCGACGGCTATGTCTTCTCCTCGCAGACCGATACCGAGGTGGTGGCGCACCTGCTGGAGCGTGAATACCGCCGTGGCGGCGGCCTGTTGGCCGCCGTACAGCGAGTGCTCGCTCGCCTCGAAGGCGCCTATGCCCTGGCCGTGGTGCATGCCGACGAGCCCGACGTCGTGGTGGGTGCACGCAAGGGCAGTCCGCTGGTGGTGGGTGTGGGGATCGACGAAGCCTTCCTCGGCTCCGACCCGCTGGCGCTGCTGCAGGTCACCGACCGTTTCATCTACCTGCAGGAGGGTGACGTGGTCCGGCTCTCCGACGGCGGCCGGATCGAGATCTGCGATGCGCAGGGGCAAGCCGCGCAGCGTGAGACGCATACCTTCGAGCATGGCGACGGCGCCGCCAGCAAGGGCGAATACCGTCACTACATGCTGAAGGAGATCTACGAGCAGCCGGCGGTGATCGCGGCAGCGCTGGAAGGGCGGCTGAGCGAGCGCGCGGTGCCGGTCGAGTGCTTCGGCCCCGATGCGGAGGCGTTGTTCGAGCGGGTCAAGCAGGTGCATATCGTCGCCTGCGGTACCAGCTATCATGCCGGTCTGGTGGCGCGCTACTGGCTGGAGCGCTATGCCGACATCCCCGTGCAGGTGGAAGTCGCCTCGGAGTACCGCTACCGCACGGTGGTGGTGCCGGACGACACCCTGTTCGTCACGCTGTCGCAGTCCGGTGAGACGGCCGATACCCTGGCGGCCCTGCGTTTCGCCCGCGAGCGGGGCTATCTCGGCAGCCTGGCCATCTGCAACGTGCCGGGAAGCTCCCTGGTACGGGAGTCCGATCTCACCCTGATGACCCAGGCCGGCCCCGAGATCGGGGTGGCCTCGACCAAGGCCTTCACCACCCAGCTCACCGCCCTGATGCTGCTGACGCTGGCCCTGGGGCGGGTCAAGGGGCTGGCGGCCGAGACCCAGGCCGAACTGGTGGCCGGGCTGCGCTCGCTGCCGCAGCTGGTAGGGCAGGTGCTGAAACTGGATGATGCCATCGAGCGGCTGTCGACCGCCTTTGCCGAGAAGCATCATGCCCTCTTCCTCGGGCGCGGCGCGCACTTCCCCATCGCCCTGGAGGGCGCGCTCAAGCTCAAGGAGATCTCCTACATCCACGCCGAGGCCTATCCCGCCGGCGAGCTCAAGCACGGCCCGCTGGCGCTGGTGGACAGCGAGATGCCGGTCATTTCCGTCGCTCCCAACGACGAATTGCTCGACAAGCTCAAGTCCAACCTGCAGGAAGTGCGTGCCCGTGGCGGTGAACTCTTCGTGTTCGCCGACGAGCAGGTCGGCATCGTGGAGGAAGATGGCGTCAGGGTGCTGCATCTGCCACATGTGCACGACGCCTTGGCGCCGATTCTCTATACCGTGCCGCTGCAGCTGTTGAGCTATCACGTGGCGGTACTCAAGGGTACCGACGTCGATCAGCCGCGTAATCTGGCCAAGTCGGTAACGGTGGAGTGAACTCAGGATACTTCAGCTTACTTTTCTCGTTTCCTATCGTTAAACTTCGGCATTGAACTAGGCAGTAACAAGAGACTTGTTGCTGCCTAATTTCAATTAAACGAAGAACGAGAAAAGGATATCGACGTGGGGAACGGACAGAAACGTCAGGGAAGTTTCCTGAAACGCTTGCTGGTGATTGGCGCAGGGCCCGTGCTTGTGGTGGGTCTGGGAGTTCCCTATTGGTTGGGCCAGCAGGTGGAAAAGCATTACGCCGATTATCTGCAACAGTTGCAGCGCTTCGGCTATATCCAGGTCGAGAACCTGGTTTATGAACGTGACTGGTTCCAAGCCAGTGCCAGCTATGAACTCATCATCGAGCCCGAACTTGCGCAGGCTTACGAGCGTCTTCTTGGCGCAGAGATGGGGCTGTCATTCGATGGAGAGCCGCTCAGAATAGTCGTCAACGACCGCATCACCCATGGCCCCTTCGTGGGCGCTCTGGCCACGTTCGAGGGGCGAGCCGAGGCGTCGGGTTGGCTGTTCGAGCAGGCGATCCACCTGGAAGAGGACGAGGATTTCGCCCGCTATGCCGGCAGGGTCGGTTTTGACCAAGTGGTAGAAGGCGAATGGGAGCCCATGGCGGTAACGCTGGCCTCGGGTCCGCTACTCAATGATTTGGGTGTGGAGATGCGTTACCAGGGTGAATACCTGGGCGGTGAGTTTCGCTACGACTCAAGCTCGGGTGAGTATCGCAGTACGAATCGTCTGGGGCAGTCCCGATTGGTGGAGCCTTCGGCCGTTCACACCTTCGAGGGCTCTACCACCGACCTGGTGATTTCTTTCCCCCAGGGAGTGCTGCGTGAAATCGCGCTGCGCTCGGACGATGCGCCGATGTCGACGGAGAGCCGCGATCTGCAAGAGGTGGGCAACTCCCGCATCGAAGGGCAGAGCGTCGAGGTCAAATTGCTGTTCGATGAGCAGGGCCGCTTCGCCGACCTGGTGGCGCACTTGGAGATGCAGGGCTTCGAGTCCGAAGCGCCCGACCTTTACCTCACCATGGACGGTCTGGCGGCCGATTTCACGGCGACTCGCCAGGGCGACAGCAGCTGGTATGGCCAGCTTGGCCTCAGCCTCGACGGCCTGACGGTGCGCGAGCAGTACTCGCCGGGTTTTACTGCGCAAAGCGCCACGGTTCGCCTGGGACTGGAGCCGGAATCCGAGGCGCACTTCCAGCTGGCGCAGCTGTGGGCGGCAGAGGGGCTGCAGATTCAGGGCCTGGAGGAGTCGATCGCCTTCCATGTCGAGTCCAGCTACGGGAAGCTGTCGCGCACCGAGTACGACACCCTGTGGAGCCTGATCTACGAAGCCATTGCCAGCTTCCAGTGGGACGATCCCGAGGCCCTGCTGCCCATTTTCGAGCGCATGGAGGAGGCTGGCGAGGCGCTGATGGCGGGCCGCTCCGTACTCGCCATCAAGCCGGCGTCGTTCAGCATGGGCGATGCGGACATCGAGCTGGCGCTGGAAGCCGACCTGCTGCTTCAGGACATTGCCGGTTTCGACGACAGCTTTCTGCTCGATGAGGAAAACCGCCTGGATCTGAGCGTAGAGGCTTCCGCCATGCTGCTGCATCGGGTGGCCCGTGAAGTCCTGCGACAGCAGTACAACGGCATGCTTTCGGGCAATGAGCTCGATGCCATGGCCAAGGAGGTGGTTGCCGGAAGCGTGGAGCCGATGCTCGAGATGGGCGTCGTTCGCCGCGAGCAGGACGGGAGCTACACCTTGAAGGTGCAGCTACAGGACGGCCAGCTGCTGGTGAACGGCGAACCCGGTGAGTGGCTGCTGGAGCAGTTCTGAGCCGCTGCGAAGCAGCGCTGAAGAGTGGGCTGGGTGGAGCGCTCAGCGCTCCACCCAGCCGCGGCGGATCAACGGCGCGAACAGTATTCGATACAGCCGCATGGCCACCCGGTGATAGAAGGGCAGGATCAGCCAGCTGCGGCTGGCGCCGACCAGCGTGGCCATCGCCGCCGCCAGCACCAGGGCGCCGAGCATATCCTGCGGGAAATGCACCCCAAGGAAGACCCGCGCCCAGGCCACCGGCAGCGTCAACAGCAGCAGGTAGCGCCCTATCCTTCGGGTGCCGGCATGCAGCAGCAGGCTGAAGGCCATGGTCAGCATGATGGTGGCGTGATTGCTGGGAAATGCCGGGGTCGGGGCGTGTTCCAGGAAGGTCTGTCCCACGGGCATCATGAACGGCCGTGGCGTCGGCCACAGCCAGCCGATCACCCAGCTTGCGGCCAGCGCGAGCAGGGTGGCGATGAAGGCCTCCCACAGCGGGCGTTTCAGGCGCTCACTGCCGCGCAGCCAGCCAATGACCAGCAGAGCCGGCACCAGCCAGATCAAGTACACGGCGAAGACTTCCGCCATCAGCAGCAGCCGTGGGTCGCTGCCGGGCGCCGCGTTGAGTTGGGCGAACAGGGCAAGGTTGAGAGTCGTATCCATGGGCTGGGTGCGCTGGGCGCGCTTCCTTGTGCATTCTTGAGCAGGCAGCCATGCTGCCATTCGCCGGGCGGCGTTTCCGATTAATTTTGTTACAGGAGCATGACAAGGTTGTCCAGACTGTATCTGGGTTTGGCCATGTGGGCCAACCCCGACTGGTGTGGCTCCCTTTACCCACCCTATGGCGGCCAGGAGGGTTGGCTGGCCGACTATGCGCGGGTGTTCAACGCGGTGGAGGGCAACACGACCTTCTACAGCGGGGCGCCCCGGGCCGAGACGGTGGCTGGCTGGTCGCGCCTGGCGCCTGTTGATTTCCGTTTCTGCTTCAAGCTGCCGGCGGCGCTGACCCACGAGCGTCGTCTCGAGGGTATCGAGACGGACTTCGATGCCTTCGTCGAGGCCCTGACCCCACTGCACGATCGGCTGGGGCCACTGCTCGTCCAGTTGCCGCGGGACTTCGGCCCTGATCTACTGCCCCGGCTCGAAGCGCTGCTGGTACGCTGGCCTGCGGCGATTCCCTGCGCCGTGGAGGTTCGGCATCCTGAATTTTTCCACAAGGGGGCGGCCGAGGTCGCTCTCAACCGCCTGTTGATAACTCATGGCGCCAACCGTGTCATGCTCGATGTGAGGCCGCTGTTCTCGACCTCGGCGGCGGGCTGCCCCGCGCTTGCACAAGCGCAGAGTGAAAAGCCACGGTGCCCATTACACGTGCTTTCCACGGGAAACGAGCCGCTTGTCCGCTTTATCGGACACCTCGATGAAGCGATCAACCTCAACTACTTCCGACCCTGGATAGACCAGCTGAGGCTGTGGATAAAACAGGGGAAAACCCCTTTTCTCTTTGTGCATACCGCGAATAACCGACAGGCCCCCGAGCTCGCCCGACGCCTCCATGGCGAGCTGATCGCCCACCTCGACCAACCGCCGCTCAACGACTTCGCCGGAGAGCGTCAAACCACGCTGTTCTGAGTCCTCTGCCGCTGGCCTTCGAGCGTATGATCGGATAGATTTGCCACCATTCGGTGCAATTACCTATCGTTTTTCCGGGTTTTTGTGCTTGAGGCAGATCAACAATCGGATACATAACAACAGGTGACTCATGTCTAAACTCGTCCATGCGCAGTGGTCATCGAAGATGACCTTCGTGCTGGCGGCCGCCGGGTCGGCCGTCGGGCTAGGCAATATCTGGCGCTTCTCCTACATGGTGGGAGACAACGGCGGCGCCGCCTTCGTCCTCGTCTACCTGGCCTGCGTGGCCGTGGTGGGCCTCCCCGTGCTGGTGGCCGAGTGGTTGATCGGCCGGCGGGGCCAGAAGAACCCGATCAACGCCATGGCGGAGCTGGCCGGCAAGAACGCCCAGCCCAAGGCGTGGGCATTGGTGGGTGCCAGCGGCGTGCTGGCGGCCTTTCTGATCCTCTCCTTCTATAGCGTCATCGGCGGCTGGTCGCTCTCCTATACCCTGGGTTCGGTCACCGGTACCTTTACCGGCCAGGATGCCGACAGCGTCGGCGCCATCTTCGAGGGGCTGCTGGGCAGTCCCGGACTGCTGCTGCTGTGGCATACCGCCTTCATGGCGCTGGTGGTATGGATCGTGGCGCGCGGCGTGACCAAGGGGCTGGAAGGTGCGGTACGCACCATGATGCCGGCATTGGTGGTGCTGATGGTGGTGCTGGTCGGCTACGGCATGACCACCGGTCATTTCGGCGAGGCGCTGGCCTTCATGTTCCGCCCCGACTGGGGCGCGCTCTCCGGCGACGTGGTGCTGGCCGCCATGGGGCAGGCCTTCTTCACCCTGTCGCTGGGCATGGGCATCATGATGGCCTACGGTTCCTACCTGGGTGAGGACGTCAACCTGCTGGGCACCGCACGCACGGTGATCATCCTGGATACCGGCATCGCCCTGCTGGCCGGCCTGGCGATCTTTCCCATCGTCTTTGCCAACGGCCTGAGTGCCGGAGAAGGCCCGGGGCTGATCTTCGTCACCCTGCCGCTGGCGTTTGGCAACATGACCGGCGGCATGCTGCTGGGGCTGATGTTCTTCCTGCTGCTGACCTTCGCCGCGCTGACATCGGCCATCTCGCTGCTCGAGCCGGTGGTGGAGTTCGTCGAGGAGCGCACGCCGCTGACACGGGTCATGGCTACGCTGGTGAGCGCCGTGGCGGTGTGGCTGTTGGGCATTGCCGCGCTGATGTCGTTCAACGTCTGGCCCGAGCCGGTGATGTTCGGACTCAACGTGTTCGATCTGCTGGACACCTTCACCAGCAAGATCCTGCTGCCGCTGACGGGGCTGGGCGCGATCGTCTTCGTGGCCTGGTGTCTGGATCGCCGCAGCGTGGCCGCCGAGCTGAATCTGACCGGCGGCAGCGAACAGGTGTGGCTGGTGGTGGCGCGCTACGTGGCGCCGCTGGGGGTGATCCTGGTGTTCGTCAACTCCCTGTTGGGATGAGCCAGGGATTATTGGGTGACGAGCCTAGCTGGCCCCGCATGCCGGGGCCGGATTTCCTGCTTGTCGCGGCCGCCCTTTGGGCGGCCGCTTCAGTGTCTTTCTTCGTCGACCAGATCGGCGATGTCCCGCTCCAGCTGCTTGAACTCCTGATGCAGCTCGATTCCGCGGCGGGCGCGCAGGTTTCGCTGGGCGGCGCTGCGGGAGCGCTTCTCATGCTCGGCGACGTTGATGCTCATGAAGATGTCGAGAAGTTCATTCTTGACGGAAGTGACTCGTTCGACCTTACTCATGATCGACTCTCCCTTCTTCTTCTGTGCCTTATCTTCGTCAGTGCGGCAAGATCAAATCACAGCATCTTTACTATACCCTACTTGACAGAATCGTGACGAAGTGACTCTTTCCACGCTGAGGAGCGAAACTCCCCCAAGCGAGTCGGTATCGTGCATACTGAACCCAGCGATTGGCCAATCAAGGAGTTCAGCGTGAGCCGCGCCCTGTTCGATGAAATGAGACGCCGCATGGAGCTCTTCCGCCGCTCCGAGCAGAAAGTGGCGCGCTTCGTGCTGCGCAATCCCGATGAAGTCATTCACATGCGCATCGTCGATCTGGCCACCGAGGCCAAGGTCAGCGAGCCGACCGTGGTGCGCTTCTGCCGGGCCCTGGGCTGCAACGGCTTTCAGGACTTCAAACTCAAGCTGGCGCAGATGCTGGCTTCGGGCAGCCAGTTCGCCCAGTTCTCGATGAACGACGACGACTCCGTCGCCGAGTTCTCCCAGAGCATCTTCGACTCCACCGTGGGTACCCTGCTGTCGGTGCGTGACCGCCTCGACAACGAAGCCCTGAGCCGGGCGATCCAGTCGCTGGCCATGGCCAATCGGGTCGAATTCTACGGCTTCGGCGCCTCCGGGGCGGTGGCCTTCGATGCCCAGCACAAGTTCTTCCGTCTGCAGATCTCCACCGCGGCCTACGCCGACCCCCACATGCAGAACATGTCGGCGGTGACCCTCAAGGAGGGCGACGTGGTGGTGGCGATCTCCCAGACCGGACGTACCCGCGCCCTGGTGGCCAGCGTGCGCCTGGCCCGTGAAGCCGGTGCCACGGTGATCGGCCTGTGTCCCAGCGGTTCGCCGCTCTCCGAGGAGGTGACCCTGCCGCTCTACATCGACGTGCACGAGGACACCGAGATCTACACGCCGATGAGCTCGCGCATCGCCCATCTGGTGCTGATCGACGTGCTCGCCGTGGGTGTGGCCAAGACTCGCGGGCCGAAGCTCGCCGAGCAGCTCAAGGCAGTCAAGAAGAGCCTGACGCCGTTGAGGTTTCCGGAGCAGGAGGGCAAGCCCTAGCGGCCTAGCCCGCGGCTGTTCCGGCGACAGGTCTAGGCGGAGGCGCTGTGAACCCTTCCCTGGGCGCTACATCCTTCATCCCTGAAGGATGACCTCCGCTTCGACCTGTCCCCGGCGCCGCTCGGGTCGAGGATTGGACGGGCGGATATGCTAAGCTGGGCGCTCATTTTTTCCAGCGGCAGACCCCTTCCATGGACGACGTCACGGCGATTCTCGATCAGTTGAACCCGGCCCAGCGCGAGGCGGTGAGCGCCCCCCAGGGCAACATGCTGGTGCTGGCCGGAGCCGGCTCCGGCAAGACCCGGGTGCTGGTGCATCGCATCGCCTGGCTGATGCAGGCCGAGGGGCTGTCGCCCTATGCCGTGCTCGCCGTGACCTTCACCAACAAGGCCGCACGCGAGATGCGCACGCGGCTCGAGGCGCTGCTGGGGCTGTCGCTGCGCAACGTCTGGGTCGGCACCTTCCACTCCATCGCCCACCGCCTGCTGCGCACCCACTGGCAGGACGCGCGGCTGCCGCAGCATTTCCAGATCATCGACTCCGACGACCAGCTGCGTCTGATCAAGCGCCTGCTCAAGGATCACCGGATCGACGACGAGCGCTACCCGCCGCGCCAGGTGCAGTACTTCATCTCCGGCTGCAAGGAAGAGGGGCTGCGTCCGCATCAGGTCGACGTGCACGGCGATGCCTACATGGCCCAGATGGTCGAGCTCTACGAGCGTTACCAGCTCACCTGCGAGCGCGGCGGCCTGGTCGACTTCGGCGAACTGCTGCTCAGGAGCCTGGAGCTGTTGCGCGATACCCCGGCGCTGCTGGCCCACTACCAGGAGCGCTTCGCCCACGTGCTGGTCGATGAGTTCCAGGACACCAACACCCTGCAGTACGCCTGGCTCAAGCTGCTCACCGGCATGAAAACGCCGATGACCGTGGTCGGCGACGACGATCAGTCGATCTACGGCTGGCGCGGCGCGCGGATCGAGAACATCCGTCGCTTCGAGCAGGAGTTCCCCGGCACCCATACCGTGCGCCTGGAGCAGAACTACCGCTCCACCAGTGCCATTCTCGATGCCGCCAACGCCCTGATCAGCCACAACGCCGAGCGCATGGGCAAGGAGCTGTGGACGGCCGGCGCCCGCGGCGAGCCGATCTCGGTGTATGCCGGCTTCAACGACCTGGACGAGGCGCGCTTCATCGTCGACACCATCAAGGAGAAGGTCGACGAGGGCTACCGGCGCCGCGACGTGGCCATTCTCTACCGCTCCAACGCCCAGTCGCGGGTGCTCGAGGAGACCCTGATCCGCCAGGGCATGCCCTACCGCATCTACGGCGGTCATCGCTTCTACGAGCGGCTGGAGATCAAGAACGCCCTGGCCTATCTGCGCCTGCTGCTCAACCGCGACGACGACGCTTCGCTTGAGCGCATCATCAACGTGCCGCCGCGGGGCATCGGCACCCGTACCGTGGAGCAGCTGCGCGAGCGGGCGCGCGTGGCCGGGGTGTCGCTGTGGCAGGCGCTGCACGACGGCCTGGCCGACGGTTCGCTGAAGGGGCGCGCCGGGGCGTCGCTACAGGCCTTCGCCGATCTCATCGAAGGGCTCGACAACGACACCGCCGGCCTGAGGCTGTACGAGATCATCGATCACGTGAACGAGCGCTCCGGGCTGGTCGAGCATCATCGCAACGAGAAGGGCGAGAAGGGACAGGCTCGGGTCGAGAACCTGGAAGAGCTGATCAACGCCGCCCGCGCCTTCACCCAGGGCGAGTCCTTCGACCCGCCCGAGGCCGGCGAGGGCGCCGTGGCGCTGGAGGCCTTCCTCGCCGAGGCGGCGCTCAACGCCGGCGAGCACGAGGCCGACGAGTTCGAGGACAGCGTGCAGCTGATGACCCTGCACTCGGCCAAGGGCCTGGAGTTCCCGGTGGTGTTCATCGCCGGGGTCGAGGAGGGGCTGTTCCCGCACAAGATGTCGCTGGAGGAGCCCGGCCGGCTCGAGGAGGAGCGCCGGCTGTGCTACGTCGGCCTGACCCGCGCCATGCGCAAGCTCTACCTCACGCATTCGGAGATTCGCCGCCTGCACGGCAAGGAGACCTTCCAGCGGCCGTCGCGCTTTTTGCGCGAGATCCCCGCCGAGTATCTGGAGGAGGTGCGGCTGCGTGGGCAGATCTCGCGTCCGGTGACGGCCATGCGTCCGGCGGTGGGGCTGTCGCGTCAGACCTCGGTCGACGGCGGTGACGACCTGCCCAGCCTGAGTCTCGGCCAGCGGGTACATCACCCCGTCTTCGGCGAGGGGGTGATACTCAACGCCGAGGGCGAGGGCGCGCGGGCCCGGGTGCAGGTCAGCTTCGAGGGCGAAGGCGACAAGTGGCTGGTGCTGGGGTTTGCCAAGCTCACTCCATTATAGAGAGCTCAGCGTATCCCTGGGTACGTTGACGTCTACGTCAAAAGCCGCGCTTGCTGGCCAAATTGCCATTAAGCATACTCACTGACGGACACATCGCGCTTGATTAGGGAAGCGCTGAACAAATCGACGAGCGAGATGAAGTGCAAGGCGCACGGAGCACAAGAACCGGAGCATATGGGGTATATGTGAGGATTCTGCGCACCGCGCAACGCAGCAATTCGCTCGCGCAGGCATTTGTGCAGTGTTTCCTTAGACGCGACTCAGAATAACCACCTGGAGTCATGCCCGCCATGCAACGCCGTAAATTCCTGAAAACCGCCGGCCTCGGTGCTGCCGGCGTCGTCGCTGCCCCCTTCGTCTCCACTGCCAAGGCGCAGGAAACCATCACCTGGGACATGGTCACCTCCTGGCCGACCAACTTCCCGGCCCTGGGTACCGGTGCCAACGCATTCGCCCAGCGTATCGAACAGCTCTCCAACGGCCGCATGCGCGTTCGCGTGCACGGCGCCGGCGAGCTGGTACCCGCCATGGAGGTGTTCGATGCCGTGGCCGCCGGTACCGCCGAGATGGGCCACTCCGCCGCCTACTACTGGCGCGGCAAGGTCGCCGCCTCGCAGTTCTTCACCGCCGTGCCCTTCGGCATGAACACCACCGAAATGAACGCCTGGCTCTACCACGGTGGCGGTCAGGAGCTGTGGGACGAGATCTACGCCAAGCACAACCTGAAGCCGTTCGCGGTGGGTAACACCGGTGCCCAGATGGCCGGCTGGTTCAAGCGCGAGATCAACTCGCTGGCCGACATGCAGGGCATCCGCCTGCGTCTGCCGGGCCTGGCCGGCGAGGCCATGAACGGCATCGGCGTGACCACCGTCAACATGCCGGGCGGGGAGATCTTCACTTCCATGCAGACCGGCGTGCTCGACGCCGCCGATTGGGTCGGCCCTTACAACGACATGGCCTTCGGCCTGCATCAGGTGGCCGATTACTACTACACCTCGCCGTGGAACGAGCCGACTGCCGTGCTCGAGGGCACCGTCAACCTGGACGCCTGGAATGCCCTGCCCGACGACCTCAAGGCCGTGGTGCGCGAGGCCGCCAAGGCTTCCAACCTGGACATGATCAGCGAGTTTGCCTATCGCAACGCCCAGGCGCTGGCCACCCTGGTGGAGGAGCATGGCGTGCAGTTGCGCACCTTCCCCCAGGACGTCATCGAGGCGCTCTACGAGTCGTCGCAGCGGGTCATTCAGCAGCAGGTGGAGAACGACCCCGATTCGGCCAAGGTCTACGAGTCCTACAGCGCGTTCCAGGCGCTGGTTCGCCCGTTCAGCGACGTGGGCGAGTTCGAGTATCTCAAGACCCGCGACACCGTCGTCACCTGATCGACGACGTCGAACGCAACGAGGGCGCCTATTGGCGCCCTCGTTGCGTTGGGGAGTTCAGCCGCCCTGGCGTACCGCGCGGATGCGCCCCTTGTCGTCCAGCGCCACCATCACGAAGCGGGCCTCGGTGACCTTGTGCAGCTCGCTGGTCTCGCGCTCGTGGGGGTGGCGGATCCACACTTCGACGTCGATCTTGATCGAGCTGTGGCCGATCTCGCGTACGGCGGTGAAGATGTTGACCATCGAGCCGACGCGTACCGGACACAGGAAATCCATGGTCTCGATGGCCACGGTGGCGGTGCGGCCACGCGCCTCGCGGCCCGCCGCCAGCTCGGCGGCCTGATCCATGTGGCGTACCAGCCAGCCGCCGGGGATGTCGCCGTAGAAGTTGGTATCCTGGCGATCGGCCAGCAGTTTGAGGGTCAATTGCCCTTGGGGTGCGGGAACGTCGTCGAGGTCGGTCATGGAATATCGTATGCTCGGCTTGTTGTTGTGGATGGCGATATTGCATTGCAGCGCCTGCTGGGGGCCATCTTATACGCCAAGCCCCGGCCTCACCAGCGCTGCGACAAGCCGTCACTCGTGAGCGATCGTCTCAGTCAGCGGCAAGGAGCCCCTCATGAACCCTTTCGGCAAGGCACTTGGTCGGCGCAGGCCATGGCAGTGCTGCCTGGCACTGCTATTGGTCTGTGCAATGTACCAGGCTCAGGCCGATGAGCCGGTCGGTACGCTCGGCGTGGTGGGCTCCGACACCATGGCCGGGCTGATGTTGCGCTGGGGCGAACAGCTCAGCGAGCGCCACCCGGGCATTCGCCTCCAGCTCCAGGCCAGCGGCTCGGCCAGCGCGCCCACGGCGCTGGCGGCCGGTACCACCCGGCTAGGACCGATGTCGCGGGCCATGAGCGAAAGCGAGCGTCACGCCTTCCAGGAACATCACGGTTACCCGGTGCAGGAGGTGGAGGTGGCACGGGACGCCCTGGCGGTGATCGTGCATCGTCACCATGCGCTGGAGTCGCTGCGCCTCGACGAGATCGATGCCATCTTCTCGACCACGCGCCGCTGCGGCGGCGGTGAGGCGATCCTGCGCTGGGAACAGCTCGGCGTTGCGGGGCGAGCGGGAAGGATCGAGCTCAACGGGCGTAATCCCGCCTCCGGCAGCTTTGGCCTGTTCCGCCAGCAGGCGCTGTGTGGCGGCAGCTACAGCCCACGGCTCAACGAGCACCCGGGCTCTGCCGCCGTGGTGGCGGCGGTCACCGAAAGCCGCGAGGCCATCGGCTATGTCGGCCTCAATCACCTGACCCCCGGGGTCAAGGCCCTCGCCATCGAGGATGGCGAGGGCCGCCGGCATGTTCCCGCTGCCGAACCGGTGCGTCAGGGCGAGTATCCACTTGGCCGCGCGCTCTTCCTCTACGTCAACCTTCCCCCCGGAGAGGCGCTCTCCGGGCCGGAGCGGGCCCTGCTGGATCTCATTCTGTCGCCTCAGGGGCAGCGCACGGTTTCCGAGATGGGCTTCGTGGCGCTGTCGGAGGAGCACCTGGCGGCTCAGCGTGAGCTGCTGGGCCTCGACCCGACGTGGCCCTGAGCGCCTGTCACGAAACTGTCATCAAGCCGCTATAGGCTGCCGATCATGATAGAACCCCCAAATCTCGCTTCCGCCCCCCGCTTGCCCTGGCGCCGACGTCTCGATCGGCTGGCCACGGGGCTCATCGCGGCGGGCGGTATCGGCGTGATCGTGGCCGTCATGGCGATCGGTGCCTTCCTCGTCGTCGAGGTGCTGCCGGCCCTGTTCGATGGCAGGCTGGAGATGGAACGGGTGCGGCTCGCGCTGACGCCGATGGCCTGGGGGACGCTGAAGGCGGCCCTGTGGGCGATGCTCTTTGCCGTACCGCTGGCGCTGGGGGCCGCCATTCACTCGGCGCTGTTCATGACCCGGAGGTTGCGCAGCCGCATGAAGCCGACCCTGGAAATGATGGAGGCCATGCCAGGCGTAGTGGTCGGCTTCGTGGCCGGGCTGGTCATGGCCCCCTGGGTCGAGCGCCATCTGGTCGGCGTCCTGACGCTCATGCTGTTGCTACCCTTGGGGGTGCTGCTTGCCGCCGGCCTCTGGCGCCGCTTGCCGTCGGGTTGGCGGCGCCGGCTGTCGCTGGCGCGCGCCGGGCTGTGGCTCGTGCCCTGGCTGCTGCTGCTGGCGTTGGCGACCTTCTCGCTTGCACCCTGGCTCGAGGTGCTGCTGTTCGGCGGCGACCTGCGTGTGTGGCTGGACCGCGAGCTAGGGCTCGATTACGCCACGCGCAACGCCATGATCGTGGGCGTGGCCATGGGCTTTGCGGTCATGCCCAGTATCTATGCCCTGGCCGAGGATGCGCTCTCCGGCGTGCCCGGCCGGCTCGGTGAGGGCGCCCATGCGCTGGGCGCGACACGCTGGCAGACGCTGTGGCGGGTGGTGCTGCCGGCCGCCTCGCCGGGTATCTTCGCCGCGGTGATGATCGGTACCGGTCGCGCCGTGGGCGAGACCATGATCGTGCTGATGGCCAGTGGCAACGCCGCACTGATGAGTCTGAGTCCGTTCGAGGGCATGCGCAGCATGGCGGCGGGCATCGCCGTCGAACTGCCCGAGGCCGTACCGGGCAGCGAAGCCTATGTGCTGCTGATGCTGGCGGCGCTGCTGCTGTTTATCTTCACCTTTCTGGTCAATACCCTGGCCGAGGTGGTGAGAAGTCGCCTGAGGCGACGCTATCGCTGGCTGGGCGGTGCGGCATGAGCCGACGCCTGCCGCGCACGGAAGGCCCCTGGGCCTGGCTGGCTGCCGGCAGCGTGGCGCTGTCGCTGCTGCTGCTGGGCGGGTTGCTGCTGCTGCTGGCCGTGCGCGGCCTGGGGCACTTCTGGCCTGCCTCGGTAACGCTCGTCGAGCTGGAGGATGGCCGGCTGCTGGCGGGGCAGGCGGTGCGCGAGCTGCCGCTGGAGCGGCAGGCCGGGCGCGAGCGGCTCTACTTCACCGGCAACCGCGATCTGGACGGCCATGTCTGGCACTGGCTACCGGTGGCTACCATCGTGGCCAGCGAGCGGCCAGCCGAGCTGGTGGTGCTGGAGCGCCGGCGGCACGGTGCCTTCATCGGTCGTCTGGTGGCGGTGGGCGAGGCCGATTCGCTGGCGTCGGCGCAGTCCCGGGAAGCGGCCTGGGCCAGGCTCGAGGCTCAACTGGCCGAACTCCAGGAACTACGCGACGAGCGCGAGCGGCTGCGCCGCGACGTGTTGCGACCGCTGATACGACGCCTCGATGCCCGCCCGGACGACACGGCCGCCCGCCAGGCGCTGGCGGAGGCCAATGCGCGGGTGCGTGAGCTGCAGCAGGCCATGGGTGGCCAGGCGGCGCTGCTCGAAAGCGTCGATGGACGGCGTCTGGTCCAGCCTCTCGACGAGGTACTGCGCGCCTGGCAGCCCAACGCCATGTCGCTCGGCGAGAAGGTTGGGGCCTGGTCGCAGGGAGTGTGGCGCTTTCTCTCCGAGGGCCCGCGGGATGGCAATACCGCGGGCGGGGTGTGGCCGGCGATCTTCGGCACCGTGATGATGGTGCTGCTGATGTCGCTGTTGGTCACGCCCTTCGGCGTGCTGGCTGCGGTCTACCTCAACGAGGTGGCCCACCAGGGGCGGCTGACGAATCTGGTACGCATCGCGGTGCGCAACCTGGCCGGGGTGCCCTCCATCGTCTATGGCGTGTTCGGGCTGGGCGTGTTCGTCTACGGCATCGGCGGCACGCTCGACGACTGGTTCTTCAGCGATGCTCTGCCGTCGCCCACCTTCGGCACCGGCGGGCTGCTGTGGGCCTCGCTGACCCTGGCGCTGCTGACCCTGCCGGTAGTGATCGTGGCCACCGAAGAGGGCCTGGCACGCATCCCGGTGCAGCAGCGCGAGGGTGCCCTGGCGCTGGGGGCCACGCGCCTGGAGACCCTGACCCGGGTGGTGCTGCCGATGGCGGTGCCGGCCATGCTCACCGGGGTGATCCTGGCCGTGGCCCGCGCCGCCGGCGAAGTGGCGCCGCTGATGCTGGTCGGGGTGGCCAAGCTGGCGCCGCAGATCCCGGTGGACGGCGAGTTTCCTTTCCTCCATCTTGATCGCAAGTTCATGCATCTCGGCTATCACATCTTCGATACGGCCTTTCACGGCAACGACGTCCAGGCGGCGCTGCCGCTGGTCTACGCCACGGCGCTGCTGCTGGTCCTGGTGATCCTGGTGCTTAACCTGACTGCCATATTTCTGCGGCATTATTTTCGTTCGCGCCACGGCGTGCAGCCGCGCCCATGAGGAGAAAACGCTCACCGATGACCCTACTGTCGCGATTTCAGCCGTCCGCCTCGGGTTCGATCATCGACTTCGATCCCACCGCCAGCTGCTTCGAGATCGAAGGGGTGAGTCTGGCCTATGGCGGCAAGCCGGCGCTGCGCGACATCTCCCTGCGCGTGCCGCGGCATCGGGTCACGGCATTCATCGGGCCCTCCGGATGCGGAAAGTCGACGCTGCTGCGGCTGCTGAACCGGCTGCATGACCTCAACGAAGAGGTCAGTCACAGCGGCCGGATCCTGCTCGAGGGCGAGGATATCCACGCCCCCGAGGTGGCCGTGGACGAGTTGCGAAGGCGAGTCGGCATGGTGTTCCAGGTGCCCAACCCGTTCCCCATGTCGATCTACGAGAACGTGGCTTTCGGCCTGCGCCTGCAGGGCGGGCTGACGCGCCGGCGCATGGACGACATCGTCGAATGGGCGCTGCAGTCGGCAGCGCTGTGGGATGAAGTGAAGGATCGGCTGCGCGCGTCGGCCTGGTCGCTCTCCGGCGGTCAGCAGCAGCGTCTGGTGATCGCCCGCTCGCTGGCGGTGCGCCCCGAGGTATTGCTGCTCGACGAGCCGGCCTCGGCGCTGGATCCGATCTCCACGCTGAAGATCGAGGAGCTGATTCGCAGCCTGAAATCGCAGCTCACGCTGATTCTGGTCACCCATAACATGCAGCAGGCGGCGCGGGTCTCCGACTACACCGCCTTCCTGCAGGATGGCCAACTGGTGGAGTACGCCCCCACCGATACCCTGTTCACCAACCCCAGCCTGCGCAGTACCGAGAACTACATCACCGGCCGCATGGCCTGATCGAGGCCGCCCGAGGAGAGCACCATGGACATTACCAGCGAAACTCACAGTCAGCACATTTCCCGCCAGTTCAACCAGGAGCTGGAGGCCCTCAAGACCCAACTGATGACCATGGGCGGGTTGGTCGAGCAGCAGGTCCAGGAGGCGATCCGGGCGCTGCTCGACGGCGATAGTCGTCTGGCCGAGAAGGTGCGCGACCGCGACCGCGACGTCAACGCCATGCAGCTCAAGATCGATGACGAATGCACGCGGGTGCTGGCGCGGCGTCAACCGGCCGCCTCCGACCTGCGCTTGGTGCTGGCAGTGATCCGTGCCACCGCCGACCTCGAGCGCATCGGCGACGAGGCGAGCAAGATCGCGCGCAACGCCCTGACCCTGATCGACGGCGGCAACAACGTGCGTGGCCTGGTCGAGGTGCGCCACATCAGCGAGCACGTGCGGCGCATGCTGCGCGACGCCCTGACCGCCTTCGCCCGCTTCGACACCGAGCTGGCCCTGCAGGTGGTGCATGAGGACGACTCGGTGGACGATGAGTACGGCAGCGCCATGCGCTCGCTGATGACCTTCATGATGGAGGACAGCCGCGCCATCGGCCCGGTACTCAACGTGATGTGGATTCTGCGTGCCCTGGAGCGGGTCGGCGACCACGCCGACAATCTCGCCGAGTACGTGATCTATCTGGTCAAGGGGCTCGATATCCGCCACATGGACCCGGACAAGATCGACGAGGATGCGCTGAAGCGTAAGGGCTGAGGACCATGCTGGATGCCTTCACGGCACTCAATCGCGGCACGCGGTTGGTCTATCGCCGCGGCCTGCGCCGCTACGTCTACGCGCCGATAGCCGTCAACCTGACGGTCTACACGGCCATGCTCTACTACGTGGTGACCCGCTTCGGCGGCTGGCTGGAGGCGTGGATGGCCATGGTGCCGGCCTGGCTCGGTTGGCTGGAGTGGCTGCTGTGGCCGCTGTTCGTGCTGAGTCTGGTGCTGATCGTGTTCTTCACCTTCACCCTGGTGACCCATCTGATCGCCGCACCCTTCTACGGCTTCCTGGCGGCCAAGGTCGAAACGCAGGTCACCGGCCGGCCGCCGCTGGACGACCGCGGCCTGGCGCGTACCGCGGTGGATGCGCTGGGCCGCGAGCTGGTCAAGCTCGGCTACATCCTGCCGCGGGCGCTGGCGCTGTTCGTGATCAGCTGGATACCCGCGCTGAACGTGTTCGCCCCCTTGCTCTGGGCCCTATTCTCGGCCTGGATGATGGCGATCACCTACCTCGACTACCCCATGGACAACAACAAGGTGACCTTCGCCGACATGCGCCGCCGCCTCAGCGCGCACGCCTGGCAGACCCTCACCTTCGGCGGCTGGGTGACGCTGATCACCTGGATCCCGCTGGCCAACCTGTTCCTGCTGCCCGGCGCCGTGGCCGGCGCCGTGCTGATGTGGGATAGCCACTATCGCGGCGAGCGTGACGTCGCCGCGGTTTGAGGAGCCTCTAGCCGAGCGTTCTCATGCGACGTCAGTCACCTCACAGGTGGCGCTCCATATCGATGGCCGTCGCCGGTACGGCCCGACCGGCGGGCGTCAGCATCAGGCTGGTGACGTAGTAGAGCACCGCACCCAGCAGCGAGCCGGTGAACCAGCCGTAATCGTAGAACCAGTACATGGTGCCGGTGGCCAGCGACAGCAGCGTCAACGAAACGGGAACGCCGAAGGCGATGAAACCGGCCAGGTTGAAGGCGGGATAGGCCCGTCCGTCCTGGTAGAGGCTCGGCACGTCGAGCCGCTGACGCTTGATCAGGAAGTAGTCCACCGCCATGACACCCGCGATGGGGCCCAGCAGACTGGAATAACCGAGCAGCCAGTTCGAGTACATCTGCTCCAGGGAGACGCCGGCTCCGATCACACCCGCCTTCTGCAGCAGGTCATAGCCCATCAGCAGCACACCCACCAGGCCGGTGATCAGCACCCCGCGGGTGTGGCCCACCAGCCTGGGGGCCACGTTCTGGAAGTCATTGGTGGGAGAGACGATGTTGGCGGCCGTGTTGGTCGAGATCGTGGCCACGATGATCAGGATCATCGCCATGCCGACCCAGAACGGATTGTCGATCATGCCGATCAAGTTGACCGGGTCAGCGATGGTTCGACCGACCAGCGACTCCGAGGCGGCCGTCATCACCACACCAAGGGCGGCGAAGAAGAACATGGTCAGAGGTAGGCCCAGCACCTGTCCAACGACCTGATCCTTCTGGCTTTTGGCAAAGCGGCTGAAATCGGGAATGTTGAGCGACAAGGTGGCCCAGAAGCCTACCATGGCGGTAAGGCCGGCTAGGAAGTAGCCAGTGACAGAGGCGCCTTCCGGGCGTGAGGGAGGCTGAGCCAGCAGTTCGGTCATCGACATGTGCGGCCAGGCCCAGAACATCAGCCCGATACCAACCGCCAGCAGCAGGGGGGCGGCCAGCGTCTCCAGCCACCTGATCGACTCCGCCCCGCGGATCACCACGTACAGATTCATCGCTCCGAAGACGAAGAAGCCGATGACTTCGCCGATGCCCCCCAGCGCCTGCCAGGGCGGGAAGAGCGCTGCAAGCAGCAGGTGAATGGCCAAGCCGCCGAACATGGTCTGGATGCCGAACCAGCCGCAGCCGACCAGGGCGCGAATCAGGCAGGGTACGTTGGAGCCGAGGATGCCGAACGAGGAGCGCAGCACCACCGGGAAGGGTATGCCGAACTTGGTCCCGGGAAAGGCGTTCAGGGTCAGTGGTATCAGCACGATCACGTTGGCCAGCAGGATGGCCAGCAGGGCTTCGCCCACGCTGAGCCCGAAATAGGCGGTCAGAACGCCGCCAAGGGTATAGGTGGGCACGCATATCGACATCCCGACCCAAAGCGCGGCGATATTCCATTTCGACCAGGTCCTTTCGCTGGCCTTGGTGGGCGCAATGTCGTCGTTGAAGCGTGGGCTGTGGCGTAAGTCGTCGCCGACCTCGATTTCGATCAAGCCGTTCTTGTCCAACATCCTCGATGACTGGGTCATTGTTGTTCTCCGTCACTAGTCACTGATGGTCTTGCCGCACGTAGCAATTGTTGTGCCCATTGCCATGGGGCTGAACATCCTCTCCGTCGTCTCATCAAGCCCCTACTGCTTTCGCGATTGCTAAGATGATGTTTTTAAAAGCTGACATATGGGACAGCAATGTCCTGAGCAGGATGGTCCGTGCTTTCCGGGAGGGTGTCACAGCGACTCAGGAATCGCATCATGACAGAGTAGCCACTTTCCAAACTGGTTCAATATTTATTAACAGGCTAATTTGATGCGCGAAATGTAAATAGTAATTTATTGTTTTTAAAGAATAAAAATAGGTTTTGTCGATTGCTAAACATGGTGCACGTATTCACCATAAAGGTGAAGATCAGCTCGGATAAGAGTATTTTTCCTTTCGTTACAAATGCTTGTGACAGGCTGCCGATTTTTTATTGTTTTCCCCTTGATGTCGTCATTGTGAGCAACTAATTTCAAAAAGCTGTCTACAGAGTCAGCTTTTTATCGATCTGGCCCGTGTGTAATGCACTGGCTGAAAACAATCACAATGGGATCGGACATCATGCAGAAGATGACGATTGGCCTGATTCAGATGGGCCTCAAGACCAGCACCGACCTGGAACCCGCGGCGATCCGCGATGCCATGAACGAGGCACATCTGCCGCTGATTCAGCAGGCCGCACAGGCCGGCGTGCAGGTGCTCTGCTTCCAGGAGGTCTTCAACCAGCCCTATTTCTGTCCCAGTCAGGACCCGAAGTGGTATGCCGCCGCCGAGCGGGTACCGGACGGTCCTACCTGCCGGATGATGCAGAAGCTCGCCGCCGAGCACCGCATGGTGATGATCGTGCCGATCTACGAGGAAACCGTGACCGGGGTCTACTACAACTCCGCGGCCGTGTTCGATGCCGACGGCAGCTACCTGGGCAAGTACCACAAGACGCACATTCCTCAGGTGGCGGGCTTCTGGGAGAAGTTCTTCTTCAAGCCGGGCAGATCGGGATGGCCGGTGTTCGATACCGCCTACGGCAAGATCGGCGTCTACATCTGCTACGACCGTCACTTCCCGGAGGGCTGGCGGGCGCTGGCGCTCAACGGTGCCGAGGTGATCTTCAACCCATCGGCCACCGTGGCCGGGCTGTCCCAGTATCTGTGGGAGCTCGAGCAGCCCGCTTCCGCCGCCGCCAACGGCTGCTTCATTGCCGCCATCAACCGTGTCGGCAGCGAGGCGCCATGGAACATCGGCGAGTTCTACGGCAGCTCCTACATCGTCAACCCGCGCGGTCAGATCGAGGCACAGGCCAGCGACAGGGCGGACGAACTGCTGGTCCACGAGATCGATCTCGCGATGGTGCGTGAGATACGCAACAACTGGCAGTTCTTCCGCGACCGTCGCCCGGAGGCCTACGGGCGTCTCACCGACGGCGAATGAGGACAACAACGAAGGGGAGAAACTCCACATGAGCCTATTGATTCGTGGCGGCACCGTGGTCACTCATAGCGATAGCTACCGCGCCGATATCCTTTGTGCCGATGGCAAGATCCAGGCCATCGGCCTTGGACTCGAGACTCCTGCCGGCTGTGAAGTGATCGACGCCGGTGGCATGTACGTCATGCCCGGCGGCATCGATCCGCATACGCACATGCAGCTGCCCTTCATGGGCACCGTGGCCAGCGAAGACTTCTACACCGGCACGGCCGCGGCGCTGGCCGGCGGCACCACCTCGATCATCGACTTCGTGATTCCCAACCCCGGACAGTCGCTGATGGAGGCGTTCAATACCTGGCGGGGCTGGGCCGAGAAGGCCGCTGCGGACTACGCCTTTCACGTCGCCATCACCTGGTGGGACGACAGCGTGAGCGAGGAGATGGGCACCCTGGTGCGGGAGCACGGGGTCAACAGCTTCAAGCACTTCATGGCCTACAAAGGGGCCATCATGGCCACCGACGATATCCTGGTGCAGAGCTTTTCGCGCTGCCTGGAGCTTGGCGCGATACCCACGGTGCACGCCGAGAACGGCGAACTGGTCTACCACATGCAGCAGAAGCTGCTGGCCGAGGGCATGACCGGGCCCGAGGCGCACCCGCTGTCGCGGCCGCCACAGGTCGAAGGCGAGGCGGCGAGCCGCGCCATTCGCATCGCCAGCACGCTGGGGGCGCCGATCTACCTGGTGCACGTCTCGACCCGCGATGCCGTCGACGAGATCGCCTACGCCCGGCAGCAGGGCCATCCGGTCTACGGCGAGTGTCTGACCGGCCACCTGGTGCTCGACGACAGCGTCTACCAGGATACCGACTGGGGACGCGCCGCAGCCCACGTGATGAGTCCGCCGTTTCGCCCCAAGGGGCATCAGGAGGCGCTATGGAACGGCTTGCAGTCGGGCAACCTGCAGACCACTGCTACCGATCACTGCTGTTTCTGCGCCGACCAGAAGGCCGCCGGGAAGGACGACTTCACCAAGATTCCCAACGGTACCGCCGGCGTCGAGGACCGCATGGCGGTGCTGTGGGATGAAGGCGTCAACAGCGGCAAGCTGTCGATGCACGACTTCGTGGCGCTGACCTCCACCAATACCGCCCGCATCTTCAACCTCTATCCACGCAAGGGGGCGATACAGGTCGGTGCCGATGCCGACCTGGTGGTGTGGGACCCCAGCGGCACCCGCACCATCTCGGCCGAGACCCACCACCAGAACGTCGATTTCAATATTTTCGAGGGCAAGACGGTGCGCGGCATTCCCCGCCACACCGTGAGCCAGGGCAAGTGGGTATGGCGCGATGGGGAACTACGTGCCGAGCGTGGGGCCGGCCGATACCTGGAGCGCCCGGCCTACCCCGGGGTGTTCGACCTGCTCAAGCGTCGCGCCGAGCTTCATGCACCGCAGGCGGTCAAGCGCGACTAGATACCGTCTGCCCGAGGCAACGAAAAAAGCCACGAAGCCAAGAACAACGAGGTGACTACCGTGACCCACCCCTTGAACCACCTGCCCCGGGTCGGTGAAGACCCGGCCTATGATGCGACCCGGCTCGCCGAGGGCTTCAGTGATCTGCATCCGCCGCTAAGCGAACGCCAGGCCCAGATCGAGAGCCAGCGCTGCCTGTACTGCTTCGATGCTCCCTGCATCGAGGCCTGCCCGTCGGACATCGACATCCCGCGCTTCATTCGCCAGATCGGCGAGGGCAACATCAACGGTGCCGCACACACCATTCTCGAGCAGAACATCCTGGGCGGCAGCTGTGCGCGGGTCTGCCCCACCGAGATCCTCTGCGAGCAGAGCTGCGTGCGCAATCACCATGAGGAGTGCCAGCCGGTGCTGATCGGGCTATTGCAGCGCTACGCCACCGATCACATGCGCTTCGATGGGCATCCGTTCCGACGTGCCGCCGACAGCGGTCGCCACGTGGCGGTGGTCGGAGCCGGCCCGGCGGGGCTCTCCTGCGCCCATCGCCTGGCGATGCTCGGCCACCGGGTGACGATCTTCGAGGCCGAGACGAAGCCCGGCGGACTCAACGAGTACGGCATCGCCCGCTACAAGATGACCGATGATTTCGCTCGTCGCGAGGTCGAGTTCCTGCTCGGTATCGGCGGCATCGAGATCCGCCACGGCCAGCGTCTGGGGCAGAACCTGACTCTTGCGCAGCTGCGTGACGACTTCGACGCGGTCTTCCTCGGCCTGGGGCTCGGCGCCAGCCGTGAGCTGGGGCTGACCGGCGAGGCAGCCCCGGGGCTGATGCCCGCCGTCGACTACATCCGCGAGCTGCGCCAGGCCGAGGAGCTCGCCGGGCTACCGCTGGCCCGTCGTTGTGTCGTGATCGGCGCCGGCAATACCGCCATCGACATGGCGACGCAGATGGCCCGGCTGGGCGCCGAGGAGGTCACGCTGGTCTATCGCCGCGGCGTCGAGGCGATGTCGGCCACCGGTCACGAGCAGGAGATCGCCAAGGCCAACGGTGTGCGCATGCTGACCTGGGCCAGGCCCGCGAAGGTGCTGCTCGATGGCGAGGGGCAGGTAGCCGGGATGCGCTTCGAGAAAACGCGCGACGAGTCCGGCCGCCTGACGGGCACCGGCGAGACCTTCGATATTGCCGCCGATGCCATCTTCAAGGCCATCGGCCAGCGCTTCGACGGCGCCAGCCTCGGCGACCCGCTGGCGGCAAGCCTGGTGCGCGACGGCGAGCGAATCCATGTCGGCGAGGATTTCCAGACCTCGCTCCCCGGCATCTATGCCGGTGGCGACTGCATCGCCCCGGGGCAGGATCTCACCGTACAGGCGGTGCAGCACGGCAAGCTTGCCGCACGCGCCATCCACCAGGCCCTGATGATCCAGCAGGAGGCTGCATGAGCGCATTCACCAATGAATCGAGCCGCGAGCTGGTCAATGGCGTCGATCTCTCCGTCGACTTCGCCGGCATCCGGGCGCCGAACCCCTTCTGGCTGGCGTCTGCCCCGCCCACCGACAAGGCCTACAACGTCGTGCGTGCCTATGAGGCGGGCTGGGGCGGCGTGGTGTGGAAGACCCTCGGTGAGGATCCGCCCGCGGTCAACGTCTCGTCGCGCTATTCGGCCCATTTCGGCAAGAACCGCGAGGTCCTCGGCTTCAACAACATCGAGCTGATCACCGACCGCTCGCTGGCCATCAACCTGCGTGAGATCACCGAGGTCAAGCAGGCCTGGCCCGGCCGCGCGCTTATCGTGTCGCTGATGGTGCCCTGCGAGGAAGCCTCATGGCGACACATCCTGCCGCTGGTCGAGGCCACCGGTGCCGATGGCATCGAACTCAACCTCGGCTGCCCCCACGGCATGCCGGAGCGTGGCATGGGCGCTGCCGTGGGGCAGAACCCGGAGCTGATCGAGCGTGTCACGCGCTGGTGCAAGCAGTACTACTCCAAGCCGGTGATCGTGAAGCTGACCCCCAACATCACCGACATCCGCGCCCCGGCCCAGGCCGCCCTGCGCGGCGGTGCCGACGCGGTGTCGTTGATCAATACCATCAACTCCATCACCAGCCTCGACCTGGATGCCATGGTGGCCCGCCCCACCGTCGGTAGCCAGAGCACCCATGGCGGCTACTGCGGCAGCGCGGTCAAGCCCATTGCGCTCAACATGGTGGCGGAGATCGCGCGCGATGCACCCACCCGCAGCCTGCCGATCTCCGGTATCGGGGGAGTGTCCAACTGGCGCGACGCGGCGGAGTTCATGGCGTTGGGTGCCGGCAGCGTGCAGGTGTGTACCGCCGCCATGCTGCATGGCTTTCGCATCGTCGAGGAGATGAAGGATGGCCTGTCGCGCTGGATGGCCGAGAAGGGATATGGTTCGATCGCGGCGTTCTCCGGCAAGGCGGTGGCCAACACCACCGACTGGAAGCACCTCGATATGAACTTCAAGAGTGTCGCCCATATCGACCAGGACAAGTGCATCCAGTGCGGGCGTTGCTACATCGCCTGCGAGGACACCTCGCACCAGTCGATTGCCAAGCTGGTCGATGCCAGCGGTGCTCGGCGCTACGAAGTGATCGAGGAGGAGTGCGTGGGCTGCAACCTGTGCCAGATCACCTGCCCGGTGCAGGATTGCATCAGCATGCTGCCGCAGCAGACAGGCAGGCCTTACATGAGCTGGGAGGAGGATCCGCGTAATCCGTTTCGCAAGCGTGCCGTAAGCGCCACGTGAAGCGATGGACGGCACCTCGAAGAGGTGCCGTCCAGGTTGTCGTCGCTCAGGGAGAGAGACCGATCCCGCGCAGGATCACGCCTGTGACCGACTGTACCGCCTTCTCGAACTGCAGGTCATCGAGGGGATGGTCGTCGTTGAGCAGCGCGATCTGGTAATCGAAATCGGCGTAGTGCTGGGTCGACGCCCAGATCATATAGAGCAGGTAGGAGGGCTCGACCGGCAGGATAAGGTCGTTCTCGATCCATTCTCGGATCTTGGCTTCCTTGAGTTTGGTCCACTCGTAGAGATTCTCGCGCAGGGCTTCCTTGAGTATGGGGGAGCCGTGCATTACCTCCGCTGCCCAGACCTTGGATCCATGTGCACGGCTGCGGGAGTGCTGCATCTTGGCCCGAATGTAGGTGGCCAGCACGATACGCGGATCGTCGTAGAGTTCAAAACAGAGGGCGTCCTGCTTCCATACATCGAGCAGCTCCAGAAGCACCGCACGATAGAGCTCCTCCTTGGTGGAGAAGTAGTAGTGCACGTTGGACTTGGGCAGTTCGGCGAGCTTGGCGATGTCTCCCATGGAGGCGCCGGCATAGCCCTTTTCCGCGAAGATGCGTTCGGCGGCGAGCAAGATCTTTTCCCGGTTTTGGCGCCTGATCTCGTCCTGTTTTCTTGCCATTCGAGGGTACCTTGCGTCGCCTCATGCCGTTTGGTTGCCAGCGTCAGGCGGTCAGGGCCCGGCACGATTTGGAAAAAATATTTTAAAAACAATTCGCTAATGCAAATCATACACAAGATCGGGAGAGGGCGACAGTTGCGCAAGCCCGCGGTTCGCAGCAGGTGCCTGGAATGGGCTCAGCCGGTAGCCAGTTCGGCCGCCACCAGCCGTTCGGCGGGGAAGACGCAGCGAAACAGCGCGCCCTGGCCGGGGCGGGATTCGATCTCCAGATAGGCGTCGTGGCGCAGCAGCACGTGCTTGACGATGGCCAGCCCCAAGCCGGTGCCGCCGGTTTCGCTGCTGCGGCCCTTGTCGACCCGGTAGAAGCGCTCGGTCAGGCGCGGGATATGGACCGGATCGATGCCTTCGCCGTCGTCCTGCACCTCGAGGCACGCCCCCTTGGGATGTGCCTTCCAGCGCAGCACCACCTGGCTGCCCTCGGGGGTGTAGCGCACCGCATTGAAGGCCAGATTGGACAGCGCGCTGTGGATCTCGGCATCGCTGCCCACCAGGCGGCGGGTTTCCTCGAGCTCGATGTGCACCTGCTGGCGGCCCGCCGCTAGCGCCTGGGCGTCGCGGCGTACCTCCTCGAGCAGGGCGTCCATGGCCAGCGGCAGGTGGTCCTCGCCGCCGCGATCGATCTCCAGGCGCGACAGCAGCAGCAGGTCGTTGACGAGGTTCTGCATACGGCTGGTCTGCTCCTGCATGCGGGTCAGCCCCTGCGCCAGCCGCGGCGGCAGCTGCTCGGCATAGGTGGCATAGGTCTCGAGGTAGCCTGCCAGCACCGTCAGTGGGGTTCTCAGCTCGTGGGAGACGTTGGCGACGAAGTCGCGGCGCATCTCCTCCAGCCGGTGCAGGCGGGTGATGTCCCGCGCCATCACCAGGCGCTCGTCGTCGCCGTAGAGAGTGATCTGGAACTGCAGCACCATGCGTTCGTTGACCGGCGAGCTCAGCGTCAGCGGCTCGCGGTAGTCGCGGGCATTGAAATAGGTGACGAAGCGCGGGTCGCGGATGAGGTTGGTGATGTGCTGGCCGCGGTCGTGGGCGGCCTCGAGCCCCAGCATGCGCTCGGCGGCGCTGTTCCACCATTCGAGGTCGCCGTGCTGGTCGAGCATCACCACGCTGTCGCGCATCGCTTCCGAGGATTCCTGGATGCGCTTGAGGGTGGTCTGCAGGCGCTGCTGAGTCTGTCGCTGACCTTTCTGGTAGCGGTACAGACGATCGAACAGCTCGCCCCACAGGCCGGTGGCGGCGGGCGGTTCGCTGTGCGGGTTACGCGTGAGCCAGCGACGCAGGGCGTGCAGCTGCTTGAGATGATAGGCCAGACGCAAGGCGAGCCCGAGGGCCAGCCCGAGTCCGGGGGCGGAAAACAGCCAGCCGACGAGGGAGCCGGCGACAGCGAGCAGGCCAAGGCGCCAGAGTTCATGGCTCCAGAGGCGCACGTCAGCCCTTGCTGGAGAAGCGGTAGCCGGTGCCGCGCACGGTCTGGACCAGATGCTGGTGGGCATCGCCCAGCGCCTTGCGCAGGCGGCGAATGTGTACGTCCACGGTGCGCTCCTCCACATAGACGTTGCCGCCCCACACCTGGTCGAGCAGCTGGCTGCGGGTATAGGCACGCTCCTGGTGGGTCATGAAGAACTGCAGCAGGCGGTACTCGGTGGGGCCCATCTCCAGCGGCTTGCCATCGGAGCTGACCCGGTGGCTGACGGGGTCGAGCACCAGGCCGTCCACTTCCACCGGCTCCTCGACGCCCTTGGGCGTGGTCCGGCGCAGCACCGCCTTGAGCCGGGCCACCAACTCCCGCGGCGAGAAGGGCTTGGTGATGTAGTCGTCGGCACCGGCTTCGAGGCCGAGGATCTTGTTGTCCTCTTCGCTCTTGGCGGTGAGCATGATGATGGGCAGCTCGCGGGTGGCTTCCTCGCGCTTGAGCCGGCGCGCCAGCTCGATGCCGCTGGTGCCGGGCATCATCCAGTCGAGCAGCAGCAGGTCGGGCTGGTTGTCGACGATCATGCTGTGGGCGCTCTGGGCATTGGCGGCTTCCAGCACGCGATAGTCGGCCATCTCCAGCGCCACCGCGATCATTTCACGGATCGGCGCTTCGTCATCGACGATCAAAACGGTCTTGGCGGTCATCCCGAGGCCTCGCGGTCAGTGACGGGTCGGTGACGATCTCACCACGTGATCATGACATTTGCATGACACCGCCGCCAGCGGCTTTAGACGCCGGTAACCGGCCACAGGCTCAGCGCGATGCCGGCGAATACCAGCAGTCCCGACCAGTGGTTGTTGAGAAAGGCCTGGAAGCAGCGCTCGCGCTCGCGACCGCGGATCAGGAACTGCTGGTGCAGGAAGGTGGCGGCCATGCCCGCCAGGCCCAGCCAGAAGAACACGCCCAGGCCCAGACGCAGCCCGGCCCAGCCCAGCAGGGCCAGGGTTATCAGCTGCAGCAGGCCGATCATGACGCGATCGGCGCGGCCGAACAGCACCGCGGTGGACTTGATGCCGATCCTCAGGTCGTCGTCGCGGTCGACCATGGCGTACTCGGTGTCGTAGGCCACCGTCCAGGCCACGTTGGCGGCGAACAGCAGCCAGGCTTCCAACGGCACGTGGCCCAGCACCGCGCCGAAGGCCATGGGAATGGCCCAGGAGAACGCCGCGCCGAGGAACAGCTGGGGCAGGTGGGTGTAGCGCTTCATGAACGGATAGATGAAGGCCAGCACCACACCCACCAGCGACAGCATCACGGTAAACAGGTTGGTGAACAGCACCAGCACGAAGGCCGAGGCAACCAGGCCGGCGAACAGGCCCTTGGCCTCGCGTTCGCTGATGCGGCCGGTGGCCAGGGGGCGGTCCTTGGTGCGCTTGACGTGGCCGTCGAAGTGGCGGTCGGCGTAGTCGTTGATCACACAGCCGGCGGCACGCATGAGGTAGACCCCGGCCACGAAGATCAGCAGCAGGTGCCGTTCGGGCAGCCCTTGTGCGGCCACCCACAGCGCCCACAGCGTGGGCCACATCAGCAGCCAGGTGCCGATGGGCCGGTCCAGCCGCATCAGGTGCAGGAAGTCGGGCAGGCGGGCCAGCCCCTTGGGGCGCATCAGGGAGCGATCCATCGGTATCTCCTCATTCGATGCCGATCATCCTAGCGTGTCGGCAGCTGCAGTTCATCCGCCATGGCGTCGAGAAAGAACTCCTGCACCAGCACCGCGAAACGGCGGTGGCGAAACACCGAGCGCCGCCCCCAGGGGCCGGGCAGCGGGTGAAAGGGGGCCGGCGTGGCAGTGATCTCGATGGGGCCGCGCTCGAGGTCGGGTTGACGGAACAGCCAACTGCCCAGCGAGCGCTCGCCGAGCCGCTCGAGGCGCTGCCCGCGCAGCTGCGCCAGCGGGGCTACCGAGCGAGCCACCACCCAGGGACGCCCATCGAGACACAGGGCCACTTCCCGCAGCCAGGCCATGCGGTCGAGCGGCAAGCCCATGGCACGAGCCTCGTCGGGCCGCGGCCGCCCCAGACGCTGTTCGAGCAGGCGCACGCGGAAGGTTCGACCGTTGCCGGCCTCCATCAGGCGTGCAGTGAGCGAATCGCGGGTCGCCACCCAGGCCCACCAGGCCGGGCTCATGGCCGGCCGGCCCGCGGCCAGAGGGCGCCAGGCCAGGGTCAGGGGGGGCTTGCCGTGGTGCGCCGTGGGGTTGCGGTTCACCTGCACTCTCCGGTCGAACTAGGGGCGCATAGTGTACCATGCGACCTGAACGAATCTGACCGAGCCGTGGCGCGAGCCGGCGGCCCCGTGCGAGACAAGGACCCCATGACCGCTCCTCTGACCATCATCGGATCCGGCATGGCAGGCATCGGCCTGCTCAAGCAGCTGCGCACCCTGGATACCGAACGTCCCGTGACGCTGATCACCGCCGACAGCGGCGACGACTATTCCAAGCCGCTGCTCTCCACCGGCTTCGCCAAGCGCCTGCCTCCCGAGCGGCTGGCCGCGCGCTCCGCGCTGGAGGTGGCCGATCAACTGGGCGCGGTGGTGCGTACGCACACCCGAGTCGATGCCATCGATCTCGACGCGCGCAGCCTGCGCATCGGTGAGGAGCGGCTGGCCTGGAGCGAGCTGGTGCTGGCCACCGGCGCGGCCCCCGGTACGCCTTTCGCCATCCCCGAGGCGATCGCGGAGCGTGTGTTCAGCATCAACGACCTGGACGACTATCGGAGTTTTCATGCCGCCCTCGAGGCGCTGGGGCGGCCGGCCAGAGTGGCCATCGTGGGTGCCGGCCTGGTGGGCTGCGAGTTCGCCAACGACCTGATCGCTGGCGGTCATGCAGTGTCCCTGGTCGCCCCCGAGCGAGCGCCGCTGCCGCGCCTGCTGCCGGAGCCTCTGGGCAAGGCGCTTGGCGAGGCCTTTGCCGAGGCCGGCATGGGGCTCTACCTGGGGCACGGCCTGCAGCGGCTGGCAGAGAGCGGCAGCGACGTGGGGCTCGAGCTCGACGACGGCAGCGTGCTGGAGGCCGATCTGGTGCTGCTGGCCACCGGCCTGCGGCCGCGCATCGAACTGGCCCAGGCGGCCGGTCTGCAGGCCGGGCCCGCGGGTATCCAGGTCGATCGCTACCTGCAGACCTCGGCTGCCGGTGTCTTCGCCCTCGGCGACGTGGCCTGCGTGGACGGGGTCAATGCCATGTACGTGCAGCCGCTGCAGGCCAGCGCCAAGGTGCTGGCGCGTACGCTTGCCGGCACGCCCACCCCGGTGAGCTATGGCGCCTGGCCGGTACTGGTGAAGACCCCCCTGCTGCCGGTGGTGGCCCTGCCGCCGCTGCAGGCACCGGTACGCTGGCGGGTGGAAGGCGAAGGACGCGATCTGGTCGCTCTTGCCGAAGATCAAGACGAACGTTTGATCGGCTTTGCGTTGACAGGAGGCTGCGTGAAGCGGAAAGTTGAGCTGGCGCGGGCAACGCCGCCGTTGCTAGGCTAGTGTCGTCATCGCTCCGGGCGGCTTCGCTGCTCGGTGCGTCGATGATTGCCGCGCTCGTTGCTTCATGAGCAGGGGAAGAACCCCAACTAAGGGGGCGGGCTCTCCCAAGGGAAGTGGCAGGCGTCATCAACTTGACTCGATCGTGAATAACAACATACCGGCATATTGCCGGGATATAGCCAATATCAGGAGGGCTGTATGCGTAAACCAGAACTTGCCGCAGCAATCGCCGAGCGTGCGGAACTATCCAAGGACAAGGCCAGCCAGGTGCTCAACGTCATTCTCGACGAGATCACCGGCAGTGTGGCCCAGGGGCAGGATGTCTCCCTGATCGGTTTCGGTACCTTCACCGTGCGTGAGCGCGCCGCTCGCACCGGCAAGAACCCGCAGACCGGCAAGCCGTTGGCCATCCCGGCCAGCAAGACCGTTGCCTTCAAGCCGGGCAAGGGGCTCAAGGACGCCGTCGGCAAGGGTTGATCCGAACTCGGATCGCCCGTCGCGGCCTGCCTCGTCAGGCCGCGGTACTCCATCACCTGCTCGAAACGGATTCGACATGAAGCTGCGTCTGATGCTTTGGCTGCTTGGGTGGATGCTGAAACGTGCGCTGCGTCGCAAGCCGCGCTTTCGCGAGCAGCTCGCCGAGATGCGCAGTCTCGACTGGGGCATCGCCACCGAAGACCTCTCCATAGCCCGTCATTACCGCATGACCCCCCAGGGCATCCAGGTAGGCGCCGGGCTGCCGGTAGACCTCGACCTGGAGCTGCGCTTCGACGATGAAGCCACCGCCATTCGCGTGCTGCGCAAGCCGACCCAGCAGGCCTTTCTCGACGGCATGATGGCCGGCAAGGTACGTCTGGTGGGCGATTCGGGCGACCTCAAGAAGCTGCAGAAACTGCTCAAGCACCTCTGAACTCTCACCATTTCACGTATCATCGAGCCTTCAATCGGCGGAACATGACGTGGACATACCCCACCAGCGTCTGGTCTATTTCAGAGTCACCCTGGAGTCGGGCTCGGTGCGCCAGGCCGCCGCTCGTCTGGATATCGCACCCTCGGCGGTGAGCCGACAGATCAGCCTGCTGGAAGATGCGCTGGGCGCCACGCTGATCGAGCGCAAGCGCACGGGGATTCGGCCCACCCCGGTGGGCGAGATGCTGCTCGAATACTGCGAGCGCCGCGGTGCCCTGGACGAGAGCTTCATCGCCTCGCTGGAAGCCTATCAGCGGCTGGAGACCGGCACCGTATCGCTGGTGGTGGGAGAAGGCTTCGTCGGCGACCTGGTGGCCAAGCCGCTGCGCGAATTCACCGAGCGTTATACCGGTATCCAGATCGACATCCACCTGGCCGGTACCTCGGGCATCATCGAGGCGGTGATCAACGAGCAGGCGCATATCGGCCTGATGTTCCATGAGCGCACCCATCACCAGCTGCGCTTCTGGGTCTCGAGCCCGCAGCCGCTGATGGCCATTCTGCCGCCCGAGCACCCGCTGGCCGAAGAGACCAAGCCCCTGACCCTGGCGCAGCTGAGCGAGGCACCCATGGCGATGTGGGACCCCAGCCACCAGGTGCGCCACATGGTGGACGAGGCGTTCCATCAGGCGCGGCTGCGGCCGCGCATGGCCATGAACACCAACTCCATGGCCATTCTCGCCCAGTACGTGCGCAGCGGCATGGGCATCACCCTGCTGCCGGCCTTTGCCGTGGCCGCCGATCTGGCCGAAGGGCGTCTGGTGGCGCGCCCCGTCGACGACCCCTTGTTCCAGCGCTCCCAGGCGCACATGGTGACCCGCATCGGGCGCCAGCAGCCCAAGGCCAGCATCCTGCTGCTGCGTCATCTGCAGCGCTGGATGCAGGCCTTCCGGGGCGTCGACCCGGCGCCGCCCACGCCAGCCTCGGACGAGGCCCGGCCTTAACCCACGCCGCTGCCGTAGCCCATGGCCACGCTGGCTTCGCTGGCGGTCTCCACCCATACGCTCTGCGGCAGGGTGTACTCGCGCAGGCCGTCGAGGCCGCTGGAACGGCCGAAGCCGCTGTCGCCGAAGCCGCCGAAGGGCGACATCACGCTGATCGCCTTGTAGCCGTTGATCCACACCGTGCCGGCGCGCAGCTGAGCGGCGACGCGGTGGGCGCGGGCCGGGTCCTGGGTCCACACCGCGCCGGCGAGGCCGAAGCGGGTGGCGTTGGCCAGGCGCACGGCGTCCGCCTCGTCGTCGAAGGGCATCGCCACCAGCACCGGGCCGAACACCTCCTCGCGGGCGATCTCCATCTCCGGGGTGACGTCGACCAGCACCGTCGGCGCCAGGAAGTAGCCCCGTGCCTCCTCGGGCAAGCCTGCCGGGCGGCTGCCGCCGACGATCACCCGCGCCCCGGCGGCCACGGCGTCCTCGATCATGCGCGTCACGTGAGCGTACTGGCGGGCATTCTGCAGCGGCCCCATGCGGGTCGCCTCGTCGCCGGGCAGGCCGACTTCGATCCCGGCCGCGGCGCGCGCCAGCCGCTCGGTCACTTCCTCGAACGCTTCGCGCTGGACCAGCAGTCGCGAGCCGGCCACGCAGCTCTGTCCCGCCGCGGCGAAGATCGCCGCCTGGGCGCCGGCCACGGCGGCATCGAGGCTGGCGTCGGCGAAGACGATGTTGGCCGACTTGCCGCCCAGCTCCAGTACGCTCGGCACCAGCCGCCGGGCACCGGCCTCGGCGATCAGCCGACCGCTCTGGGGCGAGCCGACGAACACCAGCTTGCCGATGCCTTCGCTGCCGGTGAGCGCCGCGCCGGTGCTCGGCCCCAGGCCGTTGACGATGTTGACCAGCCCCTTGGGCAGGCCGCCGCGCTCGAGCAGCCGGGCGATCACCACCGAGGTGAAGGGGGTGAGCTCCGAGGGCTTGAGCACCACGCCGTTGCCGGCGGCGATGGCCGGGGCGAGCTGCCAGGCGCAGGTGAACATCGGCGCGTTCCAGGGCGTGATCTGGCCCACCACCCCATAGGGCACGTGGCGCACGTAGTTGAGGTGGCTGGTGGGTACCGGGATCACCTCGCCGTGCTGCTTGTCGCACCAGCCGGCGTAGTACTCGAACATCTCGCGCACCTTGCCGACTTCGCCGCGGCAGTCGCGGATCGGCTTGCCGGCCACCACGCTCTCGAGCTGGGCCAGCGCCTCCTCGTGGCTTTCGAGGCCGCGCACGGCGGCGTTCATGCGTCGGCCGCGCTCGCTGGCGGTGAGCGCCATCCACGCCTGCTGCGCCCGGCTGGCGCTGGAAACGGCGCGCTCGACCAGGGCCGGGCCGGCATCGCGGTAGTCGAGCAGCGCCTCGCCGGTGGCGGGATCGATCAGCGTGATCGTCTCGCCTTCGCCCGGGCAGGCGGTACCGTCGATCCAGTTGGAGAGCGGCGTTGCGCCCTGCAGCTCGAAGCCATCGAGCAGCGTCGAGAGACGCTCCCGGGCCTGTCGATTGAGACGGTTCATGAAGCGCTCTCCTCGGCGGGGGTGGCGGCAGCCAGCAGCGCGCCGGCGATACGGTTGAAGTCGTCGCCGTCGGCGGGGTGCTCGGGGTCGGCGTGCCACGCCTCGACCACGGCTTGGAGCAGGCCCGGCGGCATGTCGAGGCGCTCGGCGGCGTCACGGGCCAGGCGCAGGTCCTTGCGCATCAGGCCGGTGGTGAAGCCGGAGTCGAAGCGCCCGGAGAGGATCCACTCGGGGAAGTTGACCTCGCTGACCGCGCTGCGCCCCGAGCCGCTGTTGAGCCCGGCCAGGCAGGCGGCGGGGTCGACCCCGGCGCGGGCGGCCATGGCCACCGCCTCGGCGGTGGTCAGCAGGTGGGCGGCGCACAGGTAGTTGTTGGCCAGCTTGACTACATGACCGCTGCCCGGCCCGCCGACGTGGGTGTAGCGGGCCGACATCGCCTCGAGTATCGGCGCCAGGCGCTCGATGGTGGCCGTCTCGCCGCCGAGCAGCATGCCGAGCCTGCCCGTCGCCGCCCCCTTGGGGCCGCCGCTCACTGGGGCGTCGAGCCACGCCAGCCCGGCGGCCTCGACCTTGGCGGCCAGCTCACGGCTGACCACCGGATCCGAGGTCGAGGTATCGACGATGACGCTGCCCTTCGGCGCCAGGCCGAGCAGGCCGGGGGCGGTCTCGATCACCTCCCGCACCTGGGCCGAGGTGGGCAGCGACAGCAGGTAGACGTCACACGGTGGCAGCTCGTCGGGGGCGGCCACCGGCAGCCCCTGCTCGGCCAGGCGCTGACGGGCGCTGTCGAACAGGTCGCTGCCGGTGACGTCGAAGCCGGCGGCTTGCAGGGTCAGGGCCATGTTGCCGCCCATCTGGCCGAGGCCGATAACGCAGATTCTCATGCTCGTTCCTCAAGAAGATGCAGGATGTCGTGCCTGGCAGGCGCGTCGATCCGGGCCGCAGCGACGCTGCGGCCATGGAAGCAGTGGCGAAAGGCGCCGTCAGTCGTCGAGCAGGGTCTTGACCAGCGCCTGCCAGTACGCCACGCCGAGCGGGGCGATGGCGTCGTTGAAGTCGTAGTGCGGATTGTGCAGGGCGGCGCTCTCCACGCCGTTGCCGAGCCAGATGTAGGCGCCGGGGCAGGCCTCGAGCATGAAGGCGAAATCTTCAGAGGCCATGCTCGGCGGCAGGTCGCGATGCACGCGGGTGATGCCCGGCAGCGCTTCGAGCACCCCGGCGCAGCGTGCCGCATGCTCGGGTGCGTTGATCGTGGCGGGGTAGCGCGACTGATAGTCGAGCTCGACCCTGAGGTCGTGAAAGCCGGCCAGCGCCTCGACGGCCTGACGAAAGCGGCGCTCGAGATAGGCGCGCAGCTCGCCGTCGAAGCAGCGCAGGGTGCCGCGCAGCTCCACCGTCTCCGGAATCACGTTGAAGGCGTCGCCGGCGTGGAACTGGGTGATGCTGAGCACCGCGCTCTGGTGGGGCGGCGTCTCGCGGCTGATCAACCCCTGCAGCTGGCTGGCCAGCTGACAGGCGGCCAGGATGGTGTCGCTGCCCAGGTGGGGCATGGCGGCATGGCAGCCGCGCCCGCTGAGCCTCAGGGTGAAGACGTCGAAGGCGGCCATCACCGCGCCGTCGTGTACCGCCGCCTCGCCCACGGCGAGCCCCGGCCAATTGTGCAGGCCGTAGACGGCCTCCATGGGGAAGCGCTCGAAGAGCCCCTCCACCACCATCACGCGGCCGCCGCCTTCGCTCTCTTCCGCCGGCTGGAAGATGAAATATACCCTTCCGGCGAAGTCGGGATCGGCGGCCAGCGCAAAGGCTGCCCCCAGCAGCATGGTGGTGTGGCCGTCGTGGCCGCAGGCGTGCATCTTGCCCGGCACCTGGGAGGCGTGGGCGAAGCGGTTGGCCTCCTCGACGTCGAGCGCATCGATGTCGGCGCGCAGCCCGATGGCCCGCCCGGGACCGCGCCTGCCGTCGAGTATCGCCACCACCCCGGTGCCGCCGCCCAGTCCGGTGACGACCTCGAGGCCGGCCTGGCGCAGCAGCTCGGCAATGCGGGCGCCGGTGCGATGCTCCTCGAAGGCGGTCTCCGGGTGGCGGTGGAAGTCGTGGCGCCAGGCCGCGAGGCGTTCCGGTGTCGGCAGCAGGCTGTCATCCATGAGCGGCTCCTCAGATAACCAAATGGGCAATGAACGCCGAAGCGACGAAGGTCCCGGTGAAGACCAGCAGCGAGACGATCACCAGCTTCCAGCCGGTCTGGCGGAACATGGCGAACTCGCGCCCGGTCAGCGCCAGGCCGGCATAGGCCAGCACCGGGGTCACCACGGCGAGGAAGTTCACGTGGCTGAGCTGGCCGACGATCCAGCCGCTGCCGGGGAAGAAGGGCAGCGTCATGGCAATGCTGACCAGCGAGACCCAGGCCACGCTGGGCAGGTAGAACGGCGCGAAGCGGCCGATGAGCAGGCCGATCATCACCATGCCGTAGAGGATGACCATGCCGGGCAGCGCCTGGTGCAGCGGGGCGCCGTTGACGATGTTGGCAATCCAGGCGGCGACGCACACCACGGCCAGCAGCAGCGCGGTCTTGCCGAGCTGCTGCTCGGGGCGCAGCTCCTGCAGGGCGGAAGCGTCGAAACCGGTGTCGGATGCAGTGGTATCAGAGGGTTTCATTGCGAGCCTCCTTGAGCGTGGCGCCGCCGAGGCGCTTGTAGAGCCATTCGGCCGTGGGCAGGGCGATGAACAGGGAAACGTAGAGACCGGTGGCGTAGGTCAGCAGGTTGCTGGCGCCGGAGAAGGCCAGCAGGTCGTCGCGCAGATGGGGAGCGGCTTCGGCCAGGGCGCCCGAGCAGGCCGCCACCATGCTGCCGCTGCCCACGCCGCAGGCCATCGCCAGGGCACGGATGTCGAAGATGTCCAGCGAGGCGAGATAGCCGGCCATCAGCGCGAAGTAGAGGGTGCCGAACATGGTGCCCACCACATAGACGCCCATGATGCCGATGCCCTCCGGGCTTCTCAGGCCGTACTTGTCCGAGATGATGGCAATGTTGGGCTCGCGAGCGATGGAGTAGGTGGCGCCGATGGCCTCGCGCCCCATGCGCAGCACCAGCACGGCGAAGGGCAGCGCCAGCAGCATGGTGCCGAGATTGCCCAGCTCCTGCAGGATCAGGGCCGGCCCGGCGGCGATGATCTGCTCGATGGCCGGCCCGATGGTGGAGCCGAACTTGGCGATGAAGGGCAGGATCGAGATCATGATCAGCGGCCCGGCAGCGTTGCTGACCGGTTTGGGAATGACCCGCTGCATGCTTGAGAACAGGTGAGGATTGAACAGCACGCCGATGATGAAGGCGTAGAACAGCGGCAGCAGCAGCAGGGTACCGGGGCCGAGGGGAATGCGCAGAATGCCGATCCACTCGGCGAGCAGGGACGCCAGTATCACCGTCAGGTGCAGGCGCCAGTTGAGCAGCAGCTTCATGTCCATTGGGTTGTCCTTGTCGTGTTAGGGGACGTCTTCGAGTATCGAAAGGAGGGTGTTCCAATGATAGGTGGCCGGTGTTCTGCTTTTTGATACGCTTGGCCCAGTGCCCATGGGAACGGGCGGCTCGGCGCCGAAGAAAGGTTTGGCTTTATACGAAAGTCTAGCGTCGAGTAACATGACGATGGTCATTCCACCATAAGCCGAACACATGCCGACCACCCTCTCCCTGTCGCTGCGGCGTCTGTGGACGCTGGACAAGTTCGCCTACAGCCTGCGGGTCTTTCTCGCCTTCAGCGGGGCGCTGTTGCTCAGCTGGGCCTTGGCCGACATCGGGCTGGTGCTCCCGCTGTTCCTCGGCATCATCGCCAGCGCCCTCTCCGAGACCGACGACAGCTGGCAGGGCCGTCTGCAGGCGCTGGTGGTCACGCTGATCTGCTTTGCCGCCGCCTCGCTCATCGTGCGCTGGCTGTTCCCCTGGCCGTGGCTGTTCGCGCTGGGGCTGGGGCTCGCGACCTTCGTGCTGGTGATGCTGGGCGCCGTGGGGCAGCGCTACGCCACCATCGCCTCCGGCACGCTGATCCTGTCGATCTACACCATGATCAACATCGAGCACCACGGCGGCGTGCCTCAGGCGGGCGACTGGAGTCAGATGCTGCTGATCCTCTCGGGGGCGGCCTGGTACGGTGCGATCTCGGTGGTGTGGTGCGCGCTGTTCTCGCGTCAGCCGGTCAAGCAGAGCATGGCCCGGCTCTACCGTGAGCTGGCCCGTTACCTGATGCTCAAGGCTACCCTGTTCGAACCGTTGCGCGGTGTCGACGTCGAGGCGCGACGTCTGGCCTTGGCGCGACAGAACGGCCGGGTGGTGGAGGCGCTGAACCTGGCCAAGGAAACGATCTTCCGTCGCCTCGAGGGGCAGCGCGGCGAGGGCAAGCTCAACCGCTACCTGCGCATCTATTTCATCGCCCAGGACATCCACGAACGGGCCAGCTCCTCGCACTACCCCTACGCGCGGCTGACCGAGGCCTTCTTCCATTACGACGTGCTGTTCCGCTGCCAGCGCCTGCTCGACCAGCAGGGCCAGGCGTGCCGGCGGCTGGCCAAGGCGCTGCTGCTCAATCAGCCCTTCGAGCACGATCAGAGCGAGCAGGCGCTGGCCGATCTGCGCGCTTCCATCGATCATCTCAAAGGCATGCGCAACCCCGCGTGGCGCGAGCTGATGCCGCCGCTCAACGCCCTGGCCGACAACCTGGCCAGTCTCGAGAGCCAACTGGTCCTGGCGCACAATCCCGACAGCGACTCGAGCCCCGGCGACACCAGCCTGTTCGACCGTTCGCCCGGCAGCTTGAAGGATGCCTGGGAGCGTATCCGTCTCAATCTGACGGTGGCCTCACCCACCTTCCGCCATGGGCTGCGGTTGGCCGTGGCGCTGCTGGCCGGCTACGGGGTACTGCACCTGATCCATCCGACGCAGGGCTTCTGGATCCTGCTCACCACGCTGTTCGTGTGCCGCCCCAATTTTGCCGCCACCCGGCGTTTCCTGTCCCAGCGTATCGTCGGCACCGTGCTGGGCCTGATGGCGGGTTGGGTCTCGATCACGCTGTTCCCGAGCCCCCTGCTGCAGACCTTGATCGCGGTAGCCGCGGGGGTGACCTTCTTCGCCACGCGGGAGAGGCACTATGTGATCGCCACCGCGGCGATCACGCTGCTGGTGCTGTGCAGCTTCAATCAGGTGGGGGACGGCTTCGATCTGATCTGGCCGCGGCTCTTCGATACGCTGATCGGCGCCACGATCGCCGGGGCCGCGGTGTTCCTGATCCTGCCCGACTGGCAGGGCCGGCGCCTGCATCGCCAGGCTGCCGCGGCGCTGCAGGCGAGCCGGCGCTACCTGGAGGAGATCCTGCATCAGTACGCCAGCGGCAAGCAGGACGACCTGGCCTACCGCCTGGCGCGGCGCAACGCCCACAATGCCGATGCGGCACTGTCGACGATGCTGGCCAACATGCTGCAGGAGCCGGAGCACTACCGGCGGCGCGACGCCGACGACGGCTTCCGCTTCCTGGTGCACTCGCATACGCTGCTGGGCTACCTCTCGGCGCTGGGCGCCCATCGCCATCGGCTCGATGCCGAAGAGGCCGACGCGCAGCTGCTGCCGAACGGCGAACGGATTGCCGGGTACCTCGCCGCGCTGGCCGAACGGCTCGAGCGGCGCCAGCCGGTGGCGGAGCTGGAGGCAGAGCGCGAAGCCCTGCTGACGAGCCTGGAGCAGGAGGTGCGGCCGTCGCCGGAAGAGGAGGAGCAGGAGTACCGGCCCATGCATGGTCAGCTATTGCTGGTCGCACGTCAGCTGACGCCCCTGAGCGAGGCCGCCGAGCGGCTGGTGGCGATGCGCGAGCGCCCTGAGCGTGAGGCCCTGAACGCCGCCGGCTGAGCGGCTCACACCTGGCCGTACCGTCCGGCCTCCTCGCCCAGCCAGCGCCGAATCAGCGGCCGGCTCGCCTCGGGATGGCGGGCCAGCAGGGCCTCGGCCAGCGGCGCGACCCGTTCGAGCAGGTCGGCGTCGCGCTCCAGGTCGGCGATCTTCATCTGGGCGAGGCCCGTCTGACGGGTGCCGAGCACCTCGCCGGGGCCGCGCAGCTCCAGGTCCTTCTCGGCGATGCGAAAGCCGTCGGTGGTCTCGCGCATCACCGCCAGGCGTTCCCGCGAGTGGGCCGACAGCGGCCCATGGTAGAGCAGCACGCAGAAGCTCTCGCTGGAGCCGCGGCCGACCCGTCCGCGCAGCTGGTGCAGCTGCGACAGCCCCAGGCGCTCCGGGTTCTCGATGATCATCAGGCTGGCGTTGGGCACGTCGACGCCGACTTCGATCACCGTGGTGGCCACCAGCAGATCGAGCTCGCCGCTCTTGAAGGCATCCATCACCGCCGCCTTCTCGGTCGGCTTCATGCGCCCGTGGACCAGGCCGATGGCCAGCTCCGGCAGCGCCTCGGTGAGTTCGTCGCGGGTCGCCTCGGCGGCCTGACACTGCAGCGCGTCCGACTCCTCGATCAAGGTGCAGACCCAATAGGCCTGGCGCCCCTCGGCGCAGGCGTGACGAATACGCGCCACCACCTCGGGGCGGCGTTCGTCGGGCACCACCACCGTCTTCACCGGCGTGCGCCCGGGGGGCAGTTCGTCGATGATCGAGACGTCGAGGTCGGCGTAGGCGCTCATCGCCAGGGTGCGCGGAATCGGCGTGGCGGTCATCACCAGCTGATGTGGCGTCAGCCCGCCGGCCTCGCCCTTCTCGCGCAGCGCCAGGCGCTGGTGCACGCCGAAGCGGTGCTGCTCGTCGACGATGGCCAGGCCCAGGCGCTTGAAGTGCACGTCGCCCTGGAACAGCGCGTGAGTGCCCACCACCATCTGCGCGCGGCCGTCGAGGATGGCGGCCTTGGTGTCGAGCCGCGTCTTGCCCTTGAGCTTGCCAGCCAGCCACGCCACCTCGATGCCGAGCGGCGCGAACCACGCCTTGAGCGTGCGGTAGTGCTGCTCGGCCAGGATCTCGGTGGGCGCCATCATGGCCGCCTGGCAGTCGCCGGCAATCGCTGCCAGTGCCGCCATGGCGGCCACTACCGTCTTGCCCGAGCCGACGTCGCCCTGCACCAGCCGCAGCATGGGCACCTCGCGGGCCAGATCCGCCCCGATCTCGTCGAGCACACGGCGCTGGGCGCCGGTCAGCGAGAAGGGGAGATGAGTCAGAAAGCGCGCCTGCAGGCTGCGCCCGCTGGGCAGCGCCGGGGCGCCGTCCTCCTGAATCTTCAGGCGCACCTGCTGCAGGCTCAGACGATGGGCCAGCAGCTCCTCCAGGGCCAGGCGCCGCGTGGCCGGGTGCTTGCCGCTGGAGAGGCGTTCCGGATCGGCGTCGGGGGGCGGCTGATGCAGCGTCTGCAGGCAGTGGTGCAGCTCGGGCAGGCCGAAGCGGGTGCGCAGCTCTTCGCCGATCCAGTCGGGCAGCGCCTCGGGGGCCTCGTCCAGCCGCGCCAGCGCCTGTTCGATCAGTGAGCGCAGACGCGCCTGATTGAGTCCTTCGGTGGTGGGGTAGATCGGCGTCAGGTGGTCTTCCACCGGCGGCGCGTCGGCGCTGAGCAGGCGGTATTCGGGATGGTAGATCTCGAGCCCGGTGGCACCGGCACGCGCCTCGCCGAAGCAGCGTACCCGGGTGCCGGGGCGGAACTGCTGCTGCTGCGCCGGGGAGAAGTGGAAGAAGCGCAGGCTGATGATGCCGGAGCCGTCGCGCAGCCGTACCAGCAGGCTGCGGCGGCGCCCTTTCACCACATCGCTGGCCGAAACCTCTCCCTCCACCACCGCTTCGTGCCCTGCTCTCAGCGTGCCGATCGGCGTGATGCGGGTACGGTCCTGATAGCGCAGCGGCAGATGAAACAGCAGGTCGGCCACGCTCTCGATGCGCAGGCGGGCCAGCTTGACCGCTACCGCTTCCCCGACGCCCTTCAGGGAGGTGACTGGCGCATCCAGCGCATTGACGTCGGCGCTCATGCGGGCTCGGGGAGCGCCTCGTGACACAGCTGGATGGCGTCGGTCACCGCGTCGATGGCCTTGGGACGCGGAAAGCTGGCGCGCCAGGCGATCGCCACGGTGCGCGATGGCGCCGGCGACTTGAACGGCCGGCTGGCGAGCAGCCCGCTTTCGTAGTGGCCGGTGCCGATGGCCGAGCGCGGCAGCACGGTGATGCCCAGCTTCGAGGCGACCATGTGACGGATCGTCTCCAGCGAGCCGCCTTCGGCGGTCAGGGTGTTGCTGGGGCTGTTGAGCTGCTGGCTGATGGCGGGGCAGGCCTCGAGAATCTGATCGCGGAAGCAGTGACCTTCGCCCAGCAGCAGCAGACGCTCCTTGAGCAGGTCCTCCTTCTCGATGAACTCGCGCTGGCTCCAGGGGTGATCGGCCGGAATCAGTACCTCGAACTCCTCTTCGTAGAGGGGCTTGGTCACCACGTCGGTTTCGGTGAACGGCAGCGCGATGATGATCGCATCGAGCTCACCGCTGCGCAGCTTGCGCCGCAGGCTGGCGGTGAAGCCCTCCTCGATGTAGAGCGGCATCTGCGGGGCACTGCGGGTCAGGGCCGGTACCAGGTGCGGGAACAGGTAGGGGCCGATGGTGTAGATGGCACCGATGCGCAGCGGGCTCGCCAACTGATCCTTGCCGGCATTGGCCAGCTCCTTGATCACGCTGCTCTGCTCCAGCACGCGCTGGGCCTGCTCGACGATCTTCTCGCCCAGCGGCGTGACCTGCACGGTGGACTTGGAGCGTTCGAACAGTGCCACGCCGAGCTCTTCCTCAAGCTTCTTCACCGCCACCGACAGGGTGGGCTGGGAAACGAAGCAGCGCTCGGCCGCTCTGCCGAAGTGACGCTCTTGCGCCAAGGTTACGATGTACCGAAGTTCTGTTAGAGTCATGTCTGGTGCCCTGTGGGCATCCTCTCGGACGATAGATGACTTTCAATAGGGACTTTTTATCAGGGGGCGAGAGAAAGGTGAAGAAAACCACACTGATTCTAGGCTGTGGCGACATCGGAATGGTGCTGGGCAGGGAGCTGCTGGCGTCCGGTCATCGTGTGATCGGGGCCCGCCGCAGCGCCAAGGCGCTGGAGGGCAGCGGTATCGAGCCGCTACCGCTCGACCTGAACGACGAAGGGGCGCTGGCCGCGCTGCCCGACGCCGATTACGTGGTCTACATCCTCAGTGCCGACCGTTTCGACGAGGCTGCCTACCGGGCCGCCTATCTCGATGGCCTCAAGGCCGTGCTGCGAGTCTATGAAGGGCGCGACCAGGCGCCCAAGCGCCTGTTCTTCGTTTCGTCCACCAGCGTCTACGGCCAGAAGGAGGGTGAGCGGGTCGACGAGGAGACCCCGGCCGAATCGGCGGGCTTTGCCGGCGCGCTGATGCGCGAGGCCGAGCAGGCCCTGCGGGCGAGCCCCTTGCCGGGTACCACGGTGCGCTTCTCGGGCATCTACGGACCGGGTCGGGACCGCCTGATCCGGCAGGTGCTGGAGGGCCGCATCGCGCCGGAAACGCCGCCGATGTACTCCAACCGCATCCATCGCGACGATTGCGCAGGCGTACTGGCCCACCTGATCGGCCTGGAGGCACAAGGCGAGTCGCTGGAGGAACTCTATCTGGCCAGCGACTGTGCGCCGGAGCCGCTGCACGAGGTCATGGCGTGGTTGGCCGGCCAGCTCAAGGTGGAGCCCACCGAGGTGATCCAGGCACCGCTGCGCAAGCGCTCCAGCAAGCGCTGCGACAACACCCGCCTGCGCGAAACGGGCTATGTGTTCCGCTATCCCAGCTATCGGGAAGGCTATGCCCAGGTCATGAAGGAGGGCGGCTTCCTGCCCGAGCCGGTCTGAGTCCGCTCGTCATTGCGGTACGCCAACGCGGGCCCAAGTGCCTGCGTTGGCGTTACCGATTCCAGGTCCGGTTTGCTTGGTCGGACACCTGCAGGGGTATCGAGCCGGGCTGAATCTGAGCTAGAGCGGCAGGCGATAGCCCATGGCCAGCACCTCGAAGCCCTGATTGGGCGAGCGGATACCGCCGTTCGAGTAATGGGTCAGGCTCAGTGCGACCTCGCCGGGCCCCAGTGGCCCGCCCAGCACCAGGCGATCCTGGAACTGGAAGGCGCTGCCGAGCTCGCGCGACTCGTGGCGCGATTCGAGAAACAGCGCCATGCCGATGCCGCCTTCGACGAACACACCGCGCTGCTCACCGAAGGTCCAGCGCAGCGCCGGGGTGGCCAGCCAGGCCGCGTTGTGATTGCCCTCGCGGCCCTGCAGCAGCAGCAGACCGGTGGCCAGACGCAGACTGAGCGCTGACGGCAGGAATTCGAGTTCGGGACGCGTATCGAGCTCGATACGGGCGGCGGCGGCCGATTCGCTGGTCATGCCGGCGTCGAGATAGAGGTCGGCCAGCCCGGCAGAGCTGCCTAGCAGTGCCAAGCCGGCCAGCAGCCCGGCGGCGAGGTTCTTCCTGCGCTTCACAGTGTTCCCCTTTTTCTTGTGTGCCAATCTGGTGTTGGCTTGTCCGGCGCCTCTTCATCCTTGCAGCATCAATGCTGAGTTGCGGCCAGAGAGCGATAGTGCGCGCCCCGCTGATCGACGACCGAGTGAAGCAGCTCCACCCGTTCATAAGACCATGTCAGATCGACGGCGGGAAGCCCGTTCAGATCGAGCGAGGCGGCGCGGCGCAGCAGGGTGACGTGAGGCGTGAAGCCGCCGGGGCGAATACCGAACCCGCGTGCTTCGAGCGTGTCCCACAGCCGGCCCTGCAGTCGTGCCAGGCCGTGGTCGGTTTGCCGGCCGCCTACCCAGACGATGCCGGGGCGCCGGAAGCAGCCCCAGCCGTCGAGGCGCCACTCGCCGGGTTCGGTGGCCAGGCCCTGGACCCACTCGACGAGCTCGGCGGCCTTGGCCTCCTGCACCTCGCCGAGAAAGGCCAGCGTCAGGTGCAGGCTAGGGTCGGGCATGCGCCTTCCGCCGCAGCGGGCATGGGCGATATCCGCCAGTGCGCCGAGCCGCTCGCGCAGCTCGGGTGGCGGATTCAGTGCCAGGAAGAGCCTCACGGCTCTTTAATCACCAATTACCATGACTGCTTCCGCCTCGAACTGCGCCCCCTTGGGCAGCGCCTTGACGCCCACCGCGGCGCGGGCGGGGTAGGGCTTGTCGAAGAACTCCTCCATCACCTTGTTGACCACCGCGAAATTGCCCAGGTCGACCAGGTAGAGGTTGAGCTTGACGATCTCGCCCAGCGAGCCGGCGGCCTCTTCGCACACGGCCTTGAGGTTGATGAAGACCTGGCGGGCCTGGGCTTCGAAGTCGTCGGAGACGAGCTCCATGGTGGCCGGGTCGAGGGGAATCTGACCGGACAGATAGACGGTGTTGCCGGCCTTGATGGCCTGGGAGTAGGGGCCAATGGCGGCGGGGGCCTTATCGGTATTGATCACGGCCTTGTTGCTCATGATGCGCTCCTCTTGGTGTCCATGTACTGCATGGCAAGGGTCAATGAAAAGCCCGTTCGCCGCGCCGGCGGCGAACGGGCCGAAACGGGTTCAATTGCCGACGCGGGTGATCTTGCCGACGTGGGACAGGTTGCGAATGCGTTTGATGATGCGGGCCAGGTGCACGCGGTCGCGTACTGCCAGGGTCAGGTGCACGATGGAGAGCCGCGCGTCGCGCTCCTCGATGCCGATACGCTCGATGTTGGCGTCGGCGTCGGTGACCAGGCTGGCGAGCTCGGCCACCAGCCCGCGGCGGCTCTCGATCTCGATGCGCAGGGCCACCGGGAAGTCCTCGCTGATCTCCTCGGACCACTCCAGGGCGAACAGCTTGTCCGGGTCGCTCTTCAATTCGTCGAGATTGCGGCACTCGGTGCGGTGCACCACGATGCCCTTGCCCACCGACAGATGGCCCACCACCGGATCGCCGGGCAGCGGGTGGCAGCAGCGGGCGAACTTGATCACCATGCCCTCGCCGCCGCTGATGACGATGGGGCCCTGGGCGGCCAACCCGCGCTCGCCGGCCTCGGCCATGTCGCCGCGCAGCAGATCGACCAGGCGCCGGGCCACCACGTGGGCCACCCGCGTGCCGAGACCGATCGACTCCAGCAGGCTCTCCTCGTCCTTGAGCGACAGCTCCGTCAGCAGCTCCGGCAGTACGCTCTCCGGCAGCTCCTCCAGGCTGGTCTCGAAATCCGCCAGGGCCTTGTTGAGCAGCCGTCGGCCGAGCTGAACCGCCTCGGTCTGCTGCTGGTGCTTGAGGGCGTGACGGATCGCCGAGCGCGCCTTGGCGGTGACCACGAAGTTGAGCCAGGCCAGGTTGGGACGCGCCCCCGGGGCGGTGATGATCTCCAGCGTCTGTCCGCTCTCCAGGCGGGTCGAGAGCGGCGCCAGGTGGCGGTCGATGCGGCAGGCGATGCAGCTGTTGCCGATGTCGGTGTGTACGGCGTAGGCGAAGTCGATCACCGTGGCGCCCTGGGGCAGCTCCATGATGTCGCCGCGGGGCGTGAACACGTAGATGTCGTCGGGGAACAGGTCGTTCTTGACGTGTTCGATGAACTCCAGCGAGTCGCCGGCGTGGCGCTGCATCTCGAGCAGCCCCTTGACCCACTCCCGGGCCCGGGCATGGCTGCCCTCGGCGATGGGGTGATCGGTCTGGCCGGCCTTGTAGAGCCAGTGGGCGGCGATGCCGTTGTTGGCCATGGCCTCCATCTCGCGGGTGCGGATCTGCACCTCGATGGGCATGCCGCCGCTGCCGAACAGGGTGGTGTGCAGGCTCTGGTAGCCATTGGCCTTGGGGATGGCGATGTAATCCTTGAAGCGCCCCGGCACCGGCTTGTAGAGGTTGTGCACCACGCCGAGGATCCGGTAGCAGCTGTCGACGTCCTCGGTGATGATGCGAAAGCCGAACACGTCCATGATCTCGGCGAACGGCTTGCGCTGGTCACGCATCTTCTTGTAGATCGACAGCAGGTGCTTCTGGCGGCCCACCACGGTGCCGGCCAGCCCTTCGTCGTCGAGGCTCTTCTGCAGCGTGCTCTGGATCTGGCGGATCGCCGAACGGCGATGGCCGCGGGCGCTGGAGACGGCGCGCTTGATGCGCTCGGCGCGCATCGGGTGCAGCGCCTGGAACGAGAGGTCCTCGAGCTCCACGCGGATGGTGTTGATGCCCAGGCGGCTGGCGATGCGGGCGTAGATCTCCAGCGTCTCGCGGGCGATGCGGCGCTTCTTCTCCGGGCGCAGGGCGCCCAGGGTGCGCATGTTGTGCAGGCGGTCGGCGAGCTTGACGATGATGACGCGGATGTCCTTGGACATCGCCAGCACCATCTTCTGGAAGTTCTCGGCCTGGGCGACGGCCTTGTCCTCGAAGGTGATCTGGGTCAGCTTCGAGACGCCGTCGACCAGCTCCGCCACCGGCTTGCCGAACTGCTCGGCGAGAGCCTCCTTGGAAACCCCGGTGTCCTCGATCACGTCGTGCAGCATGGCCGACATCAGACTCTGATGGTCCATGTGCATGTTGGCGAGGATGTTGGCCACCGCCAGCGGATGGGTGACGTAGGGTTCGCCGGAGCGCCGGCGCTGGCCGTCGTGGGCCTGCTCGGCATAGTAGAAGGCGCGCTTGACCTGCTGGATCTCGTCGGGAGGAAGATAGCCGCCGAGTCTGTCGGCCAGGTCGTCGATGGTGAACATTAGCGCGCCTTGAGTGACAGCTTACTCCTCGAGAGCGATACCCGGCTCGCCTTCGCGGCGAATTCTCACCGGTGCCTCGATCGGCTCGTCCAGCACGGTATGGTCGACGAGCCCGGCGGCGATCTCGCGCAGCGCCATCACGGTGGGCTTGTCGTTCTCCCAGGGCAGCTGGGCATCGCGCGAGCCGCGCGACAGCTGGCGAGCGCGCTGGGTGGAGATCATCACCAGCTTGAAGCGGTTTTCGACGTTTTCCAGACAATCTTCGACGGTGACACGCGCCATATAGGGTACTTCCCGAAAACTGTGGTGGGCCCACGGCAGCGGCCGGAGGACCGAAATGGAACAGGACAGACTAGATTACTCGACGTTCGGCTACCCTGACAAGCGGCTGCGGGCCAGGACAGGCGCTCCGCGGCTAGGACAACAGCGCATCCAGCAGCGGGCCGTGGCTCTCCTTCACCCGCGCCAGGCTCAGCCGCCGGCTGATCACCAGTGACTGCAGCTCGCGCAGGGCGGTGGTGAAGTCGTCGTTGATCACCAGGTAGTCGTATTCGTCGTAGTGCGACATCTCGCTGACCGCATCGCGCATGCGGCGGGCGATGGTGGCGTGCTCGTCGGTGCCGCGGTTGGCCAGGCGCCGCTCCAGCTCGTCGCGGGAAGGCGGCAGGATGAAGATCGACACCGCATCGGTCATCTGCTCGCGGACCTGGCGGGCGCCCTGCCAGTCGATCTCGAGAATCACGTCCTGGCCGGCTTCGAGCAGGGCTTCCACCGCGGGCCGCGAGGTGCCGTAGAAGTTGTCGAACACCCGGGCGTACTCGAAGAATTCGCCCCGCGCGATCATCGCCTCGAACTCGTCCACCGTCACGAAGTGGTAGTTGACGCCGTCCACCTCGCCACGGCGCTGGCCCCGGGTGGTATGCGACACCGAGACCTGGATGCCGTCGAGGCTCTCGATCAGCTCGCGTACCAGTGTGGTCTTGCCGGCCCCGGAGGGGGCGGAAACGATGAAAAGCGTACCTTGAGACATGAGCGTGCGTCCCTGATGTGGCGACGAGTGATGGAGCGACTGCAGGAAAAGGCGAAGTATCTCATGAATTCCAGGTGCGCTGCAGGGGCAGACCGTCTTCACCGGCGAGACTACGCCAAGATGCCTCTCGACACCGCTCTTCCGGCCCGGTGGACATCAGCTTGTCACAAAGGCTGAGTATGGTACGTGACAACGTCACTTAGGCTCACGGCGCGTCATGTCGCCGAGAGGTGGGGTCATGCTGCAGCGGGGTAGAGGCCATGCCGGAAGAGCAGAGCACCATGGTGGAGATAGAGGCGCAGCGAAGTCAGGAGGTGATAGCGGCAGCGCTTCCCGAGCCTTTGGCGCCTGCCACCGAAACACCTGACGAAACGCCGCTGCGGATCAATCACACCCGTACCGGGGTGCGGGCCAAGCCGACCTCTGTCACATCCGAACTCGACCTGAAGTCTCCCAGCCTCTACTTCAATCGCGAGCTGTCGACCCTGCAGTTTCATATCCGCGTGCTCGAGCAGGCGCTGGACATGTCGCATCCGCTGGTCAATCGGTTGATGTTCCTGCTGATCTTCTCGTCCAATCTGGATGAGTTTTTCGAGATTCGCGTGGCGGGCATCAAGCGGCATATTGCCCTGCATCCCGACGAGGTGGGGAGCGACGGCATGCGACCCACGGAGCTGCTCGACGAGATTTCTCGCATAGTGCATGAGCAGGTGGAACGACAGTACCGCATTCTCAACGAGACGCTGATTCCTGAGCTCGCCCGGCAGAACATCTTCTTCCTGCGCCGCGAGAGCTGGACCGCATCCCAGCGGGAGTGGGTCAGGGAATATTTCGACGAAGAGATCATGCCGGTGATCAGTCCGATCGGGCTCGACCCCTCCCACCCTTTTCCTCGCCTGGTCAACAAGAGCCTGAACTTCATCGTCGAGCTGGAGGGCCAGGATGCATTCGGTCGCGAGGGCGGGCTGGCGATCCTGCCCGCCCCGCGACCGTTGCCGCGCCTGATCCGCCTGCCCGCGCACCTGAGTCGTCCGGGCTGCGATGAGTTCGTCTTTCTTTCCTCCATGGTCCATGCCCATGCCGAGGAGCTGTTCCCCGGCATGAAGATCATCGGCTGCTATCAGTTCCGCCTGACCCGCAACGCCGACTTCTCGGTGGATACGGAGGAGATCTCCGATCTCGCCTCGGCCCTCAAGGGTGAACTGCTGGCGCGACGCTATGGCGACGGCGTGCGCCTGGAGGTGGTCAACGACTGCCCGGCCCATCTCACCGACTTTCTGCTCAACCAGTTCAACCTCGCGCCCCGCGACCTATATCTGGTGGATGGCCCGGTCAACTTGAGTCGGTTGATGACGCTGTTGGGAGATTTCGAGCGTCACGATCTGCTCTACAAGCCCTTCGTTCCCGGGCTGCCCAAGGTGCTCAACAATCGCAAGGAAAGCCTGTTCAGCCTGATCGCTCAGGGCGACATTCTGCTCCACCACCCCTTTCAATCGTTCACGCCCATCGAGAGCCTGCTGGCCGAGGCGGCCAACGATCCTGGCGTGCTGGCCATCAAGCAGACGCTGTATCGTACCGGTGCCGATTCGGCCATCGTCAGTGCGCTGGTCGAGGCCGCTCGCAACGGCAAGGAGGTTACGGTGGTGATCGAGCTGCGCGCGCGCTTCGACGAGGCGGACAATCTGCTTCTCGCGGCCCGCCTTCAGGAAGCGGGTGCCATCGTGATTTATGGCGTGATGGCCTACAAGACCCACGCCAAGATGCTGCATATCGTGCGCCGCGAGAAGGGTGGGCTGCGTTACTACGCCCACTTGGGCACCGGCAACTATCACTCGCGCACGGCCAAGCTCTACACCGATTACAGCCTGCTGACCGCCAATGAGCGGCTGTGCGAGGATGTGCATCTGGTCTTCCAGCAGCTGTCGGGAATGGGCAAGCCCAGGGTGATCGAAACCCTGCTGCATGCGCCATTCGTGCTTCATGACCGGCTGGTGAAGATGATCGAGCGCGAGGCCAGGCACGCCGAGAAAGGCAGGAAGGCGCACCTGATCATCAAGTGCAATTCGCTGACCGAGCCCCAGCTCATCCGGGCGCTCTACCGCGCCTCGCAGGCTGGGGTGCGCTGCGACTTGATCGTACGCGGCATGTGCTGCCTGCGCCCCGGTGTGGCGGGGGTGTCGGAGAATATCCAGGTACGCTCGATCGTTGGGCGATTCCTCGAGCATACCCGTGTCTTCACCTTCCACAACGATGGCAAGCCGGAGGTGTGGGCTTCGAGTGCCGACTTCATGGAACGCAACATGTTCCAGCGCGTGGAAACCTGCTTCCCCATCCTCGACAAGAAGCTGGCACAGCAGGTACGCAAGGACCTGGAGACCTACCTGGTGGACAACTGCCAGGCCTGGGTACTGACCGCTGACGGTCGCTACGTGAAACAGGTGCCCGAAGAGGGCGTCCCGGCCATCAGCGCCCAGGAGACACTGCTCTACGCTTATGCAGCGAAGGCCTGAGCAGTGTAGCCGCCCACCGGGATGCCGTTTCTATTCCCCTGTTTCTTGCCCGCCTCGGCAGGCCCCTGAAGGATGAACGCAGCGACCGATGACCCCATCGACTCATGATGAGCCGCGCCGCCTGGCGGCGATCGATCTGGGCTCCAACAGCTTCCACTTGCTGGTCGCCAACTATCAGCACGAACGTTTCCAGGTGACCGCCAAGTACGGCGAGAAGGTGCAACTGGCTGCCGGGCTCGACGATGACCTCAGGCTGAGCGACGAGGCCATGCAGCGCGCCATGGAGTGCCTGGCCCGGTTCGCGCCGTTCGTCGCCGACATCGACCCCAGGCACCTGCGTATCGTCGGTACTCAAACGCTGCGCGTGGCCAGCAACGGCCAGGAGCTGATTGCCCATGCCGAAGCCCTGCTTGGCCATGAGGTGGAGATCGTTTCCGGCCGTGAAGAGGCCCGTCTGATCTATCTGGGTGTGGCGCATTCGCTGGCCGACGTGCATGGGCGCCGCTTCATCCTCGACATCGGGGGCGGCTCGACAGAGTTCATCATCGGTGAGCGGTTCGAACCTCAGGCCCTGGAGAGCCTGGAGATGGGCTGCGTCTCCTATACCCGGCGCTTCTTTGCCGAGGGCACAATCGACGAGAGTCGCTTCCGCCAGGCCGAAACCGCAGCGCTGTACGAAGTGGAGAGTATCCGCCAGCCATTCCTGCAGCTGGGCTGGTCGGATCCGGTGGGCACCAGCGGCACTGTCCGCAACGTGGCGGCCATCGTCTCCGCCGAGGGGGCGAGCGTCGAGGGCATCATTCGTCGCGATGGGCTGTTTCGGTTGCGCCAGCAGTTGATCGATTGCGGCCATATCGACCAGCTCGCCCTGGTTGGGCTCAAGCCCGATCGCGCCAGAGTGTTTCCGGCGGGCGTGGCAGTGCTGTGCGCGGTTTTCGAAGCCTTCGACCTGCCGTTTCTGCGCTATTCGGACGGCGCGTTGCGCGAGGGCATACTCTACGATCTGATCGGCCGTAACACCCCGGAGGATTCGCGGCTCAAGACACTCGATGGTCTCGATCTGCGCTATGCCACCGACAGGCGCCAGGCTGGCAACGTGGCTGCAAGTGCCATGGCGGCCTTCGACCAGGTGGCCGAGGCCTGGCAGCTCGGCGACGAGCAGCGCCAGTTGCTGGCTTGGGCAGCCAGGTTGCACGAGATAGGCTTGGCCGTTTCGCATAGCCAGTTCCATCGGCATGGCGCCTACCTGCTCGAGCATTCCGACCTGCCGGGCTTCTCGCGCACGGATCAGCGCGGCCTTGCCTTCCTGGTACGGGCGCACCGGCGCAAGTTCCCCATCAAGGAGCTCAAGGAGTTTCCGGCAACGGTACGCCAGCGCTATGCGCGTCTGGCGCGACTGCTGCGTCTGGCGGCGATACTCAACCACTCCCGACCTGAAACGCCGCCCGACGACGTTACCCTGGGCGTCGAGGGCGATGTTCTCCTCGTGACATTGCCCGGCGACTTGACCGGCAGTGCCCTGCTGTTAGGCGCCCTCGAGCAGGAGAAAAACCATCAGCTCACCGCCGGCTATCAGCTCGAGATCATCCCCGGGGCACGCTGATCCCAGCCGGATCGAGCTCCTCGGCGAACAGTTCCAGGGCGTACTGGGCGGCCACGGAATTGCCGTTGTCGTCAAGGGCCGGCGACCAGGCGCAGACCGTCATCCGTCCCGGCACCACGGCGACGATGCCGCCGCCCACGCCGCTCTTCGCCGGTAGCCCGACGCGATAGGCGAAATCCCCCGCCGCGTCGTACATGCCGCAGGTCGCCATGATCGCATTGATGCGGCGCGTCAGTCCCGGCGAGACGAAGCGCTCGCCCATGGCGCGGGCCTCGCCGTCGGCCGCCAGGAAGTTCATGGCCACGGCCAGGTCGTTGCAGCTCATGGCCAGCGCACAGCAGGAGAAGTAGGTGCGCAACACCTCGTCGACGTCGTTGTCCAGGTTGCCGAAGGCCTTCATCAGATAGGCCATGGCGGCGTTGCGCGAACGGTGCTGCCACTCGGAGTCCAGCACCTCGTCGTCGATCAGGATCCTGGCGTTGCCCGCCAGCCGCCGGGCCACGTCCTGCAGGTGCTTGTCCGGGGTGGCAAAGGCGCTGACCAGGCGATCCGTGACCACGATGGCGCCGGCATTGATGAAGGGGTTGCGCGGCTTGCCCCGTTCGGCCTCGAGCTGGGCCAGCGAGTTGAACGGCATGCCCGACGGATTGAGCCCGACCCGCTGCCACAGCGCTTCGCCGTGCACGCGCAGGGCGAGGGTGAGCAGCAGCACCTTGGCGATGCTCTGGATCGAGAAGGGCGTCTCGGCGTCCCCGGCGGCATACAGCGTGCCGTCGTTGGTGCACACGGCGATGCCGAGCCGTTCCGGGTCCTGTTCGGCCAACGCCGGGATGTAGCTGGCGACCCGACCGCTACCGAGCCGGGAGCGGGCCCGGGCATGGATGCTCTCCAGCCAGGCCTGCATGTCTTCCCCTTCCGGCAGGGTTCGCACGCTCTGAGCCCCAACGGCCGGCCCCGAAGCATCGGGGCCGGCCGCAGGCCGTGACAGAGGGTATCGCACCGCTACTTCGCCGGCTGGCCGGCGGTCGGTGCCGCTGCGCCGTAACGCTTAAGGCGCTCGATGTCCTCGGGCTCGATCTCCCAGGCGGCGGGATCGATGTCGAGGTCGGCGAACTTCTGGGCATCGAACACGGGGTGGCGAATGCCGGCGCGGATCTGCTCGTCGAAGTCGCGCATCAGGCGCAGCCCAGGCTTGAACAGCATGAGCAGGGCGATAAGGTTGGCCAGCGCCAGGAAGCCCATGGTCACGTCGGCGAAGGCGAACACCGTGCCCAGGTCGGTCAGCGCGCCCCAGGCGCAAAGCGCGACGATCGCGATGCGGAACAGGTTGAACAGCGTGACGTTGCCATCGCTGAAGTAGTTGAGGCTGTTCTCTCCCAGGTAGTAGTTGTAGAGAATGGTGCTGAAGCCGAACAGCAGCAGCGCCACGCTGACGAAGCTGCGGCCCCATTCGCCCACGTGGTCGGCCAGCGAGACCTGGATCAGCGCCACGCCGCCGATGTCGGCACCGCTGGTCGGGTCGTAGGCGCCGCTGAGCAGGATGATGAAGGCGGTGGCCGAGCAGATGATCAGGGTGTCGATGAACACCGAGAAGGCCTGCACGACCCCCTGGTTGGCCGGGTGCGGCACATAGGCCACCGCGGCGACGTTGGGCGCGCTGCCCAGGCCCGCCTCGTTGGAGAACAGGCCGCGCTTGACCCCATCATGATGGCGGCGCCGATACCGCCACCCACCGCCGGCTCCAGGCCGAAGGCGCTGTTGACGATCAGCAGGAAGACCTCGGGGATGCGCGGCAGGTTCATGCCCAGTACCACGAAGGCAATCAGCAGGTAGCCCACCGCCATGACCGGCACCAGCACCTCGGTCACCCGGGCGATGCGCTTGATGCCGCCGAAGATGATCAGGCCGACCACCGCGGCCATGCCGATCCCGGTATAGAGCACCGGAATGCCGAAGGCGTCGTCGAAGGAGGTGGCCACGGCATAGGACTGCAGCGCGGTGAAGCCGAAACCGAAGGTGACCAGCAGCAGCACCGAATAGAGCGCGGCCAGCCACTTCCAGCGGCTACCGAGGCCGCGGGCAATGTAGTAGGCCGGTCCGCCGCGGTAGGTGCCGTCCGGCTGGGCCGTCTTGTAGGCCTGGGCCAGGGTGCACTCGAGGAAGCTGGTGGCCATGCCCATCAGGCCGACCAGCCACATCCAGAAGATCGCCCCGGGGCCGCCGAGGGTGATGGCCACCGCCACGCCGGCGATGTTGCCGCCGCCGACGCGGCCGGCAATGGAGAGCAGCAGTGCCTGGAAGGAGCTCAGATGGCCGTGCTTGTCACGCTTGAACGCCTGGCTGGCGCCGAGGATGCGGAACATGCGGGCGGAATAGCGAAACTGGACGAAGCGTGAGCTCAGGGTGAAGCCGACGCCGACGGCGATCAGCAGGGCGATGAGCACCTTGCCCCACAGCAGGTCGTTGATCAGATCGAGCATCAGGCGTTCCTCCGCTCGGGCGCGACGTGGAGCAGCACGGACCGGGGAGTGGCGGTGGGTATCGTTATTCTTGGCATGGAACTGGAACCTCTTGCTGATGTTTTTTCGACTGGGCCCACCGTAAGCGGGCCGGTTGTCATCGCAAGTTCCATGCCATTCCGCTGCTTTCCTGCAACCTATTGATTCAGAGAGAAAAAATTCAAGGGGTGAGGCTTTGCGTCATCGTCAGCGCTATAACCCAGGTTCTAGAGGGGCTCGGCGATAAGGCTAACTTATTGAATCGGAAGAATAAAAAAAGAGTTATAACTCAAGTTATCGTTATAACCCAGGTTATGACCCTTCCGTGCGGCGCTTCTTCAGCCGCTTGCTCAAGGCAGGCTGCGAGATGCCCAGCCAGCGCGAGGCGATCGACTGATTGCCTTCGGCGCGGCGCAGCGCCTCCTCCACCAGCGCCTCGGCGACCGCTTCCAGGGTGGGCAGCGGCTCGTCGGCAGCGAACACGGGCCCTGGGCTGGGCTGGTGCGTGGGAACCACCGCTCCCGGCTGGCCGATGGCACGCTTGAACGACTCCATGGAGAGCGTGTGGCTGCGGTGCAGGCTCATGGCGTCGTAGACCATGGCGCGCAGCTCGCGCACGTTGCCGGGAAAGGCGTACTCGCCGAGCAGGATCTCCAGCTCGGGGGGATGGCTCGGCTTGCGCTTGCCCAGCTCCTCGGCCGCTTCGGTCAGGAAGTGGTCCAGCAGCAGAGGAATGTCCTGCTTGCGCTGGCGCAGCGGCGGAATGTGTACCTGATGCGTGCGCAGGCGATAGTAGAGGTCCTTGCGGAAGGCGCCCGTGCGCTGCTTCTCGGCCAGGTCGTGGTGGGTCGCCACCAGCACCCGGGCCTGCAGCCGCTTGGGCCGGTCGCTGCCCAGCGGGTAGTACTCCCCCTCCTGGAGCAGGCGCAGCAGCTTCACCTGGGAGGCCGGGTTGAGATCGCCGATCTCGTCGAGCAGCAGGGTGCCGCCCGCGGCCTGCTCGATCATGCCGGCCCGCGGCTGGTCGGCGCCGGTGAAGGCCCCACGCTGGTGACCGAACAGCGTGTCGGCGAAGACGTTGTCGTCGAGGCCGGCCACGTTGACGCACACCAGCGGCCCGCTGCAGCCGCTCAGGGAATGGGCGGCCCGGGCGATCAGTTCCTTGCCCACGCCGCTCTCGCCGGTGATCAGGATGGGCTGACGGGTCAGCGCCACCGACTCCAGATACTGGAAGACCGCGCGCATCGCCTTGTCGGCGGTGACGATATGGGCGAAGGCCTCGGGCCGCTCCAGGGTGTCGCAGAGCACGCGCCGACGCAGCGCCTGGTTCTCCTGGCTCAGTTCCTGCAGGCGAATGGCGCGGCGGATGCCTTCGATGAGCCGGCTCTCCTCGTCGGTCTTGACGAAGTAGTCGAAGGCCCCGAGCTTGATGCAGTTGACCGCGGTTTCCACCTGATTGAGGCCGCTGATGACGATCACGCCGATGTCGGGATACTCCTCGACGATGCGCGCCAGCAGCTCCTCGCCCGACAGGTGGGGCATGGTCAGGTCCAGGGTTACCAGGCCGATGTTCTCCCGCGCCAGGATGTCCATGACCTCGCGGCTGTCCTGGCAGCGGTGAATGTGGTTGATGCCCCCGCTGCGCTCCAGGGCGATGCTCAGGCTGCGCAGGAAGGAGGGCTCGTCGTCGACCAGCAGCACGCCGAATGCGGGGTAGAGGGGCGGTGTGGTCAGGGGCGTGCTCATGGTGCGTCTGTCTCCTGCTCACGGGTCTGGGGCGTGCTGGTCGACGTCGCGTCGGCCGGCCTGGTTGGCAGCGACAGCACGGCCCGGGTACCGTGGCCGGGCCGGGAGTCGAAGGTCAGGCCGCCCTGATGCTCGCTGACGATACTGGCGGAGACGGAGAGGCCCAGCCCGGTGCCGCCGCACTCGCGGCGGGTGGTGAAGAAGGGGTCCGTCAGCCGGTGCATGTCCTCCGGGGCGATGCCGCACCCCTCGTCGCACACCTCCACCAGCACCCGGCCCTCGCTGCGCTCGTGACGCGTCGTCAGGCGGATGCCCTGGGCAGGGTTCTCCAGCGCCTGACAGGCGTTCAGCACCAGGTTGATCACCACCTGCTCGATGCGCTGAGCGTTGCCGACCAGCGGCGGCAGGTCGTCGGCATAGTGGGCCTCGAAGCGGCCGGTCGCCTTGCGGATCGAATTGTCCACCAGGCGCACGGCGGTGGCCACCACCTCGTTGAGATCGAAGAGCTCGGCCTGAGCGCTGCCGCCCTGGCGGGCGAAATCCTTGAGGTCGCCGACGATGCGCTTGATGCGCCGGGTGCCCTCCTGCATGTCGTCGATCATGCCGGGGATCTCCTCGCGCATGCGCGAATAGGGCAGCCCGCCGAACGGGAAGTCGCCGTGGCGGCGGTAGTGCGCTTCGAGGATCGGCTCGGCGTCGGCCCAGGCGTCGCGCAGCACCGGCAGGTTCAGCAGCAGCAGACTGCTGGGGTTGTTGATCTCGTGGGCCACCCCCGAGACCAGCACGCCGAGCGACGCCATCTTGTCGGCCTGGATCAGCTGCTGCTGGTGCAGCCGCAGCTCCTCGGTGCGCGCCGCCACCTCGCGCTTGAGCAGGCGGTTCCAGATCACGATGACGCCCAGGATCAGCAGCAGCAGCGCCGAGAGCGCCGCGCCGACCTGGCCGACCCGGTGCCAGGGGAAGCCCTCGCCGCCCTCCAATGGCCCCAGCCAGCGGTCGTAGATCGCCTGGTGGCGGCCGGTGTTCTTGAGGATGGCCAGCCCCTCGCTGAACTTGGCCAGCAGGTTGGCGTCGCCCTGGCGCACCGCGTAGCCATAGCGCAGCGAAAAGGGCCGCGCCACCGGCACCAGGTTGGTCAGGCCCAGCTCGCGGCTGAGGTAGAGCGCCGGCAGGTTGGCCACCAGGGCATAGTCGTGCTGGCCGGCGGCCAGCGCCCGCAGCGCATCGGCGTGGGTGTCCACGGGGATCACCACGGCGCCGATGTCATGTTCGATCAGGTAGTCGTGCATGATGTCGCCGCGCTGGACCAGCACCTCCTTGCCGCGCAGCTCCTCGACCTCGACCACCGGGTCGCCGCGGCGGGCGAAGATCGACTGATGGACGATGGCATGGGGCGGGGCGAAATCGAACTGTTCGGTGCGCGCCTCGGAGAACGACATGCCCTGGAGAATGTCGATCTCCCCCTGCTCCAGCCCCCGGCGCACCTCGCTCCACGGCTTGAGCTCGATGCGCACCTCGATGCCCATCACCTCGGCGATGGCCTGGGTCAGCTCCACGTTGTAGCCGGCAGGCTCACCGTCATCGTCGAGAAACTCGTAGGGCGGGTGGTAGTGATCGCCACCGACGACGATGACGTCTCTGGCCCCCTCGGGCCCCTCGACCGCAGCCTGCCCCCAGCCCGGCAGGGGCACCATGAGGCAGACGGCCAGTGCCAGCCGTCGTAGCCACCCCATGGGATGGGATGGTTGCCTTCGACAGGGCACTGCCCGGTTCGCCTTCATTGCTGCATTACTCGATATTCTGGATCTGAAAATAGTGCATGAGAAATTTTCATAGTCCAAACAAGTGCTTGGTGAAATCTCGGCAGCCAAGCGCGACTTTACTCCCCAGAGTACTCCCCGTTTGGCGGAGGCTTTCAACCGTCAACGGATCAGGATGGCAGAGAAGAATGCTACACTGCGCATTCTAGTGGAGCGCTAGGCCAGAGGCGATGCATGTCGCCTTGCCCTGGCAGGTTGACCGCCGCCGTCTTGGCTGTTCTACGACTAAGGCGGACTGCTGCAGAGAAGCAGCTACTGATAAGAAGCGCAGTGATGGAATCATTACAGCCCTGGATCTCTCTGATTGCTTTGGCAATCCCCGCATTCATTGGCCTGCAGCTAGTGAGGCTGGTTCGGCACTACTTCTCCCTGCCAACCCTGGAGGAGTATCGGGAGGAATTCCCCGATTGTGCCACCAAGCACGGGACTCGCTGTTTCGAGTGCGGCGCCAAAGCGATTTGGCGGCAGCACATCATCGGCAACGAGCGAATCATCTTCTCTTGCCGCGATTGTGGTGAACCTCTCTACCGCCGCTGAGATCTGAGGAGTTTGCACAAAAATCTTTACAAGGGGCCTATTTTTCTCGTGTATTTTAGCCCCTTATCGATGCCGTGCTGCAAGCGCACCGGCAGCGGTGCCCAGCTTGCGGTCACTGGGATAATGCAGGCACTCCTCATCCATACGTAGCGGGTGCGTTGGCCGGTCTTCCGGCCGCACCCGGTAGTAGGATTGGCTCTTGATTTTACGCAGCTCCTGGGGCGGTACCAGGCGAAAGCGCCGTGAGTGCCGGGACTCCTCCGAACGCGGCTGCTGGGCCCGCTCAGGCGAATAGGCATCGGCGGCGTAGGTGATGGGCGTGTCAGCCGCGGTAGAAGGCATTCAGCTTATCCTGATGCTCGCTGACGTGGCGCTCGTAGGTGGCGTCGTCCATGTCGCGCCAATAGCGCGGGTTGCGCCCGGTGTGTCGGTCGTGCTCGATGCTGGCGGGATCGAGAGGCCGATAGATCTCGAACACCGGAATGTCCGGCAGCGGCTGGGTGGTATCCATATAGCGTTGGATCATGTCCCAGGCAGCGCGCTGCTCCACATGGCTGCTGGTGGCGCTGAACATGCCCACCAGAGCGACATGGGCTTCCTCGCGATAGTGCACCAGGCTGAGGTTGAACTGCGGCAGCCCCTGATGGCTGGGGGTGCTTTGCAGGTAGCAGTCAAACTCTTCGAAGGGCAGCTCATGCGCTACCTGCCAGGCGGTGCTTTTCTTGGCGGGATTGGCGAACACGATCACCTTGCCGGTGGCGCGATTCAGTTCCCACATGGGGCCGGGTTGATAGCCTGAGGCCCAGTTGGGGAAGAGCCGATAGATTAAATTCGCCCCCCCCATAAAATCAAACACACAACACTGGAAGCAAGAATAATTCTTCCCATTACAAAATAATGCTCAGAGCCAATCTGGTTGTCTCCCAGTGATAAAAATAACAAAAGGATAGACATACCAACACCTGCAAACACCGTCATGCCTAAGCCAACCATTCCAGTCAAGCGAATAACACCAAAGAAAAAATCCCGCTTGGTCTGGCTGGTATAGCGCAGGCACTCCTCATCCATGCGCAGCGGGTGCGTTGGCCGGTCTTCCGGCCGCACCCGGTAGTAGGATTGGCTCTCGATCTTTCGCAGCTCCTGGGGCGGTACCAGGCGGATGCCACGGGTCGTGGGTGCCATGTCCATGGTGGGCTGACGGCGCGGCAGGCGCTGGCCGCTGGCGGCGGCCAGGCGAAAGCGCCGTGAGTGGCGGCACTCCTCCGAACGCGGCTGCTGGGCCCGCTCAGGCGTATAGGCATCGGTGGCGTAGGTGATGGGCGTGTCAGCC
>Ga0213835_100063_pt1 | contig 159103 bp, 141 predicted proteins | sample SWPATP01_FD_160576 | JGI IMG/M metagenome (GOLD analysis project Ga0213835, IMG submission 160576) | Coastal seawater microbial communities from Marineland, Florida, United States - SWPA TP0 #1 | ecosystem: Environmental > Aquatic > Marine > Coastal | place: USA: Florida | collected 2016-08-05
CATCTCATTGCTGAGACAACGCTTAATACTTTTGTGAACATTTGATAATTTAAGTAATCAGTGACCGAAGTCACTGGCACCTTCATCAAACGCCCACACTTATCGACTGTTAATTTTTAAAGAACTTATTCGTGGCCCGCGCCGAGCGCTGCTTTGCTGTGTTCTGCGAATCGTTTTGTTCGTCAGCAGCAGAGGAAGAAGAGTATGAAGCGTTTCATGATTCTCGTCAACCTCTTTTTTGCTACACCGCAAATTTCGCGGCCCTCTTTCTAACTTCAACTACTTGATTTCGTTGTCGTTTTTCCGAGGAGGCGAACTATAGCAAACGGGTACGGAAGTTGGCAAGGACCTTTCGGAACTTTCTACAACAGCCAGTCGATGGGTAGCACCGACAGGATGCGCACCCCAACTCGCTTCCAGATTCCCGTACCGGGCTCCGTGTCGTGACGCAGCGTCTTGCCGTCCGCGCGTTCGATCCAGAACAGCTTGCCGCTCGCATCCAGGCGCACTTCATAAGCGCGCTCGGGCATGCTGGTGTCCAGCCTCTGGCTCAGGGCGCGGGCCATGCGCGGGCTGTCGATGACGAATCCCATTTCGGTATTCAGGTCGATCGAACGCCGGTCCATATTGAAGGAACCGATGAAGACGCTGCGGCCATCGACTCCGAAAGTCTTGGCGTGCAGGCTCGACGCGGAGCTGCCGAAGCGGCCGCGCCCCGAATCCGGCAAGTCCGCGCTCCAGGCGCGGCGCAGTTCGTACAGGGAGACGCCGGCGCTAAGCAGGTCGTGCCGCCATTTCGCGTAACCGGCATGGACGGCGGCGACGTCGGTCGCTTCCAGCGAGTTGGTCAGCACCCGTACCCTGGTGCCGCCACGGGCCATGTCGATCAGCGCCTGCGCGCCCGACTCGCCGGGCACGAAATACGGTGACACCAGGTCGATGCTGCGTTCGGGATTGCCCCACAGGCGCTGCAGCTGGACGGCCAGCCGGTCTTCCGGCCTGGCCTTGCCGCTCACCTTGGCCGGATCGTCGGTGACCAGGCGGGTGACATTCCATTCCAGCGGCGCCCGCCCTTCCTTGAGCTGCTCGACAAAAGCCGAAACGCGGATCGCCTCCAGATAGCGCTGGGCTTCCGGCTGGCCGCGCAGCCCGGCGGCGCGTTGCGCCAGGGCGCCGGCCGGCTGGGCGGAATCCGGGTCGACCAGGTTCGACACCGGGTAAGCGGCGGCGCTATTCCAGTAGCGGTCGAAGTCGCGCGAGGTATCGGCCACCACCGGGCCGACGGCGAGCACGTCGAGATCGACGAACAGCACGTCGCCCGCCGCGCCGAAGTATTCGTCGCCGACGTTGCGGCCACCCACGATCGTCACCTGGTTGTCGGCCGTGAAGGATTTGTTATGCATGCGCCGGTTCAGGCGGCTGAAGTCGAACAGGTAGCCGAGACTGCGCCAGGCCCGCGTGCGGAAGGGATTGAACAGGCGTACTTCGATGTTCGGGTCCGCGTCCAGCGCGGCCAGCAGCGGATCGAGTCCGGCCGTGTTGTTATCGTCCAGCAGCAGCCGGACCCGTACTCCGCGCGCCGCCGCGCTGCGCAGCTCGTCGAACAGCAGCACGCCGGTGAGGTCGTCGTGCCAGATGTAGTACTGGACGTCGAGGCTGCGCTCGGCGCCACGGGCGAACAGCACGCGCGCGGCGAAGGCGTCGCGCCCGTCGGCCAGGGCCAGCACGCCGGACTGGCCGGGGTGCGCAACCGCCAGTGGCGCGATCGCCTGCCCGAGGCGCGTGGTACCGGTGTCGGCCAGCGCCAGCGTGCCAGTGCGCGCGGCGGGCGGCAAGGCGGTACAGCCGGAGCCGGCCGCCAGCGCGATGAGAAGCGCCGTCGTCCCTGTCAGGAAGAGCGGCGCTCGCATCTTACATACCTTCGAAATTGGCTTTGCGCTTGGCGAGGAAGGCCGACATGCCCTCCTTCTGCGCCGGCGTGCCGAAGGCGGCATGGAAGAAGCGGCGCTCGTAACGCACGCCTTCGGTCAGCGTGGTCTCGAAGGCGCGGTTCACCGAATCCTTGATCGCCATCGCCACCGAGACCGGCATGTCGGCAATGGTCGCCGCCACCTTGAGCGCCTCGGCCATCAGCTGGTCGGCCGGGAAGATGCGCGACACCAGGCCGGTGCGCTCGGCTTCCGCCGCGTCGATCATGCGCGAGGTCAGCAGCATGTCCATCGCCTTCGATTTGCCGATCGTGCGCGGCAGGCGCTGGGTGCCACCGGCACCCGGGGTCACGCCGACCTTGATTTCCGGCTGGCCGAACTTGGCGCTATCGGCGGCGATCAGGAAATCGCACATCATGGCCAGTTCGCAGCCGCCGCCCAAGGCATAGCCGGCGACGACGCCGATCACCGGTTTGCGCACATTCAGGATGTGTTCCCAATTGCGGCCGATGTAATTGCCGGGATAGGTATCGGCATAGGTGTACTCGGCCATGGCCGCGATATCGGCGCCCGCCGCGAACACCTTGTCGCTGCCGGTGACGACGATGACGTTGACGCCGGGGTCGGCGTCGAACTTGTAGAGCGCGTCGCCCAGCTCGTTCATCATGTTGTCGTTCAGCGCATTCATCGCCTTCGGGCGATTCAGGCGAATCACGGCCACCTTGCCGTGGTTTTCGATCAGCAGGTCAGCGTATTCCATGGGACACCTCTATATAAGGATTGATCAGTGCCGCGATTGTAGCGCCTTCACGGCTGGGAAAGAACGGTATCATTTCTATTCAAGCAAGTTCACAGCGAGCACCCTATTCCACCACTCCGCCAGACCTTCACCCGCCTCTGCGCCGACGGCCTGCTGCGCAGCGCCGACTTCCGCCGCCTGTGGCTGAGCAGTGCGCTGACCCAGTTCGGCTCCCAGATCACGCTACTGGCCCTGCCGATCTGCGCGGTGCTGCTGATGCATGCGACGCCGAGCCAGATGGGCACCCTGGCCGCCCTCGAATCCCTGCCCTTCCCGCTCTTTGGCCTGCCGTCGGGCGTGCTGCTGGACCGCTGCCGGCGCCTGCCGATCATGATGTGCAGCGACATGATGGTCGCTACGGCCCTGGCGAGCGTCCCCCTGGCCTGGTGGATGGGCGCGCTGACGATCCACTGGCTGTACCTGGTCGGCTTCGTGCTGGGTACGGGCTTTGTCGTCGGCGGCAGCGCCGAGCAAGTCTTCCTGACCTTCGTCGTCGGGCGCGAGCGCCTGGTCGATGCGGCGGCCAAACTGGCCGGCACCGAATCGGCGGCGCGCCTGATGGGTCCCGGCATGGCGGGCGCGCTGGTGCAGCTGCTGGGCGCGCCGCTGGCGATCCTGTGCAACGTCGCCGGCTTTGTCGTCTCGCTGGCGAACCTGCGCAGGATTGGCGCGCGCGAGCCGCAACCGGCGCCTTCGACCGCCCATCCACTGACCGACATCCGCGAGGGCCTGGCCTTCGTCTGGAACCACCCGGTCTTGCGCACGCTCGCCGCGATCGCGGGTGCCTGGCATTTCCTTTTCTATGGCTACCTGGCCCTGCACGTGCTGTTCGCCACCCGCGTGCTGGGCATGAGTGCGGGCGTGATGGGGACGGCGCAGATGCTGGGCGGCGCCGGCATCCTGGCCGGCTCGGTGCTGGTCAAGCCGCTCTCGCAACGCTACGGCACCGGAGGCGCGATTCTGGCCGGGCTGTGCGTGCTGGCCTTCGGCCTGGCGCTGATGCCGGCGATATCGCCCGCCCTGATGGGCAGCGCGCCGATGAGCGCCATCGCCTACGGCCTGGGTGTATTCGTGCTCGATTGCGGCGCGACCCTGTTTTTCGTGCCCTACATCGCGCTGCGCCAGCGCGTGACACCGGACGCGGTCCTCGGGCGGATGGTGGCGACGATGCGTTCGCTGACGGTGGCCAGCGCCCCGCTCGGCGCGCTGGCGGCCGGCACGATCGCCGAGCGCTTCAGCGTGCGCACCGGATTGGTGTGCGTGGCGGCCGGCGCGGTCCTGCTGGCGGTGGCGGCCGTGGCCGGGACCCGCCTACGCCATGTCAACGACTGAGCGCACTTATTTCGGCAGCAGCACCCAGGTCGACCCGCGCTGCTTCATGCGCCCGGCATAGTCGGCCGCATTGCCGCCGAACCCGAAGAAGAAGTCGGCACGCACGGCACCGCGGATGGCGCCGCCGGTGTCCTGCGCCATCATCAGGCGCTGGATCGGGGCGCCATCGGTCGGGTGGGTGGTCGACAGGAACAGCGGCGCGCCCAGCGGCACGATGGACGGGTCGACCGCCACCGAACGCTCCGGCGTCAAGGGCACGCCGAGCGCGCCCTTCGGCCCGACGCCCGGATCCGGCAGGCGCTCCTCGCGGAAGAAGATATAGCTCGGGTTGACATTCAGGAGCTCCTGGCGCCGCTGCGGATGGGAGGCGATCCAGGCCTTGATGCTCTGCGCCGAGACGCCATCGGCCGGCAGCTCGCCCTGCTCGACCAGCCAGCGCCCGATCACCTTATATGGATGGCCGTTCTGGTCGGCGAACGCGATGCGCACGGTTTCGCCGCTCTCATCCAACCGGACCCGCCCCGAACCCTGCACTTCCAGGAAGAAGGCCTCGACCGGATCGTCGACCCAGACCAGTTCCTTGCCAGCCAGTGGCGCGCGCTCGATTTCGGCGCGGGTGCTGTAGGGAACCACGGTCTTGCCGACCAGGCGGCCCCGCAGGCGCATGTTCTTCAGGGTCGGATAAGCCGCCGCCAGGTCGACCGTGATCAGATCGTCCGGCACCCGGTAGAGCGGGGTCTGGAAGGCGCCGCCGCGTTTGCGCGCGCCGCGCAGCATCGGCTCGTAATAGCCGGTGATGAGGCCCGTGTCGGCGCCATCGGGCATGCGCATCTGGTTCGGCACGAAATACAGTTCGAAATAGCGGCGGATCGCGGCGCCATCCTGCCCGTCGACCGCGTTCGACGCGGCACACGGCGCCGTCCACTGCGGTTTCTTCGCCAGCACGCGGCACGACGCCATGAACGCGGGCCAGGCCTGGCGCAGGTCGTCCTGCTGCCAGCCGGGCAGCGCATCGAAGGACACCGGGGTCATGGCGGGCACCGGCGGCGGCTTGGGCAGGTCGGCGGGAATGCCGACCGGGCCGACCGGCGGCGGCATCACGATGTCGGGCTGCCGCGCCGGCGGCGGCTTCACCGGCGGCGCGGGCGGCGGCGTGCCGCAGGCGGCCAGCAGGAGGGCGACGAGGGCAAACGAAGAAGGTACACTGCGGCGTATCGAATGCATAAGGACAGTCTATGTGGATCTTGATGTTGGAAGCGGGCGTGGCATTCTTCCTGCTGGCGTTCATCGTCTGGTGGACGATGTTCTCGGGACGGCCGGAAAACCGCAAACGGCCGCTGCGCGAAGAAAAACCACCCGGCGAACCGGAATGATCAGTGCAGCATGCTCGGCAGGGTAAGCACGAATTCCGGAATCTTGACCTCGAAGCGGTGGCCGTCCTCGGCCACGCAGAAGTACTCGCCGTGCATCGAGCCCTGCGGCGTGTTCAGCGGCGTGCCGCTCGCGTATTCGAACTCCTCGCCCGGTTTCAGCAGCGGCTGGTGGCCGACCACGCCCAGGCCCGACACTTCCTGGGTCCGGTTGTTGGCGTCGGTGATGACCCAATGGCGCGAAATCAGCTGGGCCGGCACCTCGCCGGTATTCTTGATCGTGATCGTGTAGGAAAACAGATATTCGTCGCGCTCCGGCTTGCTCTGCTCGGGCAGGTACTTGGTGCGGACGGTAACGCTGAAATCATAGGTAGCCATCGGCTTCCTCTTTCTTATTGGTGGGGACGCATGTGCGAAAGTGGCATGATACCCCGCCCCGCAAATCCGGGCTGCGCGCCTCCCGCGCGGCTCGGCGTAAAATAGCGGCTTCACCCATCCGCATTGTCCTCCCATGACCACCTACCGCATCGCTCCCAGCATCCTATCCGCCGATTTCGCCCGCCTGGGCGAAGAAGTGCGCAACGTCGTCGAAGCAGGCGCCGACATCATCCACTTCGACGTGATGGACAACCATTACGTGCCGAACCTGACCATCGGCCCGCTGGTCTGCCAGGCGATCCGCCCGCACGTGCAGGTGCCGATCGACGTCCACCTGATGGTCAAACCGGTCGACCGCATCATTCCCGACTTCGCCAAGGCCGGCGCCAACATCATCACCTTCCACCCGGAAGCGTCCGAGCACATCGACCGCACCCTGCAGCTGATCCGCGACCACGGCTGCAAGGCCGGCCTGGTGTTCAACCCGGGTACGCCGATGCATTACCTCGAGCACGTGATGGACAAGATCGACATGATCCTGATCATGTCGGTCAACCCTGGCTTCGGCGGCCAGTCCTTCATCCCGGAAGCGTTGAAAAAGATCGCGATCGCGCGCCGCCTGATCGACGAATCGGGCCGCGACATCCTGCTGCAAGTCGACGGCGGCATCAAGATCGACAACATCGCCGCCGCCGCCGCCGCCGGCGCCGACACCTTTGTCGCCGGCTCGGCCATCTTCGGCAAGCCCGACTACAAGGGCGTGATCGACGCCATGCGCGCCGAACTGGCGACGGTCGGCAAATAATGCGCGCCGGCGCCGCGGCCATCCGGGCCGCCATCATCGACCTCGACGGCACGATGCTCGACACCGTGCCCGACTTCGAAACGGCCCTGAACGGCATGCGTGCCGGATTCAAACTGGCACCGATCACCCAGCAGACCATCACGCCGATGGTCGGCAAGGGCTCGGAAAAGCTGATCCGCGACGTGCTTGCGCTCGACTACGACGCGGCCCGCATCGACGCCATCTTCGACGAGGCGATGGCCGCCTACCAGCGCCATTACCTCGCCATCAATGGCCAGCGGAGCGTGCTGTACGAGGGCGTGATCGAAGGGCTGGAGGCCTTGAAAAACATGGGCTTGCGCCTGGCCTGCGTGACCAACAAGCCGATCGCGTTCACGACACCGCTGCTGGAACAGAAGGGACTGGCGCCCTATTTCGAGCTGGTGTATGGCGGCGACTCGCTGGCACGCAAGAAGCCCGATCCCCTGCCCCTGCTGCAGGTGTGCAGCGACTTCGACCTGGCGCCTCCCCAAGTGGTGGCGATTGGCGACTCGTTGAACGATGCCGAAGCGGCGCGCGCCGCACGTTGCTTTGTGCTCACAGTGCCATATGGTTATAACCACGGAATGCCTGTGCAAGACATCGATAGCGATGGTATAGTTAATTCGCTACTGGATGCCGCCGAGCTCGTTCGTGCGCACAACAGCACTCAAAACTAACTCATCTATACATGTTCTCCATTAAAAAACTCACTGTCAACCAGACCGGCGCCCTCGAGGCCTGGGTCTGGCGACGCTGGCAATCCTGGGCTAACTGAACCCGCATCGATTGCTGCCGGCTGCACACGCATCCGGCAGGTTTTTTAGACTACCGCCGCCCATCCTCCAACTCGAACGCTGGCGGCCCGGAGAAGAACATGACCGAACTCGAATTCAAATCGCTGGCCAACCAGGGCTATAACCGCATTCCGCTGATCGCCGAAGCCTTTGCCGATCTCGAAACGCCGCTGACCCTGTACCTGAAACTGGCCCAGTCGCAAAACACCGGCAAGAACACCTTCCTGCTCGAGTCGGTCGTCGGCGGCGAGCGCTTCGGGCGCTATTCCTTCATCGGCCTGCCGGCCAGGACGCTGCTGCGCAGCAGCGGCACGACCACCGAGATCGTCACCAATGGCGTCGTGGTCGAGACCCACGAGGGCAATCCGCTCGACTTCATCGAGACCTTCCAGGCGCGCTTCAAGGTCGCGCTGCGCCCCGGCATGCCGCGTTTCTGCGGCGGCCTGGCCGGTTACTTCGGCTACGACACGGTGCGCCATATCGAGCGCAAGCTGGTCGGCAAGGCCCCGAACGACCCGCTCGGCCTGCCCGACATCCAGCTGATGGTGACCGAGGAACTGGCCGTCATCGACAACCTGTCGGGCAAGCTGTACCTGATCGTGTATGCCGACACCGCGCAGCCGGAAGCGTTTTCCAAAGCGCGCCAGCGTTTGAAGGATTTGCGCGTCATGCTGCGCCGTAGCGTCGATGCGCCGGTCACGACCGCTTCGGTGCGCACCGAAGCGGTCCGCGAATTCAACAAGGAAGACTACCTGGCGGCGGTGGCCAAGGCCCACGACTACGTGATGGCGGGCGACCTGATGCAGGTGCAGATCGGCCAGCGCATCCGCAAGCCGTATGTCGATTCGCCGCTCTCGCTGTACCGCTCGCTGCGTTCGCTGAATCCGAGCCCGTACATGTATTACTACAATTTCGGCGACATGCAGATCGTCGGCGCCTCGCCCGAGATCCTGGTGCGCAACGAGACGGCAGCAAGCGGCGAGCGCAAGGTCACGCTGCGTCCGATCGCCGGCACCCGCCCGCGCGGATCGACGCCGGAACGCGACACCGAACTGGCGGCCGAACTGCTGGCCGACCCGAAGGAAATCGCCGAGCACGTGATGCTGATCGACCTGGCGCGCAACGACATCGGCCGCATCGCCGACACCGGCAGCGTCAAGGTCACCGACCGCATGGTCATCGAAAAATACTCGCACGTGCAGCACATCGTCTCGAACGTCGAAGGCGCTTTGAAAGAAGGCATGTCGAACCTGGATGTGCTGCGCGCGACCTTCCCGGCCGGGACCTTGACCGGCGCGCCGAAAGTGCGGGCGATGGAAGTGATCGACGAACTCGAACTGACCAAGCGCGGCATCTACGGCGGCGCCTGCGGCTATCTCTCCTTCGGTGGCGAGATGGACGTGGCGATCGCGATCCGCACCGGCGTGATCAAGGACGGCAACCTGTACGTGCAGGCCGCCGCCGGCATCGTCGCCGACTCGATTCCGGAAATGGAATGGCAGGAAACCGAAGCCAAGGCGCGCGCCGTGTTGCGCGCGGCCGAGCAAGTGCAAGACGGACTGGATGGGGAGTTCTGACATGCTGCTAATGATCGACAATTACGATTCCTTCACCTATAACATCGTCCAGTATTTCGGCGAGCTCGGTGAAGAAGTGCGCACGGTGCGCAACGACGAGGTCACGATCGCCGAGATCGCGGCCATGAAACTCGACCGCATCTGCATTTCGCCAGGCCCGAAAGCGCCACGCGACGCGGGCGTCTCGGTCGAGGTCATCCAGCACTTCCAGGGCAAGCTGCCGATCCTTGGCGTCTGCCTCGGTCACCAGGCGATCGGCGAAGCCTTCGGCGGCAAGATCGTGCGCGCCAAGCAGGTCATGCACGGCAAGACCTCGATGATCGCGCACACCGGAGAAGGCGTCTTCAGGGGCTTGCCGAGTCCATTTACGGTGATTCGCTACCACTCGCTGGCGATCGAGCGCGCGTCCTTGCCAAGCTGCCTCGAAGTCACCGCCTGGACCGACGACGGCGAAATCATGGGCGTGCGCCACAAGGACTTCGACATCCAGGGCGTGCAGTTCCACCCCGAGTCGATCCTGTCCGAGCACGGCCACGCGCTGTTCAAGAACTTCCTCGAAGGCTAAGCGCCTGCCGCGCCCGATCGAGCGGCGCGGTTCTCAACCATTGACTGGAACGACCATGCCGATCACCCCACAAGAGGCGCTGCTGCGCTGTATCGAACACCGCGAAATCTTCCACGACGAGATGCTGCACCTGTTCCGCCAGATCATGTCGGGCCAGATGTCGCCGACCATGGTCGCGGCCCTGACCATGGGCCTGCGCGTCAAGAAGGAAACCATCGGCGAGATCACGGCCGCCGCGCAAGTCATGCGCGAATTTTCGACCAAGGTGCCTATGGCCGACACCACCCATTTGCTCGACATCGTCGGCACCGGCGGCGACGGCGCGAACACCTTCAATATTTCGAGCGCCTCGATGTTCGTGGCCGCCGCCGCCGGCGCGCGCGTGGCCAAGCATGGCGGGCGCAGCGTGTCGTCGTCCTCGGGCAGCGCGGACCTGATCGAGTCGCTCGGCGCGAATATCGACCTCAAGCCCGAGCAGATCGCCCAATCGATCGCCCAGACCGGCATCGGCTTCATGTTCGCACCGAACCACCATGCGGCCATGAAGCACGTGGCCCCGGTGCGGCGCGAGCTGGGCGTGCGCAGCATCTTCAATATCCTCGGGCCGCTGACCAATCCGGCCGGCGCGCCGAATATCCTGATGGGCGTGTTCCACCCCGACCTGGTCGGTATCCAGGTGCGCGTACTGCAACGCCTCGGCGCCCAGCACGCTCTTGTTGTATGGGGCCGCGACAACATGGATGAAGTCTCGCTCGGCGCCGGCACCCTGGTCGGCGAACTGGTGAACGGCGAAATCCGCGAATACGAAATCCACCCGGAAGACTTCGGCATGTCGATGATCGCCAGCCGCAACCTGAAGGTGGCCAACACGGACGAGTCGAAACTGCGCGTGATGGAAGCGCTGCGCGGCGAGCCGGGACCGGCCACCGACATCGTGGCCCTGAACGCCGGCACCGCGCTGTATGCGGCCGGGGTGGTGGCATCGATCGAGGAAGGCCTGGCGAAAGCCCGTGCGACCATCGCATCCGGCGCGGCCACGGCCAAGCTCGAACAATTCGTCAGCGTCACGCGCCAGCTGGGCGCCCACGCATAAAGGTTTCAAAGCATGTCCGACATCCTGAACAAAATCCTCGCCGTCAAGGCCGATGAAGTGGCGGCCGCCAAGAAATACCGCGACCTGGCCAGCCTGCGCCGCGAAGTCGAAGGCGATGCAGCGTTGCGCGCGGATATCCGCGGTTTCGAAGCGAGCCTGCGCAAGAACATCGGCGCCGGCCGCGCCGGCGTCATCGCCGAAGTGAAAAAGGCGTCGCCCTCGAAAGGCGTATTGCGCGCGGACTTCAAGCCGGCGCAGATCGCCGAGAGTTATGCCGAGGCCGGTGCATCCTGCCTGTCGGTATTGACCGACGTGAACTTTTTCCAAGGCAGCGTCGACTACCTGAAGCAGGCCCGCGCCGCCGTCGCGTTGCCCGTGATCCGCAAGGATTTCATGGTCGACATGTACCAGGTCTACGAAGCGCGCGCGATGGGGGCCGATGCGATCCTCCTGATCGTCTCGGCGCTCGACCATGGCCTGATGGCGGAATTGGAGGCCTGTGCCCAGGAACTTGGCATGGATGTGCTGGTCGAAGTACATGACGGTGATGAGTTAACCGCGGCCTTGAAGCTGAAAACGCCGCTGGTGGGCATCAACAACCGCAACCTGCGCACTTTCGAAACGTCGCTCGAAACGACGCTGGGCCTGCTGCCGCGTATTCCGGCGGAGCGCCTGGTGGTCACCGAGTCGGGAATCATGGTGCCGGGCGATGTAAAGCGCATGCGCGAGGCGAACGTGCATGCCTTCCTGGTGGGCGAAGCGTTCATGCGCGCGCCCGACCCTGGCGCCGAACTTCGACGATTATTCGACTGACATGATCACCTTCATCCGCACCCGGGCCACCTTCCTTCTCCTACTGGCAGCCCTGGGCGGATGCAGTGTCATCCAGCCCGTCGCTTCCAGCGCCGGGCGCCTGGTCGCCGCGATGCTTCCCACGCCGAAAACCGTCGCGCCGGTCGCGCCGCCCTCCCCCTCGCTCGACGCCTACAAGAACCAGGTGGCGCAACACGTCATGCGCCACAACAGCGGCCAGACCTTCAGCGGCCAACTGCCGCCGATGCTGCCGGCGATCGTCGTGGTCAACATCACGGTGGGCGCGGATGGGGAGTTGCAGGATGTCGTCGTCCAGCGCTCGCGCGACCCGGACGCGTCGGAGGTGGCGCTGGCCTCGATGCGGCGCAGCGGTCCGCTGCCCCGGCCCGTGAACCTGCTGGCCACAAACCGGCGCGCGCTGACGTTTTCCGAGACCTTCCTGTTCAATGACCAGTACCGGTTCCAGTTGCGCAGCCTGGCCGGGCCGCAATAGGGTCAGCGTCCGAGGACGTTCAACACCGCCATGCTCATCGCCTGCGCGGCCGTCTTGATCGACGGTTCCGGCACCGGCGCATAAAACGGCGAATGATTGAAGGCGATCGGCTTGCCGCCGTCGCGCGCCGCTTCTTCCAGCATCTTCGGGTCGTAGACGCCGGTGAAAAAGAACATCGACGGCACGCCCTGGTTCACGTACTGCGAAAAATCCTCGCTGGCCGTCATGGCCGGCATGCGCTGGGCGTTGGCGTCGCCGAACGCGTCCTTGAAGACCGCCTCGGTCTTGGCGACCAGCGCCTCGCTGTTGACGATGGCGGCGCCGCCGCTGATCAGCTGGACGTCCGGTGCCGGCGCGCCCGCCATCGCACTCGAGGCGTTGGCCACGCGCCTGACGCCGTCGAGCAATTTGGCGCGCACCGCCGGGCTGTACGAGCGGATCGTGCCGCGTACCTGGACGCTGTCCGGAATGATGTTGCCGACCGTGCCGCCCTGGATTGCGCCGATCGTGACGACGCCGAATTCCTTCGGATCCTTTTCGCGGCTGATCACCGTTTGCACGTCGACGACGAAGCGCGCCGCGATCGTGATCGGGTCGACCGATTTATCGGGCGCCGAACCATGGCCGCCGCGGCCCTTGAACACGATCTCGATGGCGTCCGAGTTCGACGACACCGCACCCGTGTTGTAGCCCACCGTGCCATGCGCGAGCGGCCAGGAATGCAGGGCGAACGCATAGTCCGGTTTCGGGAAGCGCGTGAACAGGCCGTCGTCGAGCATGGCCTTGGCGCCCGACACGGTTTCCTCGGCCGGCTGGCCGATGAAGACCAGGGTACCCTTCCACTGCGATTTCATTTCGACCAGCGTGCGCGCGGCGCCCAGCCAGCTGGCCATGTGGATGTCGTGGCCGCAGCTATGGGTGACGAAACTCTCGCGCCCGTCGCTGCTGGTTTTCGCGCGGCTGGCGTAGGGCAAGCCGGTCTTCTCTTCCATCGGCAAACCGTCGAGCTCGGTTCGCACCAGCACCGTCGGCCCGGCGCCGTTCTTAAACACGGCGACGAGGCCGGTCTTGCCGACTTTTTCCGTGACCTGGAAACCGAGCTTGCGCATTTCCTGCGCCAGCTTGGCGGCGGTGCGCACTTCCTGGAAGGCGATCTCCGGATGCGCGTGCAAATCTTTATAGACGGTGTCGAGCCAGGGATACATGCCGTCGACGCGTTTGCTTACGTCGCTCTTGAGCGGTGCGGGAAGCTGGGCCAGCGCCGGAAGGCTGGCAAGGGCGAGTACGGCGGCGGCGAACTTGTTCAACATGCACCTCTTGTGTGGTCGAGACAATCGGAGACGCAGGCGGGGAGCGCCTGCGCCAACAACATCAGCGCGCGCTCGGGCGCGCGATCGCGGTCGACTTCTTGCCCGCGACCGCCTGCGACAGCGAAATGCACGGCACCCGGTCGCCCTGCAGCGTGACGTCAAAACTCATCAGCTCGTCGCGCCGGAAGGCGTGCACCGTGAGCGTGTCGCCCACCCGGTAACGCGACAGCAGCGCGTCGACGTTCGACGGGTTGCCGTTCACGCGCAGGCCGTCGATCGCGATCACGATGTCGAGCGCCGACAGGCCGGCCAGGTGCGCCGCGCCGCCTTCGTGCACTTGCGTCAGCCTGGCACCGAGCGCATCGCGCCCGATGCCGGCGTCCAGCGACGGCTTGCCGCTCTTGCGCTCGTCGACCAGCTTCACGCCGAAGGGGGCGAACAGCTTCGCCAGCGGCAGGTCCTCGGTGCCGCGCACGTACTTGTCGAACAAGGTGCGCAATTTCAAACCGCTGACCTCGTCGAACAGCGCCTCGACTTCGGCTTCCGTGACGCCGCGCCCGACCTCCGGATAGAAGTCGCGGCCAAAGCGCTGCCACAGCGCGCGCATGATGTCGTCCAGGGTCTTCGCGCCATTCGTCCTGGCGCGGATCGTCAGGTCGAAGGCCAGCGCGATCAGCGAACCCTTGCTGTAATAGCTGATGATCGCATTCGGCGAATTCTCGTCCTGGCGGTAGTACTTGCTCCAGGCGTCGAAACTCGAATCGGCCACGCTTTGCTTGGTGCGGCCGCTGCCGCGCAGGACGCTGCCGATGGTTTTACCGAGCAGCTTGAAATAGGTCGGCTCGCCGATGATCCCGGCGCGTACCAGCATCAGGTCGTCGTAATAGCTGGTAAAGCCTTCGAACAGCCAGAGTAGCGGCGTGTAGCTTTCCACTTGCAGGTCGTAGGGCGCGAACGCGGCCGGCTTGATGCGCTTGACGTGCCAGGTGTGGAAGTACTCGTGGCTGCACAGGCCGAGGAATTTCAGGTAGCCCTCGTTCGGCTCGCCCGCCTGGACGCTGGCCGTCGTCGGCAGGTCGGCGCGGGCACAGATCAGGGCCGTCGAGGCGCGGTGTTCCAGGCCGCCGTAGCCGTCGCCGACCGCCATCGTCATGAACACGTAGCGCTCGAGCGGCGCGCGCCTGGTTTCGGGCTCGAAGAAGCCGATCTGGGCTTCGCAGATCGCCGTCAAGTCGGCCTGCAGGCGCGCCATGTCCAGGTTCGGCACGCGCCCGGTGATGACGATGTCGTGCGCGATGCCGTGCGCCGTGAAGCTGGCCAGCGCAAAATCGCCCATCTCGACCGGATGGTCGATCAGTTCGTCGTAGTTGGCGGCGACATAGGTGCCGAAACCATAGCGCTTGGCGCCCAGTTCCGGCATCGCGGTGGCGACGCGCCAGCTGGCGGCGGCCGGGTCGCCCGGACGCTGGATGTCGACTTCGTGCGCGCCTTCTTCCTGGCCGACGACGCGCAGGAAGACGCTGGTGCCGTTGAAGAAGCCGTGGGTCTGGTCGAGGTGGGCAGCGCGCACCGACAAATCCCAGGCGTAGACTTCATAGTGCAGCGTCAGCGGACCGGCGGTCGGCTCGGCCTTCCATGAATGCTTGTCGAGTTTGGCGAGGGCGACGCCGGCGCCGTTCGATTCGGCCCGGATGCGCACGATGTTGCGCGCGAACTCGCGGATCATGTAGCTGCCCGGGATCCAGGCCGGCAGCGCAAACACCTGGCCATCGCGCGCCGGCGCCGGCACGCTGACCGTCACGTCGAACAGGTGGCCGGCCAGGTCTTTCGGGACGATGGTGTAGTGGATCGCGGGCTGCTTTTTCTGGGCTGTTTTTTTCATGATGACGAAGGGAGTCGGGCGATCCCCGTAGTGTAACGGATTCGCACCCACCCACAACGCGGCAGTGAAGGCTACAGGTCGCCCGGCGTATCGATATCGCGCAGGATGCCCGGATCGTCGACCTCCACCTCGACCACGGGCGCCGATTGCAGAAGTGCGCGTGCCCCATGCTCGCCGCGCAGCGCCAGCAGCGCCGGCAGGTGAATGGCGGCGAAGGCCACCGGATTGCCGCGCCGGCCCTCGAACACGGGCGCCGCGATACCGGCGCCGCCGGCGAGCGCGTCGAGTAGCGCGCGCAGCGTCGCCGGCGCGACATACGGCATGTCGCCCAGCGCGACCAGCCAGGCGTCGGCCTGCGGCAGCGAGTGGGAAATCGCCTGCACCAGCGAGGCCGCCATGCCGCTGTCGGCCGCCTCGCACAGCGTGACCTCGCAGCCGATGGCGCGCAAGGCGTCGGCCACCCCGCCATCGCGCGGCGGCACGACGGCGATCGTACGGGGAACAACGGAGAGCAGGGTCGAGGCGCTGGCCACGACCACCGGTTTGCCGGTGGCGAGCGGCTGCAGCAGCTTGTTGCGCGCGCCTAGAGGATCGAAGCGGCGCCCTCGCCCCGCCGCCAGCAGGATGCCGACGGCGTTCATGGGTATGCGCCCGGCTCAGGCCAGCGTGGCGGCGGCATCCTTGATCGCGGCGCGGATGCGCTGGTAGGTGCCGCAGCGGCAGATATTGCCGCTCATGGCGTTGTCGATGTCGGCGTCGAGCGGTGCGCGGTTGGAACGCAGCAGCGCCACCGCGCTCATCACCTGCCCGCTCTGGCAGTAGCCGCACTGCGGCACGTCGTGGCGGATCCACGCGTCCTGCACCGCCTTGCCGATGCCGTCCTGCGCGATCGCCTCGATGGTGGCGATCTTGTGACCGACCGCGCTCGCGATGGGCGTGATGCAGGAGCGGATCGGCGCGCCGTCCAGGTGCACGGTGCAAGCGCCGCACAGGGCGGCGCCGCAGCCGAACTTGGTGCCGGTCAGGTTCAGGTTGTCGCGCAGCGCCCACAGGATCGGCGTGGATGGATCCGCGTCGACCTGCGTGTCGCGCCCGTTGATGTTGAGCAGGACCATGCTTACTTGATCGTGTCGAGCTTCGCTTCGAGCCCGGCCAGGTCGATCGCGCCCGGAATGCGGGTGCCGTCGGTGAAGAAGATCGCCGGCGTGCCCTGGATCTTGAGCTTCTGGCCGAGGGCGACGATCTTGTCGTTCGGAGTCTCGCAGCTGGCCGGCGCGGTCGGCGGCAGCTTCCCGTTGATCATCCAGTCGTCCCAGGCCTTGACCCGGTTCGGCGCGCACCAGATGTTCTTCGACTTCACGAACGAATCCTCGGACAGGATGTTGTACATGAAGGTGTAGATGGTGACGTTGTCGAGGTCCTTCAGCGTGGTCTGGCGCAGGCGCTTGCAGTAGCCGCAGTTCGGATCTTCGAACACGGCGATCACGCGCTTGCCGTCGCCCTTCACCTGCTTCAGTGCCGCGTTCAATGGCAGGTCGGAGAACTTGATCTTGTTCAGGTCCTCCATCCGGGCCTTGGTGATGTTGCGCGAGGTCTTGGCATCGTAGACCTGGCCGATGAACAGGTATTCGCCCTTCTTGTCCGCATACAGGATGTCGGTGCCGACGCGCAGCTCATACAGGCCGCCGTAGGGCGTTTCGGTGATCGATTCGATCTTGGCGCCGCCCAGGCGGGGCTCGATGTTCTTGCGGATGGTCGTTTCAACCGGATTCTCGGCGCCCACGCAGGACGCCATCAGGCCGGTCGCCGCCAGTACGGCGATCTTCGTTTTCAACATCACTATTTTGTTCCTTAAGATTTTACTGACCGATGGCGTGCGCCATCAGGCGACGCTTGATGAAGGGCAACTTGTCGAGCAAGTTTAATCCCAAATTGCGAGCAATGCGCAGCGGTTCGAGGTTGGCACCGAAAAGACGCTCGAGCCCGTCGGTTGCCAGTTGCATGAGCAGCACATCTTCCTTGCGCGCCCGGGCATAACGCGCCAGCACGCGCTCGTCGCCCGGCGCGCGGTGTTCCTCGCGTTCGGCCACCACGCGCAGCAGATCGTTGATGTCGCCGAAGCCGAGGTTCATGCCGTGGCCCGCCAGCGGGTGGATGGCGTGCGCGGCGTCGCCGATCAGGGCCACGTGCGGGGCGGTCAAGGCATGCGGACGCACCAGCGCCAGCGGCAAGGCCTTGACCGATTCCGGCTGCAGTGGGCGCAAGGTGCCGAGCGCCTCGTCCGCGTATTCGCCCAGGCGCACCGCCAGTTCGCCCATCGACTCTTCGAGCAGGGTGGCGGCCAGGGTTTCCGGCGCCGACCACACCAGCGACACCCGGTTGCCGGGCAGCGGCAGCAGCGCGATGATGCCGTCGCCGCAGGTGAACCACTGGTGGGCGACGCCGTGGTGCGGCTTGTCGCAGGAAAAATTCGTGACGATCGCGCTCTGGTGGTAGGCGCGGTAGTCGATCCCGATATCGCACTGCCCGCGTACCCAGGAATCGCGGCCGTCGGCGCCGATGACCAGGCCGGCGTCGATGCGGCGCCCGTCTTCGAGCTCCACCGCCGCTCCTGCCGGCCCGCAGTGCAGGCGCGTGCCGCAGCCTTTGACGATCTCGACCTTGTGCGCGAATTTCAGGGCGGCGTCGAGCGCGGCGTTCAGGTTGCTGTCCTCGACGATCCAGGCCAGCGTGCCGGTATGGGCGCCGAAGGCGTCGAAACCGAGGTTGCCGCCATGGGTGCCGTCGCCCTTGACCGCCATCGCATCGACCGGCGCCACGCGCGACGCGTCGAGCGCATCCCACACTTTCAGCGCGCCGAGCAAATCGCGCGCGGTGTGGTTCAGCGCATACACGCGCACGTCCCACGGTCGCTCGCCGGCGAAGGCAATGGTGGCTTCCTGGTTGCGTGGCGCCGGAACCAGCAGCGTGACGCTGTGCCCTGCCTGGGCGAAACCGAGCGCCGCCGTCTTGGCGATGGCGCCATTGCCGACGATGCAGACGTCGCTAACTGAGTGTGCGGTGGAGGAAGTGGAGGTCGTCATGCCAGGCATTATAGCGGCTTGTATAGAGCGCACTTCACATCCGCCCGCCCTGCCCGCCGAAGAAAGTTGCAACCGGGACTTGCGGAGCCGCGAGCGGCTGGCTATAATCATGCCTCTCTTGGCCTGGTAGCTCAGTTGGTAGAGCAGAGGATTGAAAATCCTTGTGTCGGTGGTTCGATTCCGCCCCGGGCCACCAAGAATTCAGCAGTACAGCAAGACGCCACCCTCGAGGTGGCGTTTTTGTTTGCGGGCGGTTTTTCTCGTCCGCCGCCCCCTGCCTGCCGGCGCTACAATCGCCCCATGAAAATGCGCAAGAAATCCGAGCTTCCCGTGAAGATCTGCGCCCACTGCGCCCTGCCCTTCAGCTGGCGCAAGAAATGGGAACGCGACTGGGACCAGGTCAGGTATTGCTCTGAACGCTGCCGGCGCAGCGCCCGGCCGGCACAGGCCGGGCAGCCGGTTAACGCTGCGCCGGAATGCAAAACGGCCCGGAACCGGTCCGGGCCGTTCTGACTCTTGTTCCCTTGTTCCCCGCGGAATCAGCGCCTCGATCTTCGAGATTGGAAATAATTTCGCTATCTAGTTTCCAAGCGAAACAACTGTGATATCGTCGACTTCCAATCTCCCCACATCGCGCATGCGTCAAACTAGCGCAGGAGCAACGTTATTTTGGAGGATAGTGATGAGCGAATTAGCGTCTTTTTTTCAGACCGTTAAATTGCCGGTCATATCAGAAGTCGCCCATGCATTGATTAAAACACTCGATGATGAAGATGCTTCGGCCACCCAAATTAGCGAAATCATTGCGCGCGACCCTGCTCTTACCGCCAAACTGATGCGGCTGGCTAATAGCGCACGCTTCGGCGCAGCACGTGGTGTAACGTCGCTCGCCGATGCCATCGCCATGGCGGGCCTGGCGCATGTGCGCACCCTGGCCTTGGCTGCCTGCTTCGCCGAAACCTTCCCGGAACTGCCGGGTCTCGATAGCGACGAATTCTGGAAAAGCAGCATGGCCTGCGCCGGCTACGCCAAGTGGCTGGCCTCTGGCCTGGGCGACGATGGTCAGGATGCCTGGCTCGCAGGGATGATGATGCGCCTTGGGGAACTGCTGATCTACCAGGCGGCGCCGGCAACTTTCGCCGAAATCGAGCAACAGCCTCACTTGCCGGGCGGCCGGTGGGAACGTGAAACGCGATTGCTAGGCTTTTCGGAGGGACAAATCACCGCCGAACTTGGTCGTCGCTGGAATTTTCCAGCCGTCATAGTGAGGGCATTGGAAACCTCGTCAGATCCAATGGCCTCACACCCGTTCAGCAAGCTCGGCGCGATCATCCACGTGGCAAGCCTGCTGGCCGACACACCGAGCGACGATCCTGTCATCCTTGACAACTTGCCGCAAGACGTGGTCAGCGCTTTGCAGCTGAACCGCGAGTGGATGCGCAAAAAGTTTCCTTCCCATTCTTCCTTCTCGACCGCGCACTGACTCACCTGGTAGCGCTCAGCGGCGCGCGTCGAACGGCATAGCGATCGCAAACGTTCTCCCTGCCTCGGATTAGCTGGCGAACCTAACAGTCCCACTGCGAAACATCGCACGACGCATCGCGCGCTCATCTTCGCAATCAACAGCAACCGGTCTACAGCCATCACCGCGGCGAGCAAGGGACAACGGCGATGATTGTCCTTCGTTGGCCGGCTCGTCTAACAGTCAAATGGTGAACATTAAGCGGCCTAATGATCTATATGGACATGAATTGGTGCCGCTGGCGTCGGAACGTATTGAATATCGCAATTTTGTGATGCCTCCTAGCAACGGCGCGTAAGATTAAATTGCCACAGCACAACTCAACCACTAGTATTTACGCTCAATGGAAATGCGGAACGGCGGCGCATGCGCGCGCGTTCCATCCACGGGTAATGTTTCCGACTTGCCCATATAGACGCGAACTTCGCCATATTCAGCTTTTCTTCGCGCAGGCGCACTGGGAAACGCGCAGGAGGGGCCGTTCAATCTGAGGAAAAAATGCAACTTACTATTAAGAAGCGCCTGATCGTCGTCATTGGCGGCTTGACGTTGTTGTGTGTGCTGGTCGGTTTCACAGGACTTTATGGAGTGCGGCAATCGAATGCGGGCTTGAAGACGGTTTACGAAGACCGGACAGTGGCGCTGGAGATGGTGTCGCGGATCGACCGCCTCCTGGTGGCGGACCGCCTGGCGCTGGCGCGGGCGCTGGCGCACTCTGAACCGGCCTACCGCGCAGCGCAGAGCGCGGCTATTGAAAAAAATGCCGCTGAAATCGCGCAGACCTGGGAAGCTTACATGGGCACCTACCTCACGCCGGATGAGCGCGCGTTGGCGAAGAAGTTTGGGTCGGATCGCCAGCGCATGCTCAATGAGGGCTGGCTCCCCGCAGTCGCTGCGCTCAAGGAAGGAAATGTCGAGCGCGCGCGCCAGATCGCCTCCCATCTGGACACCTTGTTGCCCGCTGTCGCGCAAGAGATCAACGACCTGCGCACGCTGCAGGTGGCTGAGGCACTCAAGGAATACACGCTAGCCCAACAAGGCTATCAAAGGCTGCAGACGATCATCGTACTGGCAATCATCATCAGCGCAGTGATGGGCCTGATGATGGGATCAGCCATGGTACGTCGCCTCTACCGCGACCTTGGCGGCGAACCCGGCTATGCGGCGAGGATCGTGCGCGGCATCGCCGGCGGCGACCTGACCGGCGAGGTCACGCTGCGGCCGTCCGACAACAGGAGCCTGTTGTTCGCGATGTCGGGCATGCAGGCCAACCTGGTGCGCACCATCGGCGGCATCCATGAGGCGGTCGCCAATATTGCCAACGCCTCTTCCGAAATCGCCACCGGTAACCTGAACCTGTCTTCTCGCACCGAACAGCAAGCCGGCTCGCTTGAAGAAACAGCCTCGTCGATGGAGGAGTTGACCAGCACCGTCAGGCAAAATGCCGACAATGCGCGCCAGGCCAGCCAGTTGGCGGCTTCGGCGTCCGACATTGCCAGCAAAGGCAGCGCGGTCGTTGCAGAGGTGGTCTCAACCATGAGCGACATCAATGCATCGTCTGAAAAAATTGTTGACATCATCAGCGTGATCGACGGTATCGCGTTCCAGACCAATATCTTGGCGCTAAACGCTGCGGTCGAGGCAGCGCGCGCCGGCGAGCAGGGGCGCGGCTTCGCCGTCGTAGCAGCGGAGGTGCGCACCCTGGCCCAGCGTTCGGCGACCGCCGCCAAGGAAATCAAGTCGCTGATTGGCGCCTCGGTCGAGAAAGTCGACATTGGCACGAGGCTGGTGGGCGATGCGGGCGCCACCATGGCTGCCATCCTGAGCAGCATCCTGAGCGTGGCCGACATCATGAGTGAAATTTCGGCTGCCAGCCGCGAGCAGACCCACGGGATCGAGCAGATCAACCAAGCAGTTGTGCAGATGGATGAAATGACCCAGCAGAATGCTGCGCTGGTCGAACAGGCAGCAGCAGCGGCCGGTTCGCTGCAGCAGCAGGCCAGCGAGCTGGCGGCGATGGTGGGTCAGTTCAAGACGAAGGGGGGCGATACGGCGCCACGGCTGACCGCCTGGTAGTGGATGCCGACGTCGCCTTCCGACAGACGCGATTGACTGTTCGCGTCGGGTCGCTGGCATGGATGGCTTTGCCTGGGGTCCTAAGTACTCACCCGTAAATAAATGTGTTTTTGGCTGCCAGAGCCGGCGCGTTGCTGCGTCGGCTCGTGCTTGCAGTGCTCGCACTGCGGCGCGCTCGCCGCCTTGCACCGCATCCGGCTCTGTTTGCCAAAATTCACATTTATTTCCGGTCGAGTACTTAGGGCATGGCTTCCGAGGGCAACGATGCAGTCGTTGACGCTGCCCGGGGACGGTCTCGGTCAGCGTTGCGGCGGTGGCTGCCCGGGCAGGTGCCAGGCACGCTGCTTGCCACGGCGCACGCCGCAGTGAAGGCGGCTAACGTAGCTGGTCGCAGCCAGCTCCATGTGCAATCATCGCGATAATTGCTCGGTACACGACCAGGACGCTCCGCCAGCGGCCTTCATCAGGCGGCATGCGGCCGCATCAGCTCCGCGATCCAGTCCATGAAGCGCTGGGTGCGCTGCGCCACGTGGCGCCGGTTCGGGTAGAGCAGGGTCACCGGCATGGGCGCGGCCCGGTAGCCGTCGAGAATCGGCACCAGCCTGCCCTGCTCCAGCAATTCCGCCAGCCCCGTGAACGGCGCCTGGATGATGCCGAGACCGGCCAGGCAGGCGGCCTGGTAGGCGTCGCTATTGTTCACGGCCACCGCCGCCGGCATTTCCAGGCTGCGCACGCGGCCGCCCTCGACATACTCGAACTGCGCCGCCCGTCCGCCCAGCGCGGGCGCGTAATCGACCAGGCTGTGCCCGTCGAGCTCGGCGAGCGTGTGCGGAACCCCGTGCCGGGCCAGGTAATCCGGACTGGCGCAGTTGAGCATCTGGAAGTGGCCCAGCGGGCGCGCGATCAGCGACGAGTCGTCCAGGCGGCCGACCCGGATGATGCAATCGAAGCCTTCCTTGATCACGTCGACGCGCCGGTCCGTGCTCGACAGCTCGACCTGCAGGCGCGGATGCTGCTGCAGGAACGCCGGCAACTGCGGCAGCACGATATGGCGCGCCACGCCGATCGGCATGTCGATCCGCAAGCGGCCGCTGAGCGCGGCGCTCCCCTGGCGAAACAGCGTTTGCAGCGCATCCATTTCGTCGAGCATGTGACGGCAGCGCTCATGAAAGGTCAGGCCGTCCGGGGTCAGGTGGACCTTGCGCGTCGTGCGCTGCAACAGGCGCGTGCCGAGCCCGGTCTCGAGTTCGCGCACCGCCATCGAGACCGCCGCTTTCGACATGCCGAGTTGATCGGCGGCCTGGGTGAAGCTGGCCAGGTCGGCCACACGCACAAATACTTGCATCGCATCGAGCCGGTTCATGGGCATCCTGTTCCAACAATTGTTCAATCTGTGTGAACAGTGTAATCGTAGAACGCATCTTTGTTCGCGCGCGATTGGACAATACACTGGCCTCATCGACTTCATCACAGGGGAATTCAACATGGCAAACAAACTGGCAATCGTCACCGGCGGCAGCCGCGGCCTGGGCAAGAGCACGGCACTGGCACTGGCACGCGCAGGCGTCGACGTGATCCTCACTTACCACAGCAATGCCGAGGCGGCGCGCGAGGTGGTGAGCGAGATCGACGGCATCGGCGCACGCGCGGCCGCGCTCCAGCTCGACACCGGCAAGGCCGGCTCGTTCGCCGCCTTTGGGGAACAGTTGAAAGAACTCCTGGCGACGACCTGGCAGCGCGCCGACTTCGATTTCCTGGTCAACAATGCCGGCGTCGGCGTGCACGCATCCTTCGCTGAGACGACCGAGGAACAATTCGACATGCTGTACAACATCCACTTCAAGGGTGTGTTCTTCCTGACCCAGCAGCTGTTGCCGCTGATCGCCCAAGGCGGGCGCATCGTCAACGTCTCGTCCGGCCTGACCCGCTTCGCCTTGCCCGGCTACGCCGCGTATGCGTCGATGAAAGGCGCGGTCGAAGTGCTGACCCGCTACCTGGCAAAGGAACTGGGCGAACGCGGGATCGCGGTCAACACGCTCGCGCCGGGTGCGATCGAAACCGATTTCGGCGGCGGCACGGTGCGCGACAACGCCAACGTGAACGCGTTTATCGCTTCGCAAACCGCGCTCGGACGGGTCGGCCTGCCGGACGATATCGGCGGCGCCATCGCCAGCCTGCTCGGCGAGCCGAATCGCTGGGTCAATGCCCAACGGATCGAGGTATCGGGCGGCATGTTCGTTTGACGGCCAGGTTCAGGCTTTTTTCAATGCATCCGGCTTGTGGGCCGCTTCGGCCCCGGTCTTGTCGCTGACGACCAGGTATTCCGGGTTGTCCGCGGATGCGGCGACGTGATGGCCCTTGATCTCGGTGGGCGACGTCAGCTTTTTCTTGACCGTCCCGGTCACCGTGCCCTGCGAGGAATGCCACTGCACCTTGTCGCCGGCCTTGAATGCGTTTGTCATGGTGGGTCCATTGAAGTGAATGCGCGCCCCGCCGGCCACCGCCCAGCTTGACATACCGGCATGGCTGGCTAGGCTGAAAGGATCGACTAGCCGTGGCATGACCATGGGCGATTGCCCGGGATGGCCGACCTTTGAGGAGAAGCTGCCATGAATGCACAGGAAAACAAGCAGCGGGTAATGGAAGGCTACCAGAAGTTCCAGAACGGTGACATTCCCGGCCTGCTGGAAATGTATCAAGACGACGCGCTATGGATCGAGCCCGAGTCGGAACATATACCTTTCTCCGGAAAGCGTACCGGCAAGGCTGCCATTGCAGGGTTTTTCCAGGAGCTGGACCGGGCCGCCCAGCCCTTGCGCTTCGTTCCGAAAGACTTCATTGCCGAAGGCGACAAGGTGGTCGTCACCGGCGAGTCCACCTGGCAGGTGAGAAACACCGGCCGCACCTATGACAGCCCGTGGGTGCATGTCTTCACGCTGCGCGACGGCAAGGTGGCGCGCTTCGAGGACTACCACGACACCGCCGCCAGCGAGCGCGCCTACCGGCCGGACCAGCCCGGCCAGGCCAGCACCGGAACGGCGCTCCATCACTGATCCGCAACAGGCCGCCCAGGCCGTGAAAGGAACTGCCATGAATGCACAAGAAAACAAGCAGGTGGTGATGGAAGCCTATCGACTGTTTCAGCGCGGCGACATCGCGCAGCGGCTCGGGCGCTGTCACGACGACGCGGCCTGGGTCAATCCCGAAGTCGAGCATGTTTCCTTCGCCGGCACCCATCATGGCAGGGCCGGCATCGCCCGCTATTTCAAGATGCTGGACGAGGAGGCGCAGGCGCTGCATTTCGATCCGAAGGAGTTCCTCGCCGATGGCGACAAGGTCGTCGTCCTGGGCGAAGCGGCCTGGCTGTCGCGGCTTACCGGACGCACCCACGAGGGCCCCTGGGTCCATGCATTTACACTGCGTGACGGCAAAATCGCCCGTTTCGAGAATTACTTCGATACCGCCGGGGCCGAGCGGGCCTTCCAGCCCGATCAGCCTGGACAGGCGCAAGCGGGCACCGTCCTGCATCACTGATACCGGATCCGCCATGCAAAACGCCACCGTCAGGGTGGCGTTCTTTTGTCAGCACGGCGAGCCGGGGCTTACCACATCAGGTCGTCCGGAATCTTGAAGGCCGCGTACGGATCGTCCTCCTCGAGCGCGGCCTCGTTTTTCTTCACGCGCACCACCAGCGAGGCATCGCGTTCGGCGATCTTGTCGGCGATCACGCGCGGCACCAGTTCGGTACCCTCGCCCAGGCGCACGATGACGAGGCGCCCGGCCATCAGGTGCTCTTGCACGGAGCCGGAGACATGGATGCGCTCGATTTTCGAACCATGGGTGAAGTTGTAGGCGACGTCGCCATTGCCCTTGTTCTGGCGGTTCTTTTGTACCAGCTGGACGATCTGCGCCATGATCGCCTTTTGCTGGGCGGCGGCGTCGCGCTGGGCGTTGAGCTCGCGCGCACGCTCGGCGTTCTTGCGCTGCAGCTCGGCGGCGGCCAGCTTGGCCTCGTCGACACTTTCGGTGCCGGTGCGGCGCTCGATCTTCTTTTGCTTGCTCTTGTCCTGCTGGACTTGTTTTGCCTTGTTCTTGTTCACCAGGCCGGCTTTGAGAAATTGATCCTGCAACGATGCCATTGTCGGCGCTCCATCTATATAAAGGGGCGCCGGAGTGCGCCGGCGCTGAATAAACGGAGCATAACAAGGAGTTGGCTCCGCCACCAGTGCCGGAACCGTCAGTTCGGCGCCGGCGGCAAGGGCAGGCCGTCGGCGATCGCCAGCGCCACCATGGCGTTCTCGAGCACGACCCGGGCCTGGCCCGCTGCCAGCTCGAGTTGCGCATGCAGGCGCGCATCTTCCGGATTGCGGTTCGCGCACTGGGCGCTGTAGCGCTCGAAACTGCCCACCATCAGCAGGATGTCGGTCAGGTGGCGCGGACACTCGCAACTGAGGCGGTTGCCGGCGGCGGCGATCGTGGCCAGCGCCTCCTCGTCGAAGCGGGGCGGCGCGACGGTGGCCAGCGGCGCCTGCTGCAGCGGCAGGCGCTGTCCGGCCAGGGCCGAACGGCACAATAGCGCCAGTTCGCCCAGGTCGGCCGGCACCCGCGCGACCAGGTAGCCTTGCGAGCGCAGCGCGCGGATAGTGGCACTGGCACAAAAGCGGTACAGCACCACAGCCGCCGCCACGCCCGCCGCTTCGCGCGCCGCCGCCAGGAGCGGCAAGACGCTGTCGTCGAGCTCGGACAATTCGACCACCAGCACCTGGGCGCCGCCCGTGGTTCCCAGCGCGGCCACGCCTTCGAGGCGGGAACAGCTGGCGCGCACGTCCAGTCCCAGCGGCTGGCGCTCGGCCGCGACGCGCCGCGCCAGGCTCGGTCCGGCCAGCATCACCCGCACCGGCCCGGCCATCGAGCGCGCGTCGCCGGCGCCGGCGCCGAGCATCGCTTGCAGCTGTTCGCGCGCCAGGCCGGCCAGCACGCCGATTGCATGCCCCTGGTCGACCAACTGCTTCAGCAAACCCAGCCGTGCCACCTGGTCGGCCGAATACAGGCGCTGCCCGTGCTCGGAGCGCTCGGCCTCCGACAGGCTGTAGCGGCGCTCCCAGATGCGCAGCGTTTCCACCGGCAGGCCGGCCAGCCTGGCCGCCGCGCCACTGCGGTACATGATGCGGTCCTGTTCAGTTTTTAGTGGTGAAGTCATAGAAATGTCCCGATATTGTCCCTTTGATTCCTATTATATAGCGTCAAACCTTGGACAAGCGCACAGTTAAAGACTAAATTTACACCATGCCAGTTCAGCTTGGACTGCCACCCCACCCCTTAGGAGCCTCACATGAAGAAAATCTTGTTCGCCCTCCCACTCGCCCTGGCAATCGGTTCCACCCAGGCCGCCGACATCGTCGACACCGCCAAGGCTGCCGGCGGCTTTACGACCCTGATCGCCGCCGTGCAGGCGGCCGGACTGGTCGATACCCTGAAGGGTCCTGGCCCGTTCACGGTGTTTGCACCGACCGACGCGGCCTTCGCCAAAATTCCGAAAGCCAAGCTCGATGCACTGTTGAAAGACAAGGCGGCACTGACCAAGGTACTCACCTATCACGTGGTCCCGGGCGCGGTGATGGCGGCCGACGTCAAGCCGGGCATGGTCAAAACCGTGGAAGGCAGTTCGCTCAAGGTCAGCGCCATGGGCGGCAAGGTCTCGGTCGACAAGGCGCACGTGATCAAGACCGATATCGCGGCGGATAACGGCGTGATCCACGTCATCGATTCGGTGATTATGCCGAAGTGATCGTTTGCCCGGTCTGAAGCGCCACCACCCGTATTTCACGGGCGGTGGCGTTTCGCTTTTCTTTTATAGTTAGTTGAGGTTCGCATGCCGCACTTGGGCCTGGTTTGTATCACCGTTTCAAAAGACATCCGTTATCGCACCGTCACGCGCACGCGCCTGCATGCGCAATCGCCCGAGAGCCAGGCCAAGATCCTGGAAGACATCTATCGGGACAACCTGCAAACCCTGGACGGCGCACTGAGCTATTGCGAGCGTGCGGGCATCGCGCTGTACCGCCTGCCCTCGTCGATCTTCCCGTTCGCGGACACGCGCGAGGGCCTGGCGATCCTGCAAACGCTCGAGGCGAGCCTGACGCGCACCGGCCGGCGCGCATTGGTGTCCGGCATCCGCCTGGTAATGCATCCGGACCAGTTCGTCGTACTCAGTTCCGATTCACCGGACGTGGTCGCCAACAGCATCCGGATCCTGCAAATGCACGCCGACATCATGGATTTGCTGGTCCAGCCGCGCACGCCCTGGGCGCTGCTGGAAATCCACGGCGGCAAGTCGAACCGGGCCGATGCACTCGTAAAGTGCATCGCGACGCTGCCCGACGCGATCCGCTGCCGGCTCGGCCTGGAGAACGATGAATATGCGTACAGCGCCGACGAAATCCACGCGATCTGCCTGCGCAGCGGCGTACCGATGGTGTTCGACGCGCATCACCATATCGTGCATGAAGACTTGCCCAGCTACGAACACCCGAGCGTGGCGGAGGCCCTGCGCAAGGCCCGTGAAACCTGGGCCGAGCCCGCGCATCAGCTGGTCCACATCTCGAACGGGCGCAGCGGTTTCAACGACCGCCAGCACGCCGACCTGATCGAATCGATGCCGGCATGTTATGCCGAGGCGCCATGGATCGAGATCGAAGCGAAGGCGAAGGAAGAAGCGATCGATGGGTTGCAAACCTGGCTAAAAACTATCAAAAACTCATCATTTGCTACCAGAAAGAAAGAATAGTTGCACCTTAATGGTGCAATTTGTAATTACACGTAATATTTTGTCGAAAATTCTTACATATTCTCACTAAATTTTTCGTCAAATAAATTTTCTTCTTGGTAATCAATGACATAGTTTGTTGGCACGTAAAATGCATAACGTCCAAAGTCGGCGAGGTATGACGCCGCGAATTTACTGGAGCTGCGCCGGTCGTGAATGAGAGCGCTGCGCCCATGTCTAAAACTTTGGAGGCGTATCAGATGATGAAGAAAGCACTTGTTGCATTGGCATTTTCTGCAGTAGCCGTATCGGCCCAGGCCGGTGCGTTGTTGATCGAGGGATTTAACGATGTTCCGGCACTCGGGAGCACTGGTTGGGTACTGAACAATGCCAGCACGCCAGTCGGCAGCGTTCCAAGCTGGTATCAGGGCGATCAGCAGATTTTCCAGGCACTGACCGGCGCGCCGGAAAGCTACGCCGCCGCCAACTGGATGAACGCCGGCATGGGCGGCACCCTCTCCAACTGGCTGATCACCCCTGAATTCTCGACCGCGGAAGGTGCGATCGTCTCGTTCTGGCTGCGCGCCGATGCCTTCCCTGGCACCAGCGACCAGATCGCATTCGGTTTCAGCAACGGCAGCAGCGCCCTGGCCTCGTTCGTCATGGCCTCGCCAGTGACCGTCGGCACCAACGGCTGGCAGCGCTACGAAGCAATGATCGGCAAGAGCCAAGGCAGCGCACGTTTCGCGTTGCAGTACACTGGTTCTTCCGACCTGTCGAACTATGTCGGCATCGACAATCTGATCGTCTCCCAAGTTCCAGAGCCAACGACCATGATGATCCTGGCCGCCGGTGTGATGGGCCTGACGATGTCGCGTCGCCGCAAGCGCGGCTGATCGCGCACGCATTGTCCGCATCGCGAAGCGCGGAGCGCTTCGCAACCTTTCCATACCAGGAGATCGTCATGTCCCAGAAACACAAGACCGGCCTGCTGTACGCCGCCGGCATTACCCTGGCCCTGCTGGGCCTCGCCAGCCAGTCCGCCATCGCCCAGGAAACGCCGGCCCAGCCGGCCGACGCGATGACCGTCGTGCGCGATGCCGAGACCGGCAAGCTGCGCGCCCCGACCGCCGAAGAACAGGTAGCGCTGCGTACGCAAGCGACGAGCAAGCTGCGCGCCGCGCGCGTTGCGCCGGCCCAGGTACCGCTCGAAAAATTCCATGCCAAGGGCGCCCGTGGCGCGCGCATGACCGATGAGCTCATCAGCTCGTCGGTGGCCGTGCGCAAGGCCGACGGCAGCATCGAGATGCAGTGCTTCGATTCGCACGACGCCGCCAATTCCGCCGTGACGACCGGTCACGTCCACACCACCAAGGTTGAAACGGAGTAAACATGCGCACACTTCAATTTTCGCGTACCGCCGTGCGCTCGCTCATCGCTGTTGCCTGTGCCCTGACCTGCGTCGCTTCGCAAGCGGCCACCATCAAGATCCAGAGCCGCGATCCTGCCGGCTATGGCTTCGACGACAAGACGCCGGTTGAGCCAGTAGGCGGCAACATGGGCACCACGCTCGGCGAACAGCGCATGAACGTGTACCGCTATGTCGCCGACATCTGGGAAAAGAACCTCGACAGCAATGTTGAAATCGTCGTCTCGGCTGGCTGGGAAAACCTGAATTGCACCGCCAATTCGGCCACCCTCGGCAGCGCAGGCGCATGGAACATCTGGAGCGACTTCGAGAACGCCAAACCAGGCACCTGGTATCCGCAAGCGCTGGCCAACAAGCTGGCCGGCGAGAACCTGAGCGCCGGCCAGGCAGATGACGGCAGCGGTTACGGCAACGTCGACATCAAGACCCAGTTCAACGCACGACTCGGTCAACCGGACTGCCTGTCCGGCACCCCGTTCTATCTTGGCCTGGACGGCAAGGCCGGTACCAAGGTCAATTTCGCGGCGACCCTGCTGCATGAACTGGGCCACGGCCTTGGCTTTTCGGTACTGACCGTCACCACCTCGACCGGCAGCCGTTACGCCGGTATGCCGAGCATCTGGGAAGGGTTCATGTATGACAATACGACCAAGAAGACCTGGCTCCAGATGAACAATGCCGAACGCAAAGCGTCGGCCGTGAATCCGCTGCAACTGGCATGGACCGGCCCGAACGCGGTCGCCGGTGCCGTGATGCTGAAAGGAACGCCAGTAGTGAAAGCCGCGAGCCCGGCTGAAGTGCTGCCGACGATGACGTACAACGTCTCGGCCTTCGGTCCGGTCCGTCCGACCACCGCAGCGCTCGGCGTGCTGGCGAACATCACGCCTCAGATCAATGAAGCCGGTCCTGGCTGCGATCCGTTTAATGCGGCCAATACGGCTGCCGTCAAAGGCAAAGTGGCGATCATCAGCCGCGGCGCCTGCGCCTTCACCATCAAGGTGAAGAACGCGCAGAACGCCGGTGCCGTGGGCGTGGTGCTGGTCAACAACGTCGCTGGTGCCATTGCACCAAGCGGCGCCGATCCGACCATCACGATTCCGTCGGTCGCCATCACGCTGGCAGACGGCACGCGCCTGAAGGCAGCAGTGCCGAAGGCGATTCCGTACGGCTCGCGCAGCATGCCTGGTTCGGTCACCGCGTCGTTCATCGTCGACCCGAACCTGAAGGCAGGCACCGATATCGCAGGCCGTCCGCTGCTGTACACGCCGGCCACGCTGATCGGCGGTTCGTCGGTCTCGCACTGGGATGTGTCGGCCTTCCCGAACCTGCTGATGGAACCGAACATCAACGACGACCTCACCCTCTCGGTGGTGCCGCCGAAAGACCTGACGCTGCCGCTGCTGAAGGATATCGGCTGGTAATCGACAGCCGGTTGTAAGCAGTCCATCGAGCCGGGCGGATAGCGCAAGCTACCCGCCCGGCTTTTTTTTATTCCCCACTCATGCGCTGCGCTTGACGATCACCGCCTCCAGGTATTCCGACGGCACCACCAGCGAGGCATTCCCGGCCGTGTTGAAGCGCTCCAGCAGCGCCACGATCTCGTGTTCCAGCAAGGCTTGCCTATCGCTGTCGAGCGCGCCGAAGGCCTTGTTCACGGGACCGTAAAAGTCGCGGAACACTTGCAGCCAGTGACCGCTCGAAGCATAGCGGAAGCAAAAGTCGCGCCGTTCGGTGCGGATGTCGGCGGCGGCGTCGCCGAACAATTCGCCCAGATAGGCCTCGGTTCCCCACAGCAGCGGCGACATCACGCCCACCGGCGGCGGCACCGCCTTGCCTATCACTTTGAACAATTGGCCGATGAAACTATCAGGCGTCCAATTTGCCAAGCCGATGCGCCCACCCGCGCGTACCACGCGCAGCAGTTCGGCGGCGGTACGCGCATGGTCGGGAGTAAACATCACGCCGAAGGTCGACAGTGCGACATCGAAGCTGCCGTCCTGAAACGGCAGGTTCTCGGCATCGGCCACCTGGAAGGCGATATCGAGCCCCTCGGCGGCGGCGCGCGCCCGGCCCTTCTCGAGCAGGGCCGGCACATAATCGGTCGAGGTGACGCGCGCCAGGCGGTGCGCCGCGGCCAGCGATGCGTTGCCGTTGCCGGCGGCGACATCGATGACGGTCTCGCCGGCGCGGATATCGGCCGTCTCGGCCAGGGTCTCGCCGACGATCTGCAAGGTCACGCCGATGACGGCGAAGTTGCCGCTGGCCCAGGCCGCCTGCTGGCGTGCCTTGATCGCGGCATAGTCCGGGGCGGCCGTGCCGCGCGCACTGGCAGCGGCCGAGCCCGATTGCGTTGATTTGTCCATGGTGTCATCCTCCGGCTACGAGATTGAGAATTTCAGTATAGGCGCCTGGCCGCGATCCGCTTGACCGGCCGTCGGCGCGTTTTGTCCGCGCATCCTGAACACCATGCAGAGCGATACTCTTTCCGATGTGCTGCGCTCGGTACGCCTGCGCGGCGCCGTCTTCTACCAGATGAGCTTTCCGGCGCTCTGGGCGGTCGAGGCGCCGCCGATGCGCGAACTGGGACGGCTGCTGTTCCCCGACGCCGAGCACGTGATGGAATACCACGTGCTGACCAAGGGCGACGGCTGGGCCAGCGTGGCCGGCCTGGCGCCGGTCCGCAAGCGCGCCGGCGATGTCGTGATCCTGCCGCATGGCGACGGCCATGTGCTGTCGAACGACCCGGCCCAGCAGCCGGCCCGAATCGACCCGGGCTGGATCGCGGCCACGCGCGACGCCCCCAAGCCGATTCCGATTGTCTTCCACTCGCCCTACGAATTTTCCTGGGGCGAACAGGCGGCCCCGGGCGAGACCGAACTGGTCTGCGGCTTCCTGTCCTGCGACCGCCCCCCCTTCAATCCCCTGCTCGACGCCTTGCCGCGCCTGCTGCACTTGCCGGCATCGAGCAGCATGGCCGCGCATACCGAGCTGGGCCGGCTGGCGCTGCGCGCCGACCGCGGCCAGCCGGGCGCGGCGGCCCTGCTCGAACGCGCCAGCGAGACCATGTTCATCGACGCCCTGCGCCGCTACCTCGAATGCCTGCCCTCCGGCAGCACCGGCTGGCTCGCCGGCCTGCGCGACGCCCAGATCGGCCGCGCCTTGGCGCTGATCCACCGCGCCCCGGCGCGCCCCTGGACGATCGACGACCTGGCGCGTGCCGCCGGCCTCTCGCGCTCGAGCTTTTGCGCGCGCTTCCTGCGCCTGGTCGGCCAGCCGCCGATGCAATACCTGGCGCGCTGGCGCATGGAAGCGGCCGCCGGCCTGCTGCGCGCAAGCCCGGCACCGGTGGCGGCGGTCGCGCTCGACGTCGGCTACGAATCGGAAGCGGCCTTCGCGCGCGCATTCAAACGCGAAACCGGCACCTCGCCGGCACGCTGGCGCCGCATGCAGCACGCGCTGTGAGGCGCTCGCGTTCTCAAAAACTATGGACGAGCCGGCACTTCATGCTAAAATCGCCGCCTTGGCCTGGTAGCTCAGTTGGTAGAGCAGAGGATTGAAAATCCTTGTGTCGGTGGTTCGATTCCGCCCCGGGCCACCAAGAACGTACATCACGCAACGCCCACTCATGCAAGTGGGCGTTGTCGTTTCCGGAATTGGAGTGCGCTGCTCCGGCTCAATTTCCGGTCCGGTGTCATGGCTCTCGCGATCGACCAGCGCCAGCATCGGGCGTCGACGGGCTCGGCGGCACACCCAATCTGGGCATATTGCAAGAAGGATTCTGAAAACAAATACGCTCAATCGCGCCGGCGCGTCCCGCCCTGGATGGCCGGCCCCACGGCGGCCGCGCAGCCAGGCGCGGCGACCGGCGGCAGGGTGCGGCCGCTGGCGGCGTCGATGAAGGCGCGCTTGCGCAAGTCCGCCAGCGAGAACCACAGCTCGCTGCGCTCGGCCGGCAAGGAAGGGGCGCGGGCCGGATTCGGCAGCGCTACGCCATACGGAGCACGCTCGGTATCGGCCCATTCCGGACGCAGATAGGTATAGGTGGTGGCGGCGCTGGGTAGCGTGTACAAGCAAAGGATGCTCGACAGCAGCAATGAGGCAAGTCGGTGCGGGTGCGGCGACATAGGCGGGCGTGCCAGGGAGCTGGCACCGTGTTGACACGCTGCATGCTAGCACGCACCGATCCCGGAATTGGCGGTCCTCACCATGGTGTTGCGATTAAGCAACTCCAAAAATCAATCGCTCTTTTCCCTGAAGTCGCCATCGATCACCATGCCGTCCTCGGCCTTGCGAGGGGCCGGCCCTGCTGCGAATTGAGAGACCGACGCGACGATTCGATTGAAGAGCGTTTTCCTCAGCCACGGGTAGCCAAGAAGAAAGGCGGTGGCGCAGCCTGTGAACAGCGCGGGCACCGTGTCGCCGCGCCACAGGAACTGCACCCAGCACAGTGCGACCAGGCCCACGATGAACGGTCGGCGTAAGGCCTGCGGCAATAGCCCGACAATACGCAATTTACCGTTGCGGATGCGAGGAAAGCGCGCGAACAGCGCGCCAAGCAGCAAGCCGGCCATGGTCCGGCTGATGCCGAGATGATCGGCCACGACCCCGATGACAAGGTAACCGGTATAGGTCATCGTGCCGGCCAAGGCTGCCAGCACGAACAAGACCAGGGCGATCGTGCGCTTTGGCATACCGACTGCCGTTCTGACTAAAAAACCGACGATTTGTGTACTCCTGCAAATGGGTGCCTTCAGGCGAGCGCAAATTTTAACAGCACTCCCGCCGCCATCCGCGGCAGCGACACTAGCGTGCCGGGGGATTGCCGGCGGCCGCTACTCCATGCTTCCAGGTAAATGTCCTATAGAATAGGGAAATATGAACCATCTCATCGGCGCCCCGGTTGCCAGCTTTACCGAGTTGTTGCTTGACGCGGTTTGCATGGTCGATGCAAGCGGCTGCTTCGTGTTCGTCAGCGCCGCCTGCGAAAGCATATTTGGCTATAGCCAACAGGAGATGATCGGCAAGCGCATGATCGATCTGGTCGCGCCTGTCGACCGCGAACGCACGCTGGCCGCGGCGCGCAACATCATGAATGGCCAGTCCCATATCAATTTCGAGAACCGCTACCTGCGCAAGGACGGCAGCATCGTCCACATCATGTGGTCGGCGCGCTGGTCCGAGGCCGACCAGTTGCGGGTGGCCGTCGCCCGCGACGTGACGGCCCTGAAACAGGCCCAGGCGATGCAGACGGCGCTGTATGCCATCTCCGAGGCAGCCCATGCCAGCGAGGACCTGGCCGACCTGTTCGAGCGCAGCCATACGATCATCGGCGCGCTGTTGCCGGCCTCCTGTTTCTGCGTGGCCTTGCTGGACACCAGCGGCCAGCACCTGGACTTTGCCTACCTGGTGGACGACTGCCCTGCGTCGGACGCGTCGATCCTGCGCCTGCTATGCGAAGAAGCGATCCGGCGTGGCGCGCCGCTGCTGCTCGAGCCGGGGAGCAGCGAGGTACTGCCGGCGCCATTCCAGGCGGTGGCGGATGCGATGGAAGGCGGCGCGCTGGCGGTTCCGCTGAGCACTCCCGAAGGCATCGTCGGCGTCGTCGCGCTGCGTACCGGCGTCGCCGGCACCAGCTATACGGCCGCCGAGCGCGACCTGCTGCTGTTCGTGGCGAACCAGCTCGCGGCCACCATCGAACGCAAGCAGTTGCATGCGCAAATGCGTTTCATGGCCATGCATGACGAACTGACCCGCCTGCCCAACCGGCGCCTGTTCCATGACCGGCTCGACACCGCCCTCGCCCGCGCCCATCGCCAGCAGGCGGGACTGTCGCTGCTGTTCATCGACTTGAACCGGTTCAAACAGGTGAACGACCGCTACGGTCACGCCAGCGGCGACCTGTTGCTGCAGCAGGTCGCGCGCCGCATCGCTTCCTGCCTGCGCGACGCCGATACGCTGGCGCGCATGGGCGGTGACGAATTCGTCGTCCTGCTGGAAAACATCCCCCTGCCCGCGGATGCGGCGCGGGTCATGGAAAAAATCCACCTGGCGCTGGCGGCGCCGGTCGCGCTTGGCGACGGCAGCCTGTTGCAGATCTCGGTCAGCGTCGGCATGGCGCACTATCCCGAGCACGGCGACAACCGGCAGCAGCTCATGTCGCATGCGGACCAGGCGATGTATGCCGCCAAGGCCGGCGCGGCAGCGGGCCGCCCGGCGGCTTGACCATAGTCGCCGGTCAGCGGCCCGGTCCGGCGCCGCGCCTGCTGCGCGGTGCCTCTCCTGCGAGTCGATTATAGTGGGCGACGACACCATCTAGAAAAGGAAAGCAATGACAACGCACACTGACACCGCCATCCTGGCAGGCGGCTGCTTCTGGGGCATGGAAGACCTGGTCCGGCGCATTCCCGGCGTGCTGTCGACGCGCGTCGGCTACACCGGCGGCGACGTACCGAATGCCACCTACCGCAACCATGGCACCCACGCCGAGGCGCTCGAAGTGACCTTCGACCCGAGCCGACTCAGCTTTCGCCAGATCCTCGAATTCTTCTTCCAGATCCACGATCCGACCACGCCCAACCGCCAGGGCAACGACCGTGGCATGAGCTATCGCTCGGCCATCTACTATCTGGGCGACGAGCAGAAACGCGTAGCCGAGCAGACCGTCGCCGACGTCGACGCGTCGGGACTGTGGCCAGGCAAGGCCGTCACCGAGATCGCCCCCGCCGGACCGTTCTGGGAGGCCGAGCCGGAACACCAGGATTATCTGGAACGCAATCCCGGCGGCTACACCTGCCACTTCGTGCGGCCCGGCTGGAAGCTGCCTGTGCGCCAGGAATCGACCTGAGCCTAGTTGCCGCCCTGCGCCTGCGCCATCTCCAGCGCGGGCAAGGTGACGGTGAGAAAGGACGACACTTGCCCGATCAGGTCGGCGGCTTGCTGGCGCACTTGCCCCATCTGCAGGATCGACAGTTCCGCCTGGCGCACGGCCTGCTGGATCAGGGTGCGGCGCTGTACCAGCGCGTCGAGCAAGGTCGCGTCGAGCGCGCCACCGGCCAGGGTCGCCACGACGGCCAGCGCGGCGCCGTGCAGGCTCAGGCTCTGCGCCGAGGCCTCCAGGTCGCGCGTGGCGACCTCGCTGTCGGCCATCAATTGCAGCAGCTGCGCACGGCTTGCCGTCAGCGCCGGCTTGTATTCGGCCGGCGATGGCGGGCGCCGGAACAGCTTGCCGAACACGCCCGTCGGCGCCCGCGTGCTCTCGAGCGCGGCGTCCAGCAAGGCGGGCACCGCCATCTGCGCGAATGCCAAGACCAGCTCGGTGACGGGCTGGAGCAGCGCGGCCTGCTCCATCAAGGGCGCTTCCGCCCACTGCGTAACCAGCGACAACTTCACCGGCAGGATGCGGCGGAACAGCGCCGCCAGGCGCTGCTCGGCGTGCGCGAACAGTTGCGGATAGTCGGCGCGGGCGATGGCCAGGGCGTCGCGCACCGCCGGATGGTCCTCGCTCTCGAACAGCGCCCGGGGCGCGGCTTTCGGAGTCAGGCCGAGCGGGGCCGACGTAGCGGGCAGGTCGTCGAACGACAGCGCCCTCGGCGGGCCGAGCGCTTTCGGCGAAGGCTCAGTCTCCTCGCCGAAATCGAAGGCCTTGGGCGTCTGGTGTGTCATCGGTCGCGCGGCGCGCGGTGGGAGCGCGTGCCCGTTCTCAGACGGTGCCGCCGAGCTTGCGGATGAAGGTCGCCAGGTTCAGTTTGAAACCGGCACCCACGGCCTGGAAGCGCCATTCGCCATCCCTGCGGTAGAGCGAACCGAACTGCAATGCGGTCTTGTCCGAATAGTCTTCGTCGAGGTCGTATTGGGCGAGCACTTCGCCGCTCTCGTCGTTGTACACCTTGACGTATGCGTCGGTGACGCGGCCGAAGGTCTGCTTGCGCGCCTCGGCCTCGTGGATGGTGACGACGATGGGCATCTCCAGCACCGCCGCTTCGACCTTGCCCAGGTCGACCGTGATGACTTCGTCGTCGCCATCCTTGTCGCCCGTGCGGTTGTCGCCCGAGTGCACCACCGCGCCATCGGGCGAGGTGGTCTGGTTGTAATAGACGAAGTGGGCGTTGCTGATCATGACCGGGTTGTCGTCAGCATCTTTCCTGCACAGGAATACCGACGAGTCGAGGTCGAAGGCCTGGCCTTCGGCCGCGTTGACCTTCCATCCGAGACCGATACGCACACGCTTCAAGCCCGGAGCGGTTTTTTCGAGATTGATGCGATGGCCAGTTTCGAGCGTCGTCGACATGGATCTTCCTTTATGGTGAAAATGGTATTTTACGACGCGGCCGGCGAAAAACGGGCAATCAGCTCGCGTTCCAGTTCCTGCAATTTCGGCAGCTCGTCCTTGCGGCGCTGCTGGCCTTCGTTCGAGATTTGCTCGAGCTTGTCGAACGCGGTCATCAGCTGGGTCTGGACGTGCTGGGCGGTTTCCAGGCTGACCAGGGAACGCTGTTTGGCGCGCGCCACGGTCTCGGTATTTTCCAGCAGCATGTCGGCCTGGGCGCGGAAGGCGGCGTCGGTGGCGTCGTAGGCGGCATTCGCGACCGCCGCGCTCTGCTTGGCCTCGAGCTGCAGCAGGTACAGCGAGAACACGTTGCGCCAGGCCGGGATCGAGACGTTGACGATATCCGTGAAAGTGTCGGTCAGCGCGCGCGCATTGTCTTGCGACAGGCGGATTTGCGGCACCATTTGCGTGGCCATCAGCATGGCGCGGCGCAAGTCGTCGATGCGCTTTTCGAGGCGCTCCAGGCGGCGCTTGAGCTCGGTGGCCTGCTGCGCCTCGAAGGCGTTGACCGGCGCGGCTTGCTGCGCGACGGCTTGCCTGAGTTTTTCGGCCCAGGCTTCGCCCTTCCTGACGTCGGCGTCGAGCCCCTGGTAGTACTGTTCCAGGCCTTTGTACATCTCGTCGAAATCCTGGATGCGGCCCCGGTGCACGTTGGCATGGCGCGTCATCTCGCCGACCAGGGTGTCCATCCGCGATTCGACCACCTGGTACTGCGACAGCATCTTTTCCTTGACCGAGCCGAACATGTTGGTGACACGCGAGAGCAGGCCGCCCGAGCGCAGCTTGGCCGGATCGAGGCCCTTCGAGGTCGCGATCAGCTCGTTCAACTGGGTGCCGAACACATCCGCATCCGAAGCACGCACGGTGCCCAGCAGCTTGGCCGACACCTTGGCCACACCGGCGCCGGTATTGCCGCCCAGGGTCTCGATGGCCTTGTCGTCGATACCGGAGATATCGACCCGCACCAGCGGCGCCGCGCTCGCCGCCGCGGGGGACGCCGGCAGCAGGTCGGGCGTGCCGGCAGGATTGAACAGCGGCGGCAATGCGGGCGCGGGCGCCACGGGCACCGCGGAGGCTGCGTTCGCTTCTTCGTCGGCGGAGAACAGCGGTTTCATAAAATTCCCTCAGGTTGGAAGTGACAACATGAATAGCTTACCACCGGACAATCCGTCTGCGCCAAGCGCAATCGCGGTAGCGCCATGCGCGAGCACACGGGCCCTTGTTGCGCTATGCCGACATACCCTTCCCGTAGCGGCTGACAAACGCGACAGGCAGGGGCTTTCTGGCTAAAATATTTTCTTAAAGAAAATATTTTTTGTGACGCCCTGCCCAGGCAGGTCGCAATGAGGCCCCGTGACCCCTATTACCGACATCGCGCACTGGCGCAGTCAGATTTTTTCCCGCCTGATCAAGTTTGTACTGGGTATCGGGACCGTGGTGGCCCTGCCCTGCATCTTCATTGCGGCGCAACACGGGATGTGGGGGATGATCGTCGTCGACGCGCTGGCGCTCGCCTGGCTAACTGCGCTCAGCCGGTTCGCCAAGCTGTCGTACCGGGCGCGGGTGTGGCACTTCATCGCCCTCGTCTATTTCGCCGCGATCGGCCTGATGCTCACCGTCGGGCATGCCGCCCAGGTCTATTTGATCGGGCCGCCCGTCCTGGCTGCTGTGCTGCTGGGAATGCGGCCCGCATTTCACATGCTGATTCTGAGCGCCGCGAGCTTGCTCGCGCTCGCCTTTAGCGGCCTGGTCCGTCTGGACCTGATCGGCTTTACCGGCCATCACGCCTGGCTCTCGGTGCTGGCCACCCTGAATTTCCTGTTTGTCGGCGCCATGATCGCGGTTTCCGGCGGGACGCTGTTGCAGCGGCTGGCCAAGTCGCTGGCCGATCTGCGCCTGTTCGCCGCTTCGCTCGAAGAGGGCAAGAATGCGCTGTCTGCGGCCAATGCGCAATTGCGCCTGGCCGCCGCCGCCGTCGCCCAGCTCGAGGACAGCGTCGTCATTGCCCGCGTCGCTGCCGGCCCGGGAGAGGCGCAACCGATCACGTTTGCCAACGACGCCGCCGTGCGGCGGTCCGGCTATACGCGCGAGGAATTGCTTGATAACCCCCTCAACATGTTCATCGGACCGCAAAGCGATCCGGCGCAGGTGGCCAACGTGCTCGACGCCATGGCGCGCGGCGAAGGGATCTCGGTCGAACTGCAGGTGTATCCGCGCCGCGCCGCGCCCTACTGGCTGGAGCTCGACGTGGCCCCGTTCCGCGACGAGCAAGGCAGGCATACGCATTGGGTTGTCATCGGCCGTGACATCGGCGAACGCAAGAAAGCGGCGGCGGCAATCGACCGCCTGGCCTATTACGATGCGCTGACCGGCCTGCCGAACCGGCGCCTGCTCATGGAAACGCTGGACCGGCACCTGGCGTGCGCCAGTCCCCGCGGCGCCCTGCTGTTCGTCGACCTGGACCACTTCAAGAACGTCAACGATGCGCTCGGCCACACTGCGGGCGACAACCTGCTCAAGCATGCGGCGGCGCGCCTGTCGCATCTGATGCGGCATGGCGACATGGTGGCGCGCCTGGGGGGCGACGAATTCGTCGCGCTCCTGTGCGACCCGGCGGGCGGCGACGGCGACCTGGCATCCATGGCCACGGCGCGCGCCCACGCGATCTGCGAGGCGCTGAGCGAAGCGCCCAGCGGCGAGTGGGTCGGGTACGCGGCCTCGGCCAGCATCGGCATCGCGCTCATCACGCAAGGCGGACAGAGCGCCAGCGACTTGCTGCGCGAGGCGGACATGGCGATGTACCGGGCCAAGGCCGCGGGACGCAATTGCGCGGCCGTGTTCGAATCGACCATGCGCGCCGAGGTGGATCAGCGCCTGGCGCTCGAGCGCGATCTGGGCCGTGCGCTCGAACTGGACCAGCTATCGATGCACCTGCAACTGCAGGTCGACATGGCCGGCCACGCGGTCGGCGCCGAAATGCTGATGCGCTGGCAACGCGCGGACGGCAGCATGGTAGCCCCCGACATCTTTATTCCGGCCGCCGAAACCACCGGCCTGATCGTGCCCCTGGGCCGCTGGGCGCTGCGCCAGGCCTGCCTCGCATGGTGCCGGCTGGAGGCGGCCGGTTACCCGCTGCCGCTGTCAGTCAATGTCAGTCCCCTGCAGTTTCGCCAGCACGACTTCGTGGCCGATGTAAAAAGTGCGCTGGCAATGTCTGGCATGCCTCCCGACCAATTGATCCTGGAAGTGACGGAAGGCCTGGTGGTCAACAAAGGCGATGAAACGATCGCGCGGATGCATGAGCTGGCCGCGATCGGCATCCGCTTTTCGATCGACGACTTCGGCACCGGCTACTCCAATCTGTCGTATTTGAAGCGCATGCCGCTGTACGAACTGAAAATCGACAAGAGCTTCATTCGGGATACGCCCACTGACATCGACGGCACCGCGATCGTGCATTCGATCCTGTCCATGGCCGCGCACCTGCGCCTGCACGTCGTGGCCGAAGGGGTCGAAACCCTGGAACAGGCAGCCTTCCTGACTGCTAACGGCGCGCCCGGCATGCAGGGCTACCTGTTCGCGCGGCCGATGCCGCTGGAAGCCCTGCTGGCGGAACTTGAACAGCGCACGGGCCGGCAGGCGGTGCAGCGCACCGCCGCTTGAACCGGCAAACAGGGGCGCGACGCGGGTCGCGCCCAGCCGGTATATGATGTCCGAACACTACCTCGCCGAAAGGACCATCCGTGCACCCTTCCGTTCCCAAGCGCCGGCGTGGCGCCCGGTTCCCGCCTGCCGTCAGGACCGGCGCGCTGGCGGCCCTGCTGTTGCTGGCGATGCTGCCCGCAACCAGCCATGCGGTCGAAGAGCCTGCCTACACGGTCGTGCAAACCTTCCCGACCTTCGAAATTCGCCAGTACGCGCCCTACACGGTCGCAGAAGTGACGATGCCGCCGCCGGCAAGCGATGCCGGCAACCGCGCATTTCCCATCCTGGCCGGCTATATCTTCGGTAAAAACAAAGGCGAACGCAAACTCGAGATGACGGCGCCGGTGACCCAGACCCCGGTTCCGGTCAAGCTCGAGATGACGGCGCCGGTAACCCAGCAGGCGGGCAGTGAGGGCGTGCTGGTGCAATTCGTCCTGCCAAAGGACATCAATCTGCAGAACGCGCCGGAGCCGCTCGATCCGCGCGTCATGCTGCGCGCGGTGGCGCCCAGGCGGGTGGCGGTGATCCGCTATTCCGGCTTCTGGTCGGACGCCAATTACGGCCAGCACCTGAATCAACTCCAGCAGGGCCTGCGCGCGGCGCACATCGCCTGGAAAGGAGAACCGGTGCTGTCGCGCTACAACGGCCCGATGACGCCCTGGTTCATGCGCCGCAACGAGATCTGGCTAAACCTCGATTGATGGCGGGCAGCGCTTAGCCAGACCCCGCCATGCGCCGCCACTGACGCAGGCCGAGCGCCGCGAACAGCAGCGCCAGGCCGAACAGCGTGGCCAGTTCGGTGCCTGCTTCGTGCAAGGAGGCACCCATCTGGTTGGTGGCGATGAAGCCCTGGATCGCCGCGGTCGAGGGCAGCAGCCGGGCCAGTAGTTGCAGCGGTGCGGGTAGCGCGCTGGCGGGCCAGGTCAGGCCGGACAGGAACATGATCGGCAGCGAGGTCGCCACCAGTAATTGCATGCTGCGTTCGCGGGTGCGGAAGAACATCCCGATCAGCATGCCCAGGGCGGCCACGCTGTAGGCGAACAGCAGGGTCAGCACGGCGGTTCCGGCCAGGTTGCCGCCGCGTGGATAATCCTGCCACCAGAACACGAAGCCGAAAAAATACATCGCATTCAGGGCCACCACCAGCGCGAAGGCGCTCAAGGCGCCGCAGTAGGCGGCCGCGCCGCGCGCATAGGGGAACGCCTGCGCGCTGAACCAGCTGCCGAACAGCAGGCCGATACCGAGCAAGAAGGTCTGCTGCATGATCAGGACCACCACGCCGGGCACGATGTAGGAGGCATAGCCCTCGCGCACGTTGAACAGGGGAAGCGCTTCCACGGCCAGCGGCTGGCGCGCCGCCTCGGCCTGCGTGGCCAGCGGGGTGGCCGCGCCCAGGCGCTTGAGTTCGATGCCGGCGGACACGGTGCCGCCGACTTCGGCAAGGCTGTTCAGGACCACCTTGTTCAGCAGCGGATAGGAGCCGTGGCCGCCGACCTCGATTTCCGGCGCCTGCCCGGCCAGGATCTTGCGGCTGAAGTCGGCAGGGATGAGGAGCGCGCCGGCCGCTTCGCCGCGCCAGATCATGTCCTGTACGGCATCAAGCCGGGTGCTCACGCCGGCCACGACGATGCCGGGGTGGGCGCCGGCGTAGCGGATCAGCTGGCGCGACAGGGCCGAGCCGTCCTGGTCGAGCACGGCCACCGGCACCCGGCGCACCGTTTCGGCGCTGTAGGGCAGCGGATAGAAGAAGGAATAAATAATCCCGGAAATGAAGAACAGCAGCAGTGCGGCCTTGTCGCGCAGGATCGCCTGCCAGGTCTGGATGAAAGCACGCGCGGCCGCGCGCAGCGCGCTCATGACTGGCCCCAGCTGGCGGGTTGGTGCACGCGCTTGGCCAGGCGCAGCCAGGCGGCGGCGCCCAGCACCAGCGTGAACGCCAGCAACGCCGCCAGCGCGCCCAGGCTGGTGCGCAGCGGCGCGCCCGCCATCCAGGTATTGTTCAACAGCCGCAGGTAATGCGTCAGGGGCAGCGCCTCGGCCCAGATCCGCGCGCCCAGCGGCATGGCCAGCAAGGGGAAACCCTGGCCGGCGAAGGCAAAGGCCGGCGCCGTCACGAAGGCGCAGGCCGACAGGGCTGCACGCAGGGAGGACGAAAACGCGACAATGAAGCTACCCAGCGCCAGGTAGGAAGTGATGAACAAGGCGGTGCCGGCCAGCATGGCGCTGGCACTGCCCATGACCGGCCAGCCCAGTAGCACGCCGAAGAGCAGCAACAGCAGCACCGCATGGAGCGCGAACGCGACCGCGGGAATCAAGAGCTTGCCCAGCAGCGCCGGTCCGAGGCGGCCGCCGGCGGCGGCCAGCCAGTCAGGCACGCTGGCGGCGCGCAATTCGCGCCCGATGGCGGTAACCGCCGCGAGCGTCACGAAAATATGCAACAGGGTGAAGGCCACCGGCAGTGCCAGCGACGGGATGTAGCTGCCGCTTTCGTTGAACAGGGTCGTGGTACGCGTGCGCACCGGCTCGATCTGGGTGCTTGCCTGCACCAGGCCGGCGCCGCGTTTCGCGCGCGCCTGCGCTTCGATGCCGGCCGACACCGTCGCTACGACGGTACGCACGTCGCGCGTCATGGCGCCCGCGTGCGAGGCAAACTGGGCGTTATAAGCCCACTGGATGCGCACGCCGCCGCCGGCCTGCACGGCCTGCTGGAAGTCGGCGGGAATCGACACCAGTCCGAATGCCCGGCGCGCGCGGATCAGCGCAAACGCCTCGGCTTCGTTGCGCACCGCGCGCACCACCTGCAGGCCGGGCGAAGCGTCGAGCATGCGAATCAGGCTGCGCGAGAGCACCGACTGGTCGCGGTCGTGCACGACCAGCGGCAGCTCGCGCGCCACGCCGCTTGAAAAAATCCACCATATCAGCAGATAGAGGGCCAGCGGGATAGCGCCGAGCATGGCCAGGTCCCATGGGTCGGCGCGCAGGCGGCGCCATTCGCGCCGCAGGGATGAGCGGGTCAAGCGGCGCATCGCGAACGCTCAGCGCTCGAAGACAACCGTCATGCCAGGCCGCAGCCCGGGCACGGCCACGGTCGGACGCAGCCTGACCTCGAAGGTGCGCAGGTCGGTGCCGCCCGGGCGCGCGGCGCGCCAGGTGGCGAAGGCCGGCAATGCCGACACCGCGCTGACCTTGAACTGCGCATTGACGTTCAAGGCGGGAATGCTGGCCTGGTGCAGCGTGTCCTTGGCGAATGCCTTGAACTCGTCCTCACGCACGGCCACGACCGCCCACACGTCGGACAGGTCGACCAGTGTAATCACCGGAAAACCCTGGGGCGCCAGCTCGCCGGCCTGGATGGCGACCTTGGTCACCTCCCCCGGGCCGGGCGCCGTGATGCGCGTTTCGCCCAGCGCGGCATCGGTCTCGGCCACCACCCCGGCTACCTGGCGCACCTGCGCGGCGGCGGCCTGCTTGTCCTCGCTGCGCGCGCCCTGGCGCGCCAGCTCGTACTGGGCGCGCGCGGCGGTGGCCAGTTCGGTGGCGGCGCGCGCCTGGGTGTCGGCCTCGTCGCGTTTCTGGCGCGCCACCACGCCTTCGCTGTACATTGCCGCGATGCGCTGCGCGGTCAGGCGCGCCAGCCGGGCGCCGGCCTCGGCACGCTCCCAGTTGGCGCGCGCGGCGACGATTTCCTGCGGCCGCGCGCCGGCCTCGGCCTTTTCGCTGGTGGCACGGGCGGCGTCGCGCGCGGCTTCGGCCTGCGCCACCTTGGCGCGTACTTCCGGGCTGTCGATCTCGAACAGCGGCGCGCCGCGCGCGACCGTCTGCCCGAGCTGCACATGCACCCGACCGACGCGCCCCGCCACCTTCGAGGCCACATTCACTTCCTGCGCTTCGATCTGGCCCTGCACCGGGTCGCGCGTGGGCTGGAAGGCCTGGTACAAGCCCCAGCCTAGCAGGCCGAGGACAACGGCGGCGGCGGCAAGCGCCAGCGGTCGTTTGGAGGAAGAAGTGGCCATGGTGCTTAGTCTTTCGTGAGGTCGACGACGTAGGTCGCGTTTTTCGACAGCGGATAGAGCCGGTCCGGGTCGCCCGTGGTCGCGAGCAGGCGCGCCAGCGCCAGCACGTACTCGTAGGCCGCCTGGGCGCGCTCGAGCGCCGTTTTGGTGTAATTGAGCGAGGCGTCGGCTACCTCGGTCGAGGTCACCTGGCCGTTCCGGAAGGCGACCTGTGCCAGGCGCCGCGTTTCGAACGCCAGTTCGATCGCCGAATCCATCGCCAGATAGCGCAGGCGCGCGTCTTCCATGGCGCGCCACTGGCTCTCGGCCAGGGTCGGGATGTCCCGCCCGGCCTGCTCGGCGGCGGCCTCGACCCGCTGCTGCTCGAGACGGGCGGCCGACTGCATTTTCGCGCGGTCGATGCGCTCGACCAGGGGCACGCTGACCGCGACGCCGACCAGCCAGTTGGCGCGCGCCGAGCTGCCGCGGTTGAGGTTGTAGTTGGCGATGCCGATCACGGTGGGACTGAAAGACTTGCCTTGCAGCTGCAGGGCGCCCGCGGCCTGCTTGCGCTTGCTCTCGATTTGTTTCCAGGCCGCGTTCGAGGCCATCGCCGCATCGACAAAGGCGGACAGTGAGCCGGGGGCCTCGGCATGCACGAACAGCGGCGTCGTGGGATCGATGGCCGAGGGCGCGTCGAGCAGGCGGCGCAAGGCCAGCTGCGCGAGCTCGAGGTCGCTGTCGGCCTTGGCCGCTTCGCGCTGGGCGTTGCCGACGGCGACGTCGGCCTTCAGGCGCTCGACCTTGGCGATCAGGCCGGCGCCTTCCATCTTGCGCGCCGCGCGCTGGTGTTCCCGGGCCACATCGACCGCGGCGCTACGCAATTGCGCAGCCTTGCGCGCCAGCTGCACCGTGAAATAGCGCTGTGCCAGCTGGGTGGCGGCCTCGTCCTGGGCAGCCTGCACGCCGGCGCCGGCTTCGTCGGCGCGGCCGGCGGCGATCTGCTTGAGCGCGTCCAGGCGCCCACCGGTATAGATCGGCCAGACCGAATTCACACCGAGCGAACGCACGTCGAACACGCGGTCCACGTTCAGGGCCGGGGGAATGTCCGGCAGGTTCAGGCCGGGCAGAGGCGGCAGCGAATCGAGCACCGGATTGACCAGCTGGGCGACGTTGCCGGTGTCGACGCTCAAGGTGGTCGACACCCGTCCGGCGAAGCCGGACAGGCGCACGTCCGGTCCATCGATGCGGCGCAGCGCCTCGGCTTGCAAAGTTTTCGCCTGGGCATCGAGGCGGGCGCCATTCACTGCCCCCGAACTGGCGCGCGACTGGCGAAGCGCCTCGGCATAGTCGACGCCGGCAGCGCCGTAGGCGGGCTGGGTCAGCGCCCACAGCGCGCCAGCCGCAGCCAGCCAGACGTGGATCAACGTTACCCTCATACCTTACTCCCAACCAAAAACGGACTGTAAATGCACTGATCGCATCATAAGGTTTCTAAAACAACATTGCCCACTCTGTTGCGCTGGGCGCCGGGCGCACTGCCCCCAAGACGACTGGTCTAATCATGGGTTATACTGTCCGCCATGAGCACTGACCAGCACAGCGTACGGCAGCACATCCTTGACACCGGCAAAGTCATTCTCACCGGCAAGGGTTACTCGGCCGTGGGGCTGAACGAGATCCTTTCGGCGGCCGGTGTACCGAAGGGCTCGTTCTACCATTACTTCAAGTCGAAGGAACTGTTCGGCGAAGCCCTGCTCGACGATTACGTCGGGGGCTACCTGGCCGAACTGGACGCGCTGCTGGCAGCCGATGGCAGCTCCGCAGAAAAACGCCTGATGCGCTACTGGCACAGCTGGATGACGCTGTCGGCCGACGGCTGCGCCGGCAGCAAGTGCCTGGTGGTCAAGTTGAGCGGCGAAGTGGCCGACATGTCGTCAGCAATGCGCGACGTACTCTTGCGCGGCACTAACCTGATCGTGCAGCGGCTGGCTGTCTGTATCGGGGAAGGCGTCGCCGACGGCTCAATTCCCGCCGGCGCCGACCCGCAGCACAGCGCCCTGGCCTTGTACGAAATGTGGCTGGGCGCGGCCCTGCTGACCAAGCTGCGGCGCGAGCCGAGTGCCCTGGAGGGCGCCATGCGTGCCACGCGTGCCATGCTCGGCACGCCGCCTGCGCACTGAAAGACATCCGTGCGGTGCATGCTGACATGCACCGTTTTTTTGACACGATTACTAGACGACCAGTCTAATATAAGAGAAACCATGCAGAATTTCGATTTCTACAATCCAACCCGCATCATCTTTGGCCAAGGCACCATGGGCCAGCTGGCGCAGCTGGTGCCCCCGGCGGCGCGCGTCCTGATCCTGGTGGGCGGCGCCAGCGCCGAAAAGACGGGCACCCTGGCCGAGGTGCGGACCGCCCTGGACGGACGCAGCGTGAACGTGTTTTCCGGCATCGAACCAAATCCCAGCTACGAAACCCTGATGCGCGCCGTCGAGCTGGTCCGTCTTGAAAACATCGATTTCCTGCTGGCCGTCGGCGGCGGCTCGGTGATCGACGGTGCCAAGTTCGTGGCCGCCGCCGCCCGTTACGAGGGCGATCCGTGGAACATCCTGGAGACCGGCGGGGCGAAAATTACCAGCGCGCTGCCCTTCGGCGCGGTGCTGACGCTGCCAGCGACTGGCTCGGAAATGAACAACGGTTCGGTGGTGACGCTGAAGGCGACCCAGACCAAGCTGCCGTTTCGCAGCGTTCACGTGTTCCCGCAATTTTCGGTGCTCGATCCGACCAGGACCTACACCTTGCCGACGAAACAGGTGGCCAACGGCCTGGTCGACGCCTTTGTCCACATCACCGAGCAGTACCTGACTTATCCGGTACAGGCGCTGGCGCAGGACCGCTTCGCCGAAGGCTTGTTGCAAACCCTGGTTGAAATCGCGCCGCAGGCGATTGCCGCGCCCGAGGATTACGCTACCCGCAGTAACCTGATGTGGACCGCCTCGCTCGCCCTGAACGGCCTGATCGGCGCCGGCGTGCCGCAGGACTGGGCCACCCACATGATTGGCCATGAGCTGACCGCCTTGTACGACATCGACCACGCGCGCACGCTGGCCATCGTGCTGCCGGCCCTGCTCGATGTTCAGCGCGACAAGAAACGCGCCAAACTGCTTCAATATGCACAGCGCGTCTGGGGAATCGATTCCGGCAGCGAAGAGCAGCGCATCGACGCCGCGCTCGCCGCCACCCGCAACTTTTTTGAAAGCCTCGGTATCCCGACCCGGCTGGCGGCCTATGGCCTGGGCGCGGCAGCCGTCAACGACGTGGTCGGCCAGCTCGGCGTGCATGGCATGACCCGCCTCGGCGAACATGGCGATATCGATCTCGCCGTCAGCCGCGCCATTCTCGAAGCCGCCCTTTAATCGACAAGGAACTCAGCATGCCACAATCGTCCACCACCAACCGCGCCCTGGTGCTGCACCATCGCCCGCACGGTGCCCCCGATGCCAACACGTTTCAGATGACCGAAACGCCGGTGCCGCAGCCGCAGGAGGGCCAGATACTGCTGCGCACCCTGTACCTGTCGCTCGACCCCTACATGCGCGGACGCATCAGCGAGGCCAAATCGTATGCCGCCTCGGTCGAACTCGGCGCCGTGATGGTCGGCGGCACCGTGTCACGCGTCGAAGCATCGCGCCACCCTGATTTTCAGGTCGGCCAACTGGTGCTCAGCTATAGCGGCTGGCAAGACTACGCGCTCTCGGACGGCACCGGCTTGAACAAGCTCGACGATGACCCACGGCTGGCTTCGCGCGCCCTCGGCGTTCTGGGCATGCCGGGTTTCACCGCCTACATGGGCCTGCTCGATATTGGCCAGCCAACAGCGGGCGAGACGGTCTTGGTGGCCGCCGCCAGCGGCGCGGTCGGCTCGCTGGTCGGCCAGATCGCGAAGATCAAGGGCGCGCGCGCGGTCGGCATCGCTGGCGGCGCCGACAAATGCCGCTATGTCGTCGATGAGCTCGGCTTCGACGCCTGCATCGACCACCGTGCCCCCGATTTTGCCGAGCAGCTGGCGGCGGCCTGCCCTGATGGTATCGACGTGTATTTCGAGAACGTCGGCGGCGCCGTGTTCGACGCGGTCCTGCCCCTGCTCAACACCAAGGCGCGCGTACCGGTCTGCGGCCTGATCGCCGACTACAACGCCACCGCCCTGCCTGCCGGTCCCGACCGCCTCGGCTTGCTGGCGCGCACCATCCTGACCAAGCGCATTCGCATGCAGGGCTTCATCATCTTCGACGATTACGGGTCGCGCTATGGCGAATTCCATGCCCAGATGAGCGCATGGCTCAAGGAAGGCAAGGTCAAATACCGCGAAGACATCGTCGACGGCCTCGAGAATGCACCGCAGGCATTTGCCGGTCTGCTCGAAGGCAAGAACTTCGGCAAGCTGGTCATCCGCGTCACTGAATAAACACCCTCACTCACTGGAGAATCACATGAACGTATTAATGGTAATGACATCGCATGACCAACTCGGCGACACCGGCAAGAAAACCGGCTTCTGGCTCGAAGAATTTGCCGCGCCTTACTACACCCTCAAGGATGCCGGCGCAACCGTCACCGTGGTCTCCCCGCTGGGTGGCCAACCACCGCTCGACCCAAAGAGCGACGAGCCGGACGCCCAGACGCCAGCAACGAAACGCTTCAAGGCCGACGCCGATGCGCAGGCGGTGCTTGCGTCGACCGGAAAGCTGGCCGATGTCGATGCCGCCAATTTTGACGCCGTGTTCTATCCAGGCGGTCACGGCCCGCTTTGGGACCTCGCCGAGGACAAGGCCTCGATCGCGCTGATTGAAGCGATGGCCGCGTCCGGCAAGCCCGTTGCCGCCGTCTGTCATGCGCCGGGCGTGCTGCGTCACGTAAAGGCCGCGGACGGCAGCCCGCTGGTCAAAGGCAAAAAGGTAACCGGCTTTACCAATACCGAGGAAGAGGCCGTCGGCCTGTCCAAAGTGGTGCCTTTCCTGGTTGAGGACATGCTCAAGGATAACGGCGGCGTGTATTCGAAAGGCGCCGACTGGCAGTCGTACGTGCTGACCGATGGCACGCTCGTCACAGGGCAGAATCCGGCGTCGTCGGAAGAAGGCGCAAAGGCCCTTCTCAAGCTGTTGGCTTGATCGACGAAGCGCGCCGGGAACGTCGACGCTGGCCCAGTGCCTGCACCGCGAACCGGCCGGCCGAGCTCCAGGGCGGTGCAACCGATGCCGCCCTGCAGTTCAGGTATTTCCTTGTTCAGGGGCCGGGATGGGTATTGTCGGGCAAGGAGGGAATCGCCCGCAGGTATTCGTACATGGCAGTCAGCTCGAGTTCGGTCTTCTTGCCATAGACCGGCCACGGCATGACCTGCACGATACTGCCCGGTGGATCCTTGGGGTTATGCCCCGTGCGCATCATCTGGATGAACTCCCGGCGCGTCAGCCCCGCGGGCCGTCCCGCATTGTCGGGTGTGATATTGGCCGAGGTAATCTCCGGCCCGAACTGGCGGCCGCCGGACAGGTATTCCTCGGCATTGAGCCGTTCCGGCTCGCCCTGGAACGGGTCGCCCCCAGGGGAATAGGTCGGGTGACTGTGGCAGTCGACGCAACCGCTGGTGTTGACGACATAGCTGCCCAAGCCGACCAGGTTACGGTCCTTGCCGGCCAAATTCAGCACGACGCCGGCCGGCACGATGGCATAGCCGCGCTTGACGGGATTTTCGCTGTCGAGAAAATCCCGAAAGCCGCCGGCGACCGCGACCGACACCGCGGCCGATGCAATCAGCGCCACTCCGAACCAGGCGCGACGATGAGTCCCCACAGGTTGGTTCATCTTCATTCCCTCCGCCAAACTGGACAATTGCCCGGCAATGCGATTGCACGGGCGCTCATTCAAGTCTAGTCACGGCAAGCGGTATCGCCCGTGCTTTGGACGGGGGTTTGAGATTTATCAATCAGGGCGGCAGCTCAGCACGCCAACCCAATCGGGTTGGCGTGTTTGCCGTGCAGCTTAGGCTGTGGCGACATCGAAACGGTCGAGGTTCATCACTTTCGTCCACACGGCGGCGAAATCATCGGCGAACTTCTTGCCGGCGTCGGCCGCCGCATACACCTCGGCCACGGCGCGCAACTGCGCGTTCGAGCCGAAGATCAGGTCGACACGCGATGCCGTCCACTTCTGTTGACCCGTCTTGCGGTCCCGACCCGTGAAGCGGTCGCGCGCGTTCGACGCGGCCTCCCACTGGGTGCCCATGTCGAGCAGGTTGACGAAATAGTCGTTGCTCAAGGTGCCAGGCCGGCTCGTGAAGACACCCTCCGGCGCCTGCCCCACGTTCGCGCCCAGCACCCGCAGGCCACCGAGCAGCACCGTCATCTCCGGCGCGGTCAAGGTCAGCAGTTGCGCTCGGTCGATCAGCAGTGCCTCGGCCGGTACGCTGTAACGGGTCTTCTGGTAGTTGCGGAAGCCGTCGGCGATCGGTTCGAGCGGAATGAATGCCAGCTCGTCGGTTTGCTCCTGCGAAGCGTCCATGCGGCCAGGCAGGAACGGAAGCGTCAGTTCCTGGCCGCCATTCCGGGCCGCCTGCTCGACACCGGCGTTACCGGCCAACACGATCAGGTCGGCCAGCGACACTTTTTTGCCGGATTGGGCCGCATTGAACGCGTCACGGATGCCTTCCAGCACCCCCAGCACCCTGGCAAGCTGCTCCGGCTGGTTCACGGCCCAGTCCTTTTGCGGCGCCAGGCGGATCCGTGCCCCGTTCGCGCCACCGCGCTTGTCGGAGCCGCGGAAGGTGGAGGCCGACGCCCACGCCGTCGCGACCAGCTCGGGCACCGTCAGGCCGGAAGCCAGCACCTGGGCTTTCAGGGCGGCGCAATCCTCTGCGTCGACCAGCGGATGGTCGAGCGCGGGAATCGGATCCTGCCAGGTGAATACCTCGGCCGGCACGTCGGGGCCGAGGTAGCGCGCACGCGGTCCCATGTCGCGGTGGGTCAGCTTGAACCAGGCCCGCGCGAAGGCATCGGCGAGCTGGTCGGGGTTTTCCAGGAAACGCCGCGCGATCGGTTCATAGGCGGGATCGACGCGCAGCGCCAGGTCGGTCGTGAGCATGGTTGGACGGTGACGGCGGGCGGGATCGTGCGCATCGGGGATCAGTTCGCCACCATCCTTGGCCACCCATTGTTGCGCGCCGGCGGGGCTCTTCGTGAGTTCCCATTCGAAGCCGAACAGATTCTCGAGGTAGTTATTGCTCCACTGGGTAGGCGTCTTGCTCCAGGTGACTTCGAGGCCGCTGGTGATGGTGTCGGCGCCCTTGCCTGAACCAAAACTATTGTGCCAGCCAAAGCCCTGGGCCTCGAGGTGGGCCGCTTCAGGCTCTTCGGCGACATGCTCGGCCGGTGCCGCGCCATGCGTCTTGCCGAAGCTGTGCCCGCCGGCGATCAGCGCCACCGTCTCTTCGTCGTTCATCGCCATGCGGGCAAAGGTTTCGCGGATATCGACGGCGGCGGCGAGCGGATCGGGCTTGCCGTCCGGCCCCTCGGGATTGACGTAGATCAGGCCCATCTGGACCGCGGCGAGCGGATTTTCGAGGTCGCGCGAATGCGGCACTTCGCTGTCGTCGTCCTTGTCGATCACGCCATGCCCTTCGACACCGGGCGAGCCCTGCGAATAGCGGATGTCGCCGCCCAGCCATTTCGTTTCGCGGCCCCAATACACGTCGTGGTCCGGTTCCCAGACGTCCGGGCGGCCGCCCGCGAAGCCCAGGGTCTTGAAGCCCATGCTTTCCAGAGCAACGTTACCGGTCAGGATCATCAAGTCGGCCCAGGAGATTTTGTCGCCGTATTTCTGCTTGATCGGCCACAACAGGCGGCGCGCCTTGTCGAGGCTGACGTTATCGGGCCAGCTGTTGAGGGGCGCGAAACGCTGCTGGCCGCGCCCGGCGCCGCCGCGGCCGTCGCCGATGCGGTAGGTGCCGGCACTGTGCCAGGCCATGCGGATGAACAGGCCGCCGTAATGCCCGAAGTCCGCCGGCCACCAGTCTTGCGAGTCCGTCATCAAGGCGTTCAGATCGCGTTTGACGGCCGCCAGGTCCAGGCTTTTGAATGCCTCGGCATAATTGAATTCCGGACCCATCGGATTCGATTTGGACGAATGCTGGTGCAGCAAATCGAGACGCAGTTGTTGCGGCCACCAATCGCGCGTCGTCGTGCCGACGCCGGCAGCCGCACTGAACGGACATTTGGCTTCGTTTTGTACAGTATCCATTAAAGAACTCCTCCAGTAAGCATTTCAAAGTTATTCAACCGATTATAAAGCGATCTACTGAACCGGCGATTGACAATCCTTATCAGTGCAATAGCATTATCTTTGCATAGGAGCATTCTATTTAATCGATAACTATTATCAATTTCCATAAATTAAATTAATCCGCGAGATAAATATCTTTGAATAAAATATTGAATGGCGAAATGGTGCTTCCATAATAAAAAACGGATTCACGTCGATCGTGAATCCGTTGTGCTCTCTGCCGGCAGCGCGGCTTGCCAGCCCGCCCTCACCCGTCCGCGCATTCGCCCTGTTGCTCGACCACCGGCAGCGCCAGGCTCACCGGCGCGGCGAGGCCGAAGGCCGGTGCGCCGCGGCCAGTCTTGAGGAAGTACAGCGGGCGGCGCTTGCTTTCGTCGAACATGCGCGCCAGGTATTCGCCAATGATGCCGATGCTGAGCAGTTGTATGCCGCCGAGGAACAGGACGATCACCACCAGCGACGGATACCCGGGAACGGGATTGCCATACAACAGCGTGCGCACGGCGAAATAGCCGGCATACGTGAGTGCGGCCAGGGCGCTGGCCAGGCCGGCGTAGGTGGCGATTTTCAACGGACCGCCCGTAAACGACGTGATGCCTTCGAGCGCGAAATTCCACAGCTTCCAGTAATTCCATTTGGTGCTGCCGGCGAAACGCCGCGCGCGCCGATACGGCACCGCCTTTTGCGGGTAGCCGATCCAGGCAAACAAGCCCTTCATGAAGCGGTGCTGTTCGCGCAACTGCTTGAGCGCATCGACCGCACGCCTGCTCAGCAGGCGGAAGTCGCCCGTGTCTTCCGGGATCGCCACCCGGCTCATCTTCTGGATCAGGCGGTAAAACAGGAATGCCGTGGCCCGTTTGATGACGCCTTCGCCATCGCGCTGGGTACGCTTGGCGTAGACCACGTCGTAGCCGTCCAGCCATTGCTTGATCAGTTCCGGGATCAGTTCCGGCGGGTCTTGCAGGTCGGCGTCGATGACGATGACGGCGTCGCTGTCGGCGTGGTCGATGCCGGCGGTCAGCGCGATCTCCTTGCCGAAATTGCGGCTCAGGTCGACCAGTTGCACGCGCGCTCCCTGCGTATCGAGTTCGTGGATCAATTCCAGCGATCCGTCGCTGCTGCCGTCGTTGACATAGATGACCTGGCTGTTCATGTCGAGCGTGGCCAGGACCGTGCACAGGCGCCGGTGAAATTCGCCCAGCACTTCTTTTTCGTTGTAGACCGGCACCACCACCGAGAGCGAACGCCGGCTGTCATGGCTCTTCATTGTTTCCCGTAACATGGCGTGTCCTTTACGTGAGAAAACGTCGACCGTGGACCCTGCTAGCGTTCCGACTTGCCGGACAAAGCCGCCTGGCGCGGGATGGCACGCAGCAATACCGAATGGCGGCGGTCGCGGTAGGCCTGCCTGAAACTGCCCTCGGCCAGCAGCAACTGCCGGATCGGCGCGTCGTTATCGAGGATGGCGAAGTCGATCGCGAGCCGGTCGAATTTTGCTTTCCAGTCGGCCGTGCCGAAATAGATGTCCTGATAGTCCTGGAAAAACTTATCGCCATACATATCGGCGCGGCCATCGATGACGACTTTGCGCGCCGGCGCGAGCCGGTAGATCAGATAGCCGCCATCGCCGTAACCGTTAAACATGTTTCCCCCAATCCGATGGGCGATCACATAGTCCGCCGCCCCCGCCGGCAGAGCTGCGGCCTGCTTTTCCGCATTCGCGCGCAACAGCGGTTCGTACAGCGCCAGCATGCCGACGATGACGAACAGCACGATCCAGTTCAGGATGCCTTCGGCCCCCTGCCCGAGTTGCTTGCCGCCCCCGGTCGCGCTTGCGTAAGCGCGGCCCAGGCGCGAGCCCTGCCATCGGGCGGCGCAGGCGGCCGTCGTGCCGCGCGCGAGCACGAGTGCGATGAAGGGGATCAGGGTCAGCGCCGCCAGCGGAATATGCCTGACCGAGATGAACCCGTTGAACAGGAAAAAAACTGGAATCAGCAATTCGGTCAGGTCGGCCTTGCGCGTCGCGTAGATCTGCGCCAGCACGAACACGGCGCACAGCAGCAGGTAGAGTTTGGGGCCGATGGCATGGAAATTCGGGCTCTGCCATTCCTGGATCGCGCGGTTCGCCTCCATGCCGAGGACCTGGAACGGGTACAGCCAGTGTCCGACGAATTCCGGATTGACCAGACTGGCAAGCAAGGTGGCGAGGGCAATCAGGGTCAATTCGACCAGGCGCCGTCGCTGCGCCGGCGTGCGCGTCGCGCCGAACCAGTACGTCAGCCATTCGGCGCCGGTAAACAGACCGGTGAGGGCGATCCCGATCACGTAGCCGCCGTGGAAGTTCACCCACAACACCATCAGCAAGGGCAGCGCGTACAGGGCACGCCGGGCGCCGTCATATTTGGCATGCAGCAGAATGGACAGGAAGACGGCAAACAGCAGATAGGTCACCAGTTGCGGGCGCGGCGTCCAGCCGCCGGCAAGCACGAAGGCGCCGCACACGACAAGGGCAACTGCGAGCGGCGCCGATTGTCCCAGGCGCCGCGTCAGGACGAAGACGACGCCGAGCGTGGCCATCGCCAGGAGTGCGGTGAGCAGTTTGACGCCGAAGCTTCCGGCGTTTGCAAAGGCGCCGAACAACAGCACCTCGAACAGCCATTCGTGCAGCACCCAGGGCTGGCCGGCGTGCGTAAAGGAAAAGACGTCACCCGCGGGCAAGGCGCGCTGGGTGACGATGTATTCGCCCGTCTTCAGGTGCCAGAAATAGTCGGGATCGGCCAGCGGCAGGGCCAGGATCAGCACCACGAACAGCGCCACGTAGGCCAGCCTGGTCTTGGTGAGGTACATGGTGGGGCTCCGCGGGAAAAGTGACAAGAAGCAATGTACGTGAGTAGGGTCTCAAATAGTTGACCTTACGCAACTTCTTAAACCCTCCCGCCCCTGCGCCACGACCGCTCGGCCGTCCATTTAGCGCTGGGAATACATCGGCAACGCACGATTTCGCAGTGCCGATATGCAACACCCGCACGGCTAGCCGACGACAGCACTGTTTCATTCAGTTATAGTAATGCGTTGCAGCAATTTTTGGTGCTCACTTGCAATGCACCTCTGTTGCGACCCGAAGGCATTGCGTGGCCCCTCTCACCGATATTGCGCACTGGCGCACCCATATTTTCTCGCGCCTGCTGTCGATCGTGCTGGTACTTGGCATCGGCACAGCCATTCCCAGCATCGCACTGGCCGTCGAACAAGGCCTGTGGTCGCTGATCGCGGTCGACATCGTCGCCATCGGCTGGCTGGTCGCGATCTGGGGCCTGCGCAGCTGGACCTACCGCACGCGCGTGCTCCACTTCATTACGATCATGTTCGTGGTTTCGGCCGGCATGATGGTGAACGTCGGCCAAGTCGCCCAGATCTACCTGATCGCCCCGCCCGTGTTCGCGGCCGTCCTGCTGGGACGGCGCACCGGGCTCGCCGCCCTCGTCATCAGCGGCTTGATGATCTTCGGCCTCGGCGCGGCCGGCTATGTCAAGACGACGATCGTCGCCGCACCGGACCAGGGCCTGGTGTCGTCGCTGGTCGTTGCACTCAATTTCATGTTCATCGGTGCCCTGATCACGGTGTCCTGCAGCACCCTGCTGCAAAAGCTGGCCACCTCGCTGGGCGACCTGCACGGTGTCGCGCGTTCGCTGGAGGAAGGCAAGGATGCGATGCACAGCCTGAATGCCGAGCTGCGCCTGAGCGCGGCCGCCGTCGCCCAGCTCAACGACATGGTGCTGATCGCGGCCACCGACGGCACGCCCGAGGTGCCGTGGCCGATCATGTTTGCCAACGATGCCTTCGTGCGCCGTACCGGTTATGCGCGCGACGCCGTGCTCGGGCGCAGCATGACGATGTTCAGAGGTGCCGAAACCGACCCGGTCGTGCTGGCGCGCCTGGTTGGCGCCATGCACCGCGGCGAAGCGGCCAGCGCCGAGATCGTTGGCTATACCAGTGCCGGACTGCGCTGCTGGATCGAGATCGAAATCGTGCCCTTCGTGGACGAGCGCGGCGCGCACACCCACTGGGTCATCGTCGCGCGCGACATCGGCGAACGGAAAAAGGCGGCCACCGCGATCCACCGGCTCGCCTATTACGACGTGCTGACCGACCTGCCGAACCGGCGCTTCCTGCTCGAACGGCTCGACGTCCTGCTGACCGAGGCCAGGGCCGGACAGGACTGGGGCGCGGTCGTCTTCATCGACCTCGATCATTTCAAGTTCGTGAACGACGCCCGCGGCCACGCGACCGGCGACGCCCTGCTGCGCAGTGTCGCCACGCGCCTGTCGAACCTGATGCGCCCCGGCGACACGGTGGCCCGCATCGGCGGCGACGAGTTCGTCGTACTGCTGCCGCGCATCGGCCATGACCTCGACGGCGCCACGGCCACGGCGCTGGCCAGCGCGGACCGGCTGCGCCTGGCCTTGTGCGAGGCGGTCGAAGTCGACGGCAACCGCTACAACGCCTCGGCCAGCCTGGGCGTGACGCTGCTGACGCCGATGGGACAAAGCGCGCACGACCTGCTGCGCGAAGCCGACACCGCCATGTACCACGCCAAGGCGCGCGGGCGCAATGGCGTGGCCCTGTTCGAGGCGACCATGCGCGCCGAGGTCGAACAGCGCCTGACGCTGGAGCGCGACCTGGCCGGCGCCATCGAGCGCGGCGAACTGGCGATGCACCTGCAACTCCAGTGCGACACCCATGGCAAGCCGGGCGGCGCCGAAATGCTGATGCGCTGGCAACGCGCCGATGGCCGCTTCGTGCCGCCGGACGTGTTCATCCCGATCGCCGAAGCGAGCGGCCTGATCGTGCAGCTGGGCCAGTGGGCCTTGCACCAGGCTTGCCTGGCCTGGCTGCGCCTGGACGCGGCCGGCCATCCGATGCCGCTCTCGGTCAACGTCAGCCCCTTGCAATTCGGCCAGCCCGACTTCGTCGAGCAAGTGCGCGCCCTGCTGGCGCAGACCGGGGTGCCGGCCAGCGCGCTGATCCTGGAACTGACCGAGGGGCTGTTGATCAAGGACCGCGACGCGACGATTGCCCGCATGCACGCGCTGGCCGCGATCGGCATCCGCTTTTCGATCGACGATTTCGGCACCGGCTATTCGAACCTGGGCTACCTGAAGCGCATGCCGCTGTACGAACTGAAAATCGACAAGAGTTTTATTCGCGATACGCCCGACGACGCCGACGGCGCCGCCATCGTCTGCTCGATCCTGGCGATGGCCGCCCACCTGCGCCTGCGCGTCGTGGCCGAGGGCGTCGAGACGCGCGCGCAAGCCGATTTCCTCGATGCGAACGGCTGCCCTAGCATGCAGGGCTACTTGTTCGCGCGGCCGCAGCCGCTGGAGCAACTGCTGGCCACGCTGGATGCGGCGCTGCCTGTGCCGGAAACATCAGGCGCTTAAGCGCACTTCCAGGCGTTCGATCACCTGCTGCACGTCTTGCGGCGCTACCGGCGGACTGAAATAATATCCCTGGCCGATATGGCAGCCATGGGCCAGCAGCCAGTTCATCTGCTCGCGGGTTTCCACCCCTTCGGCCACGATCGTCATGCGCAAGGCGATGCCCATGGCGACGATGGCCTCGGTCAACTTTTCCGCATTCGGATCCTGCAGCATGCTCCAGGTGAAGGATTGATCGATCTTCAGGCATTGCAGGGGCAACTGGCGCAGATAACTCAGCGACGAAAAGCCGGTGCCGAAATCGTCGAGCGCGGTGGCGATGCCGTTCTCGTTGAGCTCGCGCAACACGTTTTGCGTTTCTTCGAGTTCGCGCATGAAGCAGGACTCGGTCACTTCGACTTCCAGGTCTTCCGGCGGCACCTGGTAGCGCTCCAGCAAGTCGCTCAGGTAGCTGACCAGCTTGGGCGACAGGATATCGGCGATCGACAGGTTGATCGCGATCGGCAATGTCGTCAGGCCATGACTACGCCGGCGCGCCTGCTCCGCGATCGCACTGCGCATGACCCAGCGGTCGATGCGGATGATCTGGTCGCTGTTCTCGGCAATCGGGATGAAGGCGCTCGGGCTGCGCTGGCCCCGGGTCGGGTGATTCCAGCGCACCAGCGCTTCCAGGCCGACCACTTTGCGGCTGATGAGATCGACCTTGGGCTGGAACACCAGCGACAGCTGGTTGCGCTCCACCGCCTCGTCGAGGTCGCGTTCGAGCAGATAGTATTCGCGCTGGTCGGACGCCATCGCCAGCTCGAACACCACGCTGCGCCCGCGCCCCTGGGATTTGGCCTGGTACAGCGCCAGGTCGGCGTGGCGCAGCAATTCGCTCACGGTCCGGCCGTGCCCCGGCGGGATCGCGATGCCCACCGAGATCCCGAGGCGAAACTGCTGTCCCTTGACGTCGAACGGCGCCGAGACGGCCTGATGCAAGCGCTCGGCGAAGGTCAGCGCGGTGGCGGCATTCGGATGCGGAAGCTGCAGCAGCAACATGAATTCATCCCCGCCCAGGCGTGCCAGCAAGTCGAACTCGCGCATCACCGCCTTCAATCTGAGGCTCAATTGCTGGAGCACCAGGTCGCCTGTTTCATGGCCATAGGTATCGTTGATCTTCTTGAAGTGGTCCAGGTCGAGCAGCATGAGCGCGTTGTTGTAGCGCCCATCGTCCAGACAGCGCGCCACCTCGTCCTCCATCGCGCGCCGGTTGTAGAGCCCGGTGAGATGGTCATGGTGTGCGCGCCAATGCAAGGTTTCCTGCATTTTCCGGTTCATTTGCAGCTTGTTCACCTCGCTCAGGATGCGCAGCAGGTTTTGCAGCGCATCGGCATCGGTCTGGCGCCAGGGATCGGAATGGCCGCGCACCGACTCCTTCCATACGGCGAACGAGCGGCGCGGCTCGAGGCGAACCCGGCCATTCGGCAGCGCAACGACATCCTTGACCGGTTCGCCGCCCCAGCGCACCTGGCGCACCACTTCCTGGCGGGTCATGAAGCAGAAGATGATGTCCTCGTCATGGCGCTGCGCCAGCAGCAGGCCCGCCGCTTCCGGCAGACATGCGAGCGCGCGTTTTTTGGAGGTCAGCAAGTCATCCCACATGTGCACGCTCGGACGGCCTTCGCTGCGCATATCGAGCCGCGCCCCGACCTCGTCGAGGATCTGGTGGGTGCAACCGAGCCGCGTCGCCGGTCCGCCGACGCAGGCGAGCGTGCCGATTTGTACCCCGAAGCTGCTGGCATTAAAGGCCGGTAACAACCTGGGCAGCCATAATTCCAGCTCGCCGGGAATGTCGCCGTCCTGGATCAAGGCTTGGTGGAACTGGTTCAGCAAGCGGTCCAGTGCCAGGCGATGGCGCACCGCTTCCAGGTTGGACAAGGCCTCGATCCGCATATTCGCGATTTCCGCCAGCAGTTCGGACAGCTGGCGCATCCCTTCCCTGATCTGTTCGGGCGGGGTGCGGGGCCGATGGTGGTGGCATGCAATCAGCCCCCACAGCTTGCCTTCGCAGACGATGGACAGCGTCATCGTCGCGCGCACGCCCATGTTCCGCAGATAGGACAGGTGGACCGGGGACAGGCCGCGCAACAGGCAATGGCTTTGATCGAGCAATTGCCCGTTCGGCAGGTGGGGCGGCAGCATGCGGTCCATCGAGGCTTCGACATCGGCCAGCACGCGCAACGTGTTGGTGAGATAAAGCGCGCGCGCCTGGCTGGGAATGTCGGAGGCGGGAAAGCGCAGCCCGAGGAATTTTTGCTGATAATCGGCGCCGGTGTGCTCGGCCACGACTTCACCGCAGCCGTCGTCCAGGAAGCGGTAAATCATCACGCGGTCGAAGGCGCTGACTTCCTGGATCACCTTCGCACATTCGCGAAAGAAGGCGTCGAGTCCCTCCGCGCGCCGCAAGCGGGCGATGATTTCCGTGAAATTCGAAAAGATATGGTGTTGCCGCAGTTGCTCGTCCTTGCTGATGTTCACCGGCAGCCATTCGAGCACCGCCACCGCGCCCACCCGGTGACCGAGGCATTCCCACGCCAGCGCAACCGGCTCGGCCGCGGCGGCGCAGGTTTGCTCGAACCGGGGACGCCAGGGCAGCACCACGAGACGGGAGGTGGGCAGCGCCGCGATATCGAGCGGATCGCCCGCCTCGACGGCGACGGCCCAGTCCGATAGCGGCCTCGACAGCAGCGCGGCGCCATCCTGCAAGCCCGGCCAATGCGTCACGATCCCGGCCGAGACCTGGACGATGACCATGCTCGCGACGTCGACCACCATCGAAAAACCATAGGACTGCACCGTGCCCAGCAGATGGATGGGCTCCTCGGCACAGGATTTCTCCAGCTCCGCAGGAATCGTGTCGTCACGCCCACCAGGGCTCATACCCGGGCACTCCTCGTATCCAGCGTCCACCCTGCCGACGCGACCATTGCGCCACGCCGAAATGCACCGTGCCCGCATCGAAGTCAATCAGGAATGAGACCGCCGCGTGGCGCATTGGTTCCGCCTTTTGCCGTCCATTGCGCGGGCCACGAGAGGCCGGCGCCCGCTCCGCACTGCGCCTACACGAGGACGATACGGTTGCGCCCGGCTTCCTTGGCCTGGTATAGCGCGTGGTCGGCGCGGCTGATGACCTCGGTACACGGCTCGCCTGGGCGGCGCGTCGCCAGCCCGGCCGAGAAACTGATGCGGCCGCCCTCGAGACCGGGCACCGTCATGGCCTGCACGCGCTCGGCCATGCGTTCGAGCACGGCGCGCGCATCGTCGGGTGCCGCGTCCGGCAGCAGTAACAGGAACTCCTCGCCGCCCCAGCGCGCCAGCACGTCGTTGGCGCGCAGCGAAGCGCGCGCGGCGGCCGAGAAAGAGCGCAGCACGGCGTCGCCGGTGGCATGACCGTAGCGGTCGTTGACCTGTTTGAAGAAATCGATATCGAGCAAGGCGATGCAGGTGTCGATGGCGCAGGTCTGGCGCCGCTCCTCGGCCTCGAGCACGCCGTTCATATGGCGCCGGTTCACCAGCGAGGTCAGTTCGTCGACCGTCGCCAGCACCCGGATGGTATCGAGCGCGTCCGACAGTTCGCGCTTCTGGTTCTTCAGGCGCGCGCGCAGCTTGCTCATTTCCCCGCTCAGGAGTGCCGTCGACATCAGCGCGCCGGCCAGGTAGCCGAAGGTGACGGCTTCGGTCATCGGCGGAAAGCGCACCGGGTCGCTCGCCTGCATCCACCACATGGTCGCGCCCATGCCCAGGATCGAGGCACCCGACAGCATCAGCGTCTGGCGCGGGCGCAGGGCAAACATGCAGAACACGATGATCACGATGGTCATGGTCAGCATGGCCGCGCGCAGCGGCCCGCTGATGGCATAGGCCCAGACCGCGCAGCTGAGCGAGAACACGGCCTGCCCCACCGCCAGCTGGTCGGAGGCCAGCTTGAGCCATGCATTGGCACGGATCAGCACATAAAAGGCGCAGGCGCCGCAGGCGCCGAAAACGATCAGGCCGTGCGCCGCGCCGGGATCGCTCAAGCCCTGCTCGACCTGCACCAGCAACAGGCCGATGCACACGACATACAGCACGCAGGTCGCGGCCCAATACTGGAGCATCCGGTGCAGCCCGGAATCGCTGCTGCACAGCAGGACGGCAAGCTGCCGCAGCAGCCTCACCGCGGCGCCTCGCAGGCGGTCATGGCGCCGGCCTGGCCTGCATGCGGATGGGTAGCGTGAAGAGTCGGAAGCGTCATGGCGATCGAAAGATGGTTCTGTCCCGGGCACGAGCAACCGCTGCGCAAGGCGCGGCGGACGGCTGAAACTTTACCGAAGCGGCATATGTAAGTCGAGATATTTACCTGCGGAAACGAAACGCAGACGCTTGTTCGTTGCAAAGAGGCAACGGGATGCGTCAGCGGCCACTGGGCCTGCATTCCGCATCTCTCTTATTCAATCCGACTGTTTTTAAATATTAATTTATCAGTAGCAATATAAACGAAACATGGGAATTTTTAAATTTTAGAAATTAATTTCCATAAGTTAATCGATTATTCATCACTGAAAGTAATGTTTTGTCGGAAGTATTTACACCGTGCAAACCAATTTAAAATAAGCCATTGTTTCGAATCAATAAAAATATGTGGCATAGGTTTTGCCATCCCCAATACCGCTGAGCGAGCCAATCTGGTCGATCACGCCGCACCACAATAAGCACATCCCGCCAATGGCCAACTTCAAGGGAAATAAAAACAATGAACATGCATCGTCTTGTGTCCGCACTCATGTTTGCCGCGCTTGCTTCATCTTCGCATGCCGCTACGATTACCCTCAACTTCGAAGGCGTTCAGCCTTACCCGAGTGCCAACAGCACCTTGATCCAGGAATTCTATAACGGCGGCACTGCCAGCAATGGCGCGAGCGGCGCCAATGTCGGCGTGTCGTTCTCCGACGGCGCCACCGTCCTGTGCCTGAACACGTTCGGGACAAGGTGCTCGAATACGTCGAAAGGCGGGCTCGGTGTTCCGGGGTCGGAATTCGCCGCCCTGTACTTTCCACAGGTCAATCCAACGATGAACGTCGCCGCCGGCTTCGATACCGGTTTTGCGTTTGCCTACGCGAACCCGTTCGCCACCGTCCAAACGGTGAACATCTACAGCGGCCTGGACGGTACCGGCACATTGCTCGCGTCCGCAGCCTTGTCGGGCACCACGAATGGCGCGCTCGGGGCATGCAGCGCCTTCGGCAGTGCAAACTACTGCCCCTTCGCGAATCTGTCGATCGCCTTCGCGGGCACCGCCCGCTCCGTCCAGTTCGCCGGCGCCGTCGACAGCTCGGTGTTCGACGATTTCACGTTCGGCAGCACCTTCGTGGGCGGCACCGAGGTACCGGAACCCGGTTCGCTCGCGCTGCTGAGTGTCGGCATGCTGGGCCTGGCCCGTCTGCGCCGCAGCAAGAAAGCCGGCCGCGCGTAAGGCAGCCTGTTGCCGCGATGACCGACGCCACCTGCGGGTGGCGTTTTTCATGCTGCCGGCGCCCGGCTTACTTGCCCGGCTTGAGGATCACCTTGGTCCAGCCGCGCGCGCGCTTGTCGAACTTCTCGTAGGCTTCCGGCGCCTGGTCCAGGGCCAGTTCGTGCGACACGATCATCGACGGCTTGGCCCTGCCGGCCTCGATCAAATTCATCAGGCGGCGGTTATACGACTTCATGTTCGCCTGTCCGGTGCCGATGCGCTGGCCCTTGAACCAGAGCTGGCCAAAGTCGAAGGCCAGCTTGCCTTCCTTGGCCAGCTCGTCCTGCGCGCCGGGATCCTGCGGCAGGAAGACGCCGACCACGCCGATGCCGCCGGTCGGCTTGACGGCCTGCACCAGGTTGTTCATCGTCAGGTTCCGCACTTCCTTGCCATGCATGTTGCAGCACTGGTAACCCACGCACTCGCAACCGCAATCGGCGCCCTGCCCCTTGGTCAGTTCCTTGATCTGCTCGACGCCGTTGCCTTCGGTATCGTCGATGGCGACCGCGCCGATCTTTTGCGCCAGCTTCAGGCGCTCCTTGTGGGTATCGACGACGAAGACGCGGCTGGCTTCCGTATCCGTGCGGCCTTCGTACATATGCAGGTCCGAGCCGCAGATATTGGTGGTGGTGATGCGCACCAGAACGTCGGTCGGCTTTTCGATTTTCGCGTTCGGCATGTTCTTCACCTGGACGTCCAGATACGGTTGGAATGGACTTATTCCGAGCGGCAAAGCGCCGTTCAACACGAGGCGAAGTCCACCACTGTGGGAGGCACACCATTGCGCATCTGTTCGCCAGCTAACCCTGGCGCGGGATCGGACTAGCGCAGGACTTGCAACTTCGTTTTCTTGCCCTTGCGATAGGTGTACAGGGTCAGCGCGGCATCCTTCAGGTCGCCGTTCGCGTCGAACGCGATGCTGCCGGTGACGCCCTCGTAGCGGACGGCGGCCAGCGCCGGCAAGAACTTCGCCGGATCGCTCGAATTGGCCGCCTGCATGGCGGTCGCGAACACCATCACCGCGTCGAAGGCGTAGGGCGCATAGGTTTGCAGCGGGATCTTGTAGCGTTGCTGGTAGCGCTGGGTGAACGCCTCGACACCCGCTTCCTGCGCTCTGCCGACCCCGCCGGCGACCACGCAAAACACCTTGTCGTCGACCAGCGCGTCGCCCGCCAGCAGCGGCATCTTTTCCGAGCAGACGCCGTCGCCCGAGACCAGCTTCGCGCGCAGTCCGAGCGCCTTCATTTGTTTCAGCATGGGGCCGGCGACGGCATCCATGCCGCCATAGAAAATCACGTCCGGATCGCGCGCGCGGATCTGGGTCAGGATGGCATTGAAATCGGTGGCCTTGTCGCTGGTGAACTGGCGGCTGACGACCGTGGCGCCCGCGCCGGCCGCCTTCACGCCCTTGACGAATTCGTCGGCCAGGCCCTGGCCGAAGGCGGTACGGTCGTCGATCACGGCGATCTTCTTCGCCTTCAAGGTGCCGGTCGAATAGGTGGCGAGCGTGCGTCCGACCAGGTTGTCATTGGCAACCACCCGGAAGGCCGTCTTGAAACCCTGGTGCGTGTAGAGCGGCGTCGTGGCGGCCGGAGAAATCTGCGCAATGCCGGCATTCGCATAGATCTTCGAGGCCGGAACCGTCGTGCCCGAGTTCAAATGGCCGACCACGGCCGCGACCTTCGCATCGACCAGCTTTTGCGCCACCGCCGCACCGGTCTTCGGATCGGCGCCGTCGTCTTCCGGCTGCAAGACCCATTGCACCTTGCGGCCGCCGAGCGTGATCCCCTTCGCGTTGAGCGCGTCGATCGCCATGCGGGCGCCGTTTTCGATGTCCTTGCCCTGGTGGGCGCCGGTACCGGAGAGCGGAGAAGCGGTGCCGATTTTCACTTGCAAGACATTGCCGGCGGTTTCGGCGTGGGCCAGGGGGGCGGCGGCCAGTGCGAACAGGGATGCGGCAAGAACAGAACGATGCATGGCGGGTCTTTCCGTGGATGAATGCGTTCGATTGTACTGCCGGGTTGGGCCTTGCACGAAAGGCAACGCCCAAAAAAAAGCCAACCCGAAGGTTGGCTTTTTTGCACGGCCGGCGCGAATCAGGCCGCCTGCTCCAGCGTCGGATAATCGATATACCCTGCCTCGCCCGGCACATAGAAGGTCTGCGGATTGGGCTTGTTGAGCGGCGCATTCAGTTTCAGGCGCTGCACCAGGTCCGGGTTGGCGATATAGGCCCGTCCGAATGCCACCGCATCGGCGCGGCCGGTTTCCACCGCATCGATCGCCATCGCGCGGTCATAGCCGTTATTGGCGATATACGTGCCCTTGAAGGCCTGGCGGGCCCAGGCGAAATCGAAGCCCGGTACATCACGCGGGCCGCCGGTGGCGCCTTCGACGAAGTGAATGAAGGCGATACCGCGCTGGTTCAAGGCTTCGACCAGGTAGCCGAACACGGCCTGCGGGTCGCTGTCGGCCAGGTCGTTGGCCGGCGTGACGGGCGACAGGCGGATACCGACCCGGCCGGCACCGATTTCGGCCACGACCGCGTCGACCACTTCGAGGGCGAAGCGGGCGCGGTTCTCGATCGAGCCGCCGTAGGCATCGGTGCGCTTGTTGGCGCCGTCGCGCAGGAACTGGTCGATCAGGTAGCCGTTGGCGCCATGCAGCTCGATGCCGTCGAAACCGGCACGGATCGCATTCGCCGCGCCGCGCCGGTATTCGGCGACGATCTCCTGGATCTCATCAATGGCCAGTGCGCGCGGCTCGGGCGCCTCGACCTTGCCGAGGTGGGTGTAGGCGGTCACGTTCGGAGTCACGGCCGAAGGGGCGATCGGCTGCGCGCCGCCGGTCAGGGCCGGGTGCGTCACGCGGCCCACGTGCCAGATCTGGGCCACGATCTTCGAGCCGGCAGCGTGCACGGCTTCGGTGATCGGCTTCCAGCCTTCGACTTGCGCATCGGAATAGATGCCGGGCGTGGCCATGTAGCCTTTGCCGAGCGGCGAGACCTGGGTGCCTTCGCTGATGATCAGGCCGGCATTGCTGCGCTGGCGGTAGTACTCGATGTTCATCGGGCTGCCCGGCACGTCGCCGGCGGCCTCGTCGGCGCGGCTGCGGGTCAGCGGCGCCATCACGACACGGTTGGCAACCTCGATGTCGCCGATACGGGTGGGCTGAAAGAGTTTGTTGGTCATGGTCGATCCTGTTCTGAAAAGATGGGAAGAATTCGGGCCGCCGGTCGCGGAGCTATCGAAGAGCCATCGCCGGCGGCCACTACAGGATCGACTATAAGTATTCCCGAACCGCGTGGGTAGGCCGCACGAATGATATGATTTATTCCTGACAGGAATGGATGGGGTACAGATGGACCGCTTGCGCCTGATGGAAACCTTTGTCCGGGTCGTCGAAACCGGTAACTTCTCGGCCGTCGCGCGCGAGGAGCGCAGCACCCAGTCGAGCATCAGCAAGCAGGTGCAGGCGCTCGAAACCATGCTCGGCGCCAAGCTGCTGGTGCGCTCGACGCGCAGCCACGCGCTGACCGAAGCGGGCAAGCGTTATTACGAGCGCTGCCGCCAGGTGCTCGACACGCTGGAAGAAGCGCGGGTCGAGGTCCAGCGTACCGAAAACGAGATTTCGGGCGTGCTGCGGGTGGCGGCGCCGGTCTCGTTCGGACGCCTGCATATCGTGCCGCGCCTGGCCGCGTTTTTCGAACGCTACCCGCAACTGAAAATCGACCTGCAACTCGACGACAGCTTCGTCGACCTGGTGGTGGGCGGCATCGACGTCGCCTTCCGCGTCGGCGAACTCAAGGATAGCCGCCTGATCGCGCGCCGCATCGGCACCGCGCACCGGGCGGTGCTGGCCTCGCCCGCCTACCTGGTGCGCCATGGCGAACCGCAGCATCCGGACCAGCTGCGCGGCCACCAGTGCATCGTCTACACGGGCCTGGCCAACCTCAACGAATGGAGTTTCCAGGACGACGAGGGCGGCCAGCACACGGTGCGCATCAACGGCCACCTGCAGTCGAATAGTTCGGAAGCGATCCGCCAGGCCATCATCGAGGGCCTGGGCATCTGCTACACGCCGCAATGGGTGTATGGCGACGACATCCGCGCCGGTCGCGTGAAACCGATCCTGACCCGCTACCGGGCCCCGCCGCTGCCGCTGAACGTCGTGTTCCAGCCGGCGCGCCGGCCCTCGCTGAAGATCAGCCATTTCGTCTCCTTCTTCGCGGAGGCATTCGCGCGCGACCCGGATATCTCGCCGATGCTGGCGGCGGACGGAGCGCCGCACGACGCGTTCGGCAAGCTCAGCGGCAGCTATGCCGCGCCGGGACCCGGCAAACGGTGAGAAAGCGCGCGTTTTTCCTGTAAGAAAAAAGATATCCTGTTGCCTTTATCTACTCGATGAAGGGAATCGCGATGCTCAGGTGTGCGATGGTGATCTTGCTTGCGCTGGTATGCCGACACGGTGTCGCGCAAGAAGAATTTCCTCTCAAGGAGGCCGTATTTCAAGGAGCAAGCGCCTATCGTCCCGGTGAAAATCTCGAATACTTCTTGTACGCACAGGGATTTGTTCAAGGCGTGAGCCCGGAAGAGCAAGCGGCCATCATCGCCGACTGGACCGGCCAGCATCCGCATGCCAGGCTGGTTCCGGTAACCATCCTGGGCGAACGCTCGCCCTTCCCCATCGTCTACGCCTGGGCCATGGACGGCGACGACAATTTGAATCTCTTGCTGGTGAGGAAGGGCGTGTATCCTGCCTTGACGATGCTCGATCCGCCGCGGTTCGCGCAGCTAGTCGAGCGCGCCAAACCCGCGCGCTATGCCAAACTACTCGCGGCGCAAGAGCGTCGAGGCAACCCGACCGGCATCCCCGCGCGGCGCCTGGTGCCCGCGGCGCGCTACGACGATTTCCTGAAGAAATTGGTCGCCGCCGAAGCAGCCGCCCAGGCCGACATGAACGGCATCTGGTCGGACCGATTCAAACCCATGCGGGACAAGCTGGGACTTACCCCGCTTGCGACGCTGCCGCCCATGGAGTAAGGCTGGGGCCGTGTCCGAATGTCAGACCTGACCCCAGATGTTCAGATGTCGATGCCGCCACGCTTTCCTACGCTTCTGAAGCACGTTCTCGCCGCTGGTGTGCTGCTGCTGGCCGGCGGCGCGCGGGCGCAGAACGATGCGGGCCTGGTCGCGCTGGTCAATGCCTATCGCGCCGCGCCCGGCGAGTGCGGCGGCGTCCGGATGGCGCCGGTGCCGCCGCTGAAAGCCAGTGCGGCGCTGGGCCGGGTGCGCATCGGCACCGGCAGCTTTCCCGAATACGCGCTTGAACGGGCCGGCTATGACGCGGCCCAGGTCGAGGTGATCAGCGCCCGCGGCGCGCTCGACGCGGCCGGAGTGATGGCCTTCATCCGCCAGCCCTACTGCCGCGTGCTGCTGAACGCCGCCTACAGCGATATCGGCGCCACGCGCCAGGGCGACGAATGGACGATCGTGCTGGCGCGCCCGCTGCTGCCCATTACCCTGCCTGAACAAGCCGTGGTCGGACGCGAGATTTTGGACGCGGTAAACGCCGCGCGCGCCGTTCCGCGCAACTGCGGCGAGCGTGCCTTCGGCGCGGCCGCGCCGCTAGTGTGGGACGAGGCGCTGGCGGCGGCGGCGCTGGCGCACAGCCGCGACATGGCGGCGCGCCGGCGTTTCGCGCACCAGGGATCGGACGGCAGCGAAGTGGCGATGCGCGCCACCCGCGCCGGCTACGCCTGGCGTTTGATCGGGGAGAATATCGCGGCGGGACAGCCTTCGGCCAGGGAAGCGGTGGCCGGATGGATCGACAGTCCGGGCCACTGCGCCAACCTGATGAACCCCGGTTTCACGGGAATGGGCGCGGGCTATGCGATCAGCCGGGCCAAGATGCCCGGCTTTGTCTACTGGACCCAGGTATTCGGCGCGCGGCGATGAACCGCGCGCCGCACCGGCGTCTTACCAGAAAATGACGCGCTCTTCCGGCTTCAGGTACATCTTGTCGCCGGCCTTCACGTCATACGCTTCATAGAAACCCGGGTGATTGCGCATGCTGCCGTTGACGCGAAATTCCGACGGCGAGTGCGGATCCGACTTCACTTGCGAGACCAGCGCCGCGTCGCGCGCCTTGCCGCGGCGGGCCTGGGCCAGGCCCATGAACAGGCGCTGTTCGGCGGTATAGCCGTCGATCACCGGTGCCGGCTTGCCGTTCAGCGAAATCTTGTAGGCGCGGCTGGCCATGATGGCGCCGGCGTTGTCGGCGATGTTCTCGCCCAGCGTCAGTTCGCCGTTCAGGGTGTAGCCCGGCAGCGGGCTGTAGGCGCCGTACTGGGCGACCAGCATCTTGCCGCGCGCGGCGAACTTGTCGGCGTCGTCCTTGGTCCACCAGTTGCGCAGGTTGCCGTCGCCGTCGAACTGCGAGCCCTTGTCGTCGAAGGCGTGGCTGATCTCGTGGCCGATCGAGATACCGACCGCGCCGTAGTTGATCGCCGGTTCGGCATTCGCGTCGTACAGCGGATACTGCAGGCGCGCGGCCGGGAACACGACTTCGTTCAGGCTCGGGCTGTAGTAGGCGTTCACCGTCTGCGGCGACATGCTCCAGGCGGCGCGGTCGACCGGCTTGCCCAGCTTATTCAGGGCGAACCGGTGGCTGAATTCGCGCGCGCGCATCACGTTGCCGACCAAGTCATTGCGGGCGATGGTGAGGGACGAATAATCGCGCCACTTGTCCGGGTAGCCGATCTTCGCCTTCATCTTGGACAGTTTCAACTGTGCCTGCTTCTTCGTTTCAGGCGTCATCCAGTCGAGCGTCTCGATGCCTTCGCGGAAGGCGATGATGAAGTTTTTCACCATCGCTTCGACCTGCTGCTTGCGCTCGGCCGGGAAGTGCTGCTCGACATAGGCCTTGCCCACCACTTCGCTCAGGTCGCGGTTCACTTGCGCGATCGCGCGCTTCTCGATCGTGCGGTTTTCCTTGGTCCCGGCCAGCACCGCGCCGCGGAACGCGAAACTCTCGTCGACGAAGGCCCGCGACAGGTAAGGCGCGTAGGCGCTCAGCAGGCGGAACTCGAAATACGGACGCCAGACTTCCAGCGCGGTAGCCGCGATGATCTTGTCCATGCCGGCCACGAAACTCGGCTGGCTGACGTTGATGGTCGTGATCTTGCCCGCCACCCCCACGCCCTTCATCCAGGCGCTCCAGTCGAAGCCGGGCGCCAGTTCCTTGAGCTGGGCAAAGCTCATCATGTTGTAGCCCTTGACCGGGTCGCGGTTCTCGACGGCGCTCCACTGCACGCGCGCGATCTCGGTTTCCAGCGCGACGATCTGCGCCGCTTCCTGCGCGGCGTTGGCATGGCCGGCCAGCGCCAGCATCTTCTCGATATGGCCCTGGTACCTGGTGCGGATATCCTTCAGGCGCGCTTCATCCTGCAGGTAGTAGTCGCGGTTCGGCAAGCCCAGGCCGGACTGGCTGATGTCGACGATCATGCGCGTCGAATCCTTCTCGTCCTGGTGCACCGACATGTCGATCGGCGCACCGGCGTCGATGCGCGAGAAATGCGCCGCCAGCACGGCGATGCCGCGCTTGTCCTTCAAAGCCGCCACGCGCGCCAGTTCCGCCTTCAGCGGGCGCAGTCCGAGTTCGTTGCGGCGCGCCTCGTCGACATAGCTGGCGTAGTAGTCGCCCATCTTCTGCGCCGACGAACCGGCGCGTGCCTTCTTGTCGGCCGCGGCCTGCTCGATGATGGTGCGTACCTGGCCTTCGACCTTGTCGGAGGCGACGTTGAAGGCGCCCCAGCTCGAACGGTCGGACGGGATCTCGACGTCCTTCAGCCACTTGCCCTGGCTGTAGCGGAAGAAGTCGTCCTGTGCGCGCACGCCGGTGTCGATGGCGGCGGCGTCGACACCCGAGATGGCGGCGACAGGCGCGAGCGCCGCCTTCGGATGATCGTCCGACGCGCCGGCGTGGGCGGCGACGGCGAACAGCCCCGCGATCAGGGTGCTGCACAGGGTAGGCTTCATGCTTGCTCCATATTTCAATTTTGTAATCGGGCGATCCTAATGGAAAAACCCGGGCCTGCCAAGGGCGGCCAAGCACCCTGGTCTTTCGTACAACGCCTGTCAGTACAGGGCTTATCGAAAATGCAGCAGTTGTATTGACGGCTTGTTCGCCATCGACCGCGACTTCAGCCATAATGGCAATCACCTCAGCCCTGGATTGCCGTCGATACCGTTCATGAAGCCGACTTCGCGCGTCTCGCGCCTGTACGAAGTGATGGACCTGATGCTCGACTCGGTGGGCGATCCGCTGGCGCTGAAAAACCTGGCCGCCTCGGCCAGCTATTCGTCGTTTCACTTCGACCGCATCTTCCGCGAGCTGACCGGCTTTTCCGCCGTTGAATATCAACGCAAGCGGCGCCTGCGCCGCGCCGCCCACCTGCTGCGCCATGAGCCCGACGTCTCGATCCTGCGCATCGCCCAGGATTGCGGTTTTCCCTCGAACGCGGCGTTCGCCAAGGCGTTCAAGCAGCAGTTCGCGATGTCGGCCAAGGCCTGGCGCGAAGGAGGCTGGCGCGCCTACATGGACCAGCAGGTCGGGCGCGAGAGCGACGTCAGTTTCTTTGTCGCCGAACCGGGCAACCTCGACGTGATCCTCGCGCCGTATTGCGCACCGGTCCCCGGCAGCGTGGCGGCGCGCATCCGGGTGCAGGCGCTGCCGGCCATCAAACTGCGCTACCAGCGCTTCTTCGGCCAGTCGGGCGCCGCCCTGTCGATCGCCTGCAACGCCTTCTTTTGCGAGCGCGAACGGCTGGGCGACACGGACCCCGCCACACCCTGGTATGGCGTATTCGACGAAGACCCGGGATTTACCGGCGAGCGCGAATACTGCTACGACTTCGGCTTCGCCGGCACCACGCGCGCCGACCCCACCCTGGGACTGCGCCTGCTGCCCGCCGGCAGCTACGCAGTGCTCGACTTTTGCGGCGAATGGCCGCGCTTTCGCTCGATGTACGAGGACTGGCTGGACCGCCAGGCGTTCTGGCGCCTCGACAGCACGCGCCCGCATATCCAGAAAGTCGAGCGCGGCACGGACGGCGGTTGGCGCGGCTGGCTGGCGCTGCCGGTCAAGAAGCGCTGACGGCCGGCTCGCGGGCGTCCATCCGCACGAAGCAGCTCAGCACCAGCACCGGTAGCGCACAGGCGAGCACCCACAGGAAAAACGAGCGATAGCCCAGCGCTGCCTGGATATCGCCGCTGACCACCTTGAACAGCACGAAGCCGAGCTGCATGAAGCCGGTGCCGAGCGCATAGTGCGCGCTCTGGTATTTGCCGCTGGCGACCACCTGCATGATGAACAGGATCACGCCGACGAAGCCGAAGCCATAGCCGAACATCTCGGCGCCGAGCGCGGTGGCGATGATCGGCAGCGAATCGGGCTGCGCCGTGCTCAGGTAATAGAAGACGATATTCGGCACGTTCATCGCCAGGATCAGGACCGGCATGGCCCGCTTCAAGCCGGCCCAGGCGGTGAAATAGCCGCCCGCGATGCTGCCGGCCAGGAAGGCGACGGTGCCGGCCGTGCCATACACGGCGCCCACTTGCGCCGTGCTCAAGCCCAGGCCGCCCAGGCCGCGCGCATCGCGCAGGAACAGCGGGCCGATGGTCTGGATCTGCCCTTCGGCTGCGCGAAACAGCACGATGAACAGGATCGCCAGCCAGATCCCGTCCTTCGCGAAGAAGGCCTTGACGACGTCGGCCAGGGTGCGCGCGATGTCGCGTGCCGAGGTCGCGCTTGCGGGAAGGTTCAAGGCGCCGGGCAGCGCCCAGCCGTGATAGAGGCCCAGTCCGGCCAGCGAAGTGCCGAGCAGCGCGAACACCACCGCCCACGCGGACGCGGTGCCGATGCGCGCTTCCAGGTAGCCGGCCAGGATCACCAGGGCGCCGAGCGAGAGGAACTTGGCGGCGTTGAAGAAGGCGCCCTGCCAGCCGGCGTAGGCGGCTTGCTGGCGTGCCGACAGGCTGGCGATATACAGGCCGTCGGCGGCGATGTCGTGGGTGGCGGACGCCAGCGACACGACGGCCAGCAGCGCGATGCCGAGCGCGAACCAGCCGGGCAGCTGCAGCGCCAGCGCCATCAGGGCCAGGGCGCCGCCGCCGATCAGCTGGAACAGCACGACCAGGCGCTTCTTGCTGCGCGCCAGTTCGAGGAAAGGGCTCCACAGCGCCTTGAACACCCAGGCCAGGCCGAGTACGCCGGTCCAGCGCGCGATCTGCTCGTTCGGCACGCCCATGCTCTTGAACATGAGTCCCGCGACCAGGGCCACCGCATAGAACGGCAGTCCTTGCGCCAGGTACAGGGTCGGCACCCAGGCCAGCGGATGGCGGGCCGGTGCAAGTGCCGCGGGCGCAATCGGTACGTCAGGCATCGGGCACTTCCTTCCGGTCGAGGGTGACGACGCGGCTGGTGCGCCCGCGCGTGTCGAAACTGGCGATTCTAAACGTGACCGCCTGCGCAGGCACGGAAAGCGGCGCCTGGTAGCGCGGGCTGGCGCCATCCGGCGCGTTGCCGTCGACGGTGTAGCGCAGTACGAGGCCGGGAAAGGCGACATTCGCATGCAGGCGCCCGGCGCGAAACACGGCGCCCGGCGGCGGCAGGCGGTAGCCGTAGGCAAGCGTGCGGTCCAGCTGCGCAAGCACGCGCTGGCCGAGGCGGTTGGCGAATTCGTTCCAGTCGCCCGCGATGCGGCGCGCGCGCATGCCGGCGTCGCCAATGGTGTGCCAGAGCGGGTCCGGGCTCCAGGCCCGTTCGGCCAGCGCCAGCAGGCGCGGCGCGGCCAGGTATTCGATGCGCGCGCGCGAATGCGCGTTCTCCCCCCACAGCTGGCCCTGCAGGCCGAGGACCCGCTCGGGGGCCTCGAGCGGCACCAGGCGCGCCGCGGCTTGCGGCGTCAACGGACGGCCCATCTGGTCGACGCCGGGAATCGCCGCCAGATCGAGCGGACAGAAGGCGAAGGCGCTGCGGGTGTCGACAAAACCGGCCCAATAGTAACCGGGTTCCTCGGGTTCCTTGGCATAGGCCAGGTCGAAGTACAGGTGCGCCGGATTGGCCAGCACGACCTCGTAGCCGGCGTTCGCCAGGCGCCAGGCGCAATCTTCCTGGTTCGACCCCGGCGCATTGTTCCATACGTAGGCGTGAAAGCCCGGCCCGGCAAAGCGCGGATCGGCCACCACGCCCCGCCCCTGCCCCGTCGCCAGGGCGGTCTCGTCCCAGCCGGCGAAGGCAAGGCCGTGGCGCGCGAAGATGGCGCGGCAGCGGGCGACGAAATCGGCACGCAGTTGCCCGATATCGGTCCAGCCCTGCCGCGCCATGCGCGCGCGGCAGATCGGCGAATCGCGCCAGGCGCCGTCCGGCACTTCGTCGCCTCCCGTATGGATCGCGCGCAGCGGCACCCCGGCCGCGCGGTACAGGGCGGCCACTTGCGCCACGACCGTCTCGACGAAGCGGTCGACCGAGGGAAGCGCGATGCAGATCACGTTGTCGTGCCAGAGCTGCACCGATTCGTAGACGGAGGTATCGTCAGGGTCGTCGAGGCGGCAGGCGTGGGCGCCCTCGATATCGCCCGCCGCCAGCAGCCGGTCGTGGCGTACGCGCATGGCCTGCACCGCCGCGCGCGCATGGCCCGGCATGTTGAATTCGGGGATGACCTCGATGTGGAGCGCATGCGCATGACGCAGGATGGCGATGAATTCGTCGTGGCTGTAATGGCCGCTGCCGGGCGAGGTATCGACGCGGGCGCCGGAACCGAAGGACGGCGGCAGGCAGGGCCTGCCATCGTCCGCTACGCCGCGCCGCGCGCCGACCTCGGTCAGCTCGGGCAGCGCGTCGATCGGCAGGCGCCAGCCCTCGTCGTCGGTGAGGTGGAAGTGGAAGCGGTTCAGCTTATACAGCGCCATGCAGTCGAGCAGGCGCAGCACCGTCTCGACATCGGCGAAATGGCGTGCGACATCGAGCATCATGCCGCGGTAGGCGAAGCGCGGCGCGTCCAGTACGCGGCCCGCCGCCAGGCCGCCCTCGGGCCCGAGCAGCTGGCGCAGCGTTTGCAGGCCGTTGAAGACGCCATGGGCCGAGGCGCCGCGCAAGCTGACCGCGTCCGCGGCGATGGCGAGGAAGTAGGCTTCCTGCGGCGCGGGCGTGTGCGCATCGACGCCGCCTGTTTCGAGCACGACCGCGGGGCCGCCAGCGACCGGCGCCAGGCCGGCCAGGAGGGCCCGCAACAGCGCCGCTTCATTTTCCAGGCCGGGTCCGTGCCGCACCGGCGTGTCGCACCCCAGGCGGCAGGCCTCTCCGTCAAGAGTGGCCGACAGCGGCCGCGGCGTGATGCGCCCGACCTGTTCCTGCGCCAGCAGGGAAAGGGCACCGTTGTCGCCGAAGCGGCGCGCGGCGCTCATGGGCGGCACCCGGTCCTCGCCGTGACGCCGCAATTGCGCCGGCCGCGTGAACGGCAGGATGCGCGGGTCGCCCAGGTCGACCACCGCGCCGCGGGCCGTCACGAGATAGAACCCGAGCGGCGCATCGGTGATGCTGATGGCCCAGAAGCGCGACGCGTAATCGATCACGAAGGCCTGGCCCGGCAGCCAGGGCGCCGCATCGCGCGCACTGAGCTGGAACAGGTCGCCGTTCACATGCGCGATCAAGAAGCCGGCGCTCACCGTCTGCGGCAACACCTTGCGGCAGGTGTTGAAATACAGCTCCCAGTCCGGATCGATGGGCGCGGACGACACATTGCGCACCACCAGCCGGGCGGCGAACTGGCCTTCGTCCGTGCCGTTCTCCAGGCACTCCCAGTCGATCGCGATCATCAGAGCTTGCCGCGCAAGCCCAGGTAGAAGGTACGCCCGTTCGAGTAGAAGGCGCGTGGACGGTCCTTGTTCTCGGCGTACATGGTGATGGTCTCGTTGGTGAGATTGAGCGCGTCGAAGGTCAGCGTCAGCCGCTCGGTCAATTTGACGTTGACCGAGGCCGCCAGCGAGGGCATGTCGTCCACGTGCTGGCTGGCGCCGCGGTCCACGCCCGCCTTGTAGGCCGAGCGGAAGTTGTAGGCCAGGCGCGCGCTGAAGCGCTCGTTTTCAACATACCCGGTCAGGTTCCAGGTGCGCTTCGACGAGTTGAGCAGCTCGCCGCCGTCGTCCAGCTCGCCGTCGGCGTAGGTGTAGTTCGCGAGGAAGCCGAAGTTGTTCCACACAGGCTGCTGCCAGCTCAATTCGACGCCCTTGTTGGTGCCGCTGGTATTGAAGGGCGAGGTGATCTGGTATTCGGCCAGGCTGCCGCGCTTGTTGTTGTAATAGCTGCCGCTGCTGGTGCCCTGGGCCACGATCGAGCGCAGGTCCATGTAGAAGAACCCGGCCGAGAGCAGCGCCTTGGGTGCGAAATACCATTCCGCCGACAGGTCGAAGTTGGTCGAGCGGACCGGATCGAGGTTAACGTTGCCGCCGCTGCCGCTCAAGGCATCGTCGTTCAGCGACACCGAACCGCCGAGCGCCGAGTAGTCGGGACGTGCGATGGTCTTGGCGACGGCCGCGCGCAGCACCAGGTCGTCGCGCGCATCGAATTTCACATTCACGCTCGGCAGGTAATCGCGGTAGGTGCGCTTGAAGGTGGTCGGCGTGTAGGGGCCGAAGGCGGAACCGGTGACCGGAGTCGGGCCGCCCGGCAGGTTCACGATCGTGGTCTGCCGGGTTTCGACCGCGCGCAGGCCGAGGTTGCCGCTCCAGCGCTCGCCCCCCGCCTCGAGCATGCCGTACAGGGCCGAGGTCTTTTCGCCGACCTGGAATTCGTCCATCCAGTTGTGGCGCAGTGTGTAGTCGAGCAGGCGGTTGCCCGGCAGCGCACCCCAGGCGCCGAGCGCCGCGCCATCGTATTTGAAATAGTTCGAGGACAGGTTGCCGCCGAGGTTGTCGGCAAAGTCGGACGGATACATCTGGCCGCTCCAGGCCGGACCGGGATTCGAAAAGCCGAGCGGACCCGGACGCGTTTCGAGCGGGTGTTCCGCCGTGCGGTGGTGGTCGGTGAAGCGCGCGCCAAAGCGCAGCGCCGTCACCATCGAGTCGCGCACGCGCCAATCCGCGTCAACCTGCGCATATTTTTCCTGGTCCACCGACTGGGCTTCGCCGCCGCCGGCCCAGGCGGTGCTGCCCGGCGCGGCCGTGTTCCCGCCCGGGTAGGAGACGCTGGCCGGCGACAAGCCGTTCAGGGCATACACCATGCCGCCATCGACGTTGTTCTGGTAGTAGACGTCGTCGCGGTCGTAGCCGACGCCGTGGGTCTTGCCGAGCTTGCCCGAGATATTCAGGTTGTCGCTCACCTTGAACTTGCCGTTCAAGTCGAGGTACCAGGATTGGCCGCCCGCGTTCGGACGGTAGATATTGTCGACTTCGCCGCTGTTGACGCCAAAACCGGCGCCGACCAGGGTGTTGTTGCGCACGACCGGATTGCGCGGGACCTGGTTGGCGCTGTTGATGGAATTGGCCGGCGCGGCCAGCCAGTTGGTGTTCTGGTGCGGCGCCTTGAGCTCCGAGTAGAAACCGTTTATATCCAGGCTCAGGCCGCGCATCGGACGCACTTCGACATCGAAGGCGCCGCCGCTTCGCTTCTTGGTCTGTTCGAACAGGGTCGCACCGATAAACGTCGGCACCAGCACGCCGGCCAGCGATGGGTTGGCCACGGCTGCCGCGCTGGCCGGATTGATCGGCGTGTAGCCGAGGATCTCCTGGCCGTCGCGGCGCACGGCGGCCTTTTCGGAAAAGCCCTGGATCAGGAAGCCGGCCGTGTTGGTCGCGTTCTTCCAGGCCACCAGGCCAGAGAGGTGGGGCTCGGTCTTGCTCGATAAATCGTTGTAGTTCGCCTGCACCGAGCCCTCGACGGTGAGCGCCTGGCGAAAGTCGAGCGGGCGGCGCGTGATGACGTTGATGGCCCCGGAGACGCCGCCTTCGACCAGGTCGGCCGTGGCGCTCTTTTGCACCACGATCGCGCCCACCAGTTCCGACGGCAGCAGGGAAAAACTGCTGGAGCGGCCGACGTTGCCGCCGATCTGGTTCAGCAGGAACCAGTCGCCGGTGCTGATCGCGTGGCCGTTGAACAGGGTTTGCTGCAGGCTGGGACTGGTGCCGCGCAGGCTGACGCGGTCGTTCTCGCCGAAGCCGCCCTCGCCGCCGGCCGATGACTGCGTGTTCACGCCAGGCAGGCGCTGGATCGCATCGGCCACGTTCTTGTCGGGCATCTTGCCGATATCTTCGGCGGTGACGACCTCGACGACCGAATCGGCGCCGCGCTTCTGGCGCAGCGACTGCTCGAGCGCGGCGCGCACGCCGGTGACGACGACCTGCTGCATGCCGGCCTCGCTGGCGTCGGCCTGCTGCGCGCGCGCCTGCAGCGCCGTCGTCAGCATCAGCACCATCACCGCACCGGCGATCGCCGTGACCCTGTATTCCTGCCGTGCCATCAACTGGTTCATGTTCTCTCCAAAACATCATGGTTGGTGAATTCGGCGGGCGCTTTTTTTCGAACGCCTCTCTCTTCGTATGCAGGGCATTGTGTTGTTATTTTCAGGCGCATGTTTGTCAAATCTTGCTGAGCGTGGGAGCGCGCATGGGGTGCGTCGGGGAAGCGAACCCCGGTGCTATACTGAATTTTCGCAACGATCGCATGCAGATGAATCGGGCCGCGCCGGCATGCTCGCGCCGGCTGCTGTTTGCCTGACAGGGCTTCTCTACAGGCGATCGCACATCATTCACGCTTCATTCTTGACAGGGGGTAGCATGCCAACAACCTGGATTATCACGGCCAATGCCGGCCGCGCACGGTTCTTCTCCGAAGACGGTCCAGCCGAGCCGCTGAAAGAGCTGGAAGACATGGTCAACAACGGCGCACGCCTGCGCGACCAGGAAATCAACACCGACCGGATCGGTGCGCTGGGGGCGGGCAAGAGCGGCCACGGTATCGGCGGCGCGCAGGGCGGCGGCGCACAGCACAACGCGGCCGCGGGAGCGCCGACCAGCCAGTACGAACCGAACCAGACGCCGGCCGAACACGAAACCGAACTGTTTGCGAAGGATCTGTCGCAATACCTGCTCAAAGCCCAGCAGGAAGGCCGTTACCAGAGCCTCGTGCTCTCGGCATCGCCCCAGTTCCTCGGCACGCTGCGCAATAACCTCGATTCGCACGTCAAGGCCGTGATCAAGCAGGAATTCAACAAGGACTACACCCAGGTTCCCGTCCATCAGCTGCGCGAGCAGTTGCAGGCGGCCCAGGCCAAATCCGCGGAATAAGTATTGCGCCTGTCGACGCCAACCCTGCGGTTGGCGTTTTTTTTCGCCTCCGCGCGATTCGTGCGGCCGGGTTCGCAGTTGAGCCCTGGCAATGGCGGTATCGATGAAGGAGACCCACCATGACCAAGCGCTTGACCCCGACCCTGATCAAGGGAACGCTGCTCGCTTCCGTTGTACTGATCGGCATGAAGGCCTGGGCGGCCAGCAACGAGGCCCACCCGCGCAGCGACCTGGCGCCGATCCCCGCGCTCGACCTGCCGCGCTATCTCGGCGACTGGTATGAGATCGCGAAATTCCCGAACCGCTTCCAGCGCAAATGCGTCGGCTTCACCAAGGCCACGTACACCGCCCTGCCCGACGGCCGGGTCCAGGTCGAGAACCGCTGCCGCCTGCAGGACGGCACGACGGATGTCGCCATCGGCGTCGCGCGCCAGGTCGGACCGGCCAACTCGGCGCGCCTGAAAGTGCGCTTCGCGCCCGCGATCCTCTCCTTCATTCCAATGGTCTGGGGCGATTACTGGGTGATCGACCTCGACCGCGAATACGGGCTGGCCGCCGTCAGCGAACCGGGCCGCGACTACCTGTGGATCCTGTCGCGCACGCCGACGGTCAGCAAGGCGGCCTATGACGCGCTGGTGGCGCGCCTGTCGGGCCAGGGGCTGGATGTGCGCAAGCTGGTGCGGACCCCGCAAGCCTAGCGCCGGACTATCACCGTGCGTGTTAGTCCGCCAACAACTATTCATGGGGTAAATAACCGCGATCGGGAATGTGAATTGGGCAAGGGCGCGGCGGAGGGCGAGAATGCCCGACCACGTCCTTCACTCATCCACACCTCTCCAGCATGAGCCACCCGATCTTGCGCGCGCCCCCCACCTCCAGCGGAGGCGCGCGATGATCGTGCGCGACCGCCCGAACGGCTTGCGCCTGTTCCTGACCATGCACGGCTCGGTCTTGCCGAGCATCTGGAAGAGCGTGACGATCACGACCCTGCTGGCCATCGCCGTGACCTGGAGCCATGGCCAGCTGTGGGACCACAAGATCAAGCTCACCATCATCCCGTTCACGCTGATGGGTCTGCCGCTGGCGATCTTCCTCGGTTTTCGCAACAATTCCGCCTACGACCGCTATTGGGAAGGGCGCAAGCTGTGGGGCGAACTGGTGCTACGCAGCCGCAATTTCGCGCGCCAATGCCTGAGCCTGATCGACGACGAGGCCGCCGCCGCGGATGCCGCCGTGTTGCGCACCCGCATGATCCGGCGCGCGATCGCCTATGCCCACGCCCTGCGCCACCTGCTGCGCCGCAGCGACCCGGCGGCCGACGTGGCGCCGCACCTGGCGCCGGCCGAATGGATGGCCCTGCGCCTGCGCCCCAACCTGGCGCAAGCGCTGATGCTGGAAATGGGCGCCGACCTGGCGCGCTGCCGCCGCGCCGGCATGCTCGACAGCGTGCGCGCCGCGTCGCTCGACGCCACCCTGTCGGCCATGGTCGCCACCGCCGCCTCCTGCGAGCGCATCAAGAACACGCCTGTGCCGTTTTCCTACACCCTGCTGCTGCACCGTACCGCCTACATGTACTGCTTCATGCTGCCCTTCGGCCTGGTCGATTCGATCGGCTACCTGACCCCGCTGGTGGTGGCAATTGTCGCCTACACTTTCTACGGGCTCGATGCGCTGGGCGACGAGATCGAGGAACCCTTCGGCCTGTCGCCCAACGACCTGCCGCTCGACGCCATCTGCCGTTCCATCGAAATCGACATGCGCGATGCGCTGGGTGAAGCGGCGCTGCCGGCGCCGCTTCTGCCCATCAATTATTGGCTGCGCTGAGCCATGTTTCCTCCTGGCCGGCTTCGGCACCGTGCTGGTCTTGATGCTGCTGCTCGTCGGCATCGGCATTGCACAGATGAACAAGGCCGATGCCTTGACGGCGCCGCGCCCGCGGCAAAGGTGCCAGCGCCCGCCCGCCGTGCGCCGGCCCTGGCCCTGCGCCACGCCTGAGCCGTCATTCTTCCACCGATGCGGGACGAGGGGCGATATACTCGCCCTTTCTCTTTTCCGCATTCCCCATGAGCTCCCTGCCACCCTGCCCCACCTGCCAGTCCGTCTACACCTACGAGGACGGCGCCAACCTGGTCTGCCCCGAATGCGGGCACGAATGGCCGGCCCAAGGCGCCGCCGCCGAGACGGCGCGCGTCTACCGCGATGCGTCCGGCAACATCTTGCAGGACGGCGACACCGTCACCGTCATCAAGGACTTGAAACCGAAGGGGTCGGGCGGGGTCATCAAGCAGGGCACGAAGGTCAAGAACATCCGCCTGGTCGACAGCGACCACGATATCGACTGCAAGATCGACGGCTTCGGCGCGATGAGCCTGAAAACGGAATTCGTGCGCAAGGTGTAAACCGGCGCGAGTGACCTGACCCACGAATGAAAACACCAGCCCGCGGGCTGGTGTTTTTACTTGCGCCGCAGCCAGGGTGCGGCTGGATCAACGGCCGCTGGTGCCGGTCGTGGTGGTGCCGGTGCCGGTGGTGCCCGAGGTACCGCTGGTGCCGGACGTACCGCTGGTGCCCGTGGTGCCCGATGTACCGCTGCTACCGCTGGTGCCCATGCTGCCGCTGGTGCCGCTGTCCATCGTCGAGCCGGTGGTGCCCGAGCTGCCACTGGTGCCGGTGCCGCTCGAATCGGTAGTCGAGCTGCCGCTGGTGCCGGTGCCGCTCGAATCGGTAGTCGAGCTGCCGCTGGTGCCGCTGGTCCCGCTGCTGCCGTGCGACTTGGCCTTGTGCTTCTTCTGCTTCTTGACCGAACTCTTGGTGCTGCTCGCGGCCTGGTCGCCGGTTTGCGCACTGCTCGATTGCATGGCGGCCGGATCGGCCGTGCTGCTCGTCTGCGCGCTGGCATTAAACGAGGTCGCCATTGCCGCGGCAGCCGCGGCGCCCAACAGGGCATTTAACAGTTTATGCATTTTCATGTTCATCTCCAAGTGTATGGGGCTTTAAAAAGCTCAACAATATCAATGACATAATTGAGGGGCCGAGTGTAGAGATGTCGCGGCGAGAGCAGCGCACGCTAGCCTGATGGCAAGATATCCGACACAGTTCAGGGGGTGCCGGCACCCCGCCCCGCCGCCCGTGCCGCCAGTGTGCCGAGCTCGGTGTACAGGCTCAGCACGTTGGCCTTGTCGTCCGGGTAGACGCGGTTCGACAAGAGCACATAAAAGCTGCGCGACGCGGGATCGATCCAGAGGACGCAGCCGGTGAATCCCGTGTGGCCGAAGCTGCCGACAGGAAATAAGCTGCCGCGCGGCCGCTGGGCGAAGGGAGAGTCGATGTCCATGCCCAGTCCACGCAGCGCGGCGATGCCGGGCGGACTTTGCACGGTGCTCAGCAGGCGCACGCTGGCGGGCGACAGCACCCGCACGCCATCGAGTTCGCCATTGCCAAGCAGCATGCGCGCAAAGCGGGCGATGTCGCCGACGCTGCTGAAGACACCGGCCGAACCGGCCACGCCGCCGATGCGGCGCACGGTCGGATCGTGGACCACGCCTTGCAACAGCGCGCCGCCCACGACGTCGCTGTGCAGCAGCGGCGCGAGCGTGTCCAGGGGCGCCTTGTGGGTCGGCGCGATGGCGGACGCTTCCATGCGGGAGAGCGGCAAGTAGCCGGTGTGCGTCATGCGTAGCGGCCCGAACAGGCGCTCGCGGGCGAACACGTCGAGTTCCATGCCCGACAGTGCGCGCACCAGCTGGCCGAGCAGGATGTAGTTGATGTCCGAATAGCGGAAAAAGCTGCCCGGCGGATGGGTCACGGTTTGCTTGCAGGCCATCGCGTGGGCGCTGTCGTCGCCGTGCCAGGCCGGTTTCGCGGGCAAGCCGGCCGGCAGGCCCGAGGTATGGGTCAGCAACTGGCGGATCGTGATCGCCTCCTTGCCGCCGCCTGCGCATTCCGGAAAGTAATCGACCAGCTTCGCTTCCAGGTCGAGCTTGCCATCCTCGGCCAGCAGCAGGATCGCGGGCGCCGTCGCCAGCACCTTCGACAACGACGCGGCGTCGAACACGGTGGCCGTCGTGACGGGCGCCGCGTCGCTGTTGTAGGTGGTGCGGCCGTAGGCGCGCTGGCGGATGGCGCCGTCCCGCTCCAGGTGGAACACCGCACCCGGCAGGCGGTGCGCGGCGATCGCGCTGTCGATGGCGGCATCGATGCGGGCGAACTGGGTACTGTCGAGCCCAGTATTCGGTGGCGCGAGCGGCGCCAGCGGCGCGCAGCCGGTGGCCAGCAGGGCAAGGCAGACGGCGGCGCGCGCGCCGCGGCGGCGCAGGCGGCGAATCAAGGTGGGTCGCATGGAAAACCTGGGCAAGAGAAGGTGGCGCGCGCCAGATGCGCCCGCGAGACGGCCATGATAGGCAGGCAGTTTCGCCCGGTCAATCTTTACGCCGCGACCGCGCCGCGCGCCCGTTTCGAGGCGCGCCCAGCGGGGAAAAATCCTTCGGCGTATCATGGAACGCATGATTCCATTCTCCATACTCGACCTGTCGCCCATCGCCGAAGGCAGCGACGCACGTGCTTCTTTCCAACGCTCCCTCGACCTCGCCCAGCATGGCGAACGCTGGGGTTTCAACCGTTTCTGGCTGGCCGAGCACCATGGCATGCCCGGTATCGCCAGCGCCGCGACCTCGGTGCTGATGGGCTATGTTGCCGCCGGCACCTCGACCATTCGCGTGGGCGCCGGCGGCATCATGCTGCCGAACCATTCCCCGCTTGTCATCGCGGAGCAATTCGGTACGCTCGAATCGCTGTTCCCGGGCCGCATCGACCTGGGCCTGGGCCGCGCGCCCGGTTCCGACCACGTCACCGCGCGCGCCTTGCGCCGCAACCTCGCTTCCGATGCGGACGAATTCCCGCAGGACGTGCTTGAACTGCAGGATTATTTTGCCGACTCGCCAAGGCGCCAGGTGCGCGCCATCCCCGGCGCCGGCCTCGATGTACCGCTGTGGATTCTCGGCTCGAGCCTGTTTGGCGCCCAGCTGGCGGCCCACCTCGGCCTGCCGTATGCCTTCGCTTCCCATTTCGCGCCGCAGATGATGATGCAGGCAATCGAACTGTACCGCGCCAACTTCAAGCCCTCGCGCCAGTTGGACAAGCCTTACGTCATGCTCGGCTTTAACGTGTTCGCCGCCGATACCGATGACGAAGCGCAGTTCCGCGCGACCTCGATGCAGCAAGCCTTCGTGAATTTGCGCAGCGGCCGTCCGACCCGGTTGCAGCCGCCGCTGCGCGGCTACCTCGAGGCGCTCGGCCCGCAGGAACGGGGCATGCTCGATTCGGTGCTGTCGTGCTCGGCGATCGGTTCGCCCGAGACGGTGGCGGCGCAGCTGAAAGCCTTTGTCGCGCACACCCGTGCCGACGAGCTGATGATCACCTCGCAGATTTTCGATCACGCGGCGCGCCTGCGCTCGTACGAAATCACGGCGCAGGTGCGCTCGGCGGCGTAGGGCATTTCATGCCGCGGGCACGCGCCATCAGGCTTCGCCCGTTCCCGCCTGCAGGGCATCGATCAGCTCGGCCGTCGTGCGCACCTTGCCCATCACCCGGAAGGTATTCTTGCAAGCAAACTCGTGCGCTTCGGCCGTGATGCCGCTCATCGCGTCTTCGGCAAACACGAGCGCATAGCCACGGTCGTAGGCCGCGCGCGCGGTCGATTCGACGCCAAAATTGGTGACGATGCCGCCCAGGATCAGCGTCTTGATGTGACGCCGCCGCAGTAGCTGGTCGAGCTCGGTGCCGTAGAAGGCGCCCCACTGGCGCTTGGTGATCACGATATCGCTCGCTTCGACGCCGGCGTCCGGCGCCAGGTGCGAGGCGTCCGGCGGCGGCGCGGGCGCGCCCGGCGCGCGCAGCGGGGCGTCCGCCGGCGCCGACTGCAACTCGTTCATCAGCACCCGCACGAAAATCACCATGCCGCCGCGGGTGCGCATTTCCTGCGCCAGCAAGACGCAGTTGCCGAGTACGGCGCGGGCCGTATGCGGCGCCAGGTCGCGTGCCATGTTGCCGTTTTGCAGGTCAACCAGCACCAGGGCCGTGCCCGCCAGATCGATCGAAAAGTCGTCCATTCTTTCCTCCTGCAGCGAGTATCGGCCAAAGGCGGCGGCCGCGGCGCACGGGCGCTTTTACGACTTGTCGGGCACGATGCGCAGGATCTGCGAGCGATCCTCGTCGGTCAGCACATATAAATGTCCGTCCGGGCCCTGGCGCACATCGCGCACGCGCTTGCCGATGTCGAGCTTTTCCTGGCGCACGACCTTGCCGTCCTTGTCGAGTTCGACACGGCGCAAATCCATCCCGGCCAGGCTCCCGCTGAACAGGCTGCCGCGCCATTGCGGGAAGGCCGCGCCCGTGTACAGCGCCAGGCCGGACGGCGCCGGCGACGGCACCCAGGCGACCAGTGGATCGACCATGCCCGCCACGCCGGGTTTGCCGACCGGTTCGCGCGTGACATAGTCGGCGCCGAAGCTTTGCAGCGGCCAGCCGTAGTTCTTGCCGCCTTCGATGTGGTTGATTTCGTCGCCGCCGCGCGGGCCGTGCTCGCTGGCGTAGACGCGGCCGCTGCCCGCGTCGACCACCAGGCCCTGCACGTTGCGGTGGCCATAGGACCAGATTTCCGGCAGCGCCCCGGGCCGCGCGGCCAGCGGATTGCCGGGCGCCGCCTTGCCGTCCGGCGTCAGGCGCAGGATCGACCCGTTGTGGCTGCTCAGGTTCTGGGCCTGGTCGCGCGCCAGCATGGGGCCGACGCGCTGGGGCGGGTTGCCGCCGTCGCCGATGCTCATCAAGAGGCTGCCGTCGGCCATCCAGGCCAGGCGCGAACCGAAGTGCTGGCCTCCGCTTTTCGCGGGCGAGGCGGCGAACAGGGTCTTGATGCCCGACAGTTTCTTGCCGTCGAACAGGCCCTGCACCAGCATGGTCCGGTTCTCCGCGCCGCTGCCGTTGGCCATGGTCAGGTAGACGCGCAGCGGCAAGGCCTTGTCGGCCGGGTGGATCGCGATGTCGAGCAGGCCGCCCTGCCCGCTCGTCATCAGGGTCGGCAAGCCCTCGATCGGCACCGCCTGCACCTGCTTGCCGCTGACCAGGTGCAAGCTGCCCTCCTTGCCGGTGACGAGCATGCGGCCATCCGGCAACCAGGCCATGCCCCAGGCTTGCGGCAAGGCCTGGGTGACGGTTTCCAGGCGCCAGCCCTTGACTGCCGGGGGCGCGCCGCTGGCCTGGACCTGGGCCATGGCCGGCAGCGCGACTGCCGAGAGGAAAAACAGCGCGAACATCCGCCCGCGGAGACCTTCCTGTTGACTGAATTGCATGCAAACCCCCGCTAAAAGTGATTAATCATCCGTCATCGTGTCGCAAAAACCGCACCTACACAGCAAAGACCGGGAAATCGGCGTATACTCTTCTTTTGACCTTGCGTAAGGATCTTCAATGAACCAGCGACGCTCTTTCCTCAAAAGCTCTGTTGTCCTCGCATCCGCCATCGGACTGCCGGCGCTGGCGAAAGCTGCCCAGCCCGCTCCCGCCGAACGCACGCTGCGCCTGTACAACACCCACACCGGCGAAAGCCTGCGTAGCGTTTTTTGGGCCGAAGGCCAGTTCATTCCTGATGCACTCAAAGATATCAACAAACTGCTGCGCGATCACCGCAACGACAAGATTGCCGACATGGATCCGAAACTGATCCTGCTGCTCAACGACGTCAGCGACAAATTCGGCGACTCGCAGGTGCTGCACATTATTTCGGGCTACCGTTCGCCCGAATCGAACGCCAAGCTGGCGGCCGCCTCCAACGGCGTGGCCAAGCACAGCATGCACATGGACGGCAAGGCGATCGACATCCGCATGCCGGGCAAGGACCTGGCCCAGCTGCACAAGGCGGCCATGTCGATGAAGTCGGGCGGCGTCGGCTATTACCCGGATTCGCAATTCGTCCACATGGACACCGGCCGCGTCCGTTACTGGTAATCGGCATGCGCCCGCTCCTGCCCGCCCTCCTGCTCCTGGTTGCCGCTGCGGCGGCTAACGCGGCGGGGGGCGGGCAGCAACCCGTTGCCAAGGTGAATGTCTCCACGACACGCGATCCGGTCGACAAATCCTACCGCAAGATGATCCAGGGCATGGAACGCTTCGAACGCGAACATGCCCTCGCCCCCAGCGCGCCCCTGCGCTTCCAGTTGCTACCTCGCATGCCCGGCCTGAAAATGGACGGCATCAGCTTGCGCGTGGCCGGCGACACGGTCTCGGTGCCGGTGACGATCGCGCCCGACAACAGCTTCGTTCTTCCGCGTAACGAGCAAGCCCTGCGCGAAGACGCGGCCGTGCTGGCCAATCGCAAGACCACCAGCATGACCTGGCGCGCGCTGATCCGCAGCCCCGGGCTGGCGCCCGACACGCGCCGCCTGGGCGACCTGCGCCTCGAGTGCCGCGTGGGCGCCGAAGCGGGGCTGGTATCGAACAATTCGCAATTGTTTGCCTGGCTGTCGAATGCGCTGATGAGCGTCGACCAGGTCTGCAACAGCCCCGAGGGCAATTACCTGTTCTTCGCCGACCGTCCCCTGTTCGGCGTGCGCCTGCGCGCCGGCGCCCGGGTCGAGGACCTGCCTTTCAAGATGCTCTACGCCGGCGGCGAGCAGACGCCCGAGATGCTGCGTTTCTGCGACTGCCAGGTGCTGCTCGACCGCACCTATTACGCGCCGCTGTGGGACAAGTCCTGGCCCGACGACACCATTGTCGAGTTCGACTACATGACCGACGCGGCCCCGGCCGCGGACGCGCAGGAGGCCCGATGAAAACCGTTTCCCTGCTCCTGTGCGCGGCCTTGCTGGCCGGCTGCGCCATCGGCCAGGCCACGCCCGGCACCCAGGTCGCGGCCGAGCGCCTGGCCGCCTCGATCGTGCCCGGGCGTACCACCAAGGCCGACTTGCTGGCCACCTTCGGCAAGACCAGGAGCGTGGTGTTCGACAGCGGCTATGAAAGCTGGCTCTACCAGTCGCCCGCGGGCGGCGGCCGCTTTTCCGAATTCGTCGTCCTGATCGATCCCGCCGGCGTCGTCGCCAGGACGCGCCAGCGCGCCCCCGCCCTACCTTGATGCACGGCACGCCACTGGCTGGCGTGCGCGGCCCGTTCAACAACACTGGCAAAATCACGGTACGGATACCCCGTCTTCGTGGAGACCCATCATGCTGGTCGATCGCGTGCGCCTGCTTGTTGCTGGCCTGCTGTTCCTGCTCACCGCCTGCGGCGGTGGCGGCGGCAATCCCGGCACCGCGGCTGCGCCACCGGTTGCCACCACCGGCAGCCTGCAAGTGGTCGTCAACGGTCTGCCGGCCGGCGTCAACGCCGCCGTGCGCGTCACCGGTCCGAATAATTTTGCGCAAGACCTGGTCGGCGCGCAGACCCTGGGCAGCCTCGTGCCCGGCAGCTACAGCCTTGCCGCGACCAGCGTCAGCGCCGCCGGCACCACCTATACGCCCACGCCGGCCACCCAGAGCGTCGCCGTGACGGCGGGCGCCGGCGCGACGGCGACGGTCGTGTACACGGGCGCCGCCATCACGCTGGCGCTGGCCGATATCGGCCCCACCTTCACCAGCCCGACCTTCGTGACCGCCCCGCCCGGCGACGGGCGCCTGTTCGTGCTCGAGCGGCGCGGCGTGATCCGCATCGTGCAAAACGGCGTCGTGCTGCCCCAGGCCTGGCTCGACATCAGTGCCAACGTGTTGACCGCTGGTGAAGGCGGCCTGCTGTCGATGGCCTTCGATCCGGATTTCGCCAGCAACCGCTATTTCTACGTGTACTACACGGACCTGGGCCAGAACATCGTCGTCGAACGCTATACGGCGGCGTCCACGCCGAACCTCGCCGACCCGACCTCGGGCCTGACCATCCTGCGCGTGCCGCACCCGACCTTCACCAATCACTTCGGCGGCCTGGTCGCGTTCGGGCCGGACGGCATGCTGTATGCGGGCCTGGGCGATGGCGGCAGCGGCGGCGACCCGCCCGGCAATGCCCAGAACCGCAATGTCCTGCTCGGCAAGCTGCTGCGCGTCGACGTGCGCACGGCCAGCAATGCCCAGCCCTACACCATTCCCGCCACCAACCCGTTCGTCAACCAGGCCGGGCGCCGGCCCGAGATCTGGGCCTATGGCCTGCGCAACCCCTGGCGCTTCGCCTTCGACGGCGCCCAGCTCTATATCGCCGACGTCGGCCAGGATGCGCGCGAGGAAGTCAATCTCGTCGCCCTCAGCCAGGGCGGCCTGAACTACGGCTGGAACATCCTCGAGGGGACGGCCTGCTTCGGCGCCGGCACCTGCGACCGGACCGGCCTGACCCTGCCGGTGTTCGAATATGACCATGGGGCCAACAAGGTCAACGGCTGTTCGATCACCGGCGGCTACGTCTACCGCGGGACGGCCATGCCGGAGCTGGCGGGCCGCTATTTCTATTCCGATTACTGCCGCGGCTTCTTGAAGAGCTTCCTCGCCACCGAGCCGGCAATCGTCGAGCAGCGCGACTGGAACCTGAGCGGCGCCGGGCAAGTCGTGTCCTTCGGGCGCGATGGCGCCGGCGAACTGTACCTGGTCAGCGCCAGTGGCCGCATCTTCAAGCTGGTGCGCGGGTAAAATGATGGAATGGCTCGATTACACCTCCACTTCCCTGAAGACCAGTACTACTATTCCACGCCGCTGACGGTGCGCGTGACCGACATCAACGGCGGCAACCACCTCGGCAACGACTCGATGATCTCGATGATTTCCGAGGCGCGCGCCCGCTTCCTGTTCGAGTTCGGCGTCCCCGAAACCGAGCGCGACGGCACCGGCATCATCGTCACCGACCTCGCCACCACCTACCGCGCCGAAGCCCATGCGCGCGACCAGTTGCTGTTCGAAGTCGGCGTCATGGATTTCAACAAGTACGGCGGCGACATTACGTTCCGCATCACCCGCCCGCGCGACAAGGCCCTCGTTGCGATGGCCAAGTCGGGCTTCGTGTTTTTCAACTACAAGACCAGCCAGGTAGTCGCCATGCCAGAGGACTTCCGCAGCAAGTTCGACCGGGTCAACTGGGTCGACTGAGGCGCTGACTAAGAACCTATCCCAGTAGGGAGGAGGAAGTTGATGACGATGCATGGCAAGCGGGGGCAAGGCGCGAGGAGGCCGCATGGCGAGCCATGCAACGACGAGCAACGCAGCAGCCGCTTGTCAGGCGCGTCAGCAACGACTCATTCCCTACTGGGATAGGTTCTAAAAGCGGTGGCGCAGGCCCAGCGTGAACTGGCGGTCGCCCGTGCCCGCTTCCTCGCTGTTGCCCTCGGTGTAGGCCGCGCCATGCTGGTTGCGGATGCGCGCAAACGAGGTGTACAGGTCGCTGCGCCTGGAAAACGCATACGTGTAGGCGATACCCATCTGCTGCGCGTCCTGGTCGAAGCGGGTGCGGTCGTCCTTGCGCACATAGCTGGCCACCACCGTGTTGGCGCCCCATGGCCGTGCTACGGCCAGCAGCAGGTCGCGGCTGTCGGTGGACGCCACGGGCGCGGCGCCGCCGAACAGGGCCAGCGGGTTGTTCAGCGGTGCGCTATTGACCCCCTTGTTGATCGCGTAGCCGAAATATCCCTTGACCGCTCCGAGGCTGGTTCGGCACATAGGCCAGCTCGGCGACCGCCTGCTGCACGCGCGCGCGCAGCGCGGCCGAGACCTGGTCCGGCTGACTGATCGCGCGCGACGCCGTCATCGTCGCCACGCCGGCCCGGGCGGCCACGTCGGCCAGGGTGGCACGGCCGCTGGCGCGGCTTTTTACGGTCTTGGTCATGGTGTGGCAGGCAATTTTGATATCGGTATCATACCTTGCACGGCCACTCTTGCAGGCGCCCGCGGTGGCGACGCTTTCAGAACATGCCTATCACCAAGGGCAAGAGAAGGACCAGCACGACGACGATCCACAGGGCTTGGGAGGCGCGCGCCTGGATGCCCGGATTGCGTTTTGCGACCAGGGCCGACCACACCGCGCCGATGCCGCTGACGACCAGGGCAAAGATCACCACGCCGCCCAACAGCATGAGGAACTCGCCCACTTGTGCCGGGCGCTGCAGGTCGTAACCGGTGCCGGCGAACATCCGGCCGATACCGACGATCAGTGGCACGATGCCGACCACCATCAGGATGTTAGCGATTTGAAGCTTCTTTTCTGGTCTCATTAGTGTCAAGTTTAGTTGGAAAGTTTCCTCGCCTGAAGCTGTGAGGCTGGGGTCAGGTCTGACATTCGGACACGGCCTCGAGCGTCCGGCGAGATGCACCACTTTACCGATGAATTAAAAATAATTGGAACTTTTCGGCAAGCTTGCCGGAATATGGTGGAGAGACCACCATGACCATGACCCCCACCACTTCCGACGACGAGTTGCTACGCCGCATGCGCCAGGGCGACGCCCAGGCCTTTGCCGCGCTCTACCGGCGCCACCAGGGCCCGCTCTACCGCTTCGCCTTGCTGCGCTGCGGCTCGGCCGACACCGCCGCCGACACCGTGCAGGAAGCATTCATGGGGCTCTTCACCGGACGGCTCGCCTTCGATCCCCTGCGCGGCGCGCTGCCGCACTTCCTGTTCGGGGTCGCGCGCCTGCTGATCCTGAAACACGAAGCACCGCGCCGGCGCGAGTCGCCCCTGCCGGAGCTGGACGCGGACGACGACGAACCGATGACCGACGCGCCCTGCCCGCTGACGCGCCTGCTGGCCAGCGAGACGGCCGAACAAGTGCGGCGCGCCCTGGCGCGGCTGGCACCGCATTACCGCGACGCCGTCATCCTGTATGAAATGCACGGCCTGTCCTACCTCGAGATCGCCGCGATCTGCGCGGTCGACATCGGCACCGTGCGCTCGCGCCTGGCACGCGGACGCGCCGCCTTGGCCAAGACCCTGCGCGCCCACGCCCTGGAGGACACCTGACATGGATACGCTCATGCACGACGACGACACCCCCGACCTGGATCCCCGGCTGGCGCAACTGCGCGCCAGCATGGCCGACCTCGACACGCCGCGCTGCGTCGAAAAGGAGCTCATGCAAGCCTTCGGCGCCCACTTCGCGCCGCATCGCCCCTGGTACCGCCGCCTCAACCTGCTCGAATGGAGCGCGGCGGCCATCGGCAGCGCGGTCGGCATCGCCGTGCTGGGCCTGCTGGCGATGGCGCCGCAGCTGGCCGGGCAGCGCCAGGAAACCGAAGCGCTGCTGCACCTGGACAATGGCGCCGCCTTCATCGCGCTCGACTCGTTCGAACGGATCGAAGCCGACCCCGCGCCGCGCCTGGTCGAGACCGAGGTGCCGCGCACGGTCCTGGCCACGCTCGGCCTGCCGGTCACGCCGGAAAACGCGGGCGAGGCGCTGCGCGCCGAAATGCTGGTCGGCGCGGGCGGCGAAGCGCTCGCCCTGCGCCTGAGTTCCCTTCACTAAATTCATCCACCACGAGGACACCATGACCCCGAACCGACTGCTGCTCGCCGCCCTGCTCGCCTGCCTGATGCAACCCGCCCTGGCCGAAGAAGATCCGGCACCCGCCCCCGCCACGCGCGACGAGGCCATGCGCATCGTCACCCGCGGCGGGCACCTGGTCAAGAATGCGCCCTACAGCGCCCAAGCCGTCTCGGAAAGGCTGCAGCAACTCCCGGACGGCAACCGCATCGAACGGCGCACGCGCTCGGCCAGCTACCGCGACAGTGCGGGCCGGACCCGCCACGAAGTGAACGACGACAAGGGCGAGCTGCGCACCGTGACCATCAGCGATCCGGTGGCCGGCGCGGTCTGGATCCTGCATCCGCAGAACCGGATCGCCCAGCGCGTGCCCTCGCCGGCGGACGTCGCGCGCATCGAAAAGGACGCCCGCGCACGCGTCATGGCGCACTTCGAGCGCATGCGCAAGGAAGGCCGGCTGGGCGCGATCGAACGCCAGGCCCAGGACCGGGTCGCGCTGAGTGTGGAACGTGAAAATGATCGCCAGCGCGAGACGGTGCGGGTGATCCGCCTCCCCGCGGCTCCCGGGGCGGACCCGGCGGCCATCGGCTCCCAGCTTGGCGCCGCGCTCAGCCGCGGTGTGGCCGATGCGACTCCCGGGACGGATACCGCGGCCATCGGTTCCCAGCTCGCCGCCGTGCTCAACCGCGGCCTGGCCGATTCGAAATGGGCGGCCAAGGCGGTCAGCCGCGACCTGGGAGCGCGCGAATTCGATGGCATCAAGGCCGAAGGCAAGCTGCGTAGCTACGAGATTCCGGCCGGCGCGGTGGGCAACCGCAACCCGATCCAGGTGGCCGACGAAACCTGGTATGCGCCCGAGCTCCAGCTGACCGTGTATGCCAAGCACAGCGACCCGCGCAGCGGCGAGTTCGTGTACCGCCTCGAAGGGGTCAAGCGCGGCGAGCCCGACGCGGCACTGTTCGCGGTACCGGCCGACTACCAGGTGCGCCAGATCGGCAAGCGCCTGCCTGGCAAGAACGACGACTGACGCCGATGCCGGCAAGCGCCGGCATGGGCATCAACGCTGGGCGGCGCGCTCGCGCGGCATGATCGTGGCATAGAACCAGTCGTCGATCATGCGCCGCTCATAGCGCAGGTTGTCGTCGCCGGCATAGTGGCTGCTGCCGCGGTCCAGGAAGCCGAGGTCGCGCAATTGCGCCTCGCCGCTGCGCACGACCTGGCCATCGCTTTCTACCGTGTAATGCAGGTCGATGCGCGGCCCCTCGGCGCGGTTGCTGATGACGCGGATGTCATTGGCCCGGGTCGGATGGATGCGGCCGGCCAGGTCGACGTCCTGCACCTCGATGCGCAGGTTCTGGCCCGGCGGCAGCTTGGCGCCGAGCTTGGCGAAATGCTCGGTCAGGTGCTTGAGCACGTCGTCGCGCTCCCAGGGCGCGAACGGCAGGTCGGAGAAGCGCTCCGGCGCGATGTAATTGACCGTTACGTCGGCCGACGCCGCGCTTGCCGCCAGCGCCAGCAGGCCGCCGACGGCTAGTGTGCGAATCCTGTTCTTCATGGCGATTCCTCTCTATCGATATGCTGGTAAATACCGTTTGAATATACGCCCGTTCATGAATAGCAACGTCTACGGCAAGTAAATTCTGTATCCGATTGTGAGATCAAGGTGCTTAGAACCTATCCCAGTAGGGAATGAGTCGTTGCTGACGCGCCTGACAAGCGGCTGCTGCGTTGCTCGTCGTTGCATGGCTCGCCATGCGGCCTCCTCGCGCCTTGCCCCCGCTTGCCATGCATCGTCATCAACTTCTTCCTCCCTACTGGGATAGGTTCTTAGCGCGCCGGGGCGGCCGGGAGGATCGTCTTCTCGAACCAGACATCGATCATGCGCTTTTCATAGCGGATCGGATCGCTGGGCATGTAGCGATTCGGACGGTCCATGAAAGACATATCGCGCAACTCTGCATCCGCTTCGTTTACGACTTGTCCATTACTTTCGAGCACGTAATGCAGGTTCATGCGCGGCCATTCCCCGCGCGTGACGCTGCGCAAATCCGTGCGCGCACGCGAGGGACCTTCGCTGCCGGCCATGTCGATATCGGTGACGAAGATGCGCAGGTTGTAGCCCGCCGACAGCTTGGCGCCGACTTTGACGAAATGGGCGGTGAGGTCGCGCAGCACTTCCTCGCGCTCGCCGCCGGTCGTCAGGTCGGAAAAATTCGCGGACTGGACATATTCGACCCTTACCTCGGCCGAGGCCGCACCCGCGGCGAGCGCCAGCAAAGCGCCGACAGTCAAAGTCCGGACCACATTCTTCATGGCGATTCCTCTCTATCTGGAAAGTGGTATTTACTACTCATTATTTTTTTGCTATTCGAATATACCCTGCTTTTTAGAAACAATAACAATGGCGGAAACTAAATTTTGTATCCGATTGTCGGTGTCGCTTTCTCATTTGTTAAGTACTCGACCGGAAATAAATGTGAATTTTGGCAAACAGAGCCGGATGCGGTGCAAGGCGGCGAGCGCGCCGCAGTGCGAGCACTGCAAGCACGAGCCGACGCAGCAACGCGCCGGCTCTGGCAGCCAAAAACACATTTATTTACGGGTGAGTACTTAGTCCTCGCACAGCCGTTCCCGGCCGGACGATGCAGACTGCATGCAGGGAGGATCGACCATGCCGGAAGGACCATCGCTCTTCATCTTGAAAGAAGAAACGACCCGCTTTGTCGGCCAGCAAATCGTGGAAGCGGGCGGCAATACGGCGACCATCGATCCGACACGCCTGCTCGGCCAGCCTATCGTGTCGCTGCGCACCTGGGGCAAGCACTTCCTGATCGAATTGCCGCACCTGGCGATCCGGATTCACTTCCTGCTATTTGGCACCTACCGGATCAACGAAGAACGCGAGGGCAAGCCGCCGCGTCTGTACCTGCGCACGGCCGAGGGCGAGGTATTGAATTTCTACGCCTGTTCGGTGCGCGAGATCGATGCCGACCTCGACCGCCAGTACGACTGGAGCGCCGATGTGATGAGCGATGCCTGGAACCCGGCACAGGCACGCAAGCGCCTGCGCGCCCAGCCCGACATGCTCGTCTGCGACGCGCTGCTGGACCAGGATATTTTCTCGGGCGTCGGCAACATCATCAAGAACGAAGTCCTGTTCCGGATCCGCGTTCATCCGGCCTCGACGGTTGGCGCCCTGCCCCCGGCCAAACTGCGCGCGCTGGTCGAAGAAGCGCGTCAATACAGTTTCGACTTCCTCGGCTGGAAGCGGCAGTGGGTTCTCAAGCAGCACTGGCTGGCCCATGCCAAGAGGATTTGTCCGCGCTGCGAGATTCCCTTCACCAAAGCCCATCTCGGCAAAACCAACCGGCGCAGTTTCTTTTGCGAGCGCTGCCAGAAACGCTATACCTGAGCATTATCTGACTCATCCGCCCAACAGTCGTATTCGTTGCCGGATATGCCGGTCTATTGCCTGTTGTTAATGACGCGTAGCCGTACTACAATCGATTCGACCCTGGATGACTGGGTTTTTTTCCTTTTGTTTCGCTCGTATCGACTCCTTACGGTAACGGAAACACCATGTCCTTTTTGTCGTCTGCTACGCCCAAGCTCGCGCCCTGGAAAGTTTTGCTCGTCGATGACGAGCCGGACATCCATGACATCACCAAGCTCACGCTGAACCGTTTCCGCCTCGACGGGCGGGCGCTCTCCTTCCTGCACGCCTACAGCGGGGCCGAAGCGAAGGAGATCCTGGCGCGCGAAACCGATATCGCGCTGGTCTTCCTGGACGTGGTGATGGAGCGCGAAGACAGCGGCCTGGAAGTGGCGCGCTGGATGCGGCAAGACCTGGACAACCAGTTCAGCCGCATCGTGCTGCGTACCGGCCAGCCGGGCCAGGCGCCGGAGGAACGCGTGATCGTCGACTACGACATCAACGATTACAAGGAAAAGACCGAGCTCGACCGTACAAAGCTGTTCACCACCACCTTCGCCGCGCTGCGCGCCTACCGCGACATCATGAAGGTCGAGGACGCGCGCCGCGTACAGGTGAGCTACCGTGAAGGCCTGGAACGCGTGCTGGCGGCCTCGTCGCACATTTTCAAGCAGCGCAACCTGAAGGATTTCGCCAGCGGCCTGCTGCAGCAAGTGGTCGCGCTGCTGCGCCTCGAGCAAAGCATGCTGCTACGCCTGAAAGGCGCGAGCATGATCAGCGGCGAAAGCCAGTACGAGGTGCTGGCCAAGATCGGCGAATTCGGCGACGCCATCGACCCCGCCCTGCTGGCCCAGCTCGACGAGGCACGGCATAACCGGATTTCCAAGGTGTATGGCGACACCTATGTCGGCTACTTCCCGAACAATAGCGGCAAGGCCTCGCTGCTGGTCCTGCAAGGCGTCGAAGAAATTTCCGACATCGATGCGCAATTGCTCGAAGTGTTCTGCTCGGGCGTCGCGATCGCCTTCGACAATATCCTGCTGAACCAGGAAATCACCGATACCCAGGCCGAACTCATTTTGCGCCTGGGCGACGTAGTCGAGTCGCGCTCGAACGAGGCCGGCAACCACGTGCGCCGCATGGCCCAGGTCTGCCACCTGCTGGCCCAGGCCTCGGGCTTGCCGGAAGACGAAACGGCGATCCTGATGCATGCCGCGCCGATGCACGACATCGGCAAGATCGCCACGCCCGACGCCGTGCTGCTGAAACCGGGACGCCTGACGCCGGAAGAATGGGAAGTCATGAAGCAGCACCCGACGGTCGGCCTGCAGATCCTGGACGGCTCGAGCCGTCCGATCCTGAAAGCGGCCGCCGTCATCGCCCACCAGCACCACGAGAAATACGACGGCAGCGGCTATCCGCAAGGCCTGAAGGGCGAAGCCATCCACCCCTACGCGCGCATCGTCGCGGTGGCCGACGTCTTCGACGCCCTCAGCCACGCCCGCGTCTACAAGGACGCCTGGCCGGTCAACCAGGTCACCGACTACCTGCGCGAAGTGGCCGGCAAGCACCTCGACCCGCTGTATGTCGACCTGCTGATCCAGAATATGGACAAGGCGGTGGAGATCAACCGCCAGTGGCCGGGTTGAATTGACCGTGGGTGGGCGGCGCCCACCCACGATTACGCCGCCAGCTTCTCCGCCCGCCGGCTGCGCGGGAAACTGAGCTCGTAACGCAAGCCTGCCCCAGGCGCACTTTCCACGCGCACACTGCCGCCCAGCGGCCCCGTCACCAGGTTGTACAGGATGTGCGCGCCCAGGCCGCTGCCGCCGCTGCCGCGCTTGGTGGTGAAGAAGGGATCGAACAGTTTGTCGAGCGTGTCGCTGTCCATGCCGGCACCGTCGTCGGCATACGAGAAGGCGACGACATCGTCGTGCATCGAGGCCCGGATCGCGATATGGCCGGCCTGGTCGCGCTCTTCGAAACCGTGTACCAGCGAATTCATCAGCATGTTGGTGACGATCTGCGAGACCGCGCCCGGATAGCTTTCCAGCACCAGGTCGGACGGGCAATCGACGCTCACCTTGAGCGGCCGGCCCTTGAGCTTCGGCTGCAGCGACAGCAGCACTTCGTTGAGGTAATTGCGCAGATTAAAACTGCGGATATCGTCCGAGGACTGGTCCACCGCCACCTGCTTGAAGCTGCGCACCAGGCTGGCGGCACGCTGGGTGTTGGTGGTCATGATGCGCAGCGACTGGTCGACGATGTCGAGGAAGGAATTGAGGCTGTCTTCCGTCATCTCGCCGGCCCCGAGTTCCTCGCGCGTCAGGCGCAATTCTTCCACCAGATGACTCGTCGCCGTCACGCAGATGCCAAGCGGGGTGTTGATCTCGTGCGCCACGCCGGCCACCAGGCGGCCCAGCGAGGCGAGCTTTTCCTGGCGGACCAGTTCGCCCTGGGCTTGCTGGAGCTGGGTCAACGCGCTGTTCAGGGCGGCGTTCTGTTCTTCCAGGCGGTCCTTCGCCTTGCGCAGGCGATGGTCGGCCTGCATCCGCGCCAGGGCGACGGCGACATGGCTGGCCATGAAGGCGAGCAGGTCCAGGTCGGCCTTGGTGTAGATCACGGCCGGGTCATAGCTTTGCACGACCAGCACGCCATACGGCTGGTCGTGCACCAGCATCGGCGCGCCCATCCAGCTGGCGATGTCGGCATTGCCGAGCGGCTCCTGGACCAGCCCGTTCGCGACCAGGCGCGCGACGCTGCCGGCGTCGTGCAATTGCGCCTGTTTCGAGGCCAGCACATACGAACACATCGCCTTGCCGTAAGGGAAGCGCGTGACCGGCGCCTTGGCATCTTTCTGGTCGACGAAATAGGGAATGCTGATTTCTTGCGAGCCCGGGTGGTACAAGCCGATCAGGAAGTTTTCCGCCACCATCAGTTCGCCGATGATGCGATGCAGGCTGGTGGTCAGCACCTCGGTGTCGACCGCGCTGGCCGACAGGTTGGCGATCTGGTACAGCGCGTGCTGCACCAGCTCGGCGCGGCGCCGTTCGGCCACTTCGTGCGCCAGGCGCGCGGTCCGCTCCTGCACGGCGCGCTCGAGCCGGTCCATACTCTGCAGGCTATGCAACGCCACCGAAACATGGTTCGCGATCACGCCGAACAAGGCCTGGTCTTCTTCGCTGTAGGTGTATTCGGGGCTATAGCTCTGGATCACGATGGCACCCAGCGGCATCTGCTGCTGGTCGAGCAAGGGGCACCCCATCCAGTGCTCGGCCGCGCTGCCGGCGCCGAAGTTCGACCCTTCGGCCTCGCGCTGTGCGAAATCGGCCGCGGTGACGATCAGGTTCTGGCGGTTCAGGATGACCCAGGCCGTGGGCGATTCGTCCGGTGACGCAAGCTGGACAGGATGGTTCAGCGGCGGGCCTTCGTCGGATTCGTCGACGAAATACACGAAGCGCACGGTGCCGTCTTCGCGGTCCGACAGCGCCACATAAAAGTTGGCCGCATACATGATGCGGCCCAGCGCGCGGTGGACGGCGCGGATGAATTCCGTGATGTCGCTGCAGCTGGTCGAGGTTTGCCCGATCTCGAGCAACATCGACTGCACTGCTTCCAGCCGGTCAAGACGTTCCATGACTTCCCTTGAATTTAATTCCCAAGGGAAATATTAGCAGCGGGCGCGGGTTAACGCACGCTCCGTGCGTGAAACTGTGGTGTGGCAGTGTCGACGGTCTTGGAAGACCCTGGTTGGCGTAGGGTGGGCACCTGTGCCCACGCGGACAGTGGCGTCAGGTTGACGCCAACCTAATCTAAGAACCTATCCCAGTAGGGAGGAAGAAGTTGATGACGATGCATGGCAAGCGGGGGCAAGGCGCGAGGAGGCCGCATGGCGAGCCATGCAACGACGAGCAACGCAGCAGCCGCTTGTCAGGCGCGTCAGCAACGACTCATTCCCTACTGGGATAGGTTCTAAGTACTCACCCGTAAATAAATGTGTTTTTGGCTGCCAGAGCCGGCGCGTTGCTGCGTCGGCTCGTGCTTGCAGTGCTCGCACTGCGGCGCGCTCGCCGCCTTGCACCGCATCCGGCTCTGTTTGCCAAAATTCACATTTATTTCCGGTCGAGTACTTAGCGCGGGGCCTTGAACTCGTTCTCGATCCAGCTCTGCGCCGAGCTTGGGCTCAGTTTGAAACTGGCCGCGACGCGCACCTGGGCCACCTGCTCGCTCATCTGGTCGGTCGCCGTGAGGATGGCGTAGGGGTCGTCGTCGTCGGGCTTGATGTCGAGCGTGACCTTCAGCTCGCCGGTCGCTTCGGTCCACACATAAATGCTCTTGTGCAGCATCGCATGCAGGTGCTGCTCGTGGCGGCGGATGACTTCCGAGGCCGTCTTGATCAGGGTATTGAAGGCATTCACGTCGAGCGGCTTGGGGTTCTTCTTGTCGCGGCCCATGGTCCAGGGACCAACCAGCGCCGGCTCCGGTTCGCCGTCCTTGTACATGGCGACGGCCCAGCCCTCGTCGTCTTCGTTCTTGATGACGCGTGCGGTCCAGCCATTGCCTTGCCACAGGCGCGGCTCCTGCACCGGGCCATCGTTTTCTTCCGCTTCCAGGTCGGATAGGTGGTCGTTCATCGCTCGCTATTTCCATCTGCCGGGCTATCGCCCCAAGACAAGATCATAGTGGAAATGAGCACGATGAAGCGATAGCAAACAATTAAGTTCGCAGGATGAATTTGCGCCTCAAATGCGCATGGCCGGCAGGCCGGGCCAGCGTAGCGGCGGCGGGGGCGGCGCGCGTAGCGGGTCGCTGATCCGCTCCTTCGGCGCTTCGCGGTTGAAGGGGTTGATGATGATGGGTGGAATGGCAGGCGGCGCCGACGGCGGACCCTTCGGTCCACCACCGGCCACGCCATGCCAAGCCAGACTGCGATGCGGCTTCATCGTTGAGTTGGCGACATCCATGAGAACCCTCCTGCAACAGAGCAGGCTGTCAGTATAGGTCGCGGTTCAGGTAATTCAAGGTCGGAAGTGCCGGGTATTCGTCGGCCTTTGGCGCGCTCCGGCCCGCCAAATATGCCGCTCGTCGCACACGGCTGGCTGATCGAGGCGCATCTGCATACAGTCTAGCCATCCCATCCCACTTCACAGAGGCCCCGCCATGAAAAAGATCCTTCCCTACCTCGTCCTGTTCCTGTGCGCCCTGCTGCTGTGGGACATGCTGTTCAGCTTCGGCGACGCCAGCTTCCACATCGACGGCGAAGAATTCGACGGCCCGGTCGGCGCCCTGTTCGGCATCCTGCTGGCCGGCGGCGGCACCCTGCTCGGTCTGCTGGTGGCGCTGGTGGTGGGGGTGGTGCTGGCGGTCGTGTTCGCCGGCCTGGGGGTGGTGATCATCGGCGCCCTGGCCATCGCCGGCGTGGCCGTGGCGGTGGCCCTGGTGCCGATCCTGATTCCGCTGCTGCTGCCGCTGGCCCTGGTCTGGTACCTGGTCAGCCGCGCGCGCCGCAACCGGATCGTGCAGAAGGCGGCCGTTTAAGCCGCCTGCTCCGCCGCGAACTGGGCGTAGCCACGGGCGCGCAGTTCGCAGGCCGGGCAAGTACCGCAGCCATAACCCCAGTCGTGGCGCTCGCCACGCTCGCCCAGGTAGCAGGTGTGGGTCTCGAAGCGCACCAGGTCGACCAGGGCCGTCCCGCCGGCCGCATGCGCCATTTCCCAGGTCTGCTTCTTGTCGATCCACATCAGCGGGGTCTCGACCTTCAGGCGTGTCGCCATGCCGAGGTTCAAGGCCACTTGCAACGCCTTCATCGTGTCGTCGCGGCAATCCGGATAGCCCGAGAAATCGGTCTCGCACATGCCGCCGACCAGGACCGTCAAGCCGCGCCGGTAGGCCACCGTCGCCGCCACCGTCATGAACAGCAAATTGCGTCCCGGTACGAAGGTGTTCGGCAAGCCATTCGCCTGCATTTCGATGGCGACATTGCTGGTCAGCGCGGTATCGGAAATCCGGGCGATCAGCGACAGGTCGATCATGTGGTCTTCGCCCAGGCGCGCATCCCAGTCCGGCGAGAGCGCGCGCATCTTCTCGAGCACGGCGGGACGCACGCTCAGTTCGATCGCGTGGCGCTGGCCGTAGTCGAAGCCGATGGTTTCCACACGCGCATAACGCTGCAGCGCCCAGGCCAGGCAGGTGGTCGAATCCTGTCCTCCACTGAAGAGAACGAGAGCGGTGTCGGTAGCGAGCATGTGTGGTTTCTAGGTGAGTTAAACGTTCGCCATCTTTTTTGCAATTCCGCTAAGATTCGCTCAGCTTTTATACTGGGACAGAGACACATGGTTCTCGCAACATCGAAACGGGCTGCACAGGCGGGGCCAAGGCAATCACGGATTTTGGCACAAATCATGCTATCCGTGTATGGCGTGCTCGCCGCACAGGCGGCGTGCGCGCAGGCAGCGGAAGATGCGCCGGCCAGCACGCAGGCGCCAAGCACCAAGGCCATCAACTACACGGTGCGCATCGACGCGCCGGGCAAGCTCGACGATCTGCTCGAGGATAACCTCGACCTGCTGCGCTGGCGCGGCAACCCGCGCGTCGACCTCGACCAGTTGCAGCGCCTGGTGAAGGCGGTGCCGGAAGAAGCGAAAACCCTGATCGCCACCGAAGGCTATTATTCGCCCAAGATCAGCGCCGGCCTGGACACCAGCGGCGCCACGCCGGTGGCCCGCATCGTCGTCGATCCCGGCCAGCCGGTGCTGGTGAGCGACCTCGACCTGGTGCTGCAAGGCTTCGTCCCCTTCGAACAAAGCGGCGCGCCCTACGACGCCGGCGCCCTGCGCAACCGCTGGTCGCTGCCGGTCGGCGCCCGCTTCCGCCAGGCCGACTGGGAAGCGGCCAAGCGCGATCTGCTGCGCGAAGTGATGCAGTCGCGTTTCCCGCGTGCCCAGCTGGTCGAAACCAGCGCCACCGTCGACCCCGACGCCTACAAGGCCTCGCTGCGCGTGGTCATCGACAGCGGCCCGGAAATGCGTTTCGGCGAGCTGCGCATCCGCGGCATGAAGCGCTATCCGGTCACCATCGTGACCAACCTGAACAAGATCAAGCCGGGCGACATGTACAGCGAGACCGCGCTCCAGGCCTTGCAGGCGCGGCTCCAGGAAACCGGCTATTTCGCCACCGTCGAGGTCAGCGCCGACATGCGCGCCGTGCTCGCCGCCGAGCTCAAGGAGCTCAAGGGGGACGACGACAGCGCGCCCGGCGCCGAGGCCGCGGCCAGCACCGACGCCGTGCCCGGCCAGGCCACGACCGGCGTCAAGCCGCCCACCGCCCCCGGCCCGACCGTGCTGCCGGTGCTGGTGCGCGTGACCGAGAACAAGCAGAAGAACGCCGAGGTCGGCCTCGGTTTCTCGACCAATACCGGCGCACGCGCCTCGGTCAGTTACGACGATTTGTACGTGCTCGGCAAGCGCATGAAGAGCGACTTGATCTACGAGCAGAAGCACCAGCTGGCACGGGTCGACTTCTACTGGCCGACCACGCCCGACGGCTACAACGACAGCCTCGGCGGCGGCATCGAACGCCTTGACGTGCGCGGCGAACAGACCACCACCGCCAGCGTGGCCGCGCGCCGCGCCTGGGGTACGCCGGAACTCGAGCGCAGCATCACGCTCGAAGCGCTGGCCGAACAGCGCCAGGTCGAGGGCATCCGCAACGCCTACAGCAAGAGCATTCCGCTGACCTATAGCGTCACCCGCCGCAAGCTCGACAACCTGCTGCAGCCGACGCGCGGCTATGCGCTCAACTGGCAGCTGGGCGTGGCTCCACTGCCGCTGTTCACCGACGAAAAATTCGTGCGCGGTTATACGCGCGGCGTCTACTACCGCCCGCTGGGCGACAGCGGCACCCTGATCCTGAAAGGCGAGGCCGGCGCCGTCGTCTCGAAAGACAAGGTCGGCGTGCCGAGCACCTTCCTGTTCCGTGCCGGCGGCGACCAGTCGGTGCGCGGCTACGGCTACCAGCAGCTCGGCGTGCGCGAGAACGACGCGATCGTCGGCGGGCGCTACCTGCTCACCGGCGGCGCCGAATATCAATACTGGTTCCGTCCGCCATGGGGCGTCGCCTTCTTCGTCGACGGCGGTAACGCCGCCGACAAGTTCAAGGACCTCAAACCGGAATTCGGCTATGGTGTCGGTGCGCGCTGGCGCAGCCCGGTCGGTCCGATCAATGTCGACGTCGCCTACGGCCAGGCGGTGCGCAAGGTGCGCCTGCACTTCTCACTTGGATTCACGTTCTGATGGACGATCACACCCCCACTTCCCCAACGTCGGAACAGACGCCCGCGCCGAAAACGCGGCGCTGGCCGCGCCGAGTCGCCATCGGTCTCGCCCTCACCGGCGTCCTCGCCGGCACCGCCTTCTGGTACCTGGGCCGCGAAACGACGCTGCAAATGATCGCCGAGCGCGTCGCCCGTTCCACCGGCGGCAAGCTGACCATGACCGGTGTGCGCGGTTCGATCTACGGCGCCATGCACATCGACCGCATCGTCTGGCGCACCGACGCCCAGCTGGCGGTGGCGACGAATATCGATCTCGAATGGTCGCCGCGCCAGCTGCTCTCGAAAGGCATCGAGGTGGGCAAGCTGCACGCGGCCGACCTGCGCCTCGAAACCCTGAAGCAGACCGACGAGCCGACCACGATGCCGGCCTCGCTGGCGCCGCCGTTCCGGATCTCGCTCGACGATGCGCGCCTGGCCAAGGCGACCTTCGTCAACAAGGGCGCGGCGACCGAAATCTCGAACGTCCGCATGCGCCTGCACGGCGACAAGGTGCAATGGGAGCTGCGCGACGCGGTCGCCACCACGCCCTGGGGCAAGCTCGCGGCCGACGGCCGGATCGGCGCCATCCGTCCGTTCAAGCTGGCGGCGAATGCCAGCCTGTCGCAGGCGCAGGTCGGTCCCGGTGCCACGCCGGCTGCCTTGAAACTGCGCGCCGGCGGCGACCTGACGCTGACCACCCTGGATGCGACCGGCAATGCCGGCCGCGCCGGCGGCGAAGCGCGCATGACGCTCTCGCCGTTCGAGAAGATCCCGCTGCGCACGATCGACCTGAAGGCCCGGAATATCGACCCGGGCTTCTTCAATCCCTCGCTGCCGACGGCCGACTTGACGCTGGACGTGGCGGCGAAGCTGGACGACAAGCGCGCCATTTCCGGCAGCGTGAACCTGGTCAACGACGGCCCGGCCGGCACCATCGACCAGCAGCGCCTGCCGCTGCGCGCCTTCCGCGGCCAGCTGGGCGGCGATTTGTCGGCCATGCGCATCAGCGACGTGCTGCTCGACTTCGGGCAAGCCGGCCGCTTCACCGGCAGCGGCAGCGTCCAGCGCGGCAAGGACGACGAAGGTCCCGGCACCGCCAACTTCGCGCTGCACACCGACCGCTTCGATTTGAAAGGCATCCATGCCAGCATGAAGCCGACCAGAATCGCCGGCGACATCGCGGTGGCCAACGTCGGCAAGGTGCAATCGCTCGACGTGCGCCTGGTCGAAGCCGGCCTGCGCCTGACGGCCAAGGCGAAACTGGAAAACAATGAAGTCGACCTGTCCGAAGCGCGCCTCGCGGCCGGCAGCGGCGTCGTGGCCCTGACCGGTCACATGAAACTGGGCGAGGACAAGGCATTCAAGGTGAACGCCAACGCCAGCCGCTTCAACCCGGCGGCGCTGGGCGACTATCCGCAAGCCGACATCAATGGCGTCGTCAACGCGGCCGGCGTGCTCGCCCCCGCCTGGCGCGTGAACGCCGATGTCGCCCTGCGCCCGAGCCGGCTGTTCGACCAGCCGCTGTCGGGCAAGGGCAAGCTGAGCGCCGACGCGAAACACGTCACCGGCGTCGACGCCAGCCTGGCCCTGGGCCAGAACAGCGTCAACCTGAACGGCGCATTCGGCGCTCCCGGCGAACGCCTGGCCTGGCGCCTCGACGGGCGCGACCTCGCCACGCTCAAGCGCGACCTGTACGGCGCGGTGGTGGCGAGCGGCGTCATCACCGGCAGCATGGACAATCCCCGCACCACCTTCGTGGCCGATGCGAACGGCCTGGGCTGGGTCGCGGCCCAGCGCAAGGGCAATACCAGCAATCTCCACGCCAGCGGCGAAGCCTGGCTCGCCGGCACCAAGGAAGCGCGTTTCGTCGAGGCCAAGGGCAGCGGCAACATGGCGCGCTTCAATCCTGCCGCCTTCGGCAGCCCCCTGCCCGGTTCGATCAACGGCGTGTTCGACGCCAGCGGCCGTTCCGGCGCCGACTGGCGCGGCGCCCTGAACCTGAAACTGGACGAATCGACGCTGGCCAAATCGCCGCTCTGGGGCCATGCGCGCCTGGCGGCCGACAAGCGCCACGTGTCGGACGCCGACGTCGACCTGCACGTCGGCGCCAACCTGGTCGCCGCGAAAGGCAGCTTCGGCGCCGGCGCCGACCGCCTCGACTGGCGCATCGACGCGCCCCAGCTGGCCGCGCTCGGCCCCGACTACGGCGGCGCATTGCGCGGCGCCGGCAGCGTCAGCGGCACCATGGAAACGCCTTCGCTCAGCGCCAACCTGGAAGGCCAGAACCTGCGCCTGCTCGGCACCCACAACCTGAAGTCGCTGCGCGCCAGCGCCAACCTGGGCGCGGGCCGTGGCGGCGCCGATCCCCTGGTCAGCGATGTCCAGATCGTCGACTACACCAATGGCGAGACCCGCATTGCCGCCGCCAGCCTGCAAACGGCGGGCACGCGCGCGGCGCACACGCTGCGCGCCGCCGCCCGCGGCGACGACTTCGACGCCCTCACCGAAGTGCGCGGCGGCTGGAACGGCAATACCTGGGCCGGTACGCTGGCCACCTTGCAGAACAAGGGCCGCTATGCGATGACCCTGGCCGCGCCGGTGCCGCTGCGTATCGGCGTCGCGCCGGGCGCCGGTGTCATGGGCCTGGCCAAACCGGAATCGCTGGCCTTCAATGGCGCCGTGATCCGCCTGCCGGCCGGCACCGTCAGCATCGCCTCGCTGACCAAGAGCGGCGCGCGCTGGAACAGCCGCGGCGCGGCGGCCGGCGTGCCGCTCAACTATCTGGGCCAGTTCTCCGAAGCGCTGCGCGAAAACGTGCAGGGCAACCTGACGCTCGGCGCCGATTGGGCGCTCGACCTGCGCAACGGCACCGGCGGCGCGCCCGCGCTGGCCGGCGGCGTGCACGTGTTCCGCGAAGGCGGCGACGCCCTGGTCGGCGCGAATACGCCGGTCGCGCTCGGCCTGCGCACTTTCGACCTGCGCGCCGACGTGCAGGGCAGCGCGCTGCGCACCCAGCTCGTGCTCGACGGCGCCAGGACCGGCAGCGCGCGCGTCGACGGCACCGTCCAGATGATCGGCGGGCGGGTCAACCGCGACAGCCCGCTGCGCATGACGGCCAATGCCGACATGGCCTCGATCGCCTGGCTGGCACCCTTCGCCGGCCAGCGCGACCTCGAACTCGACGGCAGCCTGAAGCTGGCGCTGACCGGCGCCGGCACCATCGGCACGCCGTCCCTGAACGGCAGCGTGAATGGCGACGCGATCGCCGTGCGCTGGCCCGAGCAGGGGGTACGCCTGCAAGGCGGCCAGTTGCGCGCCCAGCTCGCGGGCGACCGCCTGGTGCTGCAGCGCCTCTACCTGCAAGGCCGCTCGGGCAGCGCCACCGCCGACGGCTCGATCCATTTCGGCGCGGGCGACCCGGCCATGCAGCTCAACCTGGTGGCGGACAAACTGGAGGCGCTCTCGCGTCCCGACCGCACCGTGATCGTTTCGGGCAACGCGGCGCTGGTGCGCGACGCCAGCCGCTATTCGCTGGAGGGCCGTTTCAAGGCCGACCGCGCCCTGATCGAGTTCGCGCCGCAGGGCCGGCCGACGATCTCGGACGACGTCATCGTGCTCGGCCGCGGCAAGCCGATGCCGCCCCAGAAAAAAGAAAAGGAAGTGCCGCTGACGGTCGACCTGGCGGCCGACCTGGGCGACAACTTCCACCTGCGTGGTCTCGGCATCGACGCCATGCTCGAGGGCAGCGCGCGGGTGCGCATGGTGGGCAATGCCGCGCCGCGCGTGAACGGCTCGATTCGCGTGGCCAGCGGTAATTACGCGGCCTACGGCCAGAAGCTGGCGATCGAACGCGGTGTCATCACCTTCGCCGGTCCCTACGACAATCCGACGCTCGACGTCCTGGCCGTGCGCAAGCGCCCCGAGGGCGAACAGTTGAGCGAGACGAATGTCGAAGCCGGCGTGCAGGTGCGCGGCACGGCACGTTCGCCCCAGGCCAGGCTGGTGTCGACGCCGTCGGTGCCCGACAGCGAGAAGCTGTCCTGGCTGGTGCTCGGCCACGGCATGGAAGGCACCAGCGGCAACGAGAAGGACGTGTTGAGCGCGGCCGCCAGCGCCCTGCTGGGCGGCAAAGGCGGCACCGGCGGCATCCAGTCCAAGCTGGCCAACTCGCTCGGCGTGGACGAACTGGGCATCGGCCAGGGCAAGAACAGCACTGCCGAGGGCCTGGCCAACACGGTCGTCACGGTCGGCAAGCGCATCTCCTCGCGCGCCTACATCAGCTTCGAGCAGGGTGCGACGACGGCCTCGAGCCTGGTGCGCCTGCGCTACAAGCTGACGCCGAAGTTCACGCTGCAGTTCCAGGCGGGGACGAATACGGCGCTCGACGTGCTGTACTCATGGGCCTTCGACTGAGAATGCGACGAGGCCCCTGCGCAGGGGCCTCGTCGTTCAATGCAGGATGCTCGGTTTCGGGTCCGGCACCGGGTCTTCGTTGTGCGGCGTATGCACCGGCACATGGTGCGGGTGCGGCGTGTCGAAGGGTTCCGGCGCGGGCTCATCGGCCGGCACGGGGTCGGGTGCGCGGTGGGCACGCATGGGGATGGGGATGGCTGCGAACATGGGTCTGTCTCCTGAAAGCGATGTTGTCACCTTACCATGGCCCGAAGCAGGCCGACGCCCGGTTACAATGCCGGCTCACACTCAACCAGCGCCGATTCGCCGATGACCATCACCACGCTCGCCCTGCTCCTGCTCACGCCCATCCTCGTCTGGCGCGTCTACACGCGCCTGAAGTCGCAGATGGCGCGCCAGCGCTCGATCATGTCGCGCCACTACACGGGCGTGCTGGTGTTCGTCGGGATGATCCTGGTGTCGCTGTCGGAAGTGCTCACGCGTCCCTATCCGCTCGGCGCGCTGGCCGCCGGCACCGCGCTCGGCGTGTTCTGGGGCGTCTTCGCGCTGCGCCGCAGCGTGTTCGAAGACACCGAGGGCGGCTACTTCTTCACGCCGCCTGCGCGGCTCGGCATCGCGATGGCGATGGTGCTGGTGGCGCGCCTGCTGTACATCGGTTTCGACCTGTATGCGCGCCAGCAGGGTGGCGGCATGCCCACGCCGCGCTTTACCGACAGCCCGCTGACCATGCTGTGCGTGGGGCTGACGGGCGGCTACTTTGGTGCGTATTCGGTGGGTTTACTGCTGTGGCGGCGCAAGCTGCGCCAGGCGATCGACAAGGCCTGATCGCGCAACCGCGCAATCCCTGGAAGGGCAATGAAAAAGGGACCCGCGGGTCCCTTTTCGTTACGCGGCTTTCGCCTCGTCCTTCCTACGCTGCAGCACGAAGATCGGCTGCGCCCACTGCATGTCCTTCTTCTTCTTGCTCGTGATGAGCGTCAGTTCCGAAGGGTCATACACGTCGGTGTTGTGCGTCAGCGGGGTCGTCATCAGGTACTGCGCGTCGGTATTCTTGAGGAACTCGCCGACCAGCTGGATGTTGCGGATATCCAGGTGCGCAAACGGTTCGTCGATGAACACGAAACCGCCCGAGCCTTCTTCCGATTTCAACAATCCAATCAACAGCACCAGCGACTTCATCACCTGCTGGCCGCCCGAGGCTTCGCCGTCGTTCATGCCGATCTGGTCCTTGCCGTCGAATTTAAACCGCACATGCAGGCCCGCTTGCGCCAGCTGCACGTCGTCGTTCTCGAGGCGCACCGGGTCGGCTTGCACGTCGATGCCGGCCAATTCTCCCAGTTCCTTGATGTTCTTCGAATAGGTCTTGATCGTGTAGCGCAAGCGCTCGATGTAGGCGCCGCGCGCATTGCTGGTCGCTTCGATGGCGCGGTTGTTCTGGTAGCGGCGCTCTTCGGTTTCCACCTGGCGGCCCGAGAGCTGGTCGTTCAGGCGCGCGTACTGGTCGATCACGGTGGCATCGAGCTCCCAGTCCTCGCGCGCCAGTGCCAGTTTGAGCGAGGAGACGCGCAAGTTCACCTGGTGCGCATTCTGGTGCTGGGTGACCAGCGCCGCGCGCCGCGCCGCGCGCTTCCACGCGGCCGGTACATTGTGCCAGCCGCGGCGCAAGTCGAGCAGCGCCTTCGCGTGCTCGCTGCGCTGCTCGATCTGGCGCCGGTGATTCAGGCGCAGCCCCGCTTCGGCTTCCGACAAGGCCATGCGCGCGTTCTGCCAGACGGTATCGGCGCGGGTGCGCGCGACCGTCGCGTTCTTGGTCAGGGTTTGCAGTTCGCCCAGGCGCGAGCCCACTTCCAACCGTTCCGCGCGCAGTGGCGTCATGCTACGCGCCGCTTCCTCGAACTCGGCCTGGCGCGCCGTCAGTTCCTTGGCCGCATCGACACCCGCGATACGGGCCTTCAGGGCGCCGACTTCGGCCGCCAGCTTGCTGATCGTCAGCGTCAGCGCGTCTTCTTTCGCTTCGAGCGCAGGCAAGGACTTCTGGATCGCCTCCAGGCGCTGGGTCTTGCCGGCGGCGCCAAAGCGGTAGCGCGACGGCTCGACGAACAGCGAGCGCCCGCCGCGGCGTTCGCGGTGGTAGGCGTCCGGCGTGATCCATTCCTCGCTGCCCGACTTGAAGCCGGCATCGACCGAATCGACCCGGTCGACGCGCGCCAATTGGTCGATCAGCCAGCCCGGTGCCGGCGCCGAGAAGTTCACCACCGACAGCAGGCTGTCGTCCTTCTTTTTCGGCGCTTCGATGCAGTCCGGGACGATGAAGTGGCGATAGCGCTCCTTCTCGGCCAGGCGATACGCCGCCGGCGCATCCTTGGCGCGTTCGAGCAGCACGACCGAGGCGTAACCGCCCAGCACACCTTCGACCGCGCCCTGCCATTTCGGATCCGTCACTTCGACGATATCCGACAGCATGGCGTGCGGGATGCCTTCGTCGCGCAGCGCGCGGCGCATCAGGCGCTGGGCTTCCGGCTCCGGCATCGCGCTCTTGCCCTGCAGCGCCGAGATGGTCGCCAGCTCGGCGGCGATCTTTGCGCCGAGGGCTTCGCGCGCCGCCTTCTGGCGTGCCAGCTCGGCTTCCTTCTCTTCGAGCTGCTTGGCCACTTCGGCCAGGTCGGCGCCCGCCTCCGCCGCCAGTTTCTGCAGGCGTTCCTTTTGCTCGACCAGGTTTTCCAGCGGCTTGATGCGGCTGTTGATCTGGGTGAGGCGGCTGGCCAGCGCGGTGCCTTCCTGTTCGAGCAGGGTTTCCTGCTGCTGCGCCTCGGTCAGCGCGCGCTGCTGGGCCGCCAGCGCCTGGCGCTTTTCGGTGAGGATGCTGTCGACTTGCGCCAGCGGTTTCCTCTGCTCGTGCAGCGCGCGGCTGATGGCGGCCGCCTTTTCGCGCGCCTCGTGGTATTCCAGCGTCGGCAGCACTTCCTCTTTCAGGTCGCGCCTTTCCTTGTGCAGGCCTTCCCACTGGTGGTAGTTCGCCACGCGCAGGCGCAGGCCTTCGAGGTTGACGCGCGAGGTTTCCAGTTCGGCTTCGAAACGCTTGAGTTCCGTCTCGGTGTCGCGCTGGTGGCGCTTGGCTTCGTCGTAGGCGTCCAGCACTTCCTTGTCGCCGAAGACCTGAAACACCAGGTCGAGCAGCTGGCGCGGCGCGTATTCGCACAGTTTATCCGTCTCGCCCTGCTCCAGCGCCAGCACTTTCGACATTGCCGGCGACAGGCCGGCGGACGCCAGGCGCTTGCGGTAATTCTCGACGCCCAGCCAGTCGGTCGCTTCGGTCACTTCCTCGATGTCGACATTCCCCGGGCGCATCAGGTACTGGCGCTTCCAGTCGCCGCCATTCTTCTGCACCTGGCAGAAGAGCGTCACTTCGTCGTCGGCGAAGAAGCCGGAATGGCGGAACGGCCGGTTCGACAGCTGGCGTCCGACCGGCTTGTTGTCGACCACGGCGCGAATCCAGGCACTCTGCTGCCCGGAGTGGCGCGCATAGTGTTTGTAGGTGCGGCCCATCGAGCAATCGAGCCCGAACAGGGTGCGCATGGCGTCGAGCAGGGTCGTCTTGCCCGAGCCGTTCTGGCCGGCGATGGTGATGATCTTGGCGTCGAGCGGGATGTTCTTGATCCGCTGCCAGTAATCCCAGTGGACCAGTTCGAGTGATTTAATGTGGAACATAGTGTCTCAGTTCTGAGTATCAGTGGGCTCGAGCGCCTCGGCATCGTTGGCGGCGTCGGCCTTGCGTGGCGCGGCCGCCAGCGGCGCGCGCTTGAACACGTCGGACAGGGCGCCATTGATGATGCGCTCCTTGAGCACGTCGGTGTCCATCATCAGGTCGAGCAGCGGGCCCTCTAAAATTACGTCGCCGCGGCGCTCGATGAAGCCGAGCTTCGAGAGCTGGCCCAGGTTCATGTCCATGCGCGTCTTCTTGCCGAGCTTGTCGCCGAAGTCCGACAGCAGCGCGGTGTAGGAAATGCCGATCGAAGTGTCTTCGGCGCGCGGGATCGGGTTGTCCTTGTCGAACAGGTCGTTCTGGTCATCCGCCACCGTGACGTGGGTTTCCTGGCGCTCGCGCTTGGGCAGGATGATCTGCGCCCACAGCACCACCAATAACGCCACGCCGTCGCGCGTCAGGCCGAAATTATTGTTCTGCCAGATGTCCTTGGCGCCGAAAATCTTCGGCTCGACATTGCGGTGCAGCGCGATCGTCACGTGATCGGCATACACGTTGTCCAGCAGCTTCATGCCGCATTCCAGCAGGCGCTTGTCGACCTCGATGCGGAACTGTTCGTCCGAGAGGGCGCGCTTGACCATCTTGTCGTCGCGGCGCAGGGTCTGGTGCGTCAGCAGGCGCGCGATCAGGATTTGTGCGTCGTCATTCATTGGGCGTACCGTTGTCGAGATCTAAAGAGAGGGTTGCAAAGGACATGGCGGCCACTTCCGGGTCGTCGAGCTGGACCATCGCATCCTGCGTCTCGAAGCGGATCGGCAGGCGCGCCAGTTCAGCGGTGGCGCCTTGCAGGCTCGCTTCGCTGGCGTCGCCCAGCAGCGGCAGCAGCGACGCGCGGTAGGAGGCCAGCGCAAAGCCGGCCGGCAGCAAGGATTCGTGCAGCTGCACTTTCTTCGGCCCGCTGTCGGAAAACTCGGGGAAGTTGCCCAGGTTAGCAAAATCGGCCAGCTTGTTGATCCAGTCGTTCAATTCGGCCTGCATCGCCGGGTTGTCGTTGATGGTGAGCGGAGCGTCTTCGCCGTTCGGCAGGCCCTTCGGCCCGACGATGGTGGCGCGCTCGGTCAGCAGTTCGGTTTCGGCCACGTCGATCATCTCGGCCGGCGTGCCGAACAGCGGCACCACCGGGCGGTCGATCGCATCTGCCGCCAGGCTGGCCAGGTCGTCGTGCGCCAGCAGCCAGCGTTTGACGTCGGTGGTCGACAGGCCGGACTGGCCCAGGTGCACGCGCTGGCGCTCGATCTGGTTCAGCGCGCGCGAGAACATCCCCTGCATGTTGAGCAGCGCGCTTTGCGCGCGGCCGATCGCCTGGGCCGCCTTGTGGGTGGCCGAATCGGCGCGCTCGTCGGAGGTAATCGCGCGCAGGATGACGGAGCCCTTCTCGACCCAGTCGCAAGCCATGTGCCATTTCGCCTGCGAGGTGCGCAGCTTGAATTCGGAGCCGGAGGCGATGGCGTCGCGAAATTCCTCGGTCAGTTCGATCAGGCGTCCCAGCAAATGCCGCAGCTGTTCGACCGTGACCCCGCCGACCGCCTGGGCGCCCGCCACCTGCGACAACAGGAAGCCCATTTCGGCGTCGTCTTCTTCGGGCTTTGCCAGCGCGATCAGGGTGTCCAGCGCGGACAGTACGTTCCTCGCCAGCGGGGTAATGCGATAGACGGCGGCGGGCGCGTCCCAGGCCAGCAGGCCGTGGGTGCGCAGGCGGTTCAGGACCGTCTCCAGGCTTTCCGGGATCAGGTAAGCCAACTTTTGATTAATGTCGGCGCGCGAGAACGCCGCGCTGCCGGTATCGGCCGCCAGTTCGCGCAGCACCAGCAGGCGTACCAGGACGCCGTCCTGGGTGCCGTGGAACAGCGCCGTGAACGCGGACAGCATCGGCTGGGCGCGTTTGAGGTGGAAGACCTGCTCGATTTCGTCCGGGGCGATGCCTTGCTGAAAGTGCACCGCGAGCGGGTCCAGCTCGTCGTGTGCCACGCCATGGGATTCCGCGCCGAGTGCCGCGGCTGCCTGTATGTCGATCATGTGGGATACCAGTTTTGCAAGCGCGGAACATCAGGCAGGCTGGGTCTGCCTATCCGCGGGGGCGCCAAGTATAACAGTTAAGGACCGGCAACTAGGAAGGGGAAACCGGCTGGGTGTTGCCGGTTGGCAGGAATGACACAGTTAAAGAGAACGTCGCGTATCACCGCGTGGACACAGGTGTCCACGCTACGCGCGTGATCTTCGTCACCGTCTGCTCGATCGTCTCGCGCTCGTTGTCACGGAAGCGCAATTTGACCGGATACCACTCCTGGTCCGGGGCCAGCCAGATATCGACGCCCTCGTTCCTGCCTTCGCTACGCGGCTCGCGCGTCACCATCAAGGTGTCGAGTTCGCCCATGGCGGTCTGGATCTTCTCGCGCTTGACCACCTTGAAGGTCCAGGGTTCGGCATCGCGCCGGCCGGCGACCACAAAACTCCATTCGCTGCCCGGCTTGAAGCGCGCCTCGCCGGCTGCGCGCGCCACCGAGGCCAGCTGCCAGGTCACCGAGGCGCGGTCCTGCTCGCCGCCCTTCATGGCGTAGGGCTCTTTCGCTTCGGTCAAGGCGATGGTCTTGCCGTCGCGGTCGAAGCGGGTGGTAGTTGCGTCCTTGCGGTAACGCTTTTCGTAGAACTCCTCGGGCGCCAGGCCAAAGCTGTCGATCACACCATGGCTGCGGTATTCGGTGAGCTTGCCGAGCAACTGCACGCGCGCTTCGACATTCACGTCGTACTTGCCGTCGCCGGCGCGCCAGCTGATCAAGGCTTCGCCCTTCAAGCCCAGGCCGCGCTGCTGGGCCGTCAGCGAATAGGCCAGGTCGGCCGATGGCGGCAGCTCGACCGCGCGTTTGGCCGGCGCCGCGGCCTGTGCCGAAGAACCCAGGGCCAGCACCAGCGCCAGCCCGGCGCCCTTCAAAAGATTACTTCGCATTTTCATTTTCCTGGTTCGGTGAAGCGTATATTATTCACGGTTTGCGTGGTCACTGCACCGTTGGCTTCCGTATTGCGAATCTGCACCGGGTACCAGCCGCGGCCGGGCGCCAGCCAGACGTCCAGGCGCGAGCGGTAGGACCCTTCTTTCGGCGGGCGCGACAGGTGGACCGTTTGCAGCTTGCCGAGCCTGGTGTCGATCTCTTCCTGGCCCACCACGACGAAGCGGAACACGACGGCGTCGCGGTCCTCGCCGACCTGGAGGTCGATGTCGCCCGTGAGCTGGGCCGGGTCGCCGCGCGCAATGGCCGCCAGTTGCAGCGGCACGCTCGCCTTGTCCTGGGCGCCCGCCACCAGGGCGACCGACTTTTGCGAAGACGAGAAGGTGATCTTGTCGTGCTGCCAGTCGAAGTGGGTCGCGGTCAAGGCGCGCCCGCGCCGCTTTTCCGTCATCTTGACCGGTGCGAAGCCGGTGGCGGCGAGCGCGCCCTCGCTGGTCAGCACGGCCAGGTTCACGCGCGCGAACACGATCCGGATGCCGGCTTCGAACTCGATCCGGTAGCTGTCGCCGTGGAAGGTCCAGGCCAGCTGCGCTTCGCCATTCCAGCGCGTGCCGTCGGCGTCGACCCGGGCCACGTCCATCAGGATGGTGGCGGGCGGCGGCAGGTCGACCTTGTAGCGCCGTACTTCCGGCACGGGTGGCGCCACCGCTTCGGGCGGCGCGGTCGGGATCGGCGCGGGCGGCGGCTCGGCGGCGGCGATGGCCTCCGGCGCCGCTTGCGCAGGCACTGCATCGCCCACCCCGTCCGCCCCGCCCGGCCCCGGCGCGAGCGGCGGCCCGAGGGCTTCCTCGCTCAGCACCGGCGCGCTGTCCGGAACCAGCTTGGGCAAGGGCGGCGGCGGCAGGAGCGCGGGTTGCGGCGGCGGCAAGGGCTCGAGCGCGGGAGGCGGCAGCGGCACCGGCAGCAACTGCACGAACTCGCTCCCGTTCGATGCGGGCAGGCGTGGCAGCGCCACCGAACCGGCGACGAAGGCGAACAGCGCGAGGTGCAAGAGGACGATCAGCGCGCCCAGCAGCACGGCGCGGCGTTGCCTGGCGATGAAGGAAACGATACCCATCTCCCTAGTGTACCCGCCCCCGTGCACGCTTGCTGCTCGACAGTCGCGCCAGCGCTTGGACCGGGTGTTAGTTATCTGCTACGCTAGGACGACAATTCACTGGAGACCCACCATGCTTAAACCCCCCTCGCAAAACGTGCCCGGCATGACGGATACGCTCGAGTTCGTAAAGAATCTGTGGGGCGGCATGGGCGTGCCCGGCATGTCCGCGCCAGGTACGCCCACGCTCTCGACCGATGACCTCGACAAGCGCATCACCGACCTGAAAGCGGTCGAAAGCTGGCTCAACCTGAACCTGACGATGCTGCGCACCTCGATCCAGGCGCTCGAAGTCCAGCGCGGCACGCTGGCCACGCTGAAATCGATGAGCGAGAGCATGGCGCAGGCGATGGGCCAGAAAGGCGACCAGAGCGCTTCGCTGCCGCCGTTCGCCGCCTTCTTCAATGCCGCCGGCGTCCAGCAGGCAGGCACGCCGTCCCAGGCGAACGCCCAGAATCCCGCGGCGGACGCGATGATGCCGGCCGCCGTCGCCTGGTGGAATTTGCTGCAAGACCAGTTCAGCAAGGCGGTGGCCAGCGCGATACCGGCCGAGGGAACGCCATCGGATAAAACGGACGCCGGCGCCGCGCCGGATCCGGCCGCGCGCGCCGCCACCGGTGGCGACAGCGGCGGGACGCCAGGTACTTCCTCGCAGAAACCTTCCCGGACAAAATCCGATAAAGCTTGATTCCAGCGCAAATAAACCGTTCAAGCGAGCCCATCATGTTGATGTGACGGGCCTCTGCCCCACCCCCGCCGTGCTGAACTTGACAACACGGCCGGGTTATCCGGCCGCCGCGTTCCACGTCGGAGGCCGGCATGTCCAGCATCGATTTCTCCTCGCTCACCCCGGAACAGGTCGCCGACCTGCGGTGCAAACTCGACAGCGCCGGCTGCCTGGTGCCGCCCAGCGCGCATCGTCTCGAAGAACTGGCTGCGGCGATCGCCGCCTTTCGCAAGAAACAGAACCTGCCCGACGGCGGCGCGCTCGACGAGTCGACCTGGCGCCGCCTGAATGCCTGCAGCGGCAGCGTCTTCGGCGAAGTCTTCCAGAACGAACTGGGCCTGCTGCGCCCGGACCGGCTCGGCCCCAGCGGCGGCCCCGAAGACGTCCAGCCGGCGTCTTCCTGCGCCCTGCTCACGCGTGCCCATGAAGCGCGGCTGGCCGGCCTGGCGCTGTCGGGCGGCGGCGTGCGCAGCGCCACCTTCAACCTCGGCGCCCTGCAGGCGCTGGCCGAACTGCGCCTGCTGCGCAGCTTCGATTACCTGTCGACGGTGTCGGGCGGCGGCTTCATCGGCGGCTGGCTCTCGAAATGCATCCGCGAACGGCGCGGCGACGTGGCCGCCGTCGAAGCCTTGCTGACGCCCGGCGCGGCCGGCCAGGCGGTGCCCTCCGAAGCGCTCGAGATCCAGTTCCTGCGCCAGTACAGCAATTATTTGTCGCCGAAAAGCGGCACCTTCAGCGCCGACACCTGGACCCTGATCGGGACCTATGTGCGCAACACCTGCCTGAACCTCACCATGCTGGTGGCCTGGCTGTGCGCCCTGCTGATCCTGCCGCGCTTCGCCGTCTGGGCCGTGCACCGGGTGGTGGGGCCGGGCGGGCCCTGGGCGGCCTGGTCGGACGCGCTCTGGCTGGCCGGCACGGCGCTGTTCCTGTTCGCCGTGTTCTGCATCGCGCTCTCCATCTCGAGCAAGCCGGAAAGCTCGCGCGGCCTGCGCCGCTTCCCTCTGCGGCAAGGGGCTGTGCTGCGCTGTATTAATTTGCCGCTGCTGGCGGCCGGCTTCCTGGTCAGTATCGGCCTGTGGCGCCACGGCGGCGCGCTGCCGGTGCTGTGGGAAGCAGGCTTGCCGATGCGCTTTCACGGCTGGGGCGCGGCCTGGCTGCTGGTGCCAGGGCTGGTGTATTTCATCGTCTGGGCCTGCGGCTGGTACCTGGCGCACGACCGCACCAGCGCCTACCGCGGGGCCGGCTATGTGCTGTGCGGCGCCGGTGCGGCCGTCGTCGCGAGCCTGTCGGTCTCAAGCGCGCTCGAATTCGCACCAGGCGCGGTCGCCCACCTGGCGTCGATCGAGCTTGCGCGCCTGGTGGCCTGGCGCGTCTGCCCCGGCCTGACCGGCCTGCTGATGCTGGTCGGCGCCGCGCTGGCGCTCGAACAGAGGCTGCGCCGCCACCGCCCCACGCCCGACATCTCGCGCAGCGAATTGAAGGAAGGCCTGAGCCACTTCGTCTGCGCCATCGGCGCGCTGGCCGGCGGCACCCTGCTGCTGCTGGCGGGCCTGGCGCTGCTGCCCGATCCGCGCGAACACCCGATCCTGAACAATGCGATCGCGCTCGGCACCTTCGGCATGCCGCTGATGATGACGCTGTTCTCGGTGACGATGACGCTGATGATCGGCCTGATCGGCTCCCTGTACAGCGACGCCAGCCGCGAATGGTGGAGCCGCCAGGGTGCCTGGTCCTCGATCTTCTCGCTGGCCTGGGTGATCATGTTCGGGGTCGCCTTCTTTTGCGCGCCGCTGCTGCACTGGGCCTGGCTGACGTATGCGCCGCTGGCCAACGCCGGCACCGCGCTCGGCTGGCTGGTCATGACCTGGATGGGGCTCAAGGCCGGCAGCGGCAGCGCCACCGGCATGCGCGAAGGGAACTGCGCCAAGCGCGAAGTCGCGGCCCGCCTGGCGCCGTATTTTTTCACGGTCGGTATCTTCGCCCTGTTATCGAGCCTGGTGCAGGCGGTAGTCGCCCTGCCGCATGTCGCCTGCCCGGCCCCGGTCTCGCTGCCCTGCGTGTATGCGGCCCACGCCAAGGCCACGCTGGCGACCGACGGCGGCGCCCTGCTGGTGGCCTTCGCCTGCTTCCTGGGGGCGGCCCTGCTGCTCGGCTGGCGGGTCGACATCAACAAGTTTTCGCTCTATATGCTGTACCGGAACCGCCTGGTGCGCGCCTATTTCGGCGCCAGCAGCGCCTGCCGCAAGCCGCATCCCTTCACCGGCTTCGATCCGCAAGACGATCCCCAGCTGGCCGACCTGGAAAACCAGCGCCCCTACCACATCGTCAATACGGCCCTGAACCTGGTCAGCGGCGAAGAGCTGGCCTGGCAGACCAGGAAAGCCGCCTCCTTCGTCTTCACGCCGCGCTTTTGCGGCTTCGAGATGCCCCTGATGCCGGCCCAAGGTGCCGACAGCGGTTTGCGCGACGCCCAGCGCGGCGTCTACCGGCCCACGCGCGAATACGCCTCCGGTCCGAACGCCGGCGACGACGACGCCACCGTGCGCCTCGGGATGGCGGTCGCCCTGTCGGGCGCGGCGGCCAGTCCGAACATGGGCGCCCACTCCTCGCCGCCGCTGAACTTCCTGATGACGATGTTCAACGTGCGCCTGGGGCGCTGGTGCCCGAACCCCTTGAAGTCAAGCTGGACCCGCTCCTCGCCCGCCATTGGCCTGTTCAGCCTGATCGCCGAATTGTTCGGCATGACGAATGCGGACGCCAACTACGTCTACCTGTCGGACGGCGGCCATTTCGAAAACCTCGGCATCTACGAACTGGTACGGCGCCGCTGCCGCCTGGTCGTCGCGGTCGACGTCGCCAGCGACAAGCGGATGGCCTTCGAAGACCTGGGCAATGCGATCCGCAAGTGCGCCACCGACCTGCACGTGACGATCGACCTGGACGTCTCGAAAATGGACCTGGTCAAGGACACGGGCCTGTGCGGCGCCAGCTGCGCGGTGGGCGCGATCCGCTACAGCCACGTGGATCCCGATGGCCTGGACGGTACCCTCCTGTACATCAAGCCGGCCATCGTCGGCTCGGAGAATGCGGACGTGATCAACTACCGCAAGACCAATCCCGCCTACCCGCACCAGGGCACGGCGGACCAGTGGTTCGACGAGGCCCAGTTCGAGAGCTACCGGGCGCTCGGGTATCACATCACCAAGGCGGCGCTGGCCAAGGCGGCGGCCGCGGCGCTGACGGCCGGCGGCGGGCATGACATGGCCAGGCTGTGCGAGCATCTGCTGCGCGAGCATGACCTGAGCGAGGCGGCGCCGGTGGTGCCCGTCACGCCCGTGCCGGTTGTGCGCGACGCGTTCCGCTAGGGCGGGCTCTGCGCGCCCAGCATCGGTCACGCCTTCGTGTCGACCGCGGCTTCCTCCGTCGCTTTCGGCACCAGCTCCGCCAGCTGCTCCATCAACTGCGCGAAGCGCTGCTGCCCCGGCTGCAGGCGGTCGACGTGGGCGAGCACCTCATGCGCCTCCAGGGCCAGGCTCTCCTCGTAGCCCCGCTCGCGCATGTGCGAGACCAGTACCTGCGCCGCGTTGAACAGGATGCGCTGGTTGTTCGGCAGTTTGGCGCGGGCGCCGCGCATCCAGTCGACGGCCTCCTTCAACTTGCCGGTCTTCCAGAGCAGCACGCCCTGGTTCATCAGGTCGGCCGCTTCCTTTTTCGAGGAGCGGATCAGGTCCCCGCCCTCGTCGCTCAAGCGCGCCTTGTCGAAGATGGCTTGCACCTCGTCGAGCAGCAGCGCGTTGTCGTGGTTGTTGCGGATGACGTAGCAAAGCAGTTCGACCGGCGCTTCCTTGACCCCGACCGCGAACAGCAGGGTCGCCATCTCGAGGCAGGTGGCCGTGTCCGGACGTTCCTCGCGCGACCCGAGCAGGGCTTCCAGTTCGTCGCCCGCCTTGCGCGCACGGCGGTAATCGCCGCTCTCGTGGTAAACCAGGCCCTCGGTGATCTTGGCGCGCAGGTCGATGTCGGGATGCTGCTCGCCGAACTCGCGCTGCGCCGCCTGCAGCAAGACCTGCGCTTCCTTCGGATCGTTCTTCAGGCCGCAGACGCGCGCCAGTCCCAGATAGGCGTCGGGCGTGCGCCGCACCGAATATTCTCCGATCGCGATGCACTTGCGGAAGGCCTTTTCGGCCATGCCGACATTGCCCAGCTTGAGGCAGACCTGTCCCAGGTTGCGCTGGCGCGGCACCGAATTGGGCGACAGTTTCGCGGCCCGCTCCAGGACCGAGCACGCTTCTTCGAGCTTGCCCATGCCCTGCCAGGCCAGCGCCAGCTGGTCGTAGGCGTCGATGTAATAGCGGTTCTCGGCGATCACGCCCTGGAACATCTGGCGCGCCTGCTCGAATTCGCCGTTGGCGAGGCGGATCTTGGCCAGGCCGGCACGCGCCCACTGGTATTCGCGCTGGGCCAGCACGCGTTCGTAGGCTTCGCGCGCCTTGTCCGGCTCGCCGCTCTTTTCCATCAGGCGCGCCTTCATGCGCAGCAGCTCGACTTCGTGCACGCGGTTCGCTTCGATCTGGGTGTCGCACAGGCGCGCCGCGCGCAGATAGTCTTTTTCGGCATAGGCCTGGTCGATCGGGCGGAACACCTGCTTGCGGTGCCAGGCGCGGTTCAATCGCGTGAGCAGCACGCCCTCGGTGATCGGCTTGACCAGGTAGGCGTCGGGCTGGTGTTCGGCCGCGCCCATCACGGATTCGACGCTCTTCTCGGCCGACACCATCATCCACACGCTCGACGGCAGCAGCAGGTTGCGCACGCGCGCTTCTTCCAGCACCTGCTGGCCGTTCTTGCCGTCGCCCAGGTTGAAGTCGCACAGCACCACGTCGTAGCGGATCTTGGCGAGCAGGCCGATCGCTTCGCCGCCGCTGGCCGCCTGGTCGATGTTGCGCGCGCCCAGGCTGCGCAGGCTTTCGCGCAGCAGCTGGCGCACGCCGATGAAATCGTCGACCACCAGATAATTCTTGCCGGCCCAGTCGATCGGCTCGGACTTGCTTTTCACGAGGGCGTTCATGGCAGGCTCAGGATGAAACAGCCGCCGCCGAGCGCCCCGCCGTTTTCCAGGCGCACGGCGCCATGGCGGCCGCGGTGGCGGTGCATGCGCGCCACTTCGCGCGAAAAGTACAGGCCCAGGCCCGCGCTATTGGTGCGAAAGTCGATGCCGCTGGCGACATCGGACAGGCCGGCCGCACCGGCGTCGAGCAGTGCCTGCGGATAGCCGGCGCCGTTGTCCTCGACCCGGATTTCGAGCAGGCCGTCGACCGCGGTGAGCGCCAGGCGGATGCGGTCGCGCGTGTAGTGGGCGGCATTGTTGACGGCATGCGAGACGACGCCGACGATCAGGTCTTCGTCGAGATGCCAGATCAGGTCGCGTTCGAGCGCGACTTCCAGCGCGATGCCTTTCGCGTCGAGCAGCACGCGGCCCAGCGAAACCACCTGGTCGGACAGCTGGCCGGCCTCGATCGGTTGCACGTCGAACGGATACTCCGGCGTGCCGACCCGTTTATACAGGGCCAGCAACTGCATCAGGTTGTCGTTCAGGCGGCGCGTCTGGTACAGCATCTGCGCCATCTGCGGATAGGCCGCCTCGGTGCCGGGCGCGGCATCGACCAGCAGGCGCTCCAGGGTGCCGGAAAGCACGCTGATCGAATTCTTCATGTCATGGGCGGTCGAGGCCAGGAACAGGAGCAAGTCCTGGGAGGGTGCGGTGTCGTCCACGGGAGTCATCCATGCGCGCGCCGTTGGATGGCGCAAAAGTTGCCGTTAGTTAATTATACGCTGGCTGGACGTCACAATTTGGCGTGCGCGGGCGCGAACGCGTTTAATCGGGGGCAAGTGTTGTTTGAACACGACCGGTGCGGCGCGCGCGCAACACGAAGCGCGCCGGATCGAGGGCGTCGACCAGGCTCGTCTCCAGCGGCAGCGGCGCGTTTTCCAGGCGCGACACCAGCAGTTCGGCGCACAGCGGTGCCCAGATCAGGCCGCGCGAGGCATAACCGAGCAGGCTGTACAGGCCCGGATGGCGCGCCACGTCGCGCAGGCGCTCGGTAGCGCCGGCGCCCTCGAAATCGGGCAGCGCGCCGACCAGCGGCAGCCGGTCGGGGGCGACGCAGCGGAAACCGACGCGCCCGGCCAGCGGCGCATCCGCGCCCGCGCCTGGCTGCGCGATCAGCGCGCGCAGGCGCGCCAGGTTTTCGTCCTGGCTGGCCGCGCGCAGGCGCGGGTCGGGGTCCAGGTCATAGGTCGCGCCGGCGCAGGCGATGCCGCCCGCCGCCGGGGTCAGGTAGGCTTCGCGGCACAGCACGAACGGCAGCCGCGGCAGCGTGGCCGCGTCCAGGTGCGTGACCTGCCCGCGCAGCGCGGCCAGCGGCAAGCGCGCCGCCTGCGCGATGTCGGGCGTGTCGGCGCCGCTGGCCAGCACCACGGTGGCCGCGCGCGCGATCGGCGCGCCATCGGCGCCGCGTACTTCCCATTCCTCTCCGACGCGCGCCAGGTGCACGCTGCCGCTGCCGAAGCGCCGCGTCAGGCGCGTGCGGCAGGCGTCCAGCATCGCTTCGCAGACGCTGCCCGGGCGCGCCCAGCCACCCGACCGAAACAGCCAGGCCCCATCCGGTGCCGGCAAGCCGAGCAGGCCGGCCGCCGCGGGCGCTTCCAGCCATTCGGCGAACGCGCGCGGATACTGGCCGCTGGCCGCGATGGCGCGCGAGGCTTGCGCGTGCGCCGCGTCGCGCGCCAGCTGCATCACGCCGCATTGGGCGCCTTCGATGGCGCGGCCGATGCCGCCCAGGCGCTCCCAGTAGCGCAGCGCGTACAGGTAGGCCGCGCGCGTCAGGCGGGTCGGGATGTTGTCGTCTTTCGAGAGCAAGGGCATGAAGATGCCGGCCAGGTTGCCGGAAGCCTCGCGCGCCGGCCCCGCATGGCGCTCGACCAGGGTCACCTCCCAGCCGCGCGCGCACAGGCGTTCGGCCGCCGCGCAGCCGGCCAGGCCGGCGCCGATCACGACTGCCTGGCGCGCGGGGACCGGCGCCAGCGGCGGGCGCGGCTTGCGGCTGGCGAAGCGCGCCCCGCCCTTGTCGAAGACGAAGCCCTGCGCCATCAGCGCCGCCACCTGCTCCTGTTCGAGCCAGTCGAATGCGAGCCGGGCGTCGGCCGCCGCCAGGCGCGCCAGGCCGCGCGCAAAACCGGTGTTCGGTCCGCGCAGGCCCTGCAATTGAACGAAATCGATGCGCGCGGCCAGCTGGGCCAGCGCCGCGTCGAGGGGCGCGTTGAGCAGGTCGAGCGTGACCTCCGGTTCCGGCTGCGGGATGCGGTGAAAGCCCGGCAGCAAGCCTTCGCCGAGCGCCACGATGTGCAGGCGCGCGGGACGCTCGGGATCGTTGCGCCAGGCCGCGATCAGCGCCGCCGCGCGCGCGCCGCTGCCGTAGGCGGTGTCGAACACCGTATAACGTTCGCGGCCCTGCCAGAAGCGCGACGGATTCACCGCGTGCCCGCGTACCGGAAGCAGCGCGGGTGGTGGTCGTCGACCATGCCGATGCCCTGCATGTAGGCGTAGACGATGGTCGAGCCGACGAATTTGAAGCCGCGTTTGGCCAGGTCTTTCGAGAGCCGGTCGGACAATGCCGTCTTAGTTGGCCGGGTGCCGTCCGACCAATCACCCACCAAGGGCTTGCCGTCGACATAGGCCCACAGGAAGCTGTCGAGGCTCAGGCCTTCGGCGCGCAATGCGAGATAGGCGCGCGCGTTGGAAATCGCGGCGGCCACTTTCAGGCGGTTGCGCACGATGCCGGGATTGGCCAGCAGTTCGGCCACTTTGGCGTCGTCGTAGCGCGCGATTTTTTCCGCGTCCCAGTCGTCGAAGGCGGCGCGGTAGGTATCGCGCTTGTTGAGGATGGTTTCCCAGGACAGGCCGGCCTGCGCGCCCTCGAGATTGAGCATCTCGAACAGGCGCCGCTCGTCATGGCAGGGCACGCCCCATTCGTGGTCGTGGTAGTCGAGGTAACGGGGATTGGCCGGATTGGCCCAGCTGCAGCGGTGGGTGGTCATGACGCGAGTATACGTCAGCACGCGGCCGGACGCAGGCTAAGCCGGTCGATGATCGGCCCCTCAGGCCCAAACAAAAACGCGCGCCGGGATCGCTCCCGGCGCGCGCTTTGCGCTGTCGCAGGCGCTGTCTGTCAACGCGCGCGACCCGCTTACTGTCGATTACTTGCCCGAGGTCGTGCCCGGCTTTGCCGCCGGCATTTGCTCGGCCGCCTTCAGGTGTTGTTCCACCGTCGGCTTCATCTTCGTTGCCAGGCCCTTGACGTCGGCATCCTTGGCATTCTTTTCGTTCTTGTTCAGCATGGCGAGCGCTTCCTTATGGCCGCCGGTGCCGCCCATCTTCATGTACTCGCGGTCGAACTTGTCGCCGTCGAGCTTGGCCAGCTTGGCCGCCATCGCCTTGTGCTTGGCATCGAGTTCGGTCGGCAGGGTGATGCCCTTGGCTTGCGCCACGGCTTGCACTTCGGTCAGGCCCTTGCCGTGATCGTCGATCATTTGCTGGGCGAAGGTTTTGACTTCCGGATTCTGGCTCTTGCTCTGGGCCATTTTGCCCATTTCGACTTCGGCCATGTTCACCATCGCCATGTCCATGATGGCCTTGTTGTCGGCCTTGCTCATCTTCATCATGGTGCCTGGGGCGGCGGCGGTCGCGCCCGCCATGCCCGACATGCCGGTGGCGCCGGTGCCGGTGCTGCCGCTCATGCCGTGGGCCGCGTGGGCGGCCGGCATGGCGGTATTGGTCTTGCCGACCTGGGTCGACGGATTCGCGTCGGTCATTTTTTGCGTGCTCGGGTTCTGCGCGGTCACTTGTGCCTGGACGCCGAAGGTAGCGAACATGGCGGCTGCGGCCGACACGGCGAGCAGGCCTTTCAAGGTTTTATTGTTGTGCATGGTGGTCTCCTGGGGTGGGTTGAGTGTCCATGTGCGCAACAAATTGGCTGCGCTGTCATGAACCAACAGTCAGTGTACCGTCGCGTTCCGTAAGCGAGCGCGCGCTAGATTTTTGGCAACATTTTCCCGAAAAAAAAGCCGGCGCGCAGGCCGGCTTGTTAGCACATGTGGCAACTCTCAGCGGAAACTGAGCGTCGCCGTCAAGTCGCCCGGCCCGCGCGCGCCGCGCGCGGCGAAGGCGGCGTCGCGCGTCGCCAGGCCCTCGAGGCGCGGCAAATCGTGCAGGCGCGTGATGAAGCGCAGGATCGAGGTCGTGTCGTAGAAATTATGGTCGACCGCGCCCTTCTTCGCATGCGGCGAGACGACGATCGCCGGAATGCGCGAACCCGGCCCCCAGCGGTCGCCCGCGGGCGGCGCCACGTGGTCCCACCAGCCGCCGTTCTCGTCGAAGGTGATGACGACGACCATGTCTTTCCACTGCGGCGATTTTTTCAGGTGCTCGATGACGTTGGCGACATGGGCATCGCCGGACTCGATGTCGGAATAACCCGCATGCAGGTTCAAATTACCCTGCGGCTTATAAAAAGCGACGGCCGGCAGCTTGCCGGCGACGACGTCGGCGATGAACCGGTTCGAGATCGGGCTGTCGCCCAGGCCGCCGTCGCGCAGGTGCTCGCCGCGGGCCTGGGTGCCGGGCGCGAACTGGCGGAAATAATTAAACGGCTGGTGGTGGTGCTGGAAGTTCGGGCGCTGGCCGGCGCCGCGTCCATCGATCGCCGCTTGCCAGGCGCCGCCATACCAGGCCCAGCTCACGTTCGCGCGCGACAGCAGGTCGCCGATCGTGTCGTAGCTTTGCGGCGGCAGCACCGAGCCGTCCATCGGATCGGCCAGGTTCGCGTCGCCACCCGGCGCCGGGCGCACCCAGCTCGGCTGGAATGGCGGCGCCATCGTGTTGACGGCATAGCCGTCCGGCGTAATCGCGCCGTTGTTGACGAATTTCGGCTTGCCATCGAGGGCGGACTTTGGCGAGTCCGGCGCCAGCGCCAGGCGCTGGCCGAGCGGGCCGTCCGCGAGCACGGCGATCTTCTTCTTTGCCGTGGTCTCGGCGGCGTTGAAGAATTCGGGCGTGCGGCCGCTGATCAGGAACTGGTGGTTCAGGTAAGAGCCGCCGAAGGCGCCCATGAAGAAGTTGTCGCACAGCGTGTACTCGCGCGCGATCTGCCACAGGCCGAGGTGCTTGTCGGTCTCGCCATAATGGCCCATCACCAGCGCGCCGGAATCGCCCCAGGCGACGAAGCCGTCGTTCTTGCCGCCGTTGATCTGCATCTGGTTGTGATAAAAATTGTGGACCAGGTCGCGCGTGACGAGCGCTTCGGGCAAGGATTTGCCTTCCAGGTCCTTGAGTGCGAACGGGCCGTTCGGCAGGTTCACGATCTTGTCTTCGCCGATCAGGTAATCCTTGCCGCCCACATCCTGGCGTCCCGGCACCATGCCGCCCCAGATCTTCGGCAGCACCGGCAGCACGGAGCCATCGCGGTCGCGTTGCGGCGCGCTGGCCGGAAGCGGCGCCGCCAGGCCCGGGAACTTGGCGAACAGGTTGTTGAAACTGCGGTTCTCGAGATAGATCACGACCACGTTTTTCACGTGCGCCTTGAGCTTGGCGTCGAGCGAGGACGCCGGCCGGGCCGCGTGCCGCGGTGCCGACTCGGCGGCCGGCGCCAGGCCGGCGCCCAGGCCGACGGCGGCGGCGGCCTGGAAGATGCGGCGCCGGGCCGGGCTGGCGGGCGCGTGTTGCGGGGCGTCGGGGAGGTCGCGGTCGGGCATGGCGTGTCGTGGCTGAGAAGGGAAAGGCGGATTATCGCCTTTTTCTTGCCTGCTGAAAATATTGACAGCGGCCAGCAGGCGCTGACGTGCGCTTGTGGCGCCCGGATCGGCGTAGATTCAGGCCTACGGGTGGGGCAACCGGAGAAGCAGGAGGCAAGCATGTTGAACGAGCCGAATCCGGGCACCGCATTTCGCGGTTTGCCCTTGAGCGTGCAGCAGGAACGCGAAATCACCCATTTCATCGAGGCGCACCAGCGCGCCGGAACGCCATGGGACACCCCGGAGCTGGCCGCGCTGATCCGCGACATGCTCAACCCGCCCGAACTGGGCGACGAAGACGGCCTCGAACTTGCCGACAGCACCGCGGCGGAACGCTTCACCGCCTCGCACGAGGAAGCAATCGACGACGAGCGCGAGCACGACGTCGGTGGCGCGCCCTGACTCAGGCCTCGCTTGCCAGCCTGTCGCGCAGCGCCGCCAGCGTCAAAGGCCGCGCAAAGTGATAGCCCTGCGCCTCGTCGCAGGCGGCCGAGCGCAGGAAATCGACCACGTCCTGGGTCTCCACTCCTTCGGCCACCACCGCCAGGTGCAGGGCGTGGGCCATGTCGACGAAGGCCTTGATGAAATCGAAGGCGCTGATGCGCTCGTCGTCGCCGACCATGAAGGAGCGGTCGAGTTTGAGCACGTCGATCGGGAAGCGGCGCAGGTAGGTCAGGCCGGAATAGCCGGTGCCGAAATCGTCCACCGCCAGCTTCACGCCCAGCGCATGCAGTTCGTGCAGCATCAGGGCGGTGCGTTCGATGTCGGCGATCAGCGCGCTTTCGGTCAGTTCCAGCTCCAGGCAATGGGGCGGGATGCCTGATTCGGCCAGGGTCTGGCGCACCTCGTCGACAAAACTCTGGTGCGCCAGCTGGCGCGCCGAGACGTTGACCGAGACGCAGATCTCGCGCTTGAATTGGGTCATCAGGCGCCGCGTCTGGATGCAGGCTTCGTGCAGCACCCAGCGTCCGATCGGCGCGATCAGGCCCGTCTCTTCGGCGATCGGAATGAACTGCGCCGGCGAGACCAGCCCGCGCTCCGGGTGGTTCCAGCGGATCAGCGCCTCCATGCCGACCATGGCCATGCTGCGCAAGTCGATGCGCGGCTGGTAATGCAGTTCGAACTCGCCGCGCGCCAGGGCCGGACGCAGCGAGGTCTCGAGCGCCATCCGTTCGCGCGTGGCGACGGCCATCTCCGGCTCGAACAGGCGGTAGCGGTTGCGCCCGGCCGCCTTGGCGCGGTACATCGCCGTGTCGGCGGCCTGGAACAGCTGCTCCTTGCTTTCGCCGTCATGGGGGAACAGGCTGATGCCGATCGAGGCGCCGATGATCACGTCCTGCCCCGCGATCGTGATTGGCGCCGTCAGCACGTCGAGCAGTTTGGCGGCGATCCGTTCGGCCGCCACGCGCCCGCTGGCGCAGTGCGCCGCGATCACGAACTCGTCGCCGCCGAGGCGGGCGATGACGTCGGTCGGGCGGATCACGCGGCGCAGGCGCGCCGCCACTTCGCACAGCAGGATGTCGCCGAACTCGTGGCCGAAGGAGTCGTTGACTTCCTTGAAGCGGTCGAGATCGAGGAACAGCGTCGCCACCGGCGTGCCCGGGGCGGCGGTGTCGAGCATGCGCTGCACCCGTTCGCCCAGCAGCGCGCGGTTCGGCAAGCCGGTCAGGCTGTCGTGGGTGGCCAGTTCGCGCAGCCGGGTCTGGGCTTCCTCGCGCTCGGTGACGTCGCGGATGATGGCCTGGAAGAATTCCTTGCCGCCGTCCTCGAAGCGCGAGATGTGCACGTCGGCCGGAAACACGCTGCCATCCTTGCGCCGTTTGTTAATCCGCAGCAGCTGGGTCTGGCCGCCCGCCAGCGCCAGGTCGAGGTCGGCGGAATACTCGTGGCTGCCGCTGTCGATGTCGGCCGCGCACAATTGCTGGAATTCTTCTTCGGTGTAGCCGAAGTTGCTGCAGGCGCGGCCATTCGCGGCCACGATGCGCAGTTCGCGGTCGGCGATCACGATGCTGTCGGCCGCCTGCTGGAACAGGTTGCGAAAGCGCTGCTCGCTTTTCTTGAGCGCCTCTTCGGCCTGGTGCTTGAAACTGATGTCGTGGAAATACACCGCCAAGCCTTCCTCGCTTGGATAGGCGCGCACCTCGACCCAGGTGGAGGACGGTTCCCAGAAGGTCTCGAAGGCGCAAGCCTCGCCCGTTTCCATGGCCCGGCGATAAAAGCCGAGCGAGGGCGAATCGTACAGGTCGGGCGCCACTTCGAGCAGGTTGCGCCCGATCGCGAGGGCGGCGTCGACGTTGACGAAATTGCCGGCCTTGCGGTTGGCATAGGTGACGCGCCAGTCGCGGTCGACGGCGAAGAAGGCGTCGCCGATACTCTCGACCATCACGTGCAGCTGCTGCTGCGACTTGGCCAGCGCCGCGCGCGCGGCGTGTGCTTCGGTCACGTCGCGCGCCGTGGCATAGGTGACCTGGGTCAGCGCGCACCAGCGTACCGAGATCGATACCATCACCGCGCGCCCGTCCTTGCGCAGCCAGCGATGCTGCAGGTCGCGCTGGACCGAGACGCCGGAACGCAGCTCGGCGCGCAGCGCCTGGAAGCGTGCGAGTTCGTCCTGCTCCAGCAGGTCGCAATATCGGCGCCCCACCAGTTCCTCGGGGTGGTAGCCCAGGATGTCGATGGTCGCCGCGTTCAGGCGCAGGAAGCGGCCGTCGGCATCGATCAGGGCGATCAGGTCCAGGGAGTTTTCGATCAGGGCGGTGTTTTCCTCGGCCAGCCGCGCCAGGTCCGCCGTTGTTGTCATGTCGTTCAAATCAGTTCCCGTGTGCTGCCATGTTTGCCAACCACCCACGCCGACCGCGGTGCGCCGCTCAGGTTAGCGCAGGTCGCCATGCAAACTAAATGGCAAACTGGTAATCGAGAGAAATATATCTTTCACTGTAGAAATTACGCGACGCTTTTACGAGCGCTCGGCAGCCAAGTGTGTTGGCAGGTGGCCGGGTGGCGGCGTAGACTGCCCATTCAGATGGACCGCCCAGAGAGACCTCACGTGCAAGCCGACCAAGCCGATAGACGCAGCGTTGAACGACCCAGGATCGCGCTATCCGCCATTACGCGCGAAAGCGTGCGCGCGCTGGTCGAAACCGAATCCGAACACCTGCGCAAGGCGGTGACGAATGGGCGCAACCGTTACCAGGTAAGGCTCGACCAGCACGACCAGATCGTGGCCTACATGGCAACGCTCAACCCGCTCGACCTGGAACGCTTTTCTACCTTCTACGAACAGGAAGCGGCCGCCGCGCGCGCCGACGCCGCCACGCGCGACGAATGGCGTCCGGTCTCCGGTCCGCTCGCCGTGCATGCCGGGCAATCGGGCGAGATCATGCGCATCGGTCCCTGGGCCGTGGCGGCCGCCGGCGCGGTCGCGGCGATGGCGGCCTTCATCCTGCGCCGCTAGTGCCCCGCTGCACGCTTGCGGCGTGCACTCCTCCTGCGATCGACGGCAATGTGCGCCCAGCGCGCCCCGAATAAGTTGCGCACGGGAAATCTAATGCGAGCTGGGCCGACGCCGTGTAGACTGGCTTACCTGTCGTTTCCTTCAACATACCGGGTCTGTTTCCCCGCTGAGCTATCGGGTTTGCCATGTCTGCCGGTCATTACGAACCAACCCTCGTCGTGGTGTCGATCCTGGTCGCGATCTACGCCTCGTATACGGCGCTGAGCCTGGCGGAGCGGGTGCGCCATTCGCATGGCCGCGCCACCTGGTGGTGGATGGCCGGCGGTGCCTTCGCCATGGGCAGCGGCATCTGGGCCATGCACTTCATCGGCATGCAGGCTTTCCGCCTGCCCTTCCCGGTCGGCTACGACAGCGCCATCACCTTCGTTTCCTGGCTGCTGCCGGTGGGCGCGTCGCTGCTGGCGCTGTCGCAGATCAGCCGTCCGGCGCCGCGCGCCAGCCATTTCGCGCTGAGCGCGGTGCTGATGGGACTTGGCATCAACGCCATGCATTACAGCGGCATGGCGGCCATGCGCATGCGTCCCGGCATCGAGTACGACCCGCTGCTGTTTGCCATCTCGGTCCTGATTGCGATCGGCGCCTCGGCCGGCGCCCTGTGGCTGGCCTTCCAGCTGCGGCGCCGCATGCAGTACGGCAAGCCGACCCGGTTCGCGGCCGCCGTCCTGATGGGCGGCGCCATCGCCGGCATGCACTACACCGGCATGGAAGCGGCGCATTTTTCGCCGGGTGCGATCTGCCTGGAAGCGAATGTCGGCATCAGCCAGGATTTGTTGGCGGCGATGGTGACGGTGACGGCCCTGCTGCTGCTGACCATCGCGACCCTGGTCGCCGTCTACGACTCGCGCCTGGAAGACCGCTCGCGCATCCTGGCGGCCTCGCTCGCCACCTCGGCCGAACGCCAGACCCTGTACCTGCACGAACAGAAGGCGCGCGTCGAGGCCGAGCGCCTGTCGGACATGAAGGACGAATTCCTTTCCACCCTGTCGCACGAACTGCGCACGCCGCTCAACGCCATGCTCGGCTGGGCGCAGTTGCTGATGGATGGCGGCAAGGATGAAAAGATGCTGCGCCGCGGCCTGCAAACGATCGAGCGCAATGCGCGCGCGCAGTCGCAACTGATCGAGGACATGCTCGACATGAGCCGCCTGATCGCCGGCAAGATCCGCATCGAAGTCGACCGCACCTGGCCCTCGGACTTCATCGCCGCCGCCGTCGAGACGGTGCGCCCTTCCGCCCTGGCCAAGGGCGTGCGCCTCGACGTGCTGATCGACAGCCACGCCGGCCCGCTGGCGGCCGATGCCGGCCGCCTGCAGCAGGTGATGACGAACCTGCTGTCGAATGCCATCAAGTTCACCCCCAGTGGCGGCAACGTGCGCGTCAGCGCCAAGCGTGTGCAGGATACGGTGCAAATCGAAGTGAGCGACAGCGGCATCGGCATCACCCCCGAATTCCTGCCCTTCGTCTTCGACCGCTTCCGCCAGGCCGACGCTTCCTCGACCCGCCGCCACGGCGGGCTGGGGCTGGGCCTGTCGATCGCCCAGCAACTGGTCGACCTGCAGGGCGGCCAGTTGACGGCGGCCAGCGCCGGCGCCGGCGAAGGCGCGACGTTTACGCTGAGCATGCCGCTGCCGGGTGTCGACACCGCCACCCCCGACTGCCTGATCAAGCCGCACGACCTCGACGCCGTGCGCGCCGGCAGCGGCGCGCTGGCCGGCCTGACGATCCTGGTGGTGGACGACGAACGCGATTCGCTCGACATCGTGCAATACGTGCTGGCCGACATGGCCGCCACCATCGTCACCGCCTCGACCGCCTACGAGGCCCTGCACATGATCGACCGCCTGCGCCCCGACCTGATGATCAGCGACATCGGCATGCCCGGCATGGACGGCATGGAACTGATCCGCCGCGTGCGCGGCTCGGCCGACCCGCAGGTGGCCGCCGTGCGCGCCCTGGCGCTGACCGCCTTCTCGCGCCGCGAAGACCGCCTGCGTTCGCTGGAAGCGGGTTTCGACGAATACATGTCGAAACCGGTGGCGCCGGCCGAACTGGTACGTGCGGTGCTGACCTTGTGCGACAGCCGGCTGCACAAGCCGGTTCCCGCGGTAAAGCGGGTGTAGGTCAAACGGCTGTCATATTCCAGAGCGAAGATAGAGACGTTCGCAAGAACACGGCAGCCAGGCTGCCCTACCGGCGCCGGCGGTCGGGAAACATACCGGCACCAGTTACTCGATATTGACTTCCTTGCGGTTATCGCGCGAGACGCGGTCGATCATCTTGTTGTACGGATCGACGCCGACATCGAAGGGCTGCTCCTTGACGGTCACCGTCAGCACCGGATTGTCGCCGCTGAGCACGCGCTTCTCCAGCAACAGCACCCGCTCGTCCGCTTCCTTGGCACCCTTGGCGCGCGCGAAGATGCCGATCTCGACCGGCTCGTCGTAGGCGCGCGGGGTTTCCTTGCCCTTGCCGTCGGCCTGCATCTTGGACAGGTGCAGCTTCATCGTCACGTCCCACTGCCCGTCCGCGCGTTTTTTCGCTGTCGCCTCGGTCACGCGGTTATCGTAGAAGACGATCTTCTCGAACAGGTCCGTGATCAGGGCCTGCTTCGACGCCGGCGCCTCGGCGCGGATGTAGTCGACCAGCTCGCCCGACGTCGTGAACGGCGATTCCTGGTAACCCTTGTCCTGCAGGAAGCGCTTGAGCGCGCGGTTGAGCGCCTGTTCACCGATCTCGTCGCGCAGGCGATAGAAGACCAGGCTACCCTTGCGGTAGTGGATGTATTGCTGGTTCTCCACGCGCATCAGGGGCAGTTCCTCGATCGCCTCGCCGCCGCGCGAACTCAGGTAGCGGTCGAGCTCGTAGCGCAGGAAGCGGCGCATCTTGTCGCGTCCGTATTCCTTCTCCATCACCATCAGCGCCGAGTACTGCGACAGCGACTCGATCAGCATGGTTGCACCCTGCACATTCGCCGCCGTCACCTGGTGGCCCCACCACTGGTGCGCCATCTCGTGGGCCGTCACGTAGAACACGTAATCGATGGCTTCCTTGTCGCGCAGGTCGGCAATGAAACCGATCGATTCCGAGAACGGGATCGTGTTGGCGAACGACTGGGCGAAGCCCTGGTAGTTCGGGAACTCGAGGATCCGCACCTGCTTGTGCTGGTAGGGCGTGAACTGGGTCGTGTAATAGTCGAGCGCCTTCTGCGTGCCGGGGATCATCCGGTCCACGTTGTAGGCGTGCTTGCGGTCGTAATAGATCTCGATCGGGATACCGTGCCAGTCGGACTTCCTGACTTGCCAGTCGGCCGACAGGTAGGCGAAGAAGGGCATCATCTTCCGGTCCATCTTGTACTGGTAGTAGCTGCGCCCGTTTTCCTTCCACGATTTTTGCAGGTAGCCCGGTGCCAGCGCGATCTGGTTGCCGCTGGTGGAAACGACCGTCTCGAAACTGATCCAGTCCGCGTCCGCGCCGAACATCGAATTGGCGCGCGCCGCCTTGTTTTCCAGCTTGGCCATGCGTTCCGGTTCGCCCAGGCCGCGCTTGCGCCGTTCGTTACGGTCAAGCAGTTCGAAGTCCGGCTGGTAGCCGATGCGCGGGAAGAATTCGCGGTTGTTGAAGAAGGTGCCGTTCAGGTTGATCGAATCGGGCGTGCCGCCATTCGTGAAGCCGGGACGGCGCACGTCGACGACGAAGTCGAGCGGCAGGCGCGCGCCCGGCGCCAGCGCCTGGGCCAGGGTGATGATCCTGAAGCCGGCCTGTTTGTCGTCCAGCGCGACCTTGTGCGCGGGCAGTCCGGACAAGGTGGTGACGACATCGGGATTCAACTGCAGGCGCAGCGTGTCGAGCGGCTGGCTGGTCTTGTTTTCCAGGACATAGCTACCCTTGATCATCACGCGGTGCTGCTCCGGGTAGATGTCGACCGCGGCGCGCACGTCGGTGATTTTCGCGTGCGGCAAGTCCTTGTACTTGCGATAGGTTTTTTCGTAGCTCGCCTGCTTGTCCATCGACACGTCGGCCGCTTCGTAACGCGCCAGGGTGTTCGTGTTGTGGAAGATCCAGGCGCCGGTGGCGGCAAACGCGAGGCCGCAGGCGGCCAGCGCCACGCCGGCAGGGCCCTTCAGGCGGCGCCCCGCTTCGCGCACGCGCGCACGCCAGTCGCTGGACAGGCCGCGCACCCAGAAGGCCTGGGCCAGGATCAGCGCACCCACGGTGAACAGCGTCCAGTACAGCGCGAACCAGGACCAGCCGGAGATGAAGCCGCCATAGCCGTTCATGTCCGAGTACGGGGTCCGCGGCAAGCCGGCGATGTTGTACAGGTTGTGGTCGAGATGCATGACGCCCGCCACCACCTGCGCCACCATCAGCACGATCATCAGCGCGTAGCCGACGAACTTGTTATTCGTGACCACCTGCAGCACGACCGCGATCAGGCCCATCAGGATGAAAGGCAGGCCGGCAAGCAGCACGCCACGGGCGTACAGCGCCAGCTCGACCGGTGCCCCGCCCTTGGCCAGCTGGATCGCGACCGAGGTCAGGATGCCGGCGCAGAGGAAAGCCAGCACGACACCCACCAGCGCCAGGCTCTTGGCCAGCAGCGGCGCCCAGTTCGGCACCGGCATGGCGTCGCTGACGTCGGCGATCCTGACCTGGCGCTCCTTGAAAATGAGCTCGCCGGCGTAGAAGGTCACGATGATGAGCAGCATGAAGGTAAAGCTGTTACCCAGCAGTTCGATCATCAGGTGGGTCATCGGATAGACGTCGGTGCCGAACATCCGCCCCATCTGGGACGAACTGCCGACCAGGTTGAGCACGGCGAACAGCAGCATGACCAGGAAGGGCACGCTCTTGAACACGGCGGCGGCGTCGAAACTGAGGATGTGCCAGCACTGGATCCAGCGCGTGGCGCCGGTGAAGCGCGGCGCGATGCGCGGCAGGGCCAGGTTGGCCGGGACCGGCGCGGCCGCAGGCAGCGGCTTGGCCTTGCCGAACAGGCGCTTGCCGGTGCCGGCGCGCTGCGGCTTGAACAGGACCAGGGTCAGGCCGAACAGCACCAGCGCGACCGCGGCCCAGAGCAGGCGATTGGCCAGCATATAGCCGGAAAATGCGGGCAAGCCGGCGTTCGCCTCGGCGGTCGAGAAATAGCGGGTGGCGCGGCCCAGCGCGCGGATGCCGAAGGGATCGAGCAGGACGGCGACCCATTCGTTGTCGATGTTGGTGGTGAAGCGCCCGGCGACGATCCACAGCACGAAGAAGGCCAGCACGCCGACGTACACCAGCATGATCGAGCGCGTGGTCGAGGCCAGCAGCATCAGGAGCGCGCCGATGAAGAACAGGTTCGGCACGACCAGCACACCGAGCGCCCACAGGTAGGCGCCGCCCGCGAAAGGACCGACGCGCTGGGTGTCGACCCAGGGCATCAGGGGGCCGAGCATCATGCCCAGGATGACGACGGCGAAGATCAACAGGCAGGCGACCAGGCCGGCGGCGAAGCGTCCCACCAGGTAATCATGCTTCTTCATCGGCGTGGCGAACAGCATGTCGGAAATGCCGACTTCACTGTCGCGCAGCACGGTGCCGGCGATGAAAATGGTGACGACGAAGATCGACATCAGGCTGAAGGAGCCGAGCAACTGGGCCACGACGACCGGCGCGTTGCGGTTCACGTTGCCGATGCTGCCGCCGACCGTGATCGCATCGCTGGTGGTGGCGCCGAAGGCCAGGACGCCGAACAGCAGCGCGCATACCCATAGCAAGGGCTGACGGAATTGGGTGCCCAGCTCGAAGGTGAAGAATTCTTTCAACATGGCCGCTCCTTACACCGCGACCGGAACGCCTGGCGCGGGCGCGGGCTGCGCCGCCGTCGCGCGGCCGGCATTGCGCACTTGCAGGAAGTAGACGTCTTCCAGGTCCGGTTCGACGCTGACGAAACCGTCGTCCGGCTGCGATTCGGCGAACACGTTGATCTGCGGACGCCCCGCCACCAGCCGGGTCGACAGCACATTGAAGCGTTCCTGGTATTCCAGCAGCGCGTCCGGGCTGACCGTGCGGCGCCAGACGCGGTGTTTCAGGGTATCGATCGCGGCCTGGGGTTCACCCTGCAGCAACACCGTGCCCTTGGCGATCATGGCCATGCGCGGGCACAGGTCGGTCACGTCCTCGACGATGTGGGTGGAGAGGATGACGACCACCTGTTCGCCGATCTTGGCCAGCAGGTTGAGGAAGCGGTTGCGCTCATCGGGATCGAGGCCGGCGGTCGGCTCGTCGACGATCACCAGGCGCGGCGCGCCGAGCAGCGCCTGGGCGATGCCGAAGCGCTGGCGCATGCCGCCCGAGAAAGTGCCGAGGGCGCGCTTGCGCGATTCCCACAGGTTGGTCTGGTGCAGCAAGCCTTCGACGGCTTCCTTGCGCTCGCCCTTGCCGGTCAGCCCCTTGAGGACGGCAAAGTGGTTCAGCAGCTTTTCGGCCGTGACTTTCGGATAGACGCCGAAATCCTGCGGCAGGTAGCCGAGCTGGCGCAGCAGCGCCTCTTTATCCTTGAGTACGTCCAGGCCGTGGAAATGGATGCTGCCGCTATCGGGATCTTGCAGCGTCGCAATGGTGCGCATCAGCGACGATTTACCGGCGCCATTCGGTCCAAGCAGCCCGAACATGCCGTTTGGAATCTCGAGACTGACATTATTGATGGCCTTGACGCCATTCGCGTAGGTCTTGTTGAGCTGCTTGATCGATAACATGTTTTTCCCCGGTCTGTGAATGGTTGACCGCCCTGCCCTGCCCAGGCGGACTGCGCGCAATTATTTCCTATTGGCTAATCTATCGTTAATGAACGGCAATGTCAGCACTTTGTGACAGGCGGCAGGAATACGGGAATGGATGATCGATTTCGCGGTATATGCATGGGGCATCGACCATGGCGGCCAATACCGATTGGCGATCCCGGATTTTTTTCGATCGACAATAACTTGAGAAGCCCTCCCGGAACAGCTTGATCGTAATGGAGCGCTACAATATGTCCGCGCCCTGCAGACATAGAAATCGAAGAAAACGCGCCACCACCGGAGGACAATATGACGATGACCGCTCACGACATGCAGGAAGCCGACACCCGCGCAGCAGACGTACTTTCCTCGCGCTATGTGCGTGGCGCCGCTGTACTGGGAATCGCGGCGGCGGGCTATGCTTTCTTCAGGCGCAAAAAACGCCCCGTATCGGCGATGCCACCGGAGCGCGGCCGCGACCCTGGCGAGCTTCTGAGAGTGGGTAGTCTGGTTGTGTCATTGCTAGCGTCGTTTGCCTCGGCCATGAACAATGTCAGCGTCGACGCATCCGCCCCGGTCGAGAAAGAAACGCAATATCCTCCAACGCGTTCGCAGGACGGCAAACCCGCTGGCAAGGATGCGGAACCGGCCATGAGCGCGCCCCCACGCCCGAAATTCGAGCAAACCTCGACCAGCTGGATCGGCAGGCAGTGGCAAATATTCCTGGCGGCGGGAAACGCATGGGTCGATGATTACGCGCCCAGCATGGGAGCGGCGCTGTCGTATTACACGCTGTTTTCCCTGGCACCGCTGCTGGTGCTCATTATCGCGATTGCCGGGATGGTATTTGGGCAGGACGCCGCGCAAGGCGCAATTATTGCGCAGCTTCAAAGCATTATGGGTAAGGACGGCGCGACGGCCGTGCAGGGCTTGCTACAAGCTGCGCGTGAACCGTCCACCGGCATTGTCGCGAGTATCGTTGGCGGTTTTCTTTTGCTGCTGGGCGCAACAGCGATTTTCGCCGAACTGCAAACTGATTTGGACCGCATTTGGCAGGTGCCGGAAAAAGCGAAACCGTCGGGCCTGTGGGGCTGGTTACGCAGCCGGGTATTATCCTTCGGACTGGTGCTTGGATTCGCTTTCATGCTGATGATTTCGCTTGTCGTCAGCGCCGCGCTCGCAGCGACGAGCGACTGGATAGGCGGGGGCGCCACGGCGGAAAGCGTGTTGGCAAGTGTACTGAATTTCACCGCGTCGTTTGCCCTCTTCACCGTACTGTTTGCGATGATCTACAAGATCATGCCGACGGCGAAGATATCCTGGCACGATGTCTGGATGGGGGCGGCGGTAACAGCCTTGCTCTTCAATGTAGGCAAATCATTGATCGGCTTGTACCTTGCGAAATCGAGCGTGGCCTCGGGCTTTGGCGCGGCCGGCTCGTTCGTGATTCTCGTCGCGTGGTTCTACTATTCGGCGCAGATTTTCTTGTTTGGCGCTGAATACACGTGGGTGTACGCCAACAGCAAGGCACAGAAAGCGTAGCGCAGGCCGCCGCCCGCTGCGTTCTCCGGCAGGCAAGGTCGCTGTCGCGGGCGGCGCTATGGATTGCCGGCCGCCCGACAGCTGACGCTCAGTCGAACTTCGAGAAATCCGGCTTGCGCTTCTGGAAGAAGGCCGTGAAGGCTTCCTTGGCTTCCGCGCCGACCAGCATCGCGGCGAACTGCTTGTTTTCGACGCCCATGGTCTCGGCCACGATGGCCGCGCGCGGGCGCTTCATCAATGCCTTGGTGGCGCGGATCGAGGCGGCCGGCAGCGCGACCAGCTTGGCGGCCTGGCCCTGGGCGAAGGCGAGCAGCTCGGCGGCTGGCAGCACGCGCGCGACGATGCCCATCTCGCAGGCTTCCTGCGCGCTGAAGGCTTCGCCCAGCATCAGCTTTTCGGCGGCGCGGGTGTAGCCGGCCGCCTGCGCGACCAACAGCGAGGAAGCGAATTCCGGGCACAGGCCGAGCGGGGTGAAGGGCATCGAGAATTTGGCGTTGTCGGCGGCGTACACGAGGTCGCAGTGCATCAGCATCGTGGTGCCGATGCCGACCGCGGCGCCGGCCACGGCGGCGACCACCGGCTTGGTGCAGCCCTCCAAGGCGCGCATGAAGCGAAAGACCGGACGGTCGTCAAGCATGGCGCCGTCGCCGGTGTTGTTCAGGAAGTCATCGAGGTCGTTACCGGCGGTGAAAATCTCCGGCTTGCCGGTGATGAGGACGGCGCGCACTAGCGCGTCCTGGTCGGCGTCCAGCAGCGCGTCGGCCATCGTCAAATACATGGCGCCGGTGATGGCGTTCTTGCGTTCGAGGCGGTTGAATTCGATGGTGAGGATGCCGTTGGCTTTGGTCGTTTGAATGCTCATTTTTCAGTCTCCGTGGTTTTCCTGGACCGGATGAACGCGTGGGCGGGAAACCCGCCCACCCTACAGGTCAACTCGTAGGGTGGGCCGATCTCCCGCCCACGCGGTGATACGTGACGGCCGCATCAACGTACACGTCGATACGGCCGCGATCTAAAATTAAACGCGCTCGATGATACCGGCCGCGCCCATGCCGGCGCCGACGCACATCGTCACCATGCCGTACTTCAGGTTATTGCGGCGCAGTGCGTGCACGACGGTCGCGGCGCGGATCGCACCGGTGGCGCCCAGCGGGTGGCCCAGCGCAATCGCGCCGCCCATCGGGTTGACCTTGCTGGTATCCAGGCCGAGGTCGCGGATCACGGCCAGTGCTTGCGCTGCAAACGCTTCGTTCAGCTCGATCCAGTCGAGTTGATCCTGGGTGATGCCGGCGGCGGCCAGCGCCGCGGGGATCGCGACCTTCGGGCCGATGCCCATGATCTCCGGCGGCACGCCGCGCACGGCGAACGAGGAGAACTTGGCCAGCGGAGTCAGGTTGTGCTCGCGCAGGATCTTTTCGCTGACGACGATCAGGGCGCCGGCGCCATCCGACATCTGCGACGAGGTCGCGGCGGTGACGCTGCCTTTGGCGGCGAAGACGGGCTTGAGTTTCGCCATGCCTTCCATGCTGGCGTCGGCGCGCGGGCCTTCGTCGGCGTCGACCGTGCGGCGCTTGACCGAGATTTCGCCGGTGGCCAGGTTCGGCGTGCGGGTGATGATCTCGACCGGGGTGATCTCGTCCTTGAAGAAGCCGGCCTGCTGGGCGGCGATGGCGCGGCGGTGCGATTCCAGGCCGAAGGCGTCCTGGTCTTCGCGCGACACTTTCCACTGCTGGGCGACTTTTTCCGCCGTCAGGCCCATGCCGTAGGCCAGGCCGACGTTCTCGTCCTTGAAGGTGTCCATGTTGATCGATGGGTGATGGCCCATCATCGGCACCATCGACATCGATTCGACGCCGCCGGCGATCATCACGTCGGCTTCGCCGACGCGGATGCGGTCGGCCGCCATGGCCAGGGCGGTGATGCCCGAAGCGCAGTAGCGGTTGACGGTCACGCCGCCGACCGTGTTCGGCAGGCCGGCCAGGATCACCGAGTTACGGGCGATATTGAAACCCTGTTCCGCTTCCGGGAAGGAGCAGCCGACGATGGCGTCGATGATCAGTGCCGGGTCCAGGTTCGGCACGGCGGCCATCGCACCGCGGATCGCGGCGACCAGCAGGTCGTCCGGGCGGGTCGTCTTGAACATGCCGCGCGGCGCCTTGCCGATCGGGGTGCGGGTCGCTGCGACGATGTATGCGTCTTGAAGTTGTTTGCTCATGTCATTCGTCCTTGATTAGTTCCGCACTGGCTTACCGGTCTGCATCATGCCCATGATCCGCTCTTGCGTCTTCGGGTTGTTCAGCAGTTCGATGAAGGCTTTACGTTCCATGTCGAGCAGCCACTGCTCGGACACGACGCTGCCCTGGTCGACGTCGCCGCCGGTCACGATCTCGGCGATCATGTCGCCCAGTTTGTAATCGTGGGCCGAGATGAAGCCGCCGTCACGCATGTTGACCAGCTGGCCGCGAATCGTCGCCCAGCCGTAACGGCCGGTGACGGTCACAGGGCGCGGCAAAGGCGCACGGTAGCCGGCGTCGAACATGGCGCGTGCCTGCACCTTCGCCACGTGCAGCAGTTCGTAGGTGTTGAAGACGATGACGTCGTCTTCCTTCAGGTAGCCCATGGCCTTCGCTTCGAGCGCCGACTTCGACACCTGCGCGGTGGCCGCGTTGGTGAAGCCGGTCTTCAGGAATTGCAGGATGTCGTTGCCTTTCGCTTCGGTGAAGGCGCGTACCGCCGCTTCCTTCAGGCCGCCGCCGGCCGGCACCAGGCCGACGCCGACTTCGACCAGGCCGATGTAGGACTCGATCGAGGCCACGCGCTTGGACGCATGCAGGGCCAGCTCGCAACCGCCGCCCAGCGCCAGGCCGGCGACAGCCGCCACCACGGGCACGTTCGAGTACTTCATTTGCATGAAGGTGTCTTGCAGTTCCTTGACGATCGGGTCCATCGCTTTCGCGCCGCCGGCCATGAAGGCAGGCAGGGCCGATTGCAGGTCGGCGCCGGCCGAGAAGGCACCGCCGTCGGTCGCATCCGTATTCCAGATCACCAGGCCCTTGAAATTCTTGCCGGCTTCTTCCAGGCCGCGCTTCAAGCCCTTGATGACGCCGTCGCCGATGACGTGCATCTTGGTTTTCAGCGAGATGACGAGCACCTCGTCGTCCGAATGCCACAGGCGCACCGACTCGTCCTCGAAGACGGTGGTGCCGGCAGTCTTGGCATCCACGCCGCCGGCGCCGAGCACCGGTGCGCGGAAGGCCTGGCGCTCGTAGACGGCCAGGGTCGAACGCGGCACGTAGCTGTTCGAGGAAGCGGAGTACGAACCTTCAGGCGTGTGCACGCCCTTCTCGGCGACTTGTCCTTCGAAGACCCAGCTTGGGAGCGGGGTAGTCGTCAGCGCCTTGCCGGCGTCGATGTCTTCCTTGACCCATTCGGCGATCTGCTTCCAGCCTGCGGCTTGCCAGGTCTCGAACGGGCCGACGCTCCAGCCGAAGCCCCAGCGCATGGCGAAGTCGACGTCGCGCGCGTTGTCGGCAATCGTATCCAAGTGGACCGCGATGTAGTGGAAGGCGTCGCGGTAGATCGCCCACAGGAACTGCGCCTGCGGGTTGGTCGATTCGCGCAGGGCCTTGAACTTCTTGACCGGATCCTTTTCTTTCAGGATGCGGGCAACGATGTCGGCTGCCTTGGCGCCGCCGGCGACGTATTCGCCGCTGGCGAAGTCGAGGCGCTGGATGTCCTTGCCGACCTTCTTGTAGAAGCCGCCGCCGGCCTTCTGGCCCAGGGCACCTTTCTCGATCAGCTTGGCCAGCACGTCCGGCGTCTTGTAGAGCGCGAAGAACGGGTCATCCTGCAGGGTGTCCTGCATGGTCTTGATGACGTGGCCCATCGTGTCCAGGCCGACGACGTCGGCGGTACGGAAGGTGCCCGACTTGGCGCGGCCCAGCTTGGCGCCGGTCAGGTCGTCGACCACGTCCACCGACAGGCCGAATTTCTCGGCTTCGTGGATGGTGGCCAGCATGCCGAAGATGCCGACGCGGTTGGCGATGAAGTTCGGCGTGTCTTTCGCGCGCACGACGCCCTTGCCCAGCACCGAGGTCAGGAAGGTCTCGAGCTGGTCCAGGATTTCAGGACGGGTGCCCGCGGTCGGGATCAGCTCGACCAGGTGCATGTAGCGCGGCGGGTTGAAGAAGTGGACGCCGCAGAAGCGCGCCTTGAGTTCGTCATTAAAACCTTCGGCCAGCTTGTTGATCGACAGGCCCGAGGTGTTCGAGGCGAAGATCGCGTTCGGGGCGATGTGCGGCGCGACCTTGGCGTACAGGTCGTGCTTCCAGTCCATGCGCTCGGCGATGGCTTCGATGATCAGGTCGCAGCCAGCCAGTACGTCGAGGTTGTCTTCGTAGTTCGCCACTTCGATCAGCGAGGCGTCGTCCTTGTTGCCCAGCGGGGCCGGCGACAGCTTTTTCAGGTTCTCGATGGCGCGCAGGACGATGCCGTTCTTGGCGCCTTCCTTGGCAGGCAGGTCGAACAGCACGACAGGCACCTTGGCGTTGACGCAGTGCGCAGCGATCTGCGCGCCCATCACGCCCGCGCCCAGTACGGCGACTTTCTTGACGGTGAAATTGGTCATGGTTTTATCCTTGCGTTCTTAGAACAGGTCGGCGTCGAGCGCCATCAGGTTGGCGGAACCCGAGCGAGCCTGGCGGATCAGCATCGCGGTTTCCGGGTACAGGCGGGCAAAGTAGAAGCGTGCGGTCGCCAGTTTCGATTCGTAGAACTTGTCGTCCGAATCCTTCTTGGCCAGCGCGATCTTCGCCATCTGCGCGAAGAAGTACGAGAACACCAGGTGACCGACCACGCGCAGGTAGGGCACGGCGGCGGCCCCGACTTCGTCCTGGTTGGTGAAGGCCTTCATGCCGATTTCCATGGTCAGCTTGCCGACCTTGTCGCCCAATTCGCCGAGCGGGGTCACGAATTCGGACATCGACTCATCCAGGCCGTTTTCTTCGACGAAGGACTTGATCTTCTCGCCGAAGGCGCGCAGCTTGGCGCCGTTGTCCATCAGGATCTTGCGGCCCAGGAGATCGAGCGACTGGATCGTGTTGGTGCCTTCGTAGATCATGTTGATGCGTGCGTCACGCACGTACTGCTCCATGCCCCACTCGCTGATGTAGCCGTGGCCGCCGTAGACCTGCATCGCTTCCGAGGTCGCGATCCAGCCGTTGTCGGTGATGAAGGCCTTGACGATCGGGGTCAGCAGCGTGATTTCGCCATTGGCTTCCTTGCGCACTTCTTCGTCGGGGTGGTTCAGTTCGCGGTCGATCTGCAGCGCGATGTACGAGGTCAGGGCACGCGCGCCTTCGGCGTAAGCCTTGGCGGTCAACAGCATGCGCCGCACGTCCGGGTGCACGATGATCGGGTCGGCCGGCTTGTCCGGCGCCTTCGGGCCCGACAGCGAACGCATCTGGATGCGGTCTTTCGCGTAGACCAGCGCGTTCTGGTACGCGACTTCAGTCAGGCCGAGCGACTGCATGCCGACGCCCAGGCGGGCGGCGTTCATGAACACGAACATCGCGTTCAGGCCTTTATGGGGCTGGCCGATCAGGGTGCCGACGGCGCCGTCCAGATTCATCTGGCAGGTCGAATTGCCGTGGATGCCCATCTTTTCTTCGATAGCGCCGCAGAAGATCGGGTTGCGCGCGCCGATCGAACCGTCCGCATTCGGCAGGAACTTCGGCACCAGGAACAGGGAGATGCCTTTCGAGCCTTCCGGTGCGTCCGGCAGGCGCGCCAGCACCAGGTGGATGATGTTCTCGGAGACGTCGTGCTCGCCGGCCGAGATGAAGATCTTGGAACCGGTGATCTTGTAGGTGCCGTCCGCTTGCGGCTCGGCCTTCGAACGCAGCAGGCCCAGGTCGGTGCCGCAATGCGCTTCGGTCAGGCACATGGTCCCGGTCCACTCGCCCGAGACCAGCTTCGGCAGGTAGAACTTCTTCTGCTCGTCGGTGCCGTGTTCCTTCAGGCACTCGTAGGCGCCGTGGGACAGGCCCGGGTACATGGTCCAGGCCTGGTTCGACGAGTTCAGCATTTCGTAGAACGAGTTATTCAGCGAGACAGGCAGGCCCTGGCCGCCGTATTCCGGATCGCAGGCCAGCGCCGCCCAGCCGCCTTCGACATACTGTTTATACGCTTCCTTGAAACCCTTCGGCGTGGTCACGGTCTTGGTGGCGGCGTCGTAATGGCAGCCTTCGCGGTCGCCCGAGTGGTTCAGCGGGAACAGCACTTCCTGGGTGAACTTCGCGCCTTCTTCCAGCACCTGGTTGATGATGTCGGCGTCGATTTCCTGGTAGGCAGGCAGGTTCTTGAACTCTTCGGTGACGTTGAGGAATTCGTGCAGCACAAACTGCATATCCCGGATTGGCGCGACGTACTGACCCATGGTTTTCTCCTGACGAAGGTAAGATTTATTTTGAAACTGAAGAGCAGGCGCGAGGCCGGCTTAATTGCTTTGAACGGGATTGCGGTAATTCTCGATCAGCCGCGCGAAGCCGCGGTTGGCGCGCTCGAGCGCGCCAGGGACGCGCAGGAAGCGTGCGTCGTGGTGCAAGGCCAGGATCAGCCCATACATCTCGTAGACCAGCTGCTGAGGGTCGCTGCCCTCTTGCAAGGCGCCGCAGTCGACGCTTTGCTGCACGGCGCGCAGCAGCGCACCTTGCCAGGCACGCACCATCGACACCAGCGATTCGCGGATCGGACCCGGCCTGTCATCGTACTCCACCGCGCCGCTGATATAAATGCAACCGGACGCAATTTCGACCGATACCCGCTTGACCCAGCGGGCGAACATCGATTCCAGGCGCGGCAAGCCGCGAGGCTCCTTCACGCTCGGGAAGAACACTTCCTGTTCGAACCGGTGGTGGTAGAGCTTGAGCACTTCCATCTGCAAGTCTTCGCGCGAACCGAAGTGCGCGAACACGCCCGATTTGCTCATGTTCATGCGGTCCGCGAGCAAGCCGATGGTCAGGCCTTCGAGGCCGTTACGGCTGGCCAGCTCGAGCGCGACATCGAGAATCGCCGCCCGCGTCTGCTCGCCCTTGCGCATGAATTTTGCTGAAGTGTTGATAGGTTTCCCCTGCGTGAATCGAAAAATCCGAACGAGCGTACTATTATCTATCGGGAGGCGAATGTCAAACGGGAACTTAGAGGTGGGGTTCTAGTGTGCCTGCGTCGTGGCGCTAGGCGCGGCCTGATTGCGCCGGAGGCGGTTGAACGGGTGGGCCGCACAGCCGCGCCACATCCCCTACCCCGCCGCCTTCGATATCGCGCGCCGGTCGCGCTTGGTCGGCCGGCCCTTGATCGTGCTGCCCGGCTCCGGAAACAGGCGCCGCGCCTCGGCATCGTTGTCGCGCTTGGCGATGCTTTCCTCGGTTTCGCTGTACAGGGTACGCGCGATCGGCGCGGCCGCGCGTTTATCGGAGATGCCGAGCACCACGATTTCCCAGCGATCCGAGCCATTGTCGATGGCCATCTTGTCGTTCAGTTTGACGGCGCGCGCCGGTTTGACCGGCTCGCCGTCGATGCGCACGCGTCCGCGTTCGACCGCGTCGGCGGCCAGCGAGCGGGTTTTGAAGAAACGCGCGGCGAACAGCCACTTGTCGATGCGTACGTTGTCCATGTCTTACTCTTTCTTATGCATAACCGATAGCGAAAATCCGCATGGTCAGTTTATACAGAAGATAGGCCATTTCATAGCGCATGCGGCGCATCCAGCCCATGCCTTCGAAATCCTCCATGCGCACCACTTCGCCGTCGGCGACGCCGCGCTCGATATGGGCGCGCACGGCGCGCGCAAAGGCGGCGTTGCGCACGACGATATTCGCTTCCTGGTTCAGGAACAGCGACAAGCCGTCGCAATTGCTCGAGCCCACGGTCGCCCAGTCGGCGTCGACCACGGCGATCTTCGCGTGCAGCTGGGTCTTGCGGTATTCGACGACCTTGATGCCGTCGGCCAGCAGCTTGGGATAGAAGGACCGCGCCACCGCGTCCTGCATGCGAAATTCGCCGACGCCGATCAGGAGCGTGACGGACACGCCGCGCCGCGCGGCCCGCGCCAGCGCCTCGCGGAACTTGCGGCCGGGCGCGAAATACGGATTGGCGAGCAGCACGCTGCTCCTGGCCTGGCCGATCGCCTGCAGGTAGGCGCGCTGGATCGTGCGCCGGTTGCGCAGGTTGTCGCGCACCACGAAGGCGGCGCGCATCGGGCGCGCGCCCTCGGTCGGCGGCGCCTTGCGCGTTTCGCGGTACAGGCCGATGCGGCTGAGCAGGTCGAGGCGGCCGGCGCGCATCCATTGGGCCTTGGCTTCGAACTGGATCTGCGCCACCAGCGGCCCGCGCACGCTGACCGCGAAATCCCAGCGCGGCGCCGGCAGCGGCGAATACGGCTCGTAGTCGTGCAGCATGTCGTCGTTGATGTTGATGCCGCCGACGAAGGCGATCTCGCCATCGACCACCGTGATCTTGCGGTGGGTGCGCGCGATGCCGCGCTTGAACCAGGGATTGAACACGCGGTAATGGACGCCGGCCGCGGCGAAGGCTTCGGCGCGCCGGCAGCAGGCGCGGTGGCCGGTGCCGAACCAGTCGACCAGCACGCGCACCTTGACGCCGCGCTCGGCGGCGCGGATCAGCGCCGCCTCGATGCCGCGCGCGACCGCGTCCTCGGCGAAGATATAGGTTTCGAACAGGACGTCGTGGCGGGCCGCATCGATCGCCTGGATCATGGCCGGGAACAGTTGCTGCCCGGTTTCGAGCAAGGTGATGTCGTTGTTCGCTACATAAGTAACGCTGCGCATCGTGTCAAGCCAACTGCAATTCGGCGACGATGGGCGCGTGGTCCGACAGCTTGGCCCACATCGAGCCGGCCATCACCTGGGCGTTGTCGACCTTGAAGCCGCGCACATAGATACGGTCGAGGCGGAACCAGGGCAAGGCGGCGGGAAAGGTGCGTGCCGGCGCCAGGCGCGGCTGGCGGCCGGCCCAGCTGCGCACCATGTCGCCGAGCGCGGATTTCGGCCCCAGCTCGTCGAATACCTCGACCACGCCGAGCGCATTGCGCAGGCGGTCGCTGAGGGTATTGCGCCAGTCGTTGAAGTCGCCGGCGATGATCACCGGCTCGCCGTTCGGCGCCGACTTGTTGACCGCTTCGATGAGTTGCTCGGCCTGGCGACCGCGCCCGCTTTCGAACAGGCCCAGGTGCACGACATAGCAGTGCACCTTGCCGGCCGGGGTTTCCAGCACGCAGTGCAAGATGCCGCGCTGCTCGTAGGCGTGGTCGGAGACGTCGTGGTTATGGCTGTTTTCGATGGGAAAACAGCTGAGCAAGGCATTGCCGTGGTGGCCGTGGTCGTAGACCGCGTTCATGCCGTACGCGGCATTATGGGATTCGCCGGCGAAGTATTCATGCTGGGCCGCCTCGGGCCAGACGCGGGCATGCTTGTGCTCGCCGTAGCGGGCGTGGTGGCGGTCATGCCGCCCTTGCACTTCCTGCAGGAAAACGATCTCGGCGTGGAACTCGGCAATCGCCTTCTTCAGCGCCAGCACCCGGGGGGTACTGCGCAACGAGGTGACACCCTTGTGGATATTGTAGGTCGCGACACGAATCTTCATGGGAACATTCTAACCCCATCAGTCCGTGTTCATTCTTATAACGTTTCCAATCGTGCGGCGCGGAGTGCGGCTTCTTGGAGCCACGACTCCGCCTGCTGCTTATTCGAACGCGGGAGCGGCTTCCCAATGCTGACGCAGGGCGGCGTTGCGTGGCGGCGCCAGATGTTCTGCCTCGGACAATGGAACGGAAACCAGGCGCGGGCCGGACAGGCGCAGGCCGCAGAGCAAGTCGATGTAGAAACAATCATCGTCCACGCTCACTGCTTTCACTTTTTCCTCGTGTTTCAGTTCGAATTGGTTCATTGCGTTTTTTCTCCCGGAATACCGTTGGTTTGGTCGTGTTGCAGTTCAATATCGTTCGATGCGAGTGGCTGAAGATAGGCGACTGGTTTCCGAATGTCAAACGCAGATTCTATTGTGCGCTACCTAACATAACAAATTTCCTTCCGTAATTTTTCCTTCAGGAACTTGTTTCAATATGTAACAGGAAATGTTGCCGTACATTATTTGTTTCGACTAAACGCCGATTTGTATCCATTTGTATGCAAATTAGCTGAGGTTTCCCGACAGTCCGCCGAACTTTCACTGAGTCATCATTCCCCCGAAACACGAAATCGAGCTGTTTTTTTCATCGGTGCAATGTTTTGTACGTATTGATGAGGGGGCCTTGTAGGACAAAGGGCGGGCGGGCGTTGTAAATGCGCCTACAAACAAAAAAAGCTTGACTTTCAGTTAAGCAAAATCAGCACTAAAAAAGCGATAAAGCGTCCCAGGTTTGACCCGCTCTTATGCAGCATGGTTATGTGGTGCCACCGTTTGGTATCGTCCATCTGTACGTTGTGCTAACTAAAAGTAGTGCCTTTTACTCATAATAGTTACTTTGCAAGGTCAACGAGGCCATCGGCGAGATGGATGCGATGACCCAGCAAAATACCGCCCTGGTGGAACAAGCCTCGGCGGCGGCGCAAGAGATGCATGACCAGGCGGCCGCCCTGGCGCAGGTGGTGGGCGTGTTCAAGCTTGACACCGCCCAGCCGGGCCGCGCCGACCGCCCCTCCACGCCGCCACGGCCGTTGCGCCTTCAAGGCCGCCAGCCAGGCGCCGGCGCCGCGCGCTAAGAACCTATCCCAGTAGGGAGGAGGAAGTTGATGACGATGCATGGCAAGCGGGGGCAAGGCGCGAGGAGGCCGCATGGCGAGCCATGCAACGACGAGCAACGCAGCCGCCGCTTGTCAGGCGCGTCAGCAACGACTCATTCCCTACTGGGATAGGTTCTTAGTCTTAGCCGTTGCGCATCTGGGCCTGGGTGACGTTACTGCCCGGCTCCACGCTTTGCGTCAGCCAGACATTGCCGCCGATGGTGGATCCGGCGCCGACCGTGATGCGCCCCAGGATGGTGGCGCCGGCATAGATGACGACGTCGTCCTCGACGATCGGATGGCGCGGCGCGCCTTTGACCAGCGCTCCGTGCTCGTCCATCGGGAAACGCCGCGCACCCAGCGTGACCGCCTGGTACAGGCGCACGTGGCGGCCGATGATCGCCGTCTCGCCGATCACGACGCCGGTCCCGTGGTCGATGAAGAAGCTGGGGCCGATCTGCGCGGCCGGGTGGATGTCGATCCCGGTCAGCGTATGCGCGATGTCGGCGCCCAGCCGTGCCAGGAAAGGCACGCCAAGGCGGTGCAGGCGGTGCGCGATGCGGTGGTAGAGCACCGCGATCGTGCCCGGATAGCACAGCATGATTTCGGCCACCGAGCTGGCCGCCGGGTCGCCCGCGAGCGCCGCCTGCACGTCGGACACGATCAGGGCACGGATCTCGGGCAAGTCGGCGGCGAATGCGCGCGTGACTGCCCGCGCCCGCTCCGCCAGCGCGGACTCGGCGATGTTCTCCAGCTCGGGCGTAAAGCGCAGCGCGCGCCGCACCTGCTCGACCAGGCGGTCGAGGGCGATATTCAAGGTATCGCCGACGAAATAATCGATGCTCTCGTCGTTCAGGTCGGGGCGCCCGTAATGGGTGGGGAACAGCGCCGCGCAGACGCCCTCGATCACCTGGCGCAGCACCTGGCGCGACGGCAGCTCGCGCACCCGTCCCTGGTGGCGGATGTTGTGGGTCGATTCGCGCGAGGTGCGCAGCGCATCGATGATGGGGCCGAGCTGCCAATGGCTGGCGCCGGCCGGGTCCGTGTCGTAGTTATCCATTTGACCAGCCTACTCCAGGACGCATCCGAAGCGAACGATTTAAATCGCACTTTCTTATGCCTCGGGATGTTGGTACATTGGCATCCCGACACCAGGCCGACCGACGCATACGATGACCATTCGACTGACAGCGCAACGCGACGACATCGCCGACGAAGCCCCGATCGTCTTCACGATGAGCAAGACGGTGCCCATGGTGATCGGCGATGTCGTCCAGTGTTTTCACGCCGAGGTATGGTGCAGCCAGGCACGCATCGGGCAAAACGCCGACGCCTTGCGCGCGTTTTACACGCGGATCGGCGCCGGCGATGGTCCGGATGAAGCCGGCGTCGTATTTGGCGTGGGGCCGGTCGCGCAACTCCCGGTGCATCCGGAGCGCTGCGCCTTGCGCTTGCGCTACACCCCGGGCAAGCGGATCCTGGTCTCGGTGGAGATGACGGCGTATCAGTTCGCCGGGAGCGGGCCGCCACTGTCCGACAGCTGCGTGATGCACTTCCGTACCGATCCGGCCTGCCTCGACGCCTTCATCGGGCAGCTCGACCGGTCGTCGCATGCGACCTTGCAGGCAAGCCTGGCGGGCCTGGATGTGTGGGATTAGGCAGTCCGGATCTGGCGCGCTTCGAGTTCGCCAAAATGCTCATACAGGTAATCGATATAGCTGTCGGCGGCGCCTGGCTCCCCGGCCAGGCGGTCGAGCTCGCGTGAAACCGCGGCCGGCGCCCATTCCCAGCGGCCCTGGTCAGGGTCGATCAGCCCGTCGCCAAAGTTCGCCTCGCTGGTGGCGCACAGGCGCGCCGCCGCCGGCGTTGCCAGCGTGATCAAGCCCGTCCGCACCAAACCCAGCCAGATCCGCGGCAGGAAGCCCTGCGGCATGGCCACTTCCGTTTCGGTGATTGGCTGGCCGGCAAAGTGCAAGTCGCCGGGCTGCTTCATCAGGTAGCCGCTCAACCAGAGCCCGAACAGCACGATCTGCGGATCGAGCCAGGTGGCCGGATCTTCCAGGTAAGACGGGGCGAACCAGCGGATTGCGCCAAGCGCGGCCGGACTCAGGCCCTCGAGGTAGTTTCTGGCCGCGTCGACATGCGCTGCCGCCAGGTCGGCCCGGCCGAGGGCGGTATGGCAGTCGAACAAGTCCAGGTGCAGCTGGACGACGAGGACGCTCTCGGTGGTCTGCGCCAGTTGCGCTTGCAGCTGGGCGCAGATTGCCTGGCGCGTGGCCGCTTCCGGATGCAGGGCCCAGCCGATCAGCAGGCAGCGGCGCCAGTTGTGCAAGCCCTCGCTGCCGAGCTGCAGGAGCTGGCGTTCCACCGCGCCCGCCATCGACTGCACGATGGCGTCGACGGCGTGCATGGCGGCGGCACGGGCGCCGTTCAGGCGCGACATCTGGATGCCGACCGCCAGGCACACGACGCGGTCGATGAGCAGCTCCTTGGTCGGCGGGGCCGCGCCCGTCACCTGCGCCGCCAGGTCGTCGAAGGCGCCTTCCATCCATGGCGGCGGCATGTGGTGGAACAGCGCGCAGTACGACAGGCGCGCCTGCGCCACCTGGCGCTGCTGGGCCGCGGGATCGGTTTCGGCGCTATAGCCGTAATGCGACTGGATCAGCGCCACTTCATCCGTAAAGTTCTTTGGAAAATACTGGCCCGGTTCGGCAATCGCGGCCAGCATGTGTGCGCGCTCCGCGTCGCCGACCACCTTGCCCAAGAACGTCCACTCATCCCAGGTGCGGATCTCGCGCTCGGATTGCGCCTTGCCCGGCAAGGCCAGGAAGGAATCGAGCAGGATCGCCGATCCGACATCGACCCGCATCGGCAGCTTCCAGGGATCGCCTTTGGCGACGGCATTATCGGCCCGGATCAGCGCCGGACCGATGAAGCGAAAGCCCACATAGTCGGAGTCGCCGTTGATATCCGCCGTTGCCAGCCCGCCGCCCATGACGATGGCGCGCACGCCCTTGAACTGGCGCCGCAGCTGCGCGTCCTCGGACCAGCGCAGCACCGTCTGCACCATCCGTTCGAGGCGGGCGCGCACCATATCCTGCGCGCTCAACTGGTAGGCCCTGACCACGAAACGGTCGGCCGCGGCCTGGTAATCGCGCGCCAGGAAGGCGTCGATGAATTCCGTCGCCGGCCGCTGCGGCGGCGCGCCGGCGCCGGCCTCGCTCTCTGCCGGTGCCGGATCGCGGCCATAAAACTGCCAGCCGATCGTGTCGAAGGGTGCGCGCCAGCCGGTATCGAGCTTGATATTCGCCGCTTGCACGGCAATCGTCGCGTCGCGGTAATCCTCGAGCGCGGTACGCAGCATGGCCAGGCCGCCGTCCATCTTGTCCGCTTCCCTCTGGATGCGGGCCACCGCGCCGTCGCCCGACTCTCCCGTTTCCGGCAACACCGACAAGGCGCGCTCGACCTGGGCCAGCAGGATGAAGGCGGTATTGTTGATATTGCGTAGCGCGATGGCGAAGCGGCCCAGGATCAGGTTGCGCTGCTCGAGACGGTCGCGGAAGTTTTTCCCGATTTCATAGGCGTTGAACTGGTTCGACTGGCGCTCGCTTTGCCGCGCCAGCAAGATGGCATACAGCGAGCCGGCCACCGCGACCGGCACCCCGAACAGGATTTGCAGGAAACCGCTATACGACTGGGTATCGAAAGCGCCCTCGCCCACCGGCTTGGGCATGAAGGAAGTGCCGCCCAGCGCATCATAGGCGGCCGGCGCCCACACCAGCAGGGACGCGGTGAGGAACAGGATCGACAGCGACGCCAGCAGATACAACCAGCCGTCATGCTGCGATTTACGAATGATCCAGAGAACGGCGAAGGGCACGGTGGCCAGGCCCAGCAACAGCAGTGACAAGAATGCGGGTGACATTGGCCACGTTCCTTTCCATGGATGGGAGAATAAATTATTCTAATTGCAATTCCAAATTGCAACAATCAACTTTGGAAATATGCTAAAACGGGGATAGCGGGCGTCCTGCCCTCGCACCTCACTTGGGAGTCACACATGCCGGTATTCTGGACAGTCTGGGCGGGTCTCGTCCTTGGCCTGCTCGCGCTTGCGAGCTTCGTCGAATGGAATGGTGCGCGCCATGGCTTCCAGGGAGCGAACGGGATTTTCCTGTTTGCGAGCGGCTACCTGACCCTGCTGAGCCTGCCTGTGCCATTTATCGTCACCTGGATCGGCGTCGGCCTCGGCACCGCCTTCGCCGTCTGTGCGATCGGCGCGCTGGTGTATGGCTTGCTGTTTGCCGCCGTGCTGCGGCTGATGAGCCGACTGATCGGCAAGCCCGGCTGAGCGCGCCGAGTACCTTGCTCCGAATATATTGCTTAATTCTCCTTGTAACTTGCTCCGCCTTTGATAAGGTGAAGTAGACAGGAAGTTAAGCGATCTCATCGGAGTCGGACGTGGACATTTTTTCGGCGGTCGAACGAAAGAACCTGCGCGAACTAAAACGGATCTTGAAGAAAGACCCGGCCGCGGCGTGCGAAACGGATTGCTGGGGACGCACGGCGATCATGCTGTCCTGCGTCGAGGGCGAAGAGGCCTTTGTCGAGTTGCTATTGCCCCTGAGCGATCCGAAAGCCAGCGACAGGGATGGCGAGTCCGCCTTGATGCTGGCCTCGTTCGGGCACGCCCGATGCGTCGAGCTGCTGTTGCCGGTCAGCGACCCGAAGGCACGCGACGCCGATGGCTGGACCGCGTTGATGTGGGCGGCGTCCAGCGGCTGCGAAGAATGTCTGGCGCTGCTTCTTCCCTACAGCGATCCGGACGCGGCCACGGAATCGGGCCTGACCGCGCTCGACATCGCGCGGACGTATCATCAGCAAGCCAGTGCGCAGCAGATCCGGCGCCACATGGCCGAGCCGCCGTCCGCGCAGGCCTGAGGTCAAGCCAGCCTGCCGCCAAGGCAGAGGCCGTGTCCGAATGTCAGACCTGACCCCAGCTGTTGAGATGGCGTGGCAATTGCAGCACCGCCTCCGCGTTCGACGAGGAAAAGCAGCGGTCGGCCGCTTCCAGCAGGGGCAGCCAGACGTGGCGCACATGCTCGCGCGGACTGAGGGTAATCGGAATGTCGCGCGGCACGCAGACCGAAAACACGTGCTCGGTGTTATGCGTGACGCCGGGCGCGTAGCGGTGGCGCCAGCTCGGATAGATTTCGTAGATATTCGACAGGCCCCAGTCGCGCAGGCGAATCTGCTCGCCATCGGCGACGATGCCGGTTTCCTCGAACAGTTCGCGCGTCGCCGTCGCCAGCAAGGGTTCGTCGAGCGCGTCGAGCGAGCCGGTCACCGATTGCCAGAAGCCGGGGCGGTCCGCACGCTCGATCAGCAGCACCTGCATGTCCAGCGTGTGGATGACGACCAGAACCGACTCAGGAATCTTGTGCACGCGGGGCTACTCCAAAACGAAATAAAAAAGGCCGGCGCATCGTCGACGACAATGCTCCGGCCCCTATTCTACCCAGCCATGCGGCTGCGCGTACTTAACCGACTTTCGGCTCGTTGCGCAGGCGGATATGCAGCTCTTTCAACTGCTTCTCGTCCACTTCCGACGGCGCGTTGGTCAGCAGGCACTGGGCGCGCTGGGTTTTCGGGAAGGCGATCACGTCGCGGATCGATTCCGAACCGGTCA